>Ga0137418_10001967_pt1 | contig 18854 bp, 12 predicted proteins | sample CZODoug3_1_2_16f_FD_122242 | JGI IMG/M metagenome (GOLD analysis project Ga0137418, IMG submission 122242) | Vadose zone soil fungal communities from Angelo Coast Range Reserve, California, USA - CZODoug3_1_2_16fungal (Hybrid Assembly) | ecosystem: Environmental > Terrestrial > Soil > Vadose... | reverse complement strand
AACGTCGACTCCCGGCCCGATGAACATCTCGCCACGCTCCTGCAGGTTGTAGAGGGCATGCGAAGTCGAAACCCCCGGCCGATCGGAGATCAGCGCGCCGGTAGGACGGTGCGGAATCTCACCCTGCCATTCCGTGTAGCCATCGAACAGCGAGTTCATGACGATCGTTCCGCGAGTGTCGGTAAGAAGCTGGCTGCGCAGTCCGATCAGGCCGCGGCTGGGCACGCGGAACTCGATGCGCACACGTCCGTAGCCGTGGTTGTGCATGTTGGCCACTTCACCTTTGCGCGTGCCCAACTGTTCCATGACCACGCCGACGAATTCCTCCGGTACATCGACCGTCAGATATTCGACTGGCTCCATCAATTTTCCGTCGATGCGTTTGGTGACGATCTCGGGTTTGCCAACCGCCAGTTCGTATCCCTCGCGACGCATCATCTCGATCAGGATCGAGAGCTGCAGTTCGCCGCGTCCCAGGACCGTGAACGAATCCGTGCTGTCGGTGTCTTCAACCCGTAGGGAGACATTCGTGAGCAGTTCTTTCGCGAGCCGTTCGCGCAGATTACGTGAGGTTACGTAGTTGCCGTCCCGCCCGGAAAAGGGCGAATTGTTCACCGTGAAGAGCATTGCGATCGTCGGTTCGTCAATTACGATAGGCGGGAGCGGTGTGGGATTTTCGGCGTTCGTGATCGTCTCGCCGATGGTGATTCCTTCCACGCCCGCGACCGCGATGATGTCGCCGAGGTCGGTTTCCGTAATGTCCACGCGCTTCAGTCCCGAGAAGGAGAACAGCTTGGTGATCTTGGTCTTCTGAAACGAGCCGTCCCGCTTGGCGATGCTGACCTCTTCTCCGGTCCACATTTTGCCGTTGAACACGCGCGCAATAGCCAGCCGTCCGAGATAGTCGCTGTAGTCGAGGTTCGCGACCAGGATCTGCAGCGGACCGGCGGTATCGCCTTGCGGTTCCGGAATGGTCTTCACAATGGCATCGAAAAGCGGCTCGAGGTTCTGTCCGCCGCCTTTCATGTCCGTCGAAGCGGTACCCGTCCTTGCATTGGTGTAAAGGACTGGGAACTCGAGCTGATCTTCCTTCGCATCGAGATCAATAAAGAGGTCGTAGATTTCGTTCAGAACTTCCTGAGGCCTGGCATCGGAGCGATCGATCTTATTGATGACGACGATGGGTGGAAGCTTTGCTTCCAAAGCCTTGCCCAGGACGTAACGAGTCTGGGGCAGTGGGCCTTCACTGGCATCGACCAGCAGCATTACGCCGTCGACCATCTTGAGTGCCCGCTCGACTTCTCCGCCGAAATCGCTGTGACCGGGCGTATCGACGATGTTGATCTTGACCCCGTGAAAGAAAACCGACGTGTTCTTGGCTAGGATCGTGATGCCGCGCTCGCGCTCCAGTTCGTTGGAGTCCATGATCCGATCGACGTGGGTCTCGTTCGAGCGGAACGTTCCGCTCTGCTGCAGCATGGCATCCACGAGTGTGGTCTTGCCGTGATCGACGTGCGCGATGATGGCGATATTGCGAATGCTTGAACTCAAATTGACGAATCCTTTAATGGGCGATCCAAATGCCTTCGAGCCCTGCTACTACTTTACTATGGGCGCACACATTCCCCGAGCCTCGATCGTGCGCGAGGGGAGGGGGGAGAGTCTTTCTTGGGTGTTTATCGGGCAACCACCTTATTAACCGGCGATGGCAACGGTCTCCGATGGTTTTGGTCCGATGCGACCTGCCAAGCGATGCTCCACTTCCTTCACAACGCGCCGCGCACCCGTGATGGCATAAGTGGTGCTCGAAAAGGGCCCTTCGCAGTCGGTATTCGCGAAGAAGACGCGCTCCATAGGTTGGCGAAGCAATGGCTGGACCTTGGTGTATAGCCCAGGTGTGCTCATGTACATGGCATGCCCGCGCCGGTAGAGATGCACTTCGATGGGATCAACGTTGAAGCTGGGCATCAGCTTCTGGAAATCTTTAAGGACGTCGCCCGCCACCTTCCGCGCATTCGGTTCGGTCAACAGCAGCCTCCGCTCCTCTTCATGCAAGGGCGTGTAACAGCTCAGAATGTTGTATTTCGGCTTATATCCCGCCTGGTTGCGAATGACCCAGTCGGCCACGATGAAATCCGTAAACGTATTTCCTGGGCACCAGTTATCGAATCCCTTGCGATATACCTCCTTATCGAAGATCAGATTGACCAGCGCGTACGGGATGTAGCGCATCTGCTGCATGGCCTCGTCTTGTTTCTCGGGAATTCCTTCGACGATACGACGGGTGACGAACTTGGGCGTCGCCATGATCACCGCCTTGGCGGAGACGGTTTTCAAATCCGCACCATCCACGTAGGTAACGCTGACCCCGTCCTTTTCAGTGACAACCGCCACGATGGTCGCATTCGTCAACATCCGGTTCGGATGCTTGGGTTGCAGCACATCGACCAGTCGCTTGCTGAGAGCGCCCAGCCCTCCCGGCCAGGTGTAGCGGTCGTCCTTGCGGTCAGGCGCAGACATCCACTGAGCTTGCTGCACGATCGCGGACGCGGGCGAATCCTCCGAACGTGCTCCCCAGCTGGACGCGCCAAAACTGTCCCACCACGCTTTGAGTTCCTGAGGGTATCCCTTTAGAAGGTCAGGGGCCGGCAGGTTGGAAAGTTCGGTCTCTCGTTTGCTGTAGTCAATCGCCAGCATCTCGGTGCGAAATTTCTTGAACGCTTCACGCACCGGGGGAGGATAAGGAAGTTTATCGATGCCGTCGCCCCACGTGTCCGCGACAAATTCTCCATTCACGATGGTAGGATCGAAATTGTTGACAGGCAGCGGTTCCAGGCCGAGCTCCTTAGCGAAGTCCACCACCACTTGGGCGTCGGCAAATGCCGATCCCGTGCCGTATGCTTGCCCTTCGTACTCCGTCGAGTAAGCGTTGCCGCCGAAGTACGGTTCTTTTTCAAGCAGCAGGAAGTCGCGGTTCTGCAGCAGGTACGCGCAGGTGAGTCCGCTCATACCACCGCCGACAATCACGACGTCGTGTTTGGCGGAAGCGGGCGGCCGCGAAAAAACCTTGCCATCGCGAACCTGATGGCAGATTTTGTTTTCTTCTCCTTCGATGGAAAGGCTGGCTCCGACGGGAGCGGCGAATAGCGCGAGCTCAACCGGACAGCCGGAGGCCACCGCTCCGGCCACCACAAACTTGATGAAGTCCCTGCGATTTGGGCTCAAGCCTTAGTCTCCTTGGAACGCGGTTTCGACCAACTCGGCAGCGATCTCGGGCGCGCCTTGGGCGCGCGCACGTAGTCGATACCAGAGCACGATTGCCACCAGCGAAAAAACAAAGATGATGGTTGAGATGGCATTAATCTCGGGGGTGATGCCTCGCCGTAATCGAGCCCAGATTTCCAGTGGCAAGGTGTTCTCCCGCCCGATCAGGAAGAAACTGACGGCAATCTCGTCCATCGAAAGGGTTAAGATAAGGAGGGCCGCCCCAATAATGGACAATTTCAGATTCGGCAGCGTGACCCGCCAGAACGTTTGAATGTAGTTGGCGCCCAGGTCGAGAGAAGCTTCTTCCTGTGCGCGATCCAGCTTTTGCAGGCCCGCGAAAACTTCCGTGGTCGCCACCGAAATCAGTGCCGTTCCATGCCCCAGCACGATCGTAAGCAGGCTGAGCTTGATTTGAGCCGTGTGGAAGAGCATCAACAGCGAAAGGCCCGTGATAATCCCCGGCAGAATCAGCGGGAGAAGGACCAGACGCCGGAAGAAGGCCTTCCCAGGAAATTGCGCGCGGTCGAGCGCGAGCGCTGCCGGAATTCCCAGTGCTAAAGCGATCCCCACCGCAGCCAGCGCCACCAGGAGGCTGTTGCCCACCGATTCCCAGATCGCGCCGTCTGCAAGAAGCGTGCGATACCAATTGAGGGTAAGATCGCGCGGCGGAAATCCTCCCACACCGGCGCCGTTGAACGAATAAATAATGAGAACCGCAATGGGCAGATACAGAAATGCAAATACTACAGCGGCATGCAGCAGCAGCCATCGGGACCCTTGTACCGTGGAGGTCTCACTCATGAGAAGCTCCATTTCTTTTCTCAAGCCGCTCGGAAACAAACAAGAGACCGACCACCAGTACCAGCATGCTCAGCGAAATAGCAGCGCCCAGCGGCCAGTTGTAGGCGGCTCCAAAAAGGCTCACGACAATATTGGAAATCATGATGCCACTCGGGCCGCCCAGCAGCAACGGAGCCAGGAAATCTCCCAGGCTCAATACGAAAGCAAACGTCGCCCCAGCCAAAACGCCCGGAACCGACAGCGGAAAGATCACACGCCAGAACGTTTGGAACGTCGATGCGCCTAGGTCATGGGACGCCTCGACCAAATTCTGCGGAATGTGCTCGAGCGACGCGTAGATCGGCAGAAATGTGAAGGGCGTGTAGATGTGCGTGAGCGTCAGGACCACCGCGAAGGGGCTATAAAGCAGGAAATCGAGCGGGTGCTGCGTCAGGTGCACATATTGCAGCAGTGCGTTCAGCACGCCATCGCTGCCCAGAATGGTCTTCCACGCGTAGGCGCGAACAAGGTAGCTCACCCAAAGCGGGATGATGACCAACTGATAGTAAAGGTCTTTCCTGGTGCCCGCGTGAAATGACAAGAAGTAGGCCAACGGGTAGCCGAGCAAGAGCGAGAACAAAGTCACGCGCGCTGCGATCCACATCGACCTTAATAATGTTTGCCAGTACACAGGAATAGTTACGAGCTGGCGGTAGTTGTCGAAGTTCCACGAATGCACGATGGTCTGCGACGCCGAGACCGACCAGAAGCTATAGCACAACATCGACAGATACGGGACCAAAAGGAAAACTGTAACCCAGATCAGGGGAGGCAACGTCACGGCCGTTCTGTAGGCGCGGGAGAACATCAGTTTCTTTCTGCGGACTCGCGGACTGGGATTGCGTCGCTCGGCTGGAATTCAAATTCTGGTTCGCCTCGCCAATCCGCCCGGCTGGCAGTGCGGACGGAAAAGATCAGACCGTCGGAACATTCGATTTGCAGCAACTCGGTGGCTCCGTGAAATGCCTGGTGCCTCACCTTGCCACGAAAGCGCACCCAATGGGCAGTACTGTGCGCCGATCCTGCTGGCAGGATGTTCTCAGGCCTCAACGAGAACAGGGCAGAACCCTCGGGCAGTTGGGCGTTCCATGCAAGGGAACCACAGTGGACTACTCCACCACGAACCTCGCAGCGCAGTAAGTTGGTGTGTCCGATGAATTGAGCGGTGTAGGCCGTCGCAGGCCGGTTGTAAATTTCACGCGGGGTTGCCACTTGCTCCAACTCTCCCAGGCGCAGGAGGGCAATCCGGTCCGACATGACCATGGCTTCTTCCTGGTCGTGCGTCACGAAGACAAACGAGATGCCCACCTCGCGCTGCAGCGATTTCAACTCCACCTGCATCTGGCGACGCAGGTTCGCGTCCAGCGCCGACAACGGCTCATCGAGCAACAACAACTGCGGGCGATTGACCAGCGCACGCGCTAACGCGACGCGCTGCTGTTGGCCGCCGCTGATCCTGGAGGGCTTGGCCTTGGCGTGGGCGGTCATCTTGACTTGTGCCAGTGCCTGCTCTACACGCGAGGAAATATCGGCTGCGGATTGCTTGGCAACCTGCAACCCGTAGCCAACATTCTGTTCAACCGTAAGGTGAGGGAACAACGCATAGTGTTGGAACACCGTATTCACGCGCCGCTTATAGGGAGGCAGACGGTCCAGGCGTTCGCTGCCCATCCAGAGTTCTCCGGAAGTCGCGCTTTCAAAGCCCGCAACGATGCGCAACAGCGTCGTCTTGCCGGATCCGCTTTCCCCCAGAATCGTCAGAAACTCGCCTTGAGCTATTTCCAGAGAGATGTTTCGCAGAACGACATTGTTCCCGAAGGTCTTGGCAACGAAGCGGAGTGAGAGAAGGGAACGCACTCCAGCAGGAGTGTCTTCCTTGCTTTCGGATTCCCTTACGGTCACCATATTGAGGTATTTCTGGAGGCTGTCGCCGGTTGTATCCGCGGCTTGCTACTCGTGCGTCTTGTCAATTCCGGAGGCGTTCGCCTTACCTTTCTCCGCTCCGGTATCACTCTTGATGACTGTGTACTTCAACCCGATACTATCTTCGTCGCCATTGACAATCCGCTTGGAGCGCCACGCGAGAGGGAAGGCCTCCTTGTCCTTCCAGTGGAGGGGGTAAGACTTCGCTCCTGCAATCGGGCTGTCCTGCGTCCAGTATGCGCCCGGCTCATGTCTTCGAATCACTTCCCCCACGTAGGCCCCATACTCTAGCGAAATTCCCCGAATGTGGACAGAAGAAGGGTCCTTTACATAAGTTCGTGTACGCGACCCAGGATTGTATCGACCTTCTTTAACGAATCGACGCTGTAATCGAGAGGGATCGCATCGAATTTTGCGCGTCCGCAATTGCCTGATCGGATGCGTAGCTGACGAACTGCTCGGTGCTGGCAAGGTTTTTGTGCTTCGCACTCTGTCGCTCCTCGATAACCTTCCCAGCGCCGACAACAATGCCAACGAGCACAGCTGCGATCAAGAGTTTATTTCGCATGCATCAGTCCTCTGCCAACGGAAGGGTTGCAACGCTTCTGGCACGCGGACTACTGCGCAGCCTTCACTTCATTCCAGATCTCGTTGTACTTCGGTCGCCGCGGGACGTCCTGCCAGAAATAAATACGCTTCTGGTAGCTGTCCACGTCATCCAGATGCAGCACTCGGCGCTCGTCGGCGGTCATCCACTGCCCGGCTTGCGGATTCGCGGGAGTGTAGCGCGTCACGTCCGTCACCAGTTTTTGTGTCTTTGCCTGAACCATGTATTCCAGGAATTGGTAGGCGAGTTCTCTGTTCTCACTCGCGGAGGTGATCATCAGATGATCGATCCAGCCGGTGGTGTTCTCCTTGGGAATTGTCTCGCCCACCGGGAAATTCTGCTTTTTCAGTTCTGCCGTATTCAGGGGCCAACCCATCGCTGCCACCACCTCGTGATTCTGAAACAAATTCGTCAGCTCGCCGCCCGTCGCCCACATTTTTCGAACGTTGGGTTTCAGTTCCAACAGCTTTTTCTTCACCGCTTCCAGTTGCTCATCGCTCAAGTTGTAGATCTGGTTTGGATCGGGCTTGTCATATCCAAGAATCTGCGCTGCCATGTAGACCGTGGACAGCTCATCCCACACCGAAATCTTGCCGCGATACTTCGGATCCCACAGCACAGTCCAGCTGTCAGGAGGCCGGGGAAACGCCGTCGTGTCGTAAATCAACGGATTCGGTCCCCACGTAAACGGCACGCCGTACACATTGCCCTTCATGCGCACGAGGGGCAGGGAAGTGAGCTTTGGGGAAAGTTGACTGTAGGTCGGGATCTTGGAGAGATCGAGCGGTACGGCCAGGTTCGCTGACGCGATCATGCCTGCCACGTCACTCGAAGGCGAAATCACGTCGTAGTTGCTGGCGCTTCCACCACGCAGCTTCGCCATAAGTTCATCGCTGGTCCCCATGTAAGAAGCCGATATCTTGCAACCGCACTGTTGTTCGAACCCGCGCACAAACGAAGGGTCGGCGTAGCCTTCCCAGACCAGGAGGCTCAGCGCAGGGGTCTTCTTGTTGCAACAAGTCAGGCCAAGAATCGCGAGCAGCAGTGAAAAGAAAACTATCAGTCTCTTCATCTCTTCGTCTCCGCACCGGTTGCACCTTTGGCAGCGTTCCAATTCGGAGATTGGTAAACAACCGTACCAGCTACCATCGTCAGCAGCACCTCGGTCTTCTCGATCTGCGTGGGTTCAATTCGGAAAAGATCGTGTCCAAGGATAATCAAGTCGGCGAGCTTGCCTGGCTCCAGAGATCCTTCCATCTTTTCACGATGCCCGGCAAAGGCAGCTCCCAGAGTGTAGCCGCGTATTGTATCCTCCAGGCTGATGCGCTCCCTGGGAACGAAGCCTCCGGGAGGATTGCCCTCCGTGGTCTGACGAGTGAGCGCATTCTGCACGCCCGGCCATGGATTCAATGTGACGACCGGCCAATCACTGCCGAAGGCCAATGCTCCCCCGGAGTTCTCCACGCTGCGCCAACTCCATGCCCGCCCCACACGCTCTGGACCCACATTATGTGCCCACACGTTCAGCGTATCGTCGTTGGGATATGCGTGTAGTGGCTGAAAACTGGCGATAACCCCAAGCTTTCCGAAACGCGGAATATCCTCGGCCGTGATCGTTTCAATGTGCTCAATACGATGGCGGCGATCGCTGGTGCCGTTCACTTTTGCAGCATTCTCGTAGGCGTCAAGTGTGAGCCGTACCGACCGGTCGCCAATCGCATGCGTAAAAATCTGGATCCCACGCTTATCCAATTCCGCGACCATTTTTTTGTAAATAGTCGGGTCCCAAAAAGTATTTCCGGACAACTTCGGATCGTCGCTGTAAGGAGTCAACAGGGCTGCAGTGTGCGATTCCACGACTCCATCCATGAAGAATTTGACCGCTCCCGCTGCAATCCACTCATGCTGATATTTGCGCCGGGCGTCTTCGATCTCTGCAAACTGTGCTGGAGTGATCTCCGGCGGTACCGCAGGGTATGAAAGGTACATACGTACGGTTAACTCACTGGCCTCGTGCAACTCCTGCAAGAGGTCTGCGTCTGGCAGATCGCCGCCCGCACTATGCACCCGCACCACGCCCACCCGACTCGCTGCCTTCAGTCCCGCTCGCAGTGCTTGCAATTTTTCCTCGTGCGTGGGGACGGGAATGGCCCGGCTCATGACCTCATCCGCGGTACCTTCTTTAAATACGCCGGTGGCTTCCCCGGTCTTGGGATCGCGCACGATTTCGCCCCCCGGGGGGTTGGGAGTGCCCTTGTTAATGCCCGCCAGTTGCATTGCCTTGGTGTTCGCCCACCATGTGTGGCCGTCGTAGGACTCGAGATAGACCGGACGATCGGGCATGATCTCGTCCAGGTATTTCTTGTCAGGAAGGTTGGTTGACCCCACGGAGGAATATTGCCAACCCCGACCAAGCACCCAAGGTTGTTTCGGATGTGCGTCCGCGTACGCTTTCACACGTCGCTGAATCTCTGCGATGTTTTGGGCGTCATCCAGATGGATTCGCTGCAGACTCAAGGACCCACTGAGAAAGTGGATGTGGCAGTCTGTGAATCCGGGCAGCACGAGCTTGCCGCCAGCGTCGATCACTTTGGTCGCCGCCCCGCGGTAGCGGTCGATATCGGCCACGCTGCCCACGGCCACAATCTTGCCGCCTCGAATGGCAAGCGCTTCGGCCCAGGGCTGCTTTGCGTTCACCGTATAAACCCGGGCATTCGTAACGACAACGCCGGCGGCGGCCGACACATCTTGTGCCGAAACGTCCAGACGCGCTACCAAAAAAACCGCCATTAGCACGACGAACAAGCAAACGCGGATTCCGCAAGCCAGTTTGCCCAAGTTTCCCCTCTCGACTTCGAGTTTGCCTCTATAACGCAAACTGCTAGAACGTCGGCGGAGTGTTTACCCACAACACCCACGTTTCGGAACGCCCCGGATTCTTCCAGCGATGCGGCGTCGCACTTTCAAAGTAAAAACTGTCGCCCGATTTGAGGCGAAATTCTTCTCCATCCAGGGCCAATTGCAATTCCCCACGCAGCACCAGGAGAAATTCTTCTCCCTCGTGCGTGTAGGATTCGCCGCTGCCCGCCTGGGGAGCGATGCGAAAAAGATGTGGTTCCATCACGGTGTTGCCCCAAGCCAGCAACTCCATGCGGACGCCCGGCCCAGCCTCGAGCACCTTCCGTCCGCTCGGCCGTACCAGCCGGCTGTTCGATTCCGCTGGATCAAAGAAGTCGAGAATGTTGGTTTTGTGGAAACGCGCCAGCCTCCGCAGGGTACCGATCGATGCGCTCATCTGCGAACGCTCGAGCGCGCTCAAAAAGCCCACCGAGATCCCCGCTGCCTTCGCCACGCGCGCCAACGAAAGACCACGTCGAATTCGCAATTGCCGCAGGCGTGCACCGATGGCTCCGCCAGCGCCATCGGGCGTGGGCCGCACCAAACCTTCGCGTTTCAGAAGCTGAACGATAGCCGGCGCATTCAATCCGCGCACGCGCCGCAAGAAACGTGCGCGCTTCAGGACCTTGACGTCTTCGGGGCTATAGAGCCGGTATTTGCTCTCCGTGCGGAGAGGCCGCGTGAGTCCGAGGCTTTCCCAGGAGCGGATCACCGAGGGCGAAACGCCCACCCGGCGTGCCACGTCACCGATTTTCAAGTAAGGTTTCGTGTCGTTCGACTTCATGCTGCGGACGTTTGTTTTCCAGCGTCTTGCGACTTCGATGGATCGGTATTTTTCGCTTGACAGTGAGGGTGAGCTTCTCTAACCTTGCGCGATTATAGCAAGGTTTGTTTGCGGCGCAAGCCGGTCTGTTAAGACAATTTTCCCCTGCATCGCGGAGGTCTCATGCTGTCGTCGAACGCACGTCAGGCGACGAGAGTTCTGGTTGCCCTCGTCTGTCTTTGCAGTTCCACCTTGTTCTTTGGCCAGAGTACAGGAGGCCGCATCCTGGGGCGTGTGTCGGATCCGAGCGGCGCGATCGTGGCCGGGGCCAAGGTCACGCTGAGCAATGAAGCGACGGGCGTCACCCGGGACGCCACCACCAATGACAGCGGCGATTATGTTTTCCTTGAGGTCACGCCCGGACAATACAGCCTGAAATTCGAACAGAAGGGCTTCACCACCACCTTGCGCAAGGGCGTGACGGTGGACGTCAACCAGGTCGTTACGCTCAACATGACGTTGCAGGTTGGGCAAACCAAGGAAGTAGTAGAAGTCACTTCAGAAGCGCCGCTGGTGGACACTACCTCTACTCAACTCGGGGCCGTCGTAAACAACCGTTCAGTCAACGAGCTCCCACTCAATGCCCGCGATACCTATCAATTCCTGCAACTACAGCCCGGGGTTATGTCCACTGTGGGGTCCGCGAACTCGGTCGTCTACGGAAACGACAGAGCAGGGGCCGTGTCAGTCAATGGCGGGCGTGGCCGTGCCAACAACTTCAGCGTGAACGGCGGCGACGCCAACGACCAGTTCGTCAACCTGCCAACCGTGCAGCCTGCGCCTGACAGCATTGAAGAGTTCCGCGTTCTCACCAACACGTTCGACGCCGAATATGGCCGCAACTCCGGCTCTGTAGTCAATGTGGTTACAAAGTCGGGAACCAATAATATTCACGGGAATGTGTATGAGTTCTTCCGGAACACGGTGCTGAATGCCAATGCTTACTGCTTCACGGCCTTACAAGGTATTCCCTGTGAGAAGCCGAAGTTCAATCAAAACCAATTTGGCGGAACTCTCGGCGGACCGATCAAGAAAGATCAGACTTTCTTTTTCACTTCTTACGAAGGACGACGCATCCGTCAGGGCATTCCCTCGCCAGCTGTAACGGTTCCTAGCGCCACGGAACGTCCCGACCCCTCACACATGGTGAATGGTCACATTGTCGCCGATTTTTCGCAGGAATCGCCATTCGCGGGGGTCCTCAGCAACTCGTACGCATTACAACCGGGAAATCAAATCGGTCAGCGACCCGGCTGTCAGCAAGCCGTGACTGATATCGGTGGAGGCTTGATCCAGGACGGCGTAAACTACTCCGACATCTTTCCAAACAACCAGATCCCCCTGGAATGCCTCGACGCCACAGCCGTGGATCTGCTGCAATTTGTTCCAATCCCTTCATCGGGCAGCAACATTATTCAGACGGTACCCGTGCAACCTAACCGCGGCGACCAGTTCACCCTGAGATTAGATCACCGACTCAATGCCAAGCAGAACCTCAGCTTCTACTATTATTTCGATGATCACCACGTAGTCTCACCTTTTGCGCAGTTTCAAGCTGCCGGTGCGAACGTGCCCGGTTTCGGATCCATCACCAACGAGCGATTCCAACAGTGGAACATCAGCCACACCTGGACCATTAGCAACAGTGCCGTTAACGAGTTTCGCTTCAACTACAATCGCGAAGCGCAGAGAACATTCCAGCATCCGGTGAGCACTTCTTTAGTGCAGGATTCCTGTCCGCCAGCTCCTTCGTGGCTCACCGATGTTCTGGGGCCTGTGCCTTGCTTCTCGGATGGCACGGCAGACAATGCCTTGGGCATCCATCCCTTCCTGGGCGCAAGCCGAGAGGGCGTTCCTTTCGTCCAGGTGAGCGGCGGATTCACCATTGGGAACAACGGTGAGGGTGAAGTGCCTCAGGTGGGCAATTCATTTCAATGGTCCGACAGTATTAGCAAAGTGGCTGGGAAGCACTCGCTAAAATTCGGGGGGGACGTTCGTCGCCAGCGCTTTGACCAGGTCTTGTATTTTGATGTCAACGGCGAATTCTTTGTCGACGGTACTTCGACCAACAGCACTGTAGGGGATACGGTATTTTCCGATTACTTGCTCGGATTCCCCGGTTCATACGGCCAAGGCTCGGCGCAGGTGGAAAATGTGCGCAGCACGGGACTGTATCTATTTGCTCAAGACAGTTGGAAGATCAAACCGAACCTGACCCTGAATTACGGTCTGCGCTGGGAACTCAACACTCCAATTGCCGATGTCAGCAAGCACGTACAGACTTTCCGGCCTGGACAGATCAGCACAGTCTTTCCCTGCCTCGATACCGCCAACACCGACTGTTCTTCCATGACTCCGGTTGGCCTGCTCGTGCCGGGAGATAAAGGCATTCCTAATGCGCTGACGCAGACGTACTACAAAGCCTTTGCCCCGCGAATTGGAGTCTCCTGGAGTCCAGGAAGTTCGGGCAGGACCAGCATCAAGGCGGGATGGGGACTGTTTTATAACCCGATTGAGCAGCTCGTGTTGGAGCAGTTCAGCGCCGAGCCACCGTTCGGCGGAAGCACCTTCCCCTTCAACACCTTCTTCAACACACCTTTCCTCGACCAGAGCGGGTCATTCTCTTACCCCAATCCGTTCGGCCTCCCTTCGCAGGCCGGTGTCAACGGCATCCTGAACCCGAAACGGGGGCAGCCGGTGGACTGGGGGATGTTCCGTCCCATTCTCTTATTCGGTCAGTTTCAGCCGAACATGCGCAGTCAGTATTCGGCACAGTACAACCTCACGATTGAGCGCGAGCTGACCAAAGATTTGAAGTTGCAGGTGGGATATGTGGGATCGCAGGGACACCGGTTGCTGGCGACGCACGATCTCAACTACGGAAATCCCCAGACCTGTCTCGGTCTTCAAGCCATAGCCGATGCCTATCCAGGGGATGGCACAGGTGCTCACCCCGGCATCGGGACGGACTGCGGGCAGTACTTTGCTGATTCTGTTTTCTCAATTCCTACGCAAGCGTTTGACTCCAACGGGAACCTGGTGAATGTCGTCATTCCGTCCGGTGGATTGACCTTGCCCTATGGAGCCAATGGCCCTTCTGTGATTCCGGCGGGAACTACGGTGAGCGGTGTGGCCCCGAACGGCATCACGCTGGTAGGCCTTCGCCGCTATTCTTCTCCGCAGTGCGATCCACTGACTGGGGCTGGATGCCCTGTTGACGGAATCCCGGTTTTTAGCAGCATTTTTGCCCAGGACACGATTGCCAATTCGGCGTACAACTCGTTGCAGGCGTCTCTCGACAAACGTTTTGGGCATGGCCTCCAGTTCACCGCGGCTTACACGTTCAGCAAATCCTTCGATGAAGCGTCCAGCTTCGAGGGGATCCTGAACCCGATTGATCCCCGTCGCAGCCGATCACTCTCCAATTTCGATGCGCGACACAGGATTGTCTTCAGCTACTACTGGGAACTGCCGATCCCGCATTACAGCGGCGCGAAAGGCAAACTGCTCAACGGTTGGGCGATCTCCGGGATCACCACGTTTCAGACTGGATTCCCGATTCGCATCCAATCCCTGGCAGATAATGAGCTGATGTACAGCTTCGATTTCGAATTGCCGGGCGAACCGGCGCAAATCGCGCCCTTACGCACCATGAGACCTCAGTCCAACGGCAACTACTTTTTTGATCCCAACAGCTTCACGGAGAATGCCTCGGATAGTTCGCAGCCCCCGTGCAGTGAGGGTGCGGTGTTCGGATGCTATGAGCCGACCTTGTTTGGGAGCCTCGGCAACGCACCCCGCACGATCTGCTGCGGGCCGCATATCAGCCAAACAGATCTCGCCTTGCTGAAGACGATTCAGTTATCGGAAGCAAAACGTATTGATTTCCGGGCTGAGTTCTTCAATATGTTCAACCACACGCAGTTCTATACACCCGACGGCAATACGTCGGACGGCTCGCAATTCGGTCAGGTTACGCAGGCTCGCGACCCACGGCTGGTACAATTTGCTTTGAAGTTCTTTTTCTAGTCGGAGTGTTATCCGATTCCCCGGGCGGCCTCGCGCCGCCCTGGAACCCAATCTAATGGCCCCGCACGGCCTGAGCATTCTTGGAGACTCCCGATGTACCCCGAACTGCAGAAGGAGCTCGAAACTTTCGAGCGCCGTACGCCGAAATCCGCCGAAGCCCACAAGCGCAACTTGAAGCGCCTCCCACTGGGCGTCGCCAGCAACTATCGCGCCTATGATCCCTACCCGATTTTTGTGAAGGAAGGACAGGGCTCGCACTTCCGTGATCTCGATGGAAACGACTACATCGACCACAACCTTTGCTTCGGCGCGCTCATGGCCGGACACTGCCATCCCGCGGTGATGAAGGCCGTCGAAAAGCGGCTGACCACTGGCACGATGTTTGGCATGCCCCACGACATGGAATGGCAGCTGGCGGAAGAAATCTGCAAGCGCTTTCCGGTCGAGATGGTGCGCTTCGGATCCAGCGGAACCGAGGCCACGATGCATGCGGTTCGTCTCGCGCGCGCGGCGACTGTACGTGACAAGATCGTGAAGTTCGAAGGCGGCTACCACGGGTTGCATGACTCCGCGCTGGTAAGCGTGAAGCCGCACGCGCCGGACTTCGGTGACATCGACAACCCGGTTTCAGTGCCGGGCGGACTGGGCGTACCAAAAGCCTCCATCGCGAACGTCGCCATCGCGACCTTCAATGACCTTGCCACGGTAGAGCGCCGCTTCCAGGAAAATCCCGGACACATCGCTGCGATCATTCTGGAACCCATCCTGATGAATGTCGGCCTCTGCATGCCGCAACCCGGTTTCCTGCAGGGACTCCGCCAGATCGCTACGAAAAATGGTGCGCTTCTGATTTTCGATGAGGTCAAGACGGGAGCAAAACTCGGCTGGGGCGGCGCCTCGGAATACTACGGCGTCATGCCCGACATGATCTGCCTTGCCAAGTCCATTGGTGGCGGATTCCCGCTGGCCGCTTTCGGCACGCACAAATCCGTAATGGACCTGATCTCGCAGCACAAGGTCTTTCACGGCGGCACCTACAACACCAACCCGGCTTCGATGGCCGCAGGGCTTGCGACGTTCGCCGAGGTTCTGACTCGCGAGAACTACGCGCACGTGGACAAGCTGAGCAAGAAACTGGTCGACGGCTACAAGAAGATCATCGCGAAGGTTGGACTGCAGGCATACATCGCGCAAGCCGGAGCCAACGGTGCCTTGATGCTCTACCCGCAGGAGATTCGCAACTACCGTGACTGGCTGACGGTCGACGTCGACGTGTGGCGTCACTACTGGTTCGGCATGGTCAATCGCGGAGTGATGGCGCAGCCGTATTGGCAGGACGAGCAGTGGACGATCTCCGTGCAACACACTGAAGCCGACATCGACAAGCATATTGCAGCTTTCGATGACATTGCCGCGTCCGTGGCAAAGGCGCAGCAGGAACGCGCCGACAAGGCTCCGGCTCTGGCCGCGCACTAAACAGGTCGTGTAGGGCGGACACTCCTGACCTGCCTCACGGTCTGCAGTGAGAGAAAATGCACGATGCTTCCCCGGCCGCCGTGCGGTGAGCAGTTGGGAACCGAAACTATCCTCTTGGGAGTCTGATTTGTCCGACCCAAATCACGAGCAGCCGCACCTGAAACGCGTCCTCGGTCGTGGCGATCTGGTGCTGCTGTTTGTGGTCGCGGTGTTCAACCTGAACGTAGTGCCGTCCATCGCGGCCAATGGGGGCGTGACGGTTTGGCTTTGGATCATCTCCCTCTTGCTTTTTTTCTGGCCGCAAGGCATTGCCGTCATCGAACTCGCCCACCGCTATCCCGGCGAAGGCGGCGTGTACCTGTGGGCCAAGGAAGTGTTTGGCGACTTCCACGGTTTCCTCTCAGGCTGGTGCTACTGGACCAACAACATGCTCTACGTGCCGACGGTTATGCTGTACTTCGTCGGTGTGTCGGTGTTTGCGCTGGGTCCGGGACACGCGTCCCTAGCAGACAACAAATTCTTTGCCATGGCCGCATCGATTGGACTCCTTGTCTTTCTCATGATCCTGAATATCGTCGGCCTTGGTGTTGGCAAATGGCTGAACAATCTAGGCGGTATCGGAACGGCGATTGCAGCTGTCACGTTGATTGGCCTTGGCCTGACCATCTACTTCCGCTACGGGACCACAGTGACGGCAGCGGATTTCCGCATCCCCGCGGATCCGCGCTTTGTGCTGAATTCCTTCGGCGTGATCTGCTTCGGCTTGGTCGGGCTCGAGTTGGCCTCCATCATGGGGGATGAGATCCGCGATCCCCAGAGAACCTTGCCCGGGGCGGTGGCATGGGGCGGCGTGATTTCTGGAGCGCTGTATATCGGCGCAACTCTCACGCTGTTAATCGCTGTCAGCAAGAACGAGATCAGCGTGCTGCAGGGCATCGTGCAAGCCGTCAGCCACATGGCGACCAAGGTTGGGGTCGGTTGGATCATCACGCCCTTCGCGCTGATGCTGAGCTTGTCGATCGCGGGAATCGGATCGGCATGGATGGGGGGATCGGCGCGCATTCCCTTTGTTGCCGGCCTCGATTCCTACATGCCCTCATGGTTGGGAAACTTGCACCCTAAGTACGCGACGCCCTACGCCGCCCTTATCGTTCAGGGGGCAGTCTCGCTAGTACTGGTGATCATTAATTTTGTCGCCTCAGGCGGCGTGCAGGAAGCGTTTCAGACCATGCTTTCCTTGGCAGTGGTCCTGCAGTTGGTGCCGTTCCTGTATGTGTTCGCGGCTCTTCTGAAATTTGCTGTTCGCGAATCGACTGTGAGGGGTCGCTACGGCAGGGAAAAGCTGATCTTTGCCGGTTTGAGCGGCTTTCTGACGACTACCTCGGGAATTGCGTTGGCATTCTTCCCAGCTAAACAAATCACGTCAGTTTGGAAGTACGAAGTGAAAATGGTCGGCTTTACGCTGGCGTTTCTGGGATTAGCCGCCTTTTTCTTTTTCGTTTACGGACGTCTGAAGACGCCGTTCGTCGCTGTCGGACGGAACGCGGCGCCTGTACCGGCGGAGCGCAGTTCGACGCCGTAACATTTTCAGGAGGTTCTCATGCCCGGTGGAGTCAAAACCGACGTGCGCACATACCAGATGTACATCAACGGAGAATGGGTCGACAGCAAGTCGGCCAAGACGTTTCCTGTCTACGACCCAGCTTCGGAAGAAATCATTGCTCAGGTCCCCGATGCTAATGCCGACGACGTGAATCGCGCCGTGGCAGCTTCCAGGGCTGCATTTGACGAAGGCCCCTGGCAGGGTACGACAGCGCAGGAACGCGGCCGCGTGCTATTCCGCCTGGCCGACAAGATTCGGCAGAACCTTCCGTTACTGGCCGAACTCGAAGCACGCAACTGCGGCAAGCCGATCGTCGAGGCGGAATACGACATCAACGATACGGCCACTTGTTTTGAATACTACGGCGGACTGGCTACGAAGATCCTCGGCTATGTAAACCCGGTTCCTGACAACGCAGTCAGCCTCACCTTGAAAGAGCCCATTGGTGTCGCAGGACAGATCATTCCCTGGAACTATCCGTTGTTGATGGCCGCGTGGAAGCTGGCGCCAGCCTTGGCTGCCGGCTGCACCTGCGTGTTGAAGCCTGCTGAGCAGACTCCGCTCACCGTTCTTGAATTAGCCGAGTGGTTCGCCGAAGTGGGGTTGCCTCCCGGCGTCGTCAACATCATCACCGGGTTCGGCGAAACCGCCGGGGCCCCCCTCGTTCAGCATCCTGATGTCAACAAGATTGCCTTCACCGGCAGCGCTGCCGTCGGCAAGATCATCGTGAAGCAGGCGGCGGATACTGTGAAACGGGTCACGCTCGAACTCGGTGGCAAGTCGCCCAACATTTTCTTTGCCGACGCGGATTTCGAAGCCGCGATTGACGGCGCTCTGTTCGGCGTCTTTATCAATCAGGGAGAAGTGTGCTCGGCGGGCAGTCGAATCCTGGTGCAGAGGCCGATCTACAAGAAGTTTGTCGATGCCATGAGCGAGAAGGCGAAGAAGATCAAGCTGGGCCCGCCGCTCGACCGCGACACCAAGATGGGACCGCTGGTGAGTAAAGATCAGTACGATCGAGTACGGTCCTATCAGGAACTTGGGAAAAAGGAAGGCAAACTGGCCTTCGGCGGCGGACGCTCGGACCAGTTCGCCAAGGGCTACTATGTGCAGCCAACCATCTTTTATGATGTCGACAACAGCGCGCGCATCGCGCGCGAAGAAATCTTCGGCCCAGTCGCGGCGGTCATTCCTTTTGAGGATGAGAGAGACGCGTTGAAGATTGCCAACGACTCTCCTTACGGCCTCGCCGCCGCCGTCTGGACTCGCGACATTTTCAAGGCTTTCCGTGCCGTGAAGGCGCTGCGCGCCGGCATCGTCTGGGTCAACCACATGCAGCCAACCTACGTGGAAGCGCCGTGGGGTGGCTATAAGCAATCTGGGTTTGG
>Ga0137418_10001966_pt1 | contig 18855 bp, 15 predicted proteins | sample CZODoug3_1_2_16f_FD_122242 | JGI IMG/M metagenome (GOLD analysis project Ga0137418, IMG submission 122242) | Vadose zone soil fungal communities from Angelo Coast Range Reserve, California, USA - CZODoug3_1_2_16fungal (Hybrid Assembly) | ecosystem: Environmental > Terrestrial > Soil > Vadose... | reverse complement strand
CAGCTGTTGTATTCCGGCTCGTTTTCGGGTTCCCAAATGATCTGGGAGTATAGTGGTCCGATGTTCTGTACTATCGGCTTCCAGTAGTTGAGCCAGCAGCTAGTGTTACGGAATATATCCGAGTATCCGTGGTAATCGATTATTATCCAGAAGCCATAGTGCTGGGCAATGTGGACTGCTCGTTGAGCGTTCGCCTGGCTGTAGACGCTCATGTAGTTGTAGTCGACCGTGTCTGTACAGTACGGGTCGAAGTCGACCCTGACAGTATTGTAACCTAGGGCCTTGAGTTTGATCAACAACAGTTCCATGTTCGAGGCGTACTCTCCTGGGAAGACAGCTGATGGCGTGCCGGCCGTGCTTGCGGCGGACTCATCCATCCGGATACCGCCCCAGCCGATTAGCACAGGAACCGAGCCAAAGCCCGTCGAGGACGGGAGAACGACCAACGACTCGGAGCTGGTGACGGTCTCGCCGGCATCGTCCGTGACAACGAGCGAGATAGTGAATGTCCCATTGGTGAACGATTGCGAGACTGGGTTGCCAGTCTTGCTCGTCCCCGCAATGTTCCAACTGTAACTATACGGGCGATTCCCGCCCTGGACTGTGGCAGTAAACGTCACTGTTTGTCCAGCGTCGGGGATTGTCGGGTTGGCCGTGAAGCTCGAGGCCAGAGGAAGAACGGGAACTACTCTGACAGTTTGAGCTGACGTCGCGGAGCCGCCTGCAGAGTCGCGGGCTGTTAGGGTCACCGAATAATTTCCTACAGCACTGTATGCATGGGTCGTAGTCAGCCCTGTGCCTATCGCACCGTCTCCGAAACTCCAGGAGTAGCTGTACGGAACTGTGCCCCCAGAGGCTATTGCTGTAAGATTGATCGTGGCATTGAGAATCGGCGTCAAGGGGAGGAGAGTGAAGCTTGCAGAAAGTGGGAGTGGGCCGATTGTTCCGAAGATGTCCGAGATCGGGAGGGCCTTAGCGCTATTCACCAGGGTCCCTAGGTTCCAGTTGGTCTCCAGCATTCTGAGGGAGCTGAACTCGTCATAGCTCGCAGTCGACGTGAAGCCTTTCTTGATCATGCTACCATACTCTACGTTTGGCGAAGGGTCGTACTCATCCCACCAGAGGTAGAGGAGTGTGCGATACTGGGAATTTGCGAAAAGGGATGAAGCGAGAATTGAGCCGGGTGCGGGAGTTAGTACAGTGCCATTGCCGACGAGAAACTTCTTGAGATAAGAGTCTCCAGATGATACGCTGTTGTCGTGCATGTTGTGATTATCGGTGGGGGTGAACCAGAGGAGGTTGGGAGGACTAACGGAGTTAGCTTCGGCGATGAATTGGCTCGTCGTCACGGAGGAGCCAGTGAAAATGTTCGGACTATTCGCATCGCTTGCAAATCCTGTGAATGGGAAATGGTCGTTTCCTCTGGGGCAGCCGCTCTCGCAATAAGCTTTCCATGAAAGTCCCGCGCTCTGCAGTTGATCAACGAACGTGGTGCCGGAAAGACAGCATGAATAACCATCTGAGACTCCATTATCTGATCCTGATATCAGAGCTACATAGCAAGCTGCCGAGCATCCGTTGATGTTGTCGCCCGAGAAGGCGTTTGCTCCGTAGCTGTGGTAATTGGGTATGGTGGTGCCTTGGGCTGCAAGGCTGTTGATGAACGGAGCGGAAGAACTTCCTATGACACTACCGTAGTTCTGGTTCTCCATTGCGATAATGACAATATGGTCGAACTGGAGGCCAGCGGGGGCCGCTGCGGGGGGGCGCATCGACGCGACGAGTGCGATACTGAGTACTGAGAGAGCCAGGAGTAGGGATACTCGTGCTAAGCGAATCGGACTATGCTTTAGACTCATGGAGCTGCCCTATCATTTCGACAGTCTCTGTCTCCCAATGGTTCACTGTGGGACTCCTCACATCGAGGGAAAGGAGCTGGACTCAGTCGGGTTGAGCGAGTCCTCTGCCCAGCCGCGTCGACCGCCAATGCTGACCATATGCTCGTACCAATTCGAATTTCTTGGCCCAAATACTTCCCTCTTCGTACAATTCGTGAATGATGAACGGTAAGGTGGGTTCTGTGCGGGACGAACTAGTTTCGCAAGCTCGGATGTTTCATGCCGAACTTAGGTTCGGCACTGGCGCCATAGACGTTGCTGAAAAAAAGGTTGGACTTCGAAGCGCCCGCGGCCACCATCATGGGTGAACCCTCATCAGGGTTCAAGAGAAGGGTCAGGAACAGAGTTTCCATGACCCATCTCGAGGCGTCATGGTGATCGCTGGGAATAGAGAGACATATTGTCTCCATCGCTCGACGATCACATGGAAGTAAGAAGAGTAATTAACGCTTGGGTATGGCCGGAGATACCGAGGTCATCATGTCTGGAGTTGCCGCGGGATATCCATGTCTATCGCCTCTCTTGATTTGCGTCAGTGACGTAGGTTTCTCTAGGTTTGGATGTTACCCTTGATTATCAGATGGCTCGATTTTGCATCGAAAAACTTAACGTCTAGTTTGTCCCGGCTTGTTTGATTAGCAGCTCATGAGGGCCATGTTGCGGGCTAGGGGAAATAGTGGGGGAAGAGCTGTTGCTTTCAGTACTCAGAATTTAGGGAGCATGTCCTCTGGGGGGAGCCTATCGTGGCTTGAAGAAGTTGAGTTCAAAAGGTTCGCGGTTCTCATGGCCTTGGGCACGGCCGCCATTTCGTCTTGGTTGGTTACTGCTGCGACCATTCGGATCGCTGAATTGCCACCGGATGCTTTCTTCTATGCATCCCAGCTGCCGCGCGTTTACTGGCTCGGACTAATCTCGACCTTCGCTCTCTTCGCATTGCGAAACCTTGTCAAGAATCGCGCGAAGACCATCTTGGAGATTTCGGCTCTTCTTCTCCTCTCCATGTACTTGTTCGCGCTTCCATCCTTCGTGTACCAAGATCCGAGGTTCCTGGACACGTATCAGCATGAGGGCAACGCTCTGGCTCTCTTGGGTTCGGGAGGTTGGTTCAACGGGCCTGTCTGGTATGTCTACCAGTTTCCTGGAGCCTACGTATTCTTCGCCCAGCTGACTGCAATCCCGGGGATCGATCCTTTCCAATTGATGAAATATTATCCTGCAGGGATCTCGTTGGTACTTGCCTTCCTAGTGTATGCTACTGCGAGAAGTTATAGCCGCAATTACGCAGCAGTCTCCACAGCCTTCATCCTTAGCGGCTTTTGGTTCCAGCTTCACCTCTCTCCACAGAGCCTTGAGCTGATTCCGTACTTTGGTGTTCTATTCTTGCTCCTCAAGATCATTGAGGATCCGAACCGGAGGAGACTCTGGACTGCTATGGCTATGGGGGTTTCCCCGGTTCTTGTGATGAGCCATCCGGAGACGCCCTTAGTGCTGGCCGTTGGAATGGTCGCCTTTTTCATCTTGAAGCCGCTATTCACTCCTGGGAGAATAACGGCGATTAGGTCAGGCCTCTCGACTATCGGGCCATTCTTCCTCGTATTGTCGGTTGTGACCGCGGCATGGTGGTCGATCATCGCTGCAGGTGCGCTCGGGGCGGTAGAGGGGATTCTTAACGGTGCACTTTCGATCGGCGTCTCGGGGCTTGCTCACGGAGCTCCAGCAGTGCCCTCAACTCCAGCGCCCAGTTACCAAGTCGCAGTCCTCTCTCAGCAGGCGATCTCGGCCTCGGTCTGGCTGCTTGGATTGTCTCTACTACTCATGATCAGAAAATTCCGTTTAAGCGAATACTTCTTGGCTGGACTTTTTCTTGCAGCAATATCGACCATACCCATCGCTCTCTTCGCCAACGCGGATGTGCTTCAGAGAGCCTACCTCTTTGCTCTCTTCCCTGAAGGTCTATTGTTGGCCTCACTTCTCGAACGGAAGGATGTCCTCAGGCTGAGAGGTACCTCATTGGTTCCCGTCGTCGGGAAAGGACTGTTGTTCATCGTGATGGTCTTCTCAATCCTCATACCAGTGACACATTATGGAGGTGATTCCTTTGACTATCTCACCCAGTCCTCTCTCTTCACGTCGAACGTTGCCGCCGGCCTCACCGACCACTCAGTTCTCCTACTCCATCCGGGCTGGTATGGGTGGAGGTACTACGTTCCATTCCACGGCTACTACGGCGCGGTTCTGCTTGAGCAGAAGAATATCTCAGACTTGCACGGGGGCTATGTCAAACTCAAGACGTATGACCAGTACAATCTGACTTTCACACCCGCAGACGGAACAGCCAACTACCTATTATTGCCTGATTATTTCCAGAACTTGTACATTCTGAGGTACGGGTCTAACTCAACGTTCTTTTTGGGAGAGAAGGTTGCCTTCGAGAATAATTTTGCGTGTCTTAGCGGATGTCCCAGGGCCGAATTGACCTTCAACTTGGTATATTCCACAGGTACTGACCGCCTCTACGAGAACTCGAATCTCGGCTGAGGATCGGGCGCAACTGCTGTCTAGCCAGATACACTGAACCAGACCTGGAGCCAAGTGCCGACCTGCGAGATCTCGCCAGGATACCCGTATTGGAAGGAGCCCGAGGCGAGGTCAAAAGTCCAGAGTTCAAAGATAAGCCTGAATTTGCTGCCTGAGACTGCGCCCACTGGCCCTGAGCTCACCGATTGACCGTTGATCTGCAGGTTCACGAAGACTAAGTCTCCTGTACGGTTAGTTGACTTGATAGTCCAGGTGAAATCGATGTTCGATGTCTCTCCGTCACTTATGAATCGTTGCATTTTTCCAAGCTCTGAAGGAGTAGGTGCGGGGCTAGTAACGTTAGGTGAAGAAGTAGTCGAATTCCCAATGCGAACAATGACCATTATGAACTGTTCCTTGTTCGTTCTGTTTGTAACTGTAAGGTTCCAGTCAAATGTTTGAGGTGGGGTGATTGTCATATTGCTAGGAACAAAGCCTTGGAGTCCTTGATGCGAAAATACACCGAAACCCATGAACGGCTGGGCAGGCCTTGGGCTCATAATGTAGAAGGTTACAGAACTAAAAATAGCCGTCAGACATACGAACACCACGAGAAATACGGCTAGTCTATCCTGCATCTTCTCGTTTCCCGTAGTCGATCTCTGATTTCAGCAGTCTTCTCCGTCTTGCAGTTCGCATGATTCTGTTCGCCTCAAGAACTACGACCGTTGTTAGCAGAGCTAATGCAACTGCGATCGAGTACGCCAGTGCGGTCCGATATGAAGACGAATTCTTCGCTTGGTTGCCAAGGGCTTCCGCTCTTACTGTGACTTGCGTCGAGAGGTTGATTGATTGGACAGCGTATGTCTCTGCCGCACTCGCATTTCCCTGCTGAGAGAGAATTTCCGCAGATTCTTCATACTGGAGTGCGGTGTTAAGTTGGATCGATAGTGGGAGGAGATCTGTGTTGGAGGCTCCTTGCTGTTCCGCGGTCTGGATGGACTGGAAAGCTTGTATGAGGTCTTGTTTCGCGACTAGTATCTGGGTCGACTGGCTAGACGCCGGGTGCGTGAATGAGCTCAGAAGTGCCGAAGCAATCAGGAGACATGCCAGTGCGGCCGGGAACCGTAAACGCAACATTCTCATCCCAGCCCGAGATACTTAGATCTCCTGAGATCTTGACCAATATAAGGAGGGAAACCGTCCTCGCATGCCTTCAGAAGTACCATCCTTCGACGATCGCCGAGCTAAGGAGGAAATTGACCGAGGAGGGGATTCGGTCAGCTGACGAGGATCTCTTGGAAATTGTCCGTGAGCTACGGAACGATGGCGAGATTGATTTGTTTGACCCGGTTAAGCTCGATTCCTTTCCTCAATTCCTTCTGGATGCAGCCAATTCCTGGTGGGTGTACGCCGTGGTTTCGATTTCCATTTTAGAGCTATTTCTAGTCGCGTTTCCAACGCAGAATATTCTCTTGGTGAGCCTCAGGCTGATGTTCGGTCTTAGCTTGCTGGGATTCTTGCCCGGATATTCGACGGTTCAGATTCTCTTCCCCGCAAGTGAGCTGCGTATCTTGGAGAGGCTTTTTCTAAGCATATTTCTAAGCGTAGTGATTTCGATAGCGGTCGGAGCAGCACTCGGTGCTGGGTACCTATTTACAGGCGTTTCCAGTGTCTTGGCCTCCACCGGTTATATTATTACGACAACCCTCTTTGCTTCATATCGAAGATATTCCGCGTTAAGAACCAGTTCCGGCCTGGAACACCGAAAGCTCTGTTAACTTGCTTTCGGGTAGAAGCGCGACCCTCGGAGACACTTCATGGAGGATTGCGGCGATCGGTTTCTTTCTGGTCGACAATACCTTCTTCAGGATAGGTCAAGTGGGATGTTCGATCAATGTTGTTCCAATGTTGCTGTGATTGGTTGGCTCGCCGTTTGGGTTAGTGGCCGGTTCTCATCGATCTTTGTCCACACGAGCTGCTTGTTTCCTCTTGCCTCTTGAATGAGGGCTGCCACCATCGTGAAATTGTTTGAGACATAAGTGGTAGCGGTAGTTCTTGTATTCGGTATAGCTAAGGTGACAATGATTGCGGCCGTTACGATGTAGGCGACTAGAGGGATTGCTGCCATCACAACTGCCGTCAGAACGAGGAGTGGCAGAAAGATTAGCGGGTTGATGACGTAGATGAAAAATTCCATAGGAAAGATTAGCCTAGAAAATACGCCCTTGCCCCACAGGAGTCTCTTGTGTCTTAGAAAGGCTTGGAGAACATGTTGCCCTCGTCTTATCTTCTGCCTGAATCTGGCTCTCCATGCAGGTGGAGCAGGGTCAAAGAAGACTACGTCATCCGGGTTGATAGCCCGCAGGCCCTTCTCTACCATGCATAAGGCGGCGCAGGTATCGTCTCCTCCGACATTTGTGTCAAAGTGATCGAGGTCTCGCCGTCGGAACAGCTGGATCTCGCCCTCCCCAATTGGCGTACTATCGAGTTTGGATTCGGCAACTCTTAGCATTCGATATATCGACCTGTATGAGCCTTCCACATTTCCTGCCATGGTCCGACCTGAGTCTGGCACATGGTGGACCCCAGAGACGGAACCCACAGCGGGGTCTGAGAGATATCGTACAGCGTTTTCGAGCGCGTTTTTTTCCCATCCGCACTCCGCATCGCTGATACAGACGAGTTCTCCCTTCGCCCTGTCAAGGCCTATGTTGAGGGCTGCAGATTTTCCACTTCTCCGACTCTCTTCAATCACCTGTCCGTTGAGACGGCTAAGCTCCAAGAATTGTCTAGCGATGTTGGGTGTACCGTCCAAGGAGGCGCTGTCTACGACGATCAATTCCAGTCTGCTGACAGGGTAGGTTCCTTGGGTGATGTTCTTCAGTTTCTGTTCTATTACACTCGCTTCATTGTATGTCGGAACGATAACCGTCACCGTTGGTTGTGTGTCCGATTGAAGCGCGACATGATAGTCGCGCTTCGCCGTTAGTCTCTTCATGAGAGCGAAATATCCAATCGGTACGCCTACTTGGATCGATCCCACGACAATCCAAAGGACGAAGAAGAGGCTTGTCAAGGGAGAGGCTCCGTGGTGAATCCTTGAGATCCATATCCAGTGACCAGCTCGGTCCGAAGCTCTTCTCGGGTCTCGGCGAGCGCGGGAACAGCGGGTTGCTCGTCGCTCGTTCGCCAGTGAGCTTTCGATCTCAGCTTCCACCATTCCGACAGTTCACCCAGCGTCATGATTTCGCACTCCGGGTCCCTAGAGAATCCCTCGAGGAGTCGCGTATACTCGAGGTGGTTCTCTGGCATACCAAATTCGTAGTCTGGATGCACGAGCAAGACGCATGGTCCCGCCAACCCGCGAATCCAGGTTGAGAGTCGGAGGAGGGTGTCGACAGCAGCCGATGCCCGTTGGCCGGCCACTCTTATCAGTTGATGATCTTGCGGGAGTGATATTGGGATTTCCAGCATTCCGTTGATCTCGAATGGGAATATCGTTCCGACACCGTGTGGCTTGAGGGATGTCGGCGACAGTATTTCCCAAGAAGGGCAGGACGAGTCGTATTCGAAACCAGCCTTGGCCGCTGACTCGGCAAGCTGTTGGCTGTGCTGTAGCAGAGGTGCCCTGAAACCTCTGACCCGTTGGTCGGTGAGTTTTTCGAGTCGGTCTCTGCACTCTCTCAGTCGCTGAGTCTTCTCGCTAAAGGTCAGAAATGCAAGCCGTCCGTCGTGCTTGGTGTCGTGCCCGCCGATCTCTCCCGAGTTCTTCAATTTGTCTAAGGACTGGACCGACAGAGGGTATCGGTCGCTCGGAAGGTTCCAGGACGAGCGAATCTTGAGGCCATGCTCAACTTCCAGCAGTTGAGCTGCTCCATTCTCTAGGCCGTACGCTCCTTCAACGTCGTGTGACACGACCAAAGCGTAGGATTTTCCTCGCCTCCAGAAACCGATGCGCGGAATTGGACCGGAAGATATCACTAGACTCGCCAAGAACAGTATTCTAAGGCACTCGACGGGTGCCAATTTCTCAGGCAAGATCTCTCCAAGGCCTTCTTTAGTGCGGAAGGATCGTTCTCTTACGAAGCGAGGAATTGCTGAATAAGAGAATGGTAGTCTAGTGGCCATCCGGAATTTCCAGCTAGGGGTCTCTTCAAGGCCGCCGTATACTCTCTTTGAGAACTCGCCAACGAGATCGAGTGAAAGGAGATAGACTTCGCTGTCTCTCACTTTGGTGAGAACCCGAGTGTCCCCTGACATGAGAATAGGCTCTGTAGCTGGTCCTGTGAACTCGTGGACATCTGTTCTGATGGACGCCTCAATACCGGGAGCTGCGGGAAGAGAAATCAGGGCGTTCTTTACAGATACGCTCAGCCCATAATCCCTAGCGATTCTTTCGCTTTCTTTCACTCCATAGGGAGAGATTATCAGCGGAGAATTTCTCGACTCGTCTGGAGCAAGCGCATCGCTCGTTGCGAAAATCGTGGCGGCTTTGACGCGGGTGTTCAGCTGGTAGGGTATCTTCCAGAAATCTGCGTATTCTCGGAGGATCTTGGTTTTGGCGTCAGAGTCCGAGTTCAAGACGATGGGTCGAGTCTGAGAGATCTCAAGCATCTAGTGCCTTGCTCCTATTCTTAGGAGGACTATGGGTGTCACTATCTGACGCCAGTCTTTCAAGGGCGATATGTGCGAATATCCCCGTTTCTGATTCTGGGAATACGTCTTCGACACGGGGCGTTCGGTGAACTTGTAGCCGAGGGTTAGAACCTTGTAGTGAAGGTAGTATTCTAGCTCGTATCCGTTTAGCCAGTCCTGCCAGACGTTGATTTGAGGGTCCTGCAAGACAGCCGCCCGGTATGCTCTGAACCCGTTTGTGACCTCTGTGCATCGTACTCCTGTCAGCAGCGTCCAGGCGAGAGGGAATAGGCGGGTGAAAATCTTTCGCAGGAACGGTGTTCTTTCGCCTCTTCCACCTGGGAGGAATCTCGATCCTTGTACGTAGTCGAAGCCGTCTTGGGTGATAGGGCTGGTTAGCCTTGGTATTTCCATCGGATCATCCTTTCCGTTTCCGGCCATGACCACGATGATGGTAGCTCCTTCGGCAAGAGCGGTTGTGTAGCCTTGCTTGATGGCATATCCTATTCCCTGTCTGACAGGGTTTTCTATTATTCGAATTGGAACGTGTGTCTGTCTTCTACTGGATTCTATCTCCGCTAGTATGGCGGCGTTAGGATCATCCAGGACCAGATAGATCTGGTCGACTGAGTCGGGTGCAAATCTCTCGATCACGCGGCCAATCTTTCCGACTTCTCGATAGACTGGTATGATCGCAACGCGTCTCATCGACGATTACTCTTACTTGGGAGATCAGTGCCGTTTGGCTGAAAAGGGGGCGGTCGAGAGCCTACAATTTTCGCTGGGACCCCGACTGCTATCGCGTTGTCTGGAATGTTCTTTGTAACGACTGATCCTGACCCGATAAGGGCGTTCTCTCCAATCTGCACTCCAGGGTTGATTGTGCTTCCGGCTCCGATGGACGCGAACCGTTTGACTCTCGTGTTGAGTCTTGTCCATTCTCCGTGCGCTCTGGGATGTTTGTCGTTGGTGAAAGTGACGTTTGGGGCAATGAACACGTTGTCTTCTATGACTACTCCCGTTGGGATAAAGACGAAAGGCCGAATCTTGCAGTCGTCCCCAATCTCGACGCCTTCCTCGATGTATACGTAAGAATCGATCTTTGTGTTTTTGCCTATCTTGCAGCCGTAGAGGTTTACTTGATCGTAGATTCGCGCGTTGCGCCCTATCGTTGCCTTGTTGATGACCGAGTATCTTGTCGGCTTCATTGCCTGATCGGGATTTCAGGCATGAAGGGTACTGACACTTGAACTGTGCGGTCCTGGAACATGGACTCTCTGGACGCCTCTAGCAGCGAGACGACGCGGGCTCCGAGTATCCCGTCGGAGTGGTTCGCATAGGGAGTCTCGTCCTGATTGTTCTGGATACAGTCTGCGAAGTGCACGATTTCGCTTGCGAGCGTATTGCTTGCTATCACTGGGACCTCGCGTTTCCCGTCCGGTCCTTCGATGAAAAGCTTCTGCGTGACGCAGTCTAGGTGTGCCGTCCCGTTATTGCCTATGACGGTGACTTCTCGTCGCTTTTCCCTGTCCAGCCAGCTGACCTCGACGTGAGCCATTATGCCTCCCTTGTGTTCTGCGGTGATAAACGCGACTTCTTCATTCTGCTTCGTTCGGTATCCCCGGCCTTTAGCTGAGATTCTGTCGGGCCAAGAATCAAGGACATAGTTGCAGATGTCGAAGGGATGTGGAGCGAGGTCGGTTATGACTTCTCGTTGCAGCTGTGGGTTCATGAATGCAGTCCATCTCAGTCCTAGGTAGTAGGGGTCGCCTATCTGGCCTTGGGCTAGGACACGGCGTAGTTCCCGCACGCCGTTGTTGAACCTGTGGATGTGTCCAACGCACAAGACGCGGTTGTTTCCTCTTGCTATCCTTACTAGTTCGTACGATTCTTCTGTCTTCAGTGTAAGTGGTTTCTCCACGAGCACGTTCTTTCCTTGTCTAAGAAATCTGGAGGCCACTTCGAAATGGGTGCCGTTGGGTGTGCAGACGTGGACCCCTGAAATAGTTGGGTCAGAGGCGAGTTCCTGATATCCCAGCTTGTAGTCGATCCCAGCGCCAAATTCCTCTTGGCACAGAGCGAGTGACTGAGGAGAGCTGTCTACTATGGAGTGTAGTTGAATCTGCCCGGTGGCTCGTCCTATCGCGAGTGTCTCCCGGATCACTTTTCTTCCCCAGTAGCCGGAGCCTATGACCGCGATTCGGAGAGGACTCATTCTTAAAGAATTCACGCTCTGTTTAGTAGTGCCGCGATTGACCGTTCCGTGATAAGACGTTATGCCTGGAAATTGGCATGCTTTCACGTATCATGCGCCAGATTGCCGGATTCTCCTTACCCATATCTTACCACGCTAAGCGTGGTGATTACGATTCTTTGCTCTTAACCTAATCGGTGAGAAGGGATATTCGTCAATAAAAAAATGTCTGAAGATATGTCTAGATACACAATGAAGAACGATATGTTCTTCAAGAGATCCACTCTCGGCGCCCTCTCTTACTGTACTTCGAGGGTTGAAAGTTTGTGAGCTCTGGTCTGTCCTTGAATCCGTGATTGAACCGTAAGCCGGATCGATTCTCGACTGTCATGTGCGGGGGTCCATCCTCTAGCTTTGAGCTTGCTGATATCTAGGAGCATATTCTTCACATCCCCCAACCAGCCACTTCCATCGCTCTGACCGCCGGAGAGATTGAACCTTACTTCTTTCAGCTCCATTGTCTCAATTATCGTCGCGGCAATTTGCTTGACGCTTATCTGGTCGGTCGAACCGACGTTGAAAACCTCAATTGGGCTTTGAGCAGTTTTGACCGACGATAGTATGGCGTCGACTGCATCGTCGACGTAGAGATATGATTTGGTCTGGTTACCATCTCCTAGGATCTGGAGCTCTCTTGGGTTTTGAATTAGTCTTCGAACAAAATCGTTGACGACACCATGTGTACTCCTTGGACCTAATATGTTGGCGAACCTCAGGACGATTCCCTGCCTGTCGAAGCTGTGGCAGTATGCCGAGACCATCGCCTCGCCGGCGAGCTTGGATGCGCCGTAGAGTGAAATAGGCTCGAGTGGCGCATATTCTTCTGGAGTAGGGAGTGTCTTTGCCCTCCCGTAAATCGTGGATGTTGAGGCGAAGACTATCGTCGAAGCCTTGCTGGTCCTGAGTGCTTCAAGCACGCAGTATGTAGCATAGACGTTCTGACGATAGCATTGTTCCGGATTGTTGAGTTCCATCCGAACTTCGGGGTTCGCAGCTAGATGGAAGAGAATATCGCAGTCGCGAACCGCCTTACGAATCTGATCGAGCCGAGTGCAATCCCCTGCTACGATCTCAAACCGGCTCTTGCCAGACCCGTGCAATAGCCGACCAATGTTCTTCTTTGAGCCTACAGTAAGGTTGTCGAATGCTCTTGCTTGCCAGCCCGCCGCCACCAGAGCCTCGCAAAGGCTGGACCCGATGAACCCAGCACCCCCCGTAACTAGCGCTTTCAAGTTTATCTTCGTCTGTTCGCGCAATTAGAGAGTCCGCCTCCTTAAATTGATGCAGAGGCGAGTGAGCCCATCGCTCGGATTGGATAGGATCTATTTCGAACCGGAATGGTTTTTCAATGCGCTTCCTCTTTCCTATGATAGGGTTGAAACTGAGTGTTCCACGTCGCACAAGCTTGTTTGAGCTCGAAATGCGGAATATGTCGCAATAAAGGCACATCCTAGGATATGCTTGGATACCCAAGGATCTAAACTAGGCCTGTTATCAAGAATTGAATAAATAGCTGGCGGGCAAAACATCTATCAAGGATGCGATGAGGGTCTCGTGGATAGTATAGTACTCGTGTGTCCGCGATACCCTCCGTACATTGGAGGAGTAGAGACCCATGTTTCGCAGATGGCGAAGAGAGCGAGCAAATTCTTTGAGCACGTGTCCGTCATAACCACGGACCCATCGTGGCATCTCAGACGCACTCAGAAGACTGCCGATGGAGCGACCATTCATCGGATACGATCCTTCGCTCCTAGCGAGAACTATCACTTCCCTTCTCCCATCGAGCTCTTCGCACAACTAAAAGAATCGCGTCCACACGTGCTTCACATCCACGCTCTCCATGATCTTCCTGGCCCGGTCGCAGGTTTCATGGACTCCCAGAGTTCGCTCATTTTCACCCCACATTATGTCGGGAGGATCAACTCGAGACTAGGCCGCGTCCTCTTCAAAGCGTATCGCCCTCTTGTCCACAATCTGATCAAAAAAGTTCCAAGGATCATTTGCACGTCTCGTTTTGAAGCGCGCTTGATGGCAGCGACCTTTCCGGACTCGTCGGGGAAGATCGAAGTTATCCCAAACGGTGTTGACGGCGAATTTCAGGAGAAGTACCCTTGGAGGCAGCCCGCGGAGCCGAGAATCCTCTACGCGGGACGATTGGAGAAGTACAAGAACGTAGACAAGATCCTGAGGGCTGTCGCGCAACTGCAGCGAACCCATGAAGACCTCAAGACAACCATAGTGGGCAGAGGACCGTTCAAGGCGGAATTACTGCAGCTAGCTGCGAGCCTCAAGGTGAACGGTGGTGTAGAGTGGCTTGAAGGCTTGTCGCGTGACGCGCTCTTCGCGCTCTACTCATCGGCTACCGCCGTCATCGTTCCTTCTGAGTCTGAGAGTATGGGCGTAGCAGCAGCCGAGGCCATTGGCGTCGGTGCGCCTACGATCGTTGCAGATGCGTCGGGACTCGCCGAGTTTGTTCAGGAGGGGCTGGCTCAGCCTATCGAGCCGCCTGTGAATTATGCAAAGCTTGCCTCGAAGATCGAGGAGGTTCTAGACGATCCTAAACGGTTCTCGCCAATTGGAATGAAGTCGCCCTTGATCAAGACATGGGAGGAAGTCGCGGAACAAACGTACCGCGCATGCGGATCATGACAGCGGTGCTAGGGGGAGTCTCTGAGTGAACTTTCTTGAGGAGCTGGGAATTGTGAAGACGGCTAGGAGAGAGGCTGAATCCGTTCTACTTCTCAAAGCGTTGATCCAGAAGCAGACCCTTCGTCCAGTGGACAAGAATCGGTTCCTGAAACTGGCAGAGAAAAACAAAGTAATTCTGAGAGCAGCTCCACTCTTAGGCGCGCCAGATGGGGTCGTCAAGAAAGCCAGGATGGAAGCTGATGAGGCGATGCGCCTGTACGATCTGATGAGCGACGAATTCGAGCAGATAGGAGTCCCCTTCGTTGTGATAAAATCATTTGACTCGCTTCCGGATATCGGTCACGACCTCGATTTTCTCCTGCCGGATTCTTCAGGATTCAGGAAAGCTGAGAAATTGTTGCTCGGTAAGATGAAGGTTCAGCCCCAACCGCTGACGCACTGCGACAAGCTCGTAGGCAAGTTTAGTTGCTTCCTCCCGGGCTTCGACCACGACTTCGAACTCTACCCTACGATTAGCCAGCTTGGCGAAGAACACGTGGAGCCCAGCAATATCCTCAAAGGCCGGAAAATAGAGAGGATCGAGGGCAAGAATGTCTGGGTGACCTCTGACAAAGACAGAGTTCTGATAAGAATAATTCATGCAATGTTCCGGCACAATTTTCTGAAGCTATCGGATATCATAGACTTTGAGACTCTGATGCGTAACTGCACTACTGAAGAGATTCTGGACGAGGCGCAGAAGGCGGACATCGGAGATGCTTTTCTCTTCTTCGTCGAGTCTATAGATCGATTCCTTACCGCATGCGACGTCTTGGACCCTAAGGTGAAGGAGCTGAAAACCCAGGGCAAAAAGAGGTTTGGAAAGGATCGGCTCGGAGTCTTTCGGAGAGACAGGCTTGTCCTGCCATACCGGATTCCCACTACGGCGCTTATCATGATTTTCCTTCTCAAGGGAGTCCGGGAGGCCTCCAGAGGGAGGTGGCGAAGCGCACTGAAGTGTCTTGTTTCTCCACCTCTACTTTTGCTGGATTTCGTCAACGCTGTCTTCGGGTTCAAGCTGCTCGGAGGGCGATTATGGTAGGATGAAGACAGTATTGGTAACACTGAGCGGAACCCACGGAAGTGGAAAGTCGACAAACGCCGGCAGGGTCTACTACCTGCTGAACGGATCAGGAAGAAAATTCTCATACATACGACACCAGGACCTGCTCGACCCTTTCGGTTTCATCGTAAGGAGAATGGCAAGGATTCTCCATTTGGACGTGAACTATCTAGAGGGGACTGCGCCGGTTCGGCTCCTCTGGTCTTTCTACTTTCTCTTCATTTACTATCCCCTTCTGGCAGGCGGAATAGGTCTAAGACGACGCGTAGGATACAACGTCGTCGCAGACAGATACCTCTACGACCTAATCGTCGGGTTCTGGGGAGTCAAACAGAGAGTTCCATTGGAACATGTTCTGATATGGGTCCTTCCCCACCCTGACGTCTCATTCGTCTTCGAGGCTGACGAGCGAAGAATTCTAGCGGACCGGCCTGAGCACTCGGCGGAATTCATCAGAAACGAGAAGAGACTCTACAAGCGACTTGCAGAACAATTCCACCTAACGAGAATTGATACATCAGAATCCATCCAGGCGGTTTGGAAGCGCGTAGTCACAGAGATAGAAGCATCAATAGAAAACATTCCCGGGGGAGCCAACAGACCGAGGAACCAGTCACAATGAAAGCTATGGTCATCGGTCTCGACGCAGCCTCTCCTCTGCTCATCGATAGATGGGCTGACCATCTTCCGAATATCCGATCGCTGTGTACCACGGGCGTTCACGGAGTGCTAAATTCCATCGTCCCACCTTCCAGCGTGCCCGCGTGGCAGTGCTTCGCCACAGGCAAGAACCCCGCAAAGATCGGAGTCTGGGGATTCCTTTCAATCGGACCCGATAGAAAGCTGAGACATGCAAGGACGACTCAAGACATCGGTTGCATCTGGGACATTTGTGGAAACGCGGGACTGAAGGTCGGAGTCTTCAATGTACCCGGAACCTTCCCGCCGTATCCTGTAAACGGGTTCATGATATCCGGATTTCCGACTCCGCCCGGAAAGGCCTGGGCCTATCCAAGGGAAGTGATGAGAAAGCTGGACAAGGCGGTTGACGGCTACGAAGTCGACGTTCCCTTAACTAAGCCCTCTGAAATGAAAGGCGGAGAAAACGCCTACCTTGTACAAGTGGAACGCCTCCACACCAAGAGCGTCGATTCAGCCAAACTGCTATTGGAATGGTACAAGCCAGACCTTTTTGTCATGACACTTCAGGGAATCGATCTAGTCCAGCACGACTTCAGCCGATACATGGACCAACCCGGATCTGAACACGCCGACGTGGTAAGAGATTGGTACGTCAAGGTTGACCAGGCGGTCGGAGAGCTAAAGAAGCTGGCGACGCAAGACACCACTTTCCTCATTCTCTCGGATCACGGATCGATCCCCATCAGTTCGTCATTCCATGTCAACGAGTACCTCAGGTCGCAAGGAATACTGAGAACCAATCATACAACAGAGAGGAAGAATGGTGATTTTTACAGTGGACTGCGAAAGCTGATCCTCAGAACCCTTCCCCCGAGCGCGATTAGCACTCTCTACCGAGTGGTGCCTGATTCATGGTCGCACAGGCTCACGGTCTCGGCTCAGTTTGAGAGAATGCTTACCCAGCTCGTCGAAACCGTGGATTGGAAGAATACAAAAGCGTTCTCGACCGGCGGCCCACAAGCAGCAATATTCATCAACTCCAAAGACTACGATGGCGGCTCTCTACAGGACCCGGGAAGAAGGTCCGAACTGCTGCAGGATCTTCGCAACAAGCTGGGCAATCTCACTCATCCAAAGACAGGCGAGCGAATACGTGCCGTGTTCCACGTCAGAGAAGAGACGTTCAAAGGTCCTTACCGACTAGAAGCTCCAGATCTTGCCGTCGAACTATTCTCACAAACCGAGAAGATTCACATCAATATCAAGTTCGGCTCTGGAGACTTTTGGAGCTTTGCGCCCCACCTATCCTCTGAACACGTCCGAGAGGGATTCTGGGCAATGTCTGGACCTGGTATTAGGCAGAACCAGATAGTCGACGCGAGCATCCTCGACATGGCTCCCACACTGCACAAGATATTCGGGCTGAACACTCCCGACGATGTCGACGGTAAAGTCGTACAGTCAATATTCGAGGAACATCTTCTCGACCCAATACTCAGCTAGCCCCGCATCGAAATTTTCGTTTCTCTCTCACGTGAAGGCGTCAGAAACTTCCTCCCGAATCATTCTACCGATGATGAGTCCTGCCTTATTCTTCTCATCAGGCGTGGTTTCAACGACTACTAATCCCCGAGAAGGTTGTCCGTAAAGGACGAGCCCTCCGTCCGGTGACTCTACTATGCATGGTAGCGCAAGTAGGTCCTCCTCGCCCTCGACGACGATTAGAGCTTCCTCGTCCTTCATAGCTCGTTTGATCGTCTCCCAAGCTTCGAGCGTGATTACTCCAGCTGGATTCTTTAACCGGTAGGTTTTCTTCACGCTTAGGTTGAATGCCGCCGTAGGTCTTCGCATCGAAATGTGATCCAGAATTCTAAGGTTTACTCGGATTCCAGCAACGAGCGTTTCTCGGGATACTACATCTCCAACCGCGGTGATCCTTCTAGGCTGAGTTTGGCTGATGATTAGGTTCAATTCTGACATTGTCTGTACGGGAGTTCCTGGAAGCAGTCTTCCGAAGGGCTCTTTCAGCATCTGAAGATCGGCTTGGCGTGGTCGAAGCTGGATCATCTATTCTCCGCCGGTCGACGAATCGACGTTAATGACTGCTGGACCGGTACCGACAAGAATGTTGACGACAAATAGGTCGCGGTCATTGTTTGGATTGATATCCCTATGAACTAGGTTCGGTGGAACGTGAAAGAAGTCTCCTGGGTTCAGGTCCGATTTTTTCTCTCCATCGCTCCCGTATTCGAGTTGAAGCCTACCCGAGACGATGTACCCGTAAAGATGATGGGTTCCGTGGTGATGCCAACCAGAGACGACTCCCGGGAGGAGTCGTGACTGAGAGAAGACGATGTTATGAGATTCGAAGGCCTTCTTTCGAATGATTCCTTCCGTTGAATATCCGGCTCCGAGCTCGGCGCTCCTCGCGATGTCGATGAGAGACATGATCTACGTAACAGAATAGCAGCGGGCTACTAAGACCTAGCTCCGCTTTTGGGACCTACGCCGGAGTCTCGACGCTCGAGAGGTTAGGCGAAGGCAACGAAGATATCTACTTCCGAGTCGGAGACAGGATCGTTGAGGAAGATGTCGCTTCAGATTGTGGACGTTGGCCAAGTGAAGCTAGCGTATGTAGAAGCTGGTGAAGGCGAGCCTGTAATTTTTGTTCATGGAATACCGACTGACTATCGTGCATGGAGCGGCCAGATTGGGCCTTTCTCAAGCAAATATCACGTGATCTCATACAGCAGACGTCTCGCCCAGCCGAATCACAATGAGATGGACTACGAGAAAAGCACGGTCGAAAACAATTCAGCGGATCTTGTGGGCTTGATACAACACCTAGGATTTTCGTCCGTTCATTTGGTGGGTCACTCGTATGGAGGATTCGCTGCGGCCTACTGCGCGTCAACAAACCCGCAATTGATTCGAACCCTGACACTGATCGAACCGGCGGTCTCGACGATGCTTCTGAAGAATCGAAAGAGCACGTCAGAATTCTTGGGCCTACTCTTCGCGCACCCTTCAATAGCCATCTCAGCTGCTAGATTTCAGCGAGGCTCACTGGACCCCTCGCTCAAGGCTTTTCGACAAGGAGACTTCGATGCAGCGCTCAGACTCAATCTTGATGGAATCATGAACAGGCGTGG
>Ga0137418_10001964_pt1 | contig 18869 bp, 13 predicted proteins | sample CZODoug3_1_2_16f_FD_122242 | JGI IMG/M metagenome (GOLD analysis project Ga0137418, IMG submission 122242) | Vadose zone soil fungal communities from Angelo Coast Range Reserve, California, USA - CZODoug3_1_2_16fungal (Hybrid Assembly) | ecosystem: Environmental > Terrestrial > Soil > Vadose... | reverse complement strand
GGTCCGGGTACCACCGCCAGCGCGGCGTGGCCGCTGAACAGTACCGGCGCTGAGCCGCCGATGTCGTTATAAGCCGGACCGGGATTGAATGTGTTCCAAGGCAATTGGCCGGCGAAAAAATCCTGCGAAAACACGTCGTAGAACATTCCCCATCCCGCGCGCACCACAGCCTTGCCGCTGCCGAACACATCGTAGGCGAAGCTGGCCCGGGGCGCAAAATTATTCAGATCGTGCGGATAAAGCTGGTTCACCTGCTTGGGACCGGGGATCGAAGGGTCGAAGATGCTGAAGCGATGTCTCTCCTCGCCGATCACTCCGTAGTAATCCCAGCGCAGCCCGGCATTGAGGGTGAGCCGCCTGGTGAGCTTGAAATTGTTCTGCAAATAGAACGCGTGATTGTTCTGAAACGTGCCGCGCCGCGAATCACCTTGCGCCTCGTGGTTGGAGGTGGTCAGGCTGCCGCCCGGTTGTCCGGCCAGGAAACTCGCCAGATCGGGAAACAGCAGCCGGCCGCGATATCCGTTGTCGAAAAAGCCGTTCACGAACGTCCGTCGAAATTCGTAGCCCCATTTCCAGTTATTGCGGCCGGTGTTGTAGGAGGCATTCGCGACCCCTTGCCAGTTGGTGTCGATGCGGCCGCGGGGAAGCGAAGTATTGGACCCCAAAGTGGATTCGCCGCTCACCAAAATTTCAGGCAGCCCGGTGTCGTTGCCCTGCGGAGTGTTCAGGCCGATGGAGCGTGGATCAAATTTTCGATCTTCCGGGAAAAACGTCTCGGCGAAGCGATTGTATCCCCCTCTAAATTCGAGCAGCAGACGCGGGGTAATGATGTGCGTCAGCGAAATGGAAACCAATTGAACCCGCGTGGGAGTGATTGTGTTATAGCCCGGCAAATTTCCGCCGCCAACCAGCGCCAGTGGAAAACTCTGATCGCTATCGCCGAAGAAATAGCGGCCGGTAAGCACGTCACCGGCGCCCAGGTGCTGATCGATTTTCCCGATCAAGCTGTCCACGCGGTTCGAGAAGCGGGTGGTTGCCAGAACGTTGTTGCCATTGGCATCAGTCGCGATATTGGGCTGGGGCCAGGGATGGCGCGCCAGCAGGTTGGCGATCACCGGATTTTCACCGCCGGCGTTGACGACTGTGTCCGAAGCCAGAGCGGCTGAAATCTCGCTGTCAGTTGGGACATGGCCCTGGCTCGAAAGCCCGCCGTACTCGCGCTGCCCCTCATAGGCCATGTAAAAGAAGGTGGAATTTTTCACGATCGGGCCGCCGAGCGAACCGCCAAATTGGTTGTTGTGAAACGGATTCTGGGGCACTGCCCGGCTGTTGAAGAAGTTGCGGGCGTCCAGCGCATTGTTGCGAAAATACTCGAACGCGCCGCCGTGGATCTGGTTCGTGCCCGACTTGGTGACGATGTTGACGATGGCGCCCGAATTACGGCCAAACTCCGCGTCTGCGCCCGAAATAACCGGGATTTCCGCCAGCGCGTCGAGCGGAAGCAGAGTCGCCGGTGTCCCAAAAACTCCAGCCTCGTTGATGGCCGGGTCGTTGCGGTAGCCGTCGTTCATGTCGGTGCCATCCAGCAGATAGTTGTTCGAGCGGCCGCGGTTGCCGTTAATGCTGAATGTTCCGAAGGCGCCGGGAGAATCGGAGACTGCGCCGGGATCGGAAGTGGCTCCGGCGACCAGCAATACGGCCTTGCCGAAGTCGCGCCCGTTCACCGGCAATTCCGAAACCTGCCGGCTCACGATGGTCCCACCCTGGGTATCACTCGAAGATTCGACCAGCGGGACGTCCGCGGTGACCTCGACTGACTCCTTGGTTTCTCCAGGCGTCAGCCTGAGATCCGCTCGTTGCGCGGTCGCTACCGTCACTTGAATTCCGCCAAGGGTTTCCGTCCGAAATCCCGGCTTGCTGGCGGTCACTTTGTAAGCGCCCAGCGGCAGTTCGGTAAAGGCATAATCTCCGGTATCATCGGTGACCACTGTCCGGGTTAAATTGGTGTCGACGCTGGTGACCGTGATCTGCGCGCCAGGAACGGCCGCGCCCGTGGAGTCTATTACCGTGCCTTGAATGGCCCCGCGAAAGGTTTGGGCGCTCATCACAGCACTGAATAGAAGAGCAGCAATAAAAACCCGCATCTTAAACTCCTCTCGATCTGAATTAGCGCAAGTATAACATCGCGACTTGGGGGAATCGCGGATTGCACCACGGCTTAGTTGTGGGTGTAATTCAAGCGAGTCGATGAAGGCCGGCATGGCTCACTGCTTGAGCCTGGCGTACTGCTTCAGAATCTCTCGCACGCGGTCCATCGGCAGCGCCACTACCTTGTGATCGTCGCGGCCCACCATGGTTTCCGCCGCGGCCATGGCGTTGATGATGGCCTCTTCAGTGGCCTGGACGGTAGCCGCGAAGATCGGGTCGATAGCGTCGTTGGGCAGCATTTTCAACGCGACTTCCTTCTTGCCAACCTCAGAATGCGGGTTGGCGGTGGAGAAAGCGACGAAGATGTCGCCGGAACCGTTGCCGGAAATGCTGCCGTTGCGGCCGAGGCCAAGCGAAACGCGGCGAGCCAGCCGTTTCAGTTGGTGGGAAAGAAGCGGTGCGTCAGTGGCCACGACCACGATGATCGACCCGCGATCGACTTCCTCGAAGGGAGCCGCGGCGTAGGCAGGATCTTCCGAAATTTCTTTTCCGACGGGAACTCCAGCGATACGGAGATTGGCACGGATGCCATAGTTGCACTGAACGAGAACACCGACAGTGTAGCCGCCATCCTTGGCGTCCAATTTGCGCGAAGAGCTGCCGATGCCGCCCTTGAATTCATTGCAGATCATTCCGGTTCCGCCGCCGACCACGCCTTCTTCGACATAACCATCGTGAGCGGTGTCAATGGCGTGAAACGCATGTTCGGGTTTTACGTGAAAGCCGTTGATGTCGTTGAGCCAGCCGTCCCAGGTTTCCGCGACGACCGGAAGCGACCACCAATAGCCGGTGGGATCAGGCTGGCCGTGCGCCACGCGCCACTGAATCACTGCGTCGCGGACCACGCCGACGCTGTGGGTGTTGGTGATCATTACCGGGCCTTCGAGAAAACCAGATTCTTCGATCCAGGTGGTACCGGTCATTTCACCGTTGCCATTTTGCGAGAACCATCCGGCGAAAACGGCGTCGTTCATGGAGTTTTTTCCGCGCGGAAGGACTGCGGTGACTCCGGTACGAACGGGACCTTTGCCAACTTGCAGCTTCCCTTCCCCGGAGATGAGTGTGGTGTGGCCGACGGTTACGCCGCCGACGTCGGTGATGGCGTTGAATTTTCCTGGAGTGCCGTCAAAAGGAACGCCAAGATCGCGGGCGCGAGGTTTCTTGGGTGCGTCTTGTTGCGCAAAGCTGGCGAACGGGATCAGAAGAAGTGCAAATAAAAGAGACAGACGACGATGCTGCATTCCGATTTTCTCTCCGAATAACAAATTAGAAACAAAAGCGAGTATGAATGGAACCAGTGTAGCTTAGTTCAGAATGAAACCGTCCGAGCGAAAACGAAGCCAATAATTTGTGGAGTGCGGCAGCCGGCTGCCGCTTTTACGGCCTTGGCGGCGTGCAATGCGCAAAACAGTGGGAACCGTCCCGCGGTCCACAGGTGTTGAGGCTCAAGCGTGATACGCTGGCTGCGCAAATTTCGGAGGAGCGTTGATGATTCACATGCGGACCCGAGCTGCGTTTGTGCTGGGATTGATTCTTTGCGGAACTTCGACTGTGGCGCAAGAAAAGCCAGCGGTGAAGCTGGAAGTAGATCTGAGGGATGCGGCGAAGCGGATCTACCACGCAAGAATGGAATTTCCGGTGACCCGTGGACCGCTAACGCTGGTGTACCCGAAATGGATTCCGGGAGAACACGCACCGAATGGGCCGATCGTGGATGTAACCGGATTGCACTTTCGCGCGGACGGAAAAGAGATTGAGTGGCGGCGGGATCTGGTTGATTTGTATGCGTTTCATTGCGAAATTACAGCGGGAATAACGAAGTTGGAGGCAACGCTGGATTATCTGTTGCCAACGGAAGAAGGAACGGCAGGCGCGCCTTCGGCCAGCGCGAAAGTCGCGGTGCTGCCGTGGAATCTGGTGGTGTTGTACCCGGACGGCGCGAAATCGGACGATGTGAAATTCGCGGCGAGCGTCCGAGTGCCGGAGGGCTGGAAATTTGCGACAGCGCTGCAACCGGCAGTGGGCGCGGGCCGAACGGATGGTCTCGCGGAGTTCGAAACGGTTTCGCTGACAACGTTGGTGGATTCGCCGCTGCTGGCCGGAGCGTTTTTTAAAACGTATGACTTGTCGCCGGGGCAAAAGCCGGAACACCGGCTGAATATCGCAGCGGACAGCGCGATGGCCACAAAAATAAGTACGGACCAAGTGCAGCACCTTCGGCAGTTGGTGGCGGAAACCGGCGCACTGTTCGGCGCGCGGCATTACCGGCATTACGATTTCCTGCTGGCGATGACCGATCACTTGCAGCCGAACGGGCTGGAGCATCACGAATCGAGCGACAATCGCGTTCCGGAAAAAACGTTTTTGGATCCCGATGCGCTGGACGGCTTCATCGACCTGCTGCCGCACGAGTTTTTCCATTCGTGGAACGGAAAATACCGGCGGCCGGCGGGACTGGCGACGGCCAATTATCAAGAACCAATGAAGGACGACCTGCTGTGGGTGTACGAAGGGCTGACGCAGTATTACGGGGTGATACTGGCGTCGCGCAGCGGGTTCTGGACTCCAGCGCAATTGCGGGAGACGCTAGCGACGACGGCGGCATATTTAAACGATTGGCCGGGACGGACGTGGCGGGATCTGGAAGACACGGCAATTTCGTCTCCACTCTTGTATACAGCACGAGGCGGTGGAGCGTCCTGGCGGCGCGCCGCGGACTACTACGATGAAAGCACGTTGATCTGGCTGGAGGCCGACACAATTATCCGGCGGGAATCGAAGGGGAAGAGTTCACTGGATGATTTTTGCAAGAGATTCCACGGAACGGAAAATGGGGTAATTCGGATTGCGCCGTACACGCTGAACGACGTGGTCGCGGCGATGAACGCGATTGCGCCATACGACTGGAAGAAATTTTTTGAAGAGCGGATTCATTCGCACGGGCCGGGAGCGCCGCTGGGCGGACTGGAAAACAGCGGCTGGAAATTGGTGTTCAACGAAACGATGAACGATCACCAGCGTGCCAAAGAGGAGACTGACCATATCGCCGATGTATCGTTTTCGCTGGGATTTTCGGTGCATGGGCCTGGTGGGGACGACGCAAGCGGCGTGGTCGACGTAATTCCCGGCTCGCCGGCGGCGAAGGCGGGGCTTGCCGCAGCGATGAAATTGGTGGCGGTGAACGGGAGGAGATGGTCGCCAGACGGCTTGCGCGAAGCGATTAGTGCGGCGAAAAAAGGCAAAGAGCCGATCGAACTGCTGGTGGAGAACGAGGAATATTTTCAAACCGTGGCCATCGATTATCACGGCGGAGAAAAGTATCCGCACCTCGAAAAGACTGGCGGCGCGGATGTGCTGAGTGAAATTATCAAACGGCAAGCAGCGGAAGTGGGTACGTCGAAGTAAGATCGGCACTGCGTTTTCGTGGCGAACCCGCCGCGAAAGGATTGACCGCGATTCCAGAAAACAATTCGGAAAAGCCAGCGTTGGTGCGGACGATCGGGCGATGGAGCCTGGTCGCGCTGATGGCCAATTCCATGCTGGGCGCTGGGATTTTCGGATTGCCGTCGCTGATTGCGGCGCGGCTGGACGGGTACGGGCCACTAAGCTGCATCGTCGCAGGCTGCGGCGTGTTGATCATTGCCGCCTGCATCGCGGAGATTTCGTCGCGATTCGACAGTACCGGCGGGCTGTATCTCTACGGGCGGGAAGCGCTGGGACGATTTGTAGGGTTGGCAATCGCCTGGCTGATGTTGCTAACGCGGATCGCTGCGCCGGCTGCGGCTGCCGATTTATTCGCAAACTACCTGGGACAATTCGTTCCCGCCTGGCACGGAACATTCGCCGAGACCACAGTGCTCGGGCTGCTGATCGGACACCTGGCGATCCTGAATTATGTGGGAGTAAAGACTGGGAAAATTATCAGCAATCTTTTTTCGGCGATCAAGGTTGCCATGCTGGTGTTGTTCATTGGCGGAGGATTACTGGCGATGGTGATGAAACCCGAACTGAAAGTGCCGCTGCACTTCGGCACGACCACCACGGCAGGATGGTTTGAAGCTTTGCTGTTGCTGGTCTTCGGCTACGGAGGGTTTGAGGGCGCACTGATCGTGGGCGGCGAATCGCGAAATCCAAAACGCGATATGCCGTTTGCTCTACTGACTGCGCTGGCGCTGCAGTGCTTTCTGTACACCGGAGTGGTCTGCGTGGTGCTGAGCACGTTGGTGAACGCCGGCGGTTCGACCAGGCCGCTGGCGGATTCGGCGCGAATGTTTTGCGGAAATTGGGGCGCAACCGCGATCGGAGTTGGCGCGCTGGTCTCCACCTATGGATATTTGAGCGCGAACCTGTTGCACTCGGCGCGCATCCCGTTTTCGCTGGCGGAGCAGGGCGATTTTCCAAAGGTATTTGCGGCGATTCACAATCGCTTCCGGACGCCGCACATTTCGATCGCGGCGTATTCGGCGGCGCTGTTCATATTCGCGGCGCTGGGAGATTTCCGCTGGAACGCGATTCTGTCGGCCGCAACGCGGCTGGTGGCGTATGGAGCGATGGCGGTGGCGTTGCTTGCACTGCGGAGAAAAGACGGTCCGGCGCCATTTGCGCTGCCAATTGGCGTGGCGTTTAGCGGCGCGAGCCTGCTGATCGTGCTGGTGTTGCTGAGCCATATCGGAAAAGGTGAAGCGGCGGTGTTGGGATTGACAGCGGTGGTGGCCTTGGTCAATTGGGGGATACTGCGTGCAAAGAAGGCGGAACCTGCCTAACATTGACGCGGGATGCTTGGAGATATTTCCCATTCGGCTTACGATTTAAGGTTTCTAACAGATCGCATTGTAAAGTTATCCAGCAAAAGAGGAGCAAGCATGAAGGCGAACGTCGTCAGGCGAATTATTTTGTGTGTTGCGTGGATGGGCATTTTGGTGGTGGCGAATTTTTCCGCAACGCGTGCGCAGGAGCCAGCAAAACACGCGATTACGTTTGATGATCTGATTGCGATGCATCGTGTTGCGGAGGCGGAACTGTCGCCGGACGGCAAGTGGGTGGTGTATACAGTGGCGGCTCCAGATCTGGAGGCCAACCGCAATGCCACCAATTTGTGGATGACCGCGGCGGCGGGCGGCGACGCAATTCAATTGACGCGCAGCGGAAAAGATTCTTCGGCGAAGTGGTCGCCGGATGGAAGAACCATCGCGTTTTTGTCTTCACGCAGCGGAGATTCGCAGGTGTATCTGCTGGCGATGGACGGAGGCGAAGCGCATCCGCTGACCAAGCTATCGACCGGCGCGGAGCTGGTGAAGTGGTCACCGGACGGAAAGACCATAGCGTTTACGTCGCCGGTCTATCCGGATTGCGTGACCCGCTCCGCGGGTCCGCCTAACAATGATGATGCGTGCAATCAGAAGAAGAATGAAGAAAAAGAAAAGAACAAGGTAAAGGCGCATGTCGCGGAGAGCTTGCTCTACCGGCACTGGACGCATTGGAATGAAGGATCGCGTTCGCACCTGTTTGTGGCGCCTGCCGATGGCAGCAGCGAAGCGAGAGATTTGACGCCGGGGGCGAACTACGATGTGCCACCGGATCAGCGCGGCGAAGAGAGCGACATCAATTTTTCGCCCGACTCGAAGGAGATTTGCTTTACCGCGGTGACCGACAAAGTTGAAGCGACCAGCACCAACGGCGATTTGTTTGTGGTGCCGGTGAGTGGCGGAGAAATCAAGCGGATAACCACTCAGTCTGGGTTCGACGGCAATCCGGTGTATTCGCCTGACGGAAAGTACATAGCGTATCACGCGCAACTGACGGCCGGATATGAAGCGGACCGCTGGCGGGCGATGCTCTACGACCGTGCGAGCGGAAAGAGCGAGAACCTCACCGAGTCAACGTTTGACCGTAGCGCGGGGAATCTCGCCTGGTCGCCGGATAGCAAGACCATCTATTTTGTTGCCGAGAATGAAACGCAGATGCCGGTGTATGCGATGGCGGCGAAGGCGGGAGCTACACCGAAAAAGGTTCTTGATGGCTTCAACGCGGGAATGTCGCTCGGCGAAGACGGCAAAACGCTGGTGCTGACTCGCAGCAGTTTGACGATGCCGGGAGAAATATTTGTGGCGGCCAGCGACGGAAGCGGACTGCGGCAGATTACTCACGCAAACGATGCACTGCTGGCAAAGCTGGACCTGAATGCGCCCGAAACTTTCTGGTTCGATGGTGCGGAAGGCACCAAGGTTCAGGCGATGTTGATTAAGCCGCCGAAGTTCGATGCCAGCAAGAAATATCCGCTGCTGGTGCTGCTGCATGGCGGGCCGCAGACGATGTGGGGGAATTCGTGGGGTTATCGCTGGAACGAGCAGGTGTTTTCCGGAGCGGGCTACGTGACGCTGATGATCAACCGGCGCGGGTCGACCGGATATTCGCAGAAGTTCGTGGATGAAATCACCGATGATTGGGGCGGAAAAGCGTACATCGATGTGATGAAAGGCGTGGATGCCACACTGGCGAAATTTCCGTTTGTCGACGGGAAGAAGATGGCCGCTGCGGGAGGCTCCTACGGCGGATACATGGTGGACTGGATTGCCACGCACACCGATCGGTTCAAAGCGCTGGTGAGTCATGCCGGGGTGTACGACAAAACGTCGATGTATGCGACCGAAGAATTGTGGTTCGAGGAGCATGATTTGAAGGGGACGCCGTGGTCCAATCCGGAGAGTTACAAGAAATGGGCAGCGTCAACGTATGCGGCGGCGCTGGGAAAATACAAGACTCCAACGTTGGTGGTTGCGGGTGAACGAGATTACCGCGTGCCGTACACGCAGTCGCTGGAATTTTTTAATACACTGCAGCGGCAGGGAGTGCCGTCAAAGCTGGTGGTGTTCCCGGATGAGGGGCACTGGGTGCTAAAGCCGCTGAACAGCCAGTTTTGGTACAAGACGTTTATCGATTGGGTGGACAAGTACACCAAGTAGATCGCGCAAGAGCGCGGCGCACGTAAGTTAGAGGGTCTTGAGAGCGGCGCGCGCAAAGCGAAATAAATAATGGAGCAGGATGGCGCAGACGACTAAGAGTGCTGCGACGATCACGATGGTCGCGACCGGATGGGCGGTGGTGAACCAGGTAAGCCATACGGCCAGCATGTCTTCGCCAAAACTTAGCGCCCAATTGGAAAATGGTTCGGGAACGGTGTTGACCGCTGCGCGCGTAGAGGCTTTGGTGCTGTGCGAAGTGAGCGCCACTCCTCCGGCGATCAACGCTGCGGCCCAACGCCACTCTGGCGGCGCCGCAGCGGCTGCTCCATAGGCGATGACCGCGGCCGCGGGCGGACGAATAAAGGTGTGGATCGCGTCCCACACGGTGTCCAGGAACGGAACTTTGTCGGCCAGAAATTCGATCAGGTACAGCGCAATGGCAATCCCCAGAACGATGGGATGCGCCACCGCGGCGAGTGACGGAGGGAGATGAATCACGCCAAATCGCTGCAGCAAGCCGAGCGTGGCGACCGTGGCGTAAAGATTCAGGCCGGATGAAAAGCCCGCGCCGAGAGCCATGCCAAGCACTTGCAGAGGATTCACGGTTTCCGATGATAGCAGGCGTGGGAGCGGCCGCTCTGTGAAATTCCCTGCTCACTGGCTGCCCCGTAAGACCGGTAAGCAATCCACAGAGCTATCGCTGCAAATCGGTGTAGCCAAAAGCTCGAATTGGCTTAAGATCAGAAGATACGGAGCGCCCGTAGCTCAGTTGGATAGAGCATCTGCCTTCTAAGCAGAATGTCGCGTGTTCGAGTCACGCCGGGCGCGCCACTTCTCAATCACTTACAAACAGAGAGCAATTAAAGACCGGTTGCAGAAACCTTAGTCTTTTCCGCAGCTCACCTAAGGCTCAGCGCATCAATGTGCTTTGCCGATCGTACGGATGCCGCCGCTCGCGAAAATAACTGGTAATCCATATGCACGCAAACCAGAAAAACGCGTAGACCATGAGATTACAAGCGATTGCCAGCCCGCCCCAGACCTTCCCCCAAATCCCATCGTGAATGCCAGAAGAGAAGATTGCATTGGCGAAACGCAATCCCGGTACGGAAAGCACTTCCGACACTCTGCTCCATACCGGGCTGTAGCCGAGATTGATTTTGCCCTCGAATATGAGTACTGACGTGACCACTCCCATTACAGAGCCCCAAAAGATTTTTGATCGAAACATGGATGCCCCCTTCGAGAAGATTGAAATGAGCTGGGCAACCTAACAACAAAACTAGGGCTGGAAGTCGGGCCGGCACGTGAGGGTTGGGCAGGAGCCCGACCTATGGATTCCAGATTAAACCCTGGAACGATACCAAGCAAGGATTGTATGTAGGTACTCTGTGATGATAGCCGAGTTCCCGGCACAACTCCTGGTTTGCCGCACGTGATAGAATCCAGCGCGAAATGCGACATCTTCTAACTCCGAAAAGCCTGATGCGATTGTTGTTTTTGCCGAAACTATTTGAGTTGAGGTGCAACGCGAAGCGCGTTCTTGCGCTCGCCGGTTTCATTTCGGTCTTAACACCAGTGCTTCACGCGCAGACGGCCAAGATTTACGTTTCGTCCAAAGCCGGCGCTCGCCTCTCGGCCCAGCCGGACGTCAGTCTGACCGAAGCCAAGCCTTCCACCGGCGCGACATTTCAAATCGATGACACCGTGAAACTGCAAAAAATGCACGGCTTCGGCGCCTCCATCATGGAGGCCGGAATCATGATCCTCAACACGCTTCCGCCGGATAAGCAGGAGGACGTTCTGCGCGCGTTGTTTGACGCCAAGGATGGCGCCGGCTTCACCGCGATGAAAACGCCGCTCGCGGGAACGGACTTTCAATCCGCCGGACCCTGGTTCACCTATGACGATACGCCGGGCGACGTGGAGCTCACGCATTTTTCGGTTGAGCGCGATTTCGCGCCGAACGGCGTTGGCACCTACATTCTCCGCGCCCGTAAATATGGCAACTTTGCATTGCAAGCGCCGATCGACTATCCGCCGGACTGGATGCTTTACGACGTCAAGAAACACCAGGACATTCCGCCCAAATACTATCCGGTGCTGGCGAAATATTTCATGCGGTACCTCGAAGAATACAAGAAGCGCGGAATTGTGGTGGATTATCTGAGCCTTTTCAATGAACCGGAAGAGGTCTACACCAAAATCAAATATCCCGAAATCAAAGTGCTGCTGCGGGATTTCGTTGGCCCAGCCTTGCAACGGTCCGGCCTGACCACCAAGCTGATGATCAGCGAAGCGCCGGAGCGCAAAGTGGCCTTCGATCGCTATCATGAAGTGCTTGACGACCCCGGGGCACGCAAATTTGTTTCGGTCGTCGGCTACCACGGCTACGACTTCAAGCACTTCGACAAGATTGCCGCGCTGGAAGCAAAATATTCCGATTTGCCGTTCTGGATGGACGAACTTTGTTACGCCTATGAAGCCGGTTACCCAAAAAACAAAAAACTTCCCATCTACGAATTCGATGACGGCAACGTTTGGGGGAATATTATTTTCAACGATCTGGAGGCCGGCACTTCGGCTTGGCTGTATTGGAACGCCATTCTGGACGAAAACGGCGGCCCTTGGGCGGTCTCACCGGTTCACGGCAATCCTGATCCCAACATTCAGCATCCGGTGGTGATCATCAACAAGGTCACCCACGAAATTACATACACCGGCGTCTACTATTACCTGGCTCATTTCAGTAAATTTGTGCGGCCCGGCGCGGTGCGCCTGCAGACCACCGGAAAGGCGAAAGGCGTGCGAGTCATTTCATTTCGGTCGCCCGAGGGCGGAATGGTCGCGCAAATTTTAAATAGCAACGCCGAAAGTGTCGACGTCAACCTGGTGCATCGCGGCCACTTGCTTCACGTCATGGCGGCTGGGCGATCGATCAGTACAGCGCTATGGTAGCGCTGCGCCAGCGACTTCCTTCCGTGCCGATCCCCAGAACGAGTAGCCGAGAATGAAGACGTAGGCGAACAGTGGCACCGAATAGCCAAGCGCCAGGCTGTGCAGCTTTTCAGAAATTAATCCCATGATTGGAGTCAAGACTGCCCCGCCGACAATCGCCATCACCAGCAACGATCCGCCAATCTTGGTGTTCGGTCCGAGCCCTTTCAATCCCAAAGCAAAAATGGTTGGAAACATCAGCGACATGAAGACGCTGGTCAGAAAAACGCACCAAATCCCAATCCATCCGGGGTGAAGAACAGCTACCAGCAGTAGCGCCACATTCGCCGTGGCGTATGCTCCCATTAATTTTCCTGGCGCAATGAACCGCATGAGATAAGCGGAAACGAAGCGTCCCACGCCAAATGCCACCAGCGTTCCAGTCAGAAAATAGCCTGCTACTTTTTCCGATTGATGAGAATACTCCTGAACATACGAGATGAAATAACTCCAAGTGCCGACCTGCGCGCCAACGTAGAAGAACTGAGCGATCACCGCCAGGACGAAGTGCCGGTGCTTAAACAGTTCTGAAAATTTGCCGCGTTCTCCACCCACTTCCGTCTCGCTCTGGATCTGCGGGAATTTCGTGCGCCAAATCAATGCCGCCCATAAGATCGCAAAAGTTCCAATCACCAGGTAAGGACGAATAACGCGCAGAGTTTCGAACCGGAGATAGGCGGCGTACGTATGGTTCGCGACGCTGGCGGCGATTTCGCCTTTGGAGAGTTCCACTCCAGAAAAAATGAACACTGTTCCAACCAGCGCGCCAGTAATCGCGCCGAGTGGATTAAAAGCCTGCGCAAAGTTCAATCTGCGCTCGGAACTATCCGGATCTCCCAATTGCGCGATAAAAGGATTGGAAGCGGTCTCTAGAAATGACAGTCCGCTGGCAATCACAAATAGCGCAACCAGAAAAAATCCGTAACTTCCCGCCAGCGCCGCCGGCCAGAAAAGATAATCGCCAATTCCAAAAAGAAGCAGCCCGATAACGAATCCTGCCTTGTACCCGACTCGCTTCATCAGCAGCGCGGCCGGAATAGCCAGCACGAAATAACCCATATAGAACGCGCTCTGGACCAGTCCGGCTTGAAATCGCGAAATGTCAAACGACTTCATGAAATGGCGAATCAACACGTCATTTAGATTGTTCGGTATGCCCCAGAGAAAAAACAGCACGGTAACCAGAATGAACGGGACCATCTGCCCGGCCGGCAGCAGAGCGTGCGTCCTATGCGATGAGCTTTGAGCTGTGCTTGCCGGCGCCGGTTGCAGTGGCATTGGTCATCCTTTTCCCAAACGCCATTTAAATTCGCGCACAAACCGCCTCAATTCAGCGAATAGACTTTCTTCGCCACGCCGCCGAGAATCAAGTCCTTCTCGGATTTCGACAAGCTGGCAATGAACTCCAAGACGGTATCGCACCACCGCCGGTAGCTCGACGCCAGCAAACACACCGGCCAGTCCGAACCGAACATCAACCGATTTGCGCCAAACGCTTCAAACACCGCGTCAAGATAAGGCTGCAGGTCGGCAGCGGTCCACTTGGTCCAATCTGCTTCGGTAACCATTCCGGAGATTTTGCAATATACGTTATCCCGTTTCGCCAGATCGAAAATGCGGCTACGCCACGGCTCCAGCACCCGCTCCTTGATTCGCGGCTTCGCAATGTGATCGAGGACAAAAACTTGGCTTGGATGGCGGTCCACGAAGTCGATCGCAGCCGCAAGATGCCGCTCGTAGATCAGGATGTCGTACACCAAACCCGTGCCGGCAAGGCGCGCGATGCCCGCATTGAAATCCTTGCGATAGATAAAATCATCGTCGGGCTCATCCTGAATGATGTGCCGCAGCCCTTTCAATTTTTCGCGATCTGCCCATTTCTCCAGCACGCCGGCAAACTCTGTGCCGGCAATTGGCGCCCAGCCCACCACACCTCGGATCAAATCCGATTCCGATGCCAATTGCAGCAGCCACTCGGTCTCTTCCGTGGTTTGCCGCACCTGCACCGCCACGCATCCATCGATGCCGGATGTTCTCAGCTCTTTTTCCAAATCGCCAGGCAGAAAATCCCGCGCCAGGGCCTCCATCCCCGGCCCAATCCATCCGTAGTCTTTTTTGCTGTAACGCCAAAGATGATGATGCGCGTCAATTCGATCGGCCATCGTTATCATTGCGCGGTGTTGTCAGCACGGGTCAGCCGGTACAGCGCGCATCCGTGCGATGGCAGGCTGAGCTTGAGCTCACTCGCTTTTCCCAAATCTTTTGGCTCCCACAAGTCGCGCAACGCATATTGGTGGCCGTCGAGCCCAAGGTCAGTCCACGCATAGCGAAGGTCAGCGGCGGTTTCGCTACGATTGAACAGCGCAATATAGAACCCATTTTTCTCGGTAGGTTCCGCCAGCCAAACGACAACTTTGTCGGTAACCACCATCGGATGATTGCCGGTCGAGTGCTGGTCGACGGCCAGCACTTCAGGATTCGTCAGCAACGAAACCGTCCACGGATCGATCGCCGTTAAATCTCCACCAATCATCAGCGGCGAAGGAAAGATCGACCACAGCGTCAGCAACGTCCGCTGCTCGTCGTGCGAAAGTCTGGTCTGCCGCGGCTTTCCCCATCCCGGAGCAGGCCCCAAATATCCCAGCGGCAGCATGTCCGCATCCGGCCATCCGCCGGGCTGCGATTTGCCGGCCCACTTCAAAACATTCGCAAACTGATCTCCCAGGCCCTGCGGATACGGCACGTCGCTGTGCCACAAATCCCAAATGTCGTCCGAAATTCTCCACATCTGCGCATACTTCCGCATCTCGTCCAGTTTTTCGATTGGCGCCGCTCCCGGCGAAAGGCTCAAGGCAATCGGACGTCCGGTTTTGCGCAGCGCTTCGCTGAACATTCGAATCTCTTCGCCGCGGTATGGCCTGCTGCTGATGCAATCCACTTTGATCAGGTCCACTCCCCAACTCGCATACAGCGACGCGATCGAATCGTAATAAGCCTGCGCCCCTGGCTTCGCCGCATCCATTCCGTAATTGTCAAAATTCCACGGACACGTCTCGCCGGTATCCGCAGCGTCGCTGGCGTGAAAACTTGATCCCGCAATCGGCAGATTTGCTTGCACCGCTTTCTTGGGAATCCCGCGCAAAATATGAATGCCAAATTTCAGGCCGAGCGAATGAATGTAATCGCCAATAGGCTTGAATCCTTTTCCGCCACTGGCCGATGGGAATCGATTCTCCGCCGGAATGTACCGTCCATTTGCATCCAACGCGTAAATCGAAGTTTTGGAATTTCCTTCCGCGGTGGGATTGGCCACAAACCATTCCATGTCAATGGTCACGTACTCCCAACCCAATGGTTTCAAATGTTCGGCGAACCACTTCGCGTTAGCCTTGAACTGCTGTTCGTTGATCGTCGTGCCGTAGCCGTCCCAGCTGTTCCAGCCCATCGGCGGCGTTTTGGCCAGTACTTGGGTGTTTTCTGTTTTTTGCGCGGAGATCTTCACATCTTCATCAGCGATAGAAACCTGAACGAACAACGCGGTCGCAATCACGGCAACCATCAACTGCAACCACGTTTTACAGTTCATCATTTCTCCCCGACCTTTGCCGGAAATTCCTACGTTTCAAAAAAGACCGTTTCGCGCTCGCCCTGTAGCCGGATGTCCCACAAAAATTCGCCCGGCAGCTCTGACGGCGCTGCCAGCAAAGTCGCTCGCCGTTCTGCTGGAACCAATTCAAGTACCGGGTCGCGCACATTCGCACCGTCAGATGAAAAATACATCCGGGTCAGCAGATGGCGCTGCAATCCACGCATAAAAATCACCACCGCCAAATGCGGAGCTTGCACGGTCCCATCCGGCTGGTGAACCGCGCCTGGTTTTCCAGTCGTAAATCGGAACTCGCCCTGATCATTGGTCGCGATTCGCCCAAATCCAGCCGGAACATCCGCGCCGGCGAGCCGCTCCGCCGCAACTTGCGAATCATATTTTCCGCCAGCATCCGCGTGCCAAATTTCCAGCATCGCATCCGGGACCGGCCGCCCGTCCCCATCCAACACTCGCCCGCGGACCGAAATGTTTTCGCCTGCTGAAGCATGAGCCTGCAGTTCCGTGCGGCACATTCCCGCAAGCCCGATCGAAAAAAACGGCCCCACGGTTTGTGAAGCTGTCGGTACCTCGCTCATCGTAACTCGCTCATTTCACTTTTCCATGGGCGTTGCTTCTCGCCCGCGCAACACAATATCGAATCGGAATCCCAGCGCGAATTCCGGCGAAGTATGCTCCCAATCAAACGCCGAAATCAGCCGCCGTTTCGCCTGCTCATCGGCAACGCAGTTGTAAATCGGATCAAACGGCAGCAGCGGGTCGCCGGGAAAATACATTTGCGTCACCAGCCGGCTCAGCAGCCCGTCCCCAAAGATCGAAAAGTGAATGTGCGCCGGGCGCCAGGCGTTGTGATGATTTTTCCAGGGATACGCTCCCGGCTTGATCGACAAAAATTTGTATCGCCCGTCCGAATCCGTCAGCGCTCGCCCGCATCCGCTGAAGTTGGCGTCCAGCGGCGCATCGTGTTGATCGTTCTTGTGCAGATACCGCCCCGCCGCATTGGCCTGCCACACTTCGATCAGCGCGCCGCGGACCGGCCTGCCTCCTTCGTCCAACACCCGGCCGCTCACCACAATTCGTTCACCCAGCGGAGCTCCCGCATGCTGCGCCGTCAAATCGCTGTCCGTCGGTGCGGCTGTGCTCTGTCCGAACACCGGTCCGGTCCGTTCCGAAAGCGTGTTCGGCAGCAAAATTAGCGGCTGCGTCGGCGCGCGCTTCATCGACGACCGGTACGGCGGATGCAAATACTCCGGCTGAGTTCCCGGCGGCACTCGATCGAAAACTGGCAACTTCTCCATAAGGTGCGCCTCTGCTCGCTCAAATTCGCCCGCTAGTCTACTGCGAACTCCAGAAATTCTCCGCAATTTGTCCGCGCTCACAAAGATTCACCGCGAGCCCACGTTGACAAAGGCAACCGATTCTTCTATGGTTTCGCAGTTACGTAAACGATTACATCGCCGCTGCGTCTTCTCATCGGCTGCCATCCATGCTGCTTCCACTTCTTCGCCAACAAGTCCTCGACGCCAACTTCGAACTGGTCCGCCGCGGACTGGTACTCTACACCTTTGGTAATGCCAGTGGCATCTCTCGCGAAGACGGCCTGGTCGTGATCAAACCCAGCGGCGTCTCCTACGACGAACTCAGACTTAAACACCTGGTGGTTACCGATCTCAACGGAAAAATCGTCGAAGGCACGCTCAAGCCTTCGTCCGATCTGCCAACCCACCTCATCTTATATAAAGCGTTCGCAAAAATCGGCGGAGTCAGCCACACCCACTCCGAATACGCCACCGCCTGGGCCCAGGCGCGCAAGCCGATTCCCTGCCTCGGCACCACCCACGCCGACACGTTTCGCGGCCCGATCCCGGTGACCGAGGCGATGACCGACGCCGAAATCGCTTCCGCTTACGAAGAAAACACCGGCTACGCCATCACTCGCTTGTTCAAGAATCTTGATCCAAACGAAATTCCCGCGGCCCTCGTCGCCAACCACGCGCCCTTCGCTTGGGGCGCCACTCCCGCCGAATCTGCGCAAAACGCGGTCATCCTTGAATATGTGGCCAAGCTCGCTTACCTCGCATCGCAAATTCATCCGGCTGCGTCGGCCGCCGGCAAATCGCTGCACGAAAAACATTTCTTGCGCAAACATGGCTCTTCCGCGTACTACGGCCAGCCGAAGGACAAAAAATGATTTGCTCCTTACCGCTCGCCGTCAACTTCACAGGAATCTTCCATGGCCATCGTCGCGGGCGTTGATTTCGGCACATTAAGCGTCCGGGTCTCCATTGTGAACAGCGACCGCGGACTGCTGGCCTCGGCGATCGCGGAATATCCGGTCCATCGCCGGCGCGAAGATCCTGAATTCGCCACGCAATCCCACTCCGATCACATGTACGCTCTCGCCACCGCCACCCGTGCGGCCCTGCAAAAAGCCGCGGTCCCTGGCAACACAGTGCAGGCCATAGCGCTGGACACCACTGGCTCGTCCGTCGTCCCTGTCGACGAAAATCTTCAGCCGCTCGACGACTATTATCTCTGGTGCGATCATCGCGCAAAATCCGAAGCCGCGGAAATCACCGCCGTCGCGCACCGCGAAAAACTCCCGGCTATCGATTGGTGCGGCGGCATCTATTCCTCCGAGTGGGGGTTTTCGAAATTGCTGCACTGGCTCCGCCACAATCCTGACAAGCGCGCGGTTTTCGCTTCTGCCTTCGAACATTGCGACATGGTTGCCGCGACGCTCTCCGGCATCACTGATCCGCGCTCCGCAAAACGCAGCATCTGCGCCATGGGCCACAAATGGCTTTGGAACGAATCGCTCGGTGGGCTCCCTCCCGAAGATTTTCTCGTTAAAGTCGATCCGCTTTTTGCCGGGGTCCGCGAAAAGCTTGCCGGCGCCTATGCCACGTCCGATCACATCGCCGGAAAACTTTCTCCGCATTGGGCCGAAAAGCTCGGCTTGCAAGCAGGCATTCCGATTCCCGTCGGCGCATTCGACGCCCACTGGGATGCCATCGGCGCCGGCTGCCGCAGCGAGGACATGGTCAACGTCATCGGCACCTCTACCTGCATCATTGGTATAACGCCAAGCGTCAGTC
>Ga0137418_10001963_pt1 | contig 18869 bp, 19 predicted proteins | sample CZODoug3_1_2_16f_FD_122242 | JGI IMG/M metagenome (GOLD analysis project Ga0137418, IMG submission 122242) | Vadose zone soil fungal communities from Angelo Coast Range Reserve, California, USA - CZODoug3_1_2_16fungal (Hybrid Assembly) | ecosystem: Environmental > Terrestrial > Soil > Vadose... | reverse complement strand
CAGTGGTGCACTTTCCATAGCCGGTTCTCAGTCCAGGGGATGGGGAAAGGCGCTCTCTGCTACGCTCGGTTCAGTCGCAACCTTTGCTAAGAAGAATTCATTCTTCAGGACCCTCACGGGCTCCCTCAGTCTAGTGTCAAATCTCTCAAAAAGTGATTCCTTCCTCAGAACGCTCGCTGGTTCAATCACGATCACAATGGGCAACATGGTCGCTAACGTGGATTCCGGAAAGTTGATTTGTAATTCCAGTCCTCGTTCGTGCTCAGCCAATCTGTCAGGGTCCCTTAGTCTATCCCTCAGCGCTGCTGAGAAATATTCGTTCTTCAGGGCCCTTAGTGGTTCACTATCCCTGACTTCTGGTCTTGTTGATCATCTTTCGCTCTTCAGGACCATGACGAGTTCGCTGACGATGTCGTCAGGTCTCGTTGAGCACACTTCATTGCTTAGGACCCTAGGCGGTTCGTTTTCTCTTGCGGGTTCCGGCACCAAAGGGCTTGGCAGAGCTTTGATGGCTTCACTGGGTCTTAGTTCATCCGAAGCCAAGGGTTTGGCCAAGTCCTTGTCTGGTTCGCTCTCTATCGCGTCTTCTGAGACCAAGGGTCTAGCCAGAACCCTAAACGGTTTGCTAGCTTTTGCAGTTTCCCAGACGAAGGGTCTTGCCAAGAGTCTGCCCGGGTCATTCTCTCTAGCAGCTTTCCAGACCAAGGGTGTGGGGAAGGCTTTGATTGGCTCCCTTGGATCATCGATGAGTCTAGTTGAACACACTTCGCTGTCCCGCATTCTGACGGGCTCATTGTCTCTCACGGGTACTGAAACTAAGGGTCTTGCAAAGGCTTTGAGTGGTTCGCTGGGGTCGTCTGGAGGACTCGTCGCGCACAGTTCGCTGTTGAGGTCGCTTACAGGTTCACTGGGCCTTACTGGTTCAGAAACCAAAGGCCTGGCCAAAAGCGTGACAGGCTCTCTAGGTTCAGTCTCGAGCCTCAGCGAGCATACTTCCCTCTCGAGACTCTTGGCCGGCTCACTAGGGCTTGCTGGCTCCGAAACTAAACGTCTGGCCAAGAGTCTAACGAGCTCGCTCGGTTTCTCCTCAGGCCTTACTGAGCATACTTCGCTGTTCAGGACCTTGACGGACTCATTGTCACCTGTCGGATCTGTGACCAAAGGGTTTGGCAAGGCTTTGTCGGGCTCTCTGGCTCTGTTCTCAAGTGTCGCTGAGAAGTCATCTTTCCTCAGGTCTGTGTCTGCCTCATTGTCCCTTGCGGGCTCTGAGACCAAAGGACTGGCCAAGGGTCTGTTGGGTTCTCTCAGTATTGCAACTTCTCAAACCAAGGGACTGGGTAAAGCTTTGAGCGCCTTGCTTGGCTCTGTTTTGAGTCTAACCGAACATTCCTCGTTGTCTAGATCCCTCTCCGGCTCATTGTCTCTCAGTGGTTCTGAGACTAAGGGTTTCCCTAGGAGTCTGCCGGGCTCTCTGGGCTTAGTCTCGAGCTTTGTTGATCACACTTCGTTCGTCAGAACTCTTGCTAGTTCACTGTCCCTGACTTCTGGTCTGGTTGAGCATTCTTCTCTATTCAGGATCCTGACCGGTTCGCTGACGATGTCATCAAACCTCGGTGAGCACGCTTCGTTGCACAGAACTCTATCTGGTTCTTTGTCTCTTACTAGCTCTGAGACTAAGGGCCTAGCCAAAAGTCTAGCTGCTTCCTTGTCTATCGCAGCTTTGGAGACTAAGGGCCTAGCCAAATCGCTAACCGGCTCAATAGGCATTACCGCTTCTTTGGCTAGAGGGCGGGTCGAACTCCTCTCTGGCTCACTAGGTATATCTTCAACGCTCACTGAGCACACATCGCTTTTCAGAACTCTGACTGGATCGATATCTATTACGACCTCCCTGTTCAGGGGCCGCACTGAGACCCTGACCGCTTCTCTAGGATCAATATCGGCCCTTACTGAGCACACATCTCTCTTCAGAACGCTATCTAGCTCATTGTCCATTACGGGATCAGAAGTCAAGGGTTTAGCAAAGAGCCTAGCCGGGTCTCTCGGCTCATCCTCAGGATTCGTTGATCACGTGGCTCTGATCAGGTCTGTAGCAGGCTCTCTTAGCTTCACCGGTTCTGAGACCAAGGGCTTCGCCAGATCCATATCCGGCCTTCTAGGTTCCTCCTCAACATTGGTTGAGCACGTATCCTTGTTCAGGACCCTTAGTAGCTCGCTTTCCATTACCACTTCACTATTCAGAGGCCGTACTGTGACTCTGACCGGTTCGTTGGGTTCGTCCTCAAATACAGTCGATCACATTTCACTGTTTAGGACTGTAACTGGCTCGTTATCCCTCGCTGGTTCAGAGGTCAAAGGTTTCGTGAAGAGCCTCTCCGGTTCGTTGGGTCTCTCCTCAGTTCGTGTTCAACATTCTTCATTCTTCAGGACACTGATAGGATCGCTAACCATGTCCTCAACGCCACTCGAGCACACATCGTTCTCTAGAACACTCACCGGATCGTTGTCTGCCTTGTCTAGCCTCTCTGAGCATGTTGGGCTCTTCAGGACACTGACAGGCGCATTGTCCGCAGTCAGTGCTGAGACAAAGGGTCTTGCTAAGTCTTTAACAGGATCATTGTCCATGACCGTTTTCCAGACTAAAGGCATTGGCAAATCTCTGAGCGGGTCGCTAGGCACTGCCATTACCATATTCACGGGTCGCGTAGAATTCTTGACCGGCTCCGTGGGTTCATCCTCAACGATCACTAAGCATGTTTCGCTTCTCAGGACAGTGACGGGTTCACTCTCTCTGGCCGGTTCTGAAATCAAAGGCTTCGCGAAGAGCCTATCTGGTTCATCGGGTCTGTCCTCAACTCTTGTTGAACACATTTCATTCTTTAGAGCATTGACTGGATCGCTGACCATATCTTCAAACCTGCTTGAGCATGCCTCGTTCTACAGGACACTTACAGGATCGCTTACCGCATCAAGTAGTCTTGCTGAACATGCTGGACTCTCCAGGTCACTCACGGGTTCATTCTCTCTCGCAGGGCTTGAGGCTAAGGGATTCGCCAAATCTGTGACGGGATCGCTGTCCGTCACCGGTTCTCAGACTAAGGGCATTGGCAAGTCTCTGAGCGGTTCACTGGGCTTTGTCACTACTGTATTCAGGGGTCGTGTGGAATTCTTGACTGGCTCCTTCGGTTCATCCTCAACGATGACTGAGCATTTTTCGCTGACCAGGACGCTAACAGGTTCACTCTCTCTGGCCGGTTCTGAAATCAAAGGCTTCGCCAAAGGCCTGTCAGGTTCGTTCGGCTTGTCCTCAGTTCTCGTTGAGCATTCGTCGATCTTCAGAACCTTGACCGGTTCGCTGACCGCGGCGTCAAGTCTCAATGAACATATCTCGTTGTTCAGGACACTGACGGGTTCACTGTCTTCGGTCTCAGGTTTAACGGAGCACGTTTCGCTCTCTAGATCACTTACTGGCTCTCTGTCTCTTGCGAGTTCTCAGACTAAGGGTATGGCTAGGACCCTGACCGGGTCGATTTCTCTCGCGAGTTCTCAGACCAAGGGTATTGGCAAATCTCTAACTGGTTCGCTAGGCATCGGTACGACGCTGTTGAGAGGCCGAGCTGAGTTCCTAACCGGCACTATCGGTACATCCTCAGGCTTCACTGAGCATACTTCACTCTTCAGATCTCTCTCTGGTTCGCTTTCTATCACGACGTCTCTGTTCAGAGGTCGTGCCGAAATCTTGACTGGCTCACTGGGATCATCCCCAACTATTACAGAGCATCCTTCGATTTTCAGGACGCTGACCGGTTCATTCTCTCTCGCTGGTTCACAAGTCAAGGGTTTCTCGCACGGGCTCTCTGGTTCACTAGGTTCAGTCTCAGCTTTAGGGGAGCACGTTTCACTTTTCAGGACCCTGACCGGGTCGATCTCTCTCGCAGGTGCTGAAACGAAGGGATTCCCCCGGAATCTCCCTGGCTCTCTAGGTTCGTTCTCAAGCTTCACTGGACATTCTTCGTTTTTCAGAACTCTAACAGGGACAGTGGGTCTGTCGTCCTTCTTCTTCAGAGGTCGCGCGATCTTCCTAACTGGTTCGATGGGGGCTGCGTCAAGCGTCGCGGAGAGATCCTCCATATTCAGGACCCTAAGTGGCTCGCTGGGTTCTTCAACTTTTGAGACCAAGGGCTTCGCCGACGCATTGAGTGGTTCCATCGGTTCATCGTCAAGCGTCCAGCAGCGCGGTTCGTGGTTCAGATCGCTGACCGGTTCATTCTCTCTCAGCGGCTCCGAGGCTAAGGGATTTGCCAGATCACTATCCGGTTCCTTCGGCTCGGCTTCGAGTCTTGTAGAGCATACCTCCCTGTTCAGATCCCTGTCAGGATCCGTGGGACTGGCATCGTCGCTCTTCAAGGGTCGAGGTGTGAACTTGAGCACATCAATCGGTTCCGCCGCGAGTTTTGCGGATCAGACATCGTTGTTCAGGTCTCTAACTGGCTCACTGAGCATTGCCGGAACTGAAACCAAGGGCCTGGCGACGAGTTTGAGCGCCTCGCTGGGTTCAACCTCAAGCTTCGCGGAACAGACCATGTTCGTCAGATCTCTAGCCGGCTCACTATCTTCGAGCTCCGGTCTAGGAGAACAACTCTCGCTATTGCGGTCTCTGAGTGGCTCATTGACGATGAACTCGCGCTTTGCAAAGGGTTCAGCGGAGAATCTACGATCCAACTTGACCACCGGAACAACTCTCTCAGGCCACTACGACTGTCACGAGACCCTGATTGCCAATTGCGGCACTGCCTCAGCCTCCTTCGCCTACCTAGTCGTTGCTCTCGGCGCCACACTCTTCGCAGTCTACGCCATCAGACTACGCGGGCGATCTCCAAGTCTTCAGGAAGAGCTCAAACATGAAAATGTATTGGTCGACAAGGAAGGCTGGGAAACCAAAGCCTCTGATGGTAAGAAGCGAAAGAGAGAGAAATCTTCCAACGACAAGGAGAATAGAGAACAGAAATCTGATGGCTAGATAACCCTCTGTCCCTCAAAATTGGAAGATTCCAGAGTTCTTGTTAGCTGTTATAAGCACTACAATTCCCAACATAGAATCATGGATAAGATGGAGAAGTCTTCTGAGAAGAAGAAAGGTTTCGTAAAAGAATTCATGGATTTTCTCCAGACCTTTGGCGTCGTAGGTCTCGCCATCGGTTTCGTCATAGGAGTCGCCTCGTCGGCGGTCGTAAACTCCCTGGTCAAGGATCTCATTAATCCCATAGTCGGTCTGGTGCTCCCTACTGGAAACCTGTCATCGCTGAACGCGACTATTACTTCTCCAGTGTCAGGGAAGCCATCGGTATTTCTCTACGGCGACTTCGTCTCCCAGATCATATACTTCGTCATAATCGCCTTGGTGGTCTTCCTCATGTACAAACAGCTCAAGCGCATGGGCCTGACCAAGATGTAGAGGCGGGCTCACGGCCTGCTTTCTCATGGGTATGTTCGGATTCCCGTGATGATGAACTGTATTGCTATTGCTGCTATGAAGACAGCCAGCACTTGGGCGACTACTGAAGAGCCCGTCTTTCCTAGAAGCCTGTGGATTCTTGGGGTTTGTTTCATAACGATCCAGCTGAGTAACATTACGATCACGACGGAGCCTAGTGTGACGAATATTCCGTAGGCTCCTAGCGCTATCATTGTCGTAGTGATGGCGCCGGGTCCGACGAGCAGGGGGAAGGCTATGGGGACGATTCCTACATCTTCGTGTGGCCCTGGTTTGGCGAACCTTTCTCCGCGGAAGAGTATGTCGAGGGCGAGTAGGAGCAGGAGTAGTCCGCCGGCCATCTCGAAGCTTGGGAGGCTGATGCCGAAGAGGGCGAGAAGTTCCTGGCCTACGAGGGCGAAGATTGTCAGTAGGGTTGCGCCGGTGTAGATGACCACTCGGTACATTTTGTTACGGTCGGGTGGAGTAAGGGTGCTGGTGACGTTCGAAAATATTGGTACTAGACCTATCGGGTCGACGATGATGAAAAGGGCGACTGTCGCCCGTACTAAATCAACGATCGGGTCGGGGCTCATCTTAGACGACCGACCGCAGGCTTTTAGCAGCGGTACTAATTTCTTATGAAAACAATACGATTTTGAATGCTCTGCGATTCCAGCAGAATCTAGACCAGTGGTGGACTCATGGTGATTCCAGCGTAAGCAAAGGATCAACCTGCAAAGTACGTTCAAAAGGCGGAGAAATTTTGAGCATAGAGTTGCCGGTTGACTTGTAGTGTCTCGCTTCAATACTTTCAATCGGCAGTATGGCTAATGAACCTCATACAATACGAGCAAGCATGATCGTAGAGGCTCCAGAAGGTTTCACTAGTACATCTCAGGCTCATTCTCATCTCAAAGTGCAGTCGACTGTCTATAGACCTCTCCGCTCCAGGATAGAATTGTATAGATTTGTCCTTGACCTGAATCGAAGGGGCGTCACATACAATAAAATGCAAAAGACGATCTTTCAAAAGTACGGAACCAAATTATCCAAGGCGTCCATAAGCCAATGGATTCGCGGGATTCACCATCCATGGGGCAGTCTGAACCAGTTTTCTCTCAAGTCCTCTCCCGAACTCGCCTACGTTATTGGAGCAATCCTTAGCGATGGAAACCTCCATAATCATGGTTATGCTCATGAAATGGTGTTGAGCGTCAAGGATCCAGATTTTGCAAAGGCGTTCGGTAAATGTCTCGCAAAAATTCTGTCCAAGAAAAAACCTTACGGCATTCATTGGAGTGATAAGAGAGGCAGATGGACAGTACAGGGATCGAGTCTAATCCTATATGAGTTTCTCAATCGGGATTGGCACGAACTGAAGAATTCAATTGAACACTGCGAAAAGTGCAAACCAGCTTTTCTGAGAGCTTTCTTTGATGGAGAGGGGTCGATTACTCGTCGTCAGCTCTCTGTGTACAATACAGATCTACAACTGCTATTGTACGTGAAGAGCCTGTTAGGTTCACTTGGAATTGAGACTCTCGCACCTCGTGTTAGTAGGCCGGCTAACACGATCCTGAAAGATCCCAGCACTGGAAAAACATACAGAACACGAAAAGACTGTTATCAGATGCACCTTCGACGCAAAGCTTTGCCGATATTCCAGAAACATGTCGGATTCACAATATCTCGTAAGCAGCAAGTACTTGAAGGAGTACGCGAGAAATCTCGGCCCCTGTTTCAATGGTATCAGGTGTAACTGGGTAAGTGGGCCGGGAGGGATTTGAACCCACGACCTTCGCCGTGTGAGGGCGACGTCCGTTCCGTGCATTTCATGCATACCAGGCTGGACTACCGGCCCAGAAAGAGGGTTTAGGAGGATAGACTATTTCATGTTTCAACCGCCGGTCGTCTCTGGTGGAGAGTTGGATAGGCCTCCATGGAGTTGGAAGAATTGGGATAAGAGTTTCGAGCCCCTGTTTTCAGGAGCGTGTCTGGAACCTGTTTCAGAGTACGATTTCAGGAACCTGTTTGAACAGAAATTTCTAGACCGGTTCCAAGAGACCCCGTTTTCAGTGCCTAGTCTCAAGTAGAGTTTCGAGGTCGGGTCTCAGATAATAGATCCTTGAGATTTGTCCGCGACTGCCCAGGTTCAGGCTGTCGGCTTCAGATCTTCATGGTGCTTTGAAATGGATGCTGGAGGGGGAGCGTCTAGTTGTGCGCGCTAGTCTTTCCACGTCTTCTGCCCGGGTCTCGGTATGGTTCGGAGGACTTCTTTGAACCAAGAGAATCTGCATTTTCACCGGAAATCTCTGGCTCTTTCCTGGACCGATTCGCCGTCTTAGCGCGTTTCGGATGGCCTTCCGGTTTTGCTGTTATGTCCGTGGAGCTGGGATCCTTTGGATCATTCAGTTCGGCCACTTCCTTCCCCCTGGTCTTGGCGCGTTCCTTGTTTCGAGGCCGGGATTCCTTCTTCTCTCCTGTTACAGTTGCTTGGTCTGCTGCGTGTGTCTGAGGCTTATTGCGGACTTCCTCATGTAGGAGATTCCATTTGTGGCGTAGCTCAGAGTAGCTCTCGTCGGCCAGCTTGATGAATTCGCGAGCAACTGCAATGTTCTTCTCCAGATCTCTGAGGCGAGAATCCAGCTCATTAGCTATTTCCGTCCCTGATAGATTATTCAGTAAGGTGGCTTCTTTTTCCTGTACTTTCGACATTCTCGATCAACGAACATTCGCGTGCGAACAATCTAATGCTGATGTTCCCCTTCAGAGACCAGAACAGTAGCAGGCGTCTGGGACAACGTCAAGCCAGCAACACGCCTACTGCTAAGCGAGTTTCGGATCTCCGCGAGGCTTATCAACAATCCATCTGGCTGAAGCTAAGCTATCGCGAGAGAAGATCATCCAGTGCCCGCCAGAATAGCAACAAAAATAGTCTGCACAATCGGCCCTGCCTCAAGCTCTCCCAGCCTTCTCGGTCACATGATACGCGCTGGCATGGACGTTGCCAGGATCAACTTCTCACACGGAAACTACGAAGAACACTTGAAGAACATCAAATCCATTCGGAAAGTCAGCCACAGCCTCCACCGCGCCGTAGCTATTCTCCAGGACCTGCCTGGTCCGAAGCTCAGAGTTGGAAAACTCGCGCTAGAGCCTATGCATTTGAAAAGGCTCGACTCAGTAACGCTGACAACTAGACCATCCAAGGCCAAGGGCAAGATCCCAGTCGCATATCCTGACCTGCCGAAGACGGTCAGGAAGGGAGATACGATCTATCTGGCGGACGGGTCGATCAGGCTCGAAGTTCTACGAACCACGCGAGACGAAGTTGAGGCACGAGTGCTAGTAGGTGGAGATCTGATCTCTGGTAAGGGTTTGAACCTTCCAAAGCTGCGAGCACGGGTGCCTGCGATTACGCGGGAGGACAGGGAGCATCTGCACTTTGGGTTTGAGAATGATGTCGACATGGTCGCTGTGTCATTTGTCCAGCGAGCCGACGACATACGAATGGCGAGGAAGGTAGCCAGTGAAAAAGGACGAGAAAGCTTCGTGGTTGCGAAGATCGAGAAGAGAGAAGCCGTAGAGAATCTAGAGGAGATCGTCAAAGAATCCGATGGAGTCATGGTTGCACGCGGAGATCTCGGGGTCGAGCTGAGCCTGGAACGTATCCCGATTGTTCAGAAGAGAATCATATACGAAGCGAACCGACAAGCAAAACCCGTGATTACGGCTACTCAGATGCTGGAGTCTATGATTTCCGCGCCTACGCCGACGCGGGCTGAGGTGACGGATGTTGCCAACGCGATCCTAGACGGTTCGGACGCATTGATGTTGTCGGAGGAGACTGCTATCGGAAGCTACCCGGTCGAGGCAGTAAAGACACTTCAGGGAGTAGCGCGAGAAACAGAACGCTACCTTCCTAAGCAGATCACGCAGCAGAGACGCGAATGGCACGAGAATAGTCAGGAGGATGCAATCGCTTTCGCCGCGTGTGAGACCGCCCTACAGATCTCAGCCGCAGCCATCGTAACACCAACCCGGACAGGCAAGACCGCCCGACGAGTCTCAAAATACCGACCACCGTTACCGATCGTCGCGCTAACGTCCCAGCAAGAAGTCGAGAAACAATTGCTACTTTCATGGGGCGTGCAGACAGTAAGAAGAGAGATCGAGTCAACAGATTCCATCTTCACCGAGGCGCAGAAGACTGTCAAGAGACTCAAACTAGCACGGAAAGGCAACACGATAGTCATCGTGTCAGGAGACCCGAAAGGCCCCATGGGACGAACGGACCTCCTGAAGATCCAGAGAGTAAGATAGAGCTCGAAAAGTTAGTTTCCTAGAACCTTTTTGCGTCTCGTAAGACGTTGCTACTTCGGAGTTTCTAGATCGTCCCTCCTGCCGTAGTCTCCTCTGCGGACCGTTTCGAATTCGTGTTTTGCCTCGCCCATGGCCTTAGCGAGTTCACGTATCTTCTGAGGACCCCAAACTAGTAACGCAACGACAATGGCGCCAATCATTATCACTTCCCATGGATCAACCGAAGACCATCGGGCTTGACTGAATTGGGCTGTCCGTCTTATGGTTTCTTGGTGCATAGTATCCGGACGAGTACCGGTGTGACCCTGCTCGTCGCTTACCTTTCTATGTAATCCCGAATGGCTTTCATCTGCTTCGGATTCTTTCGAAGAAACTCAACGAGCTTTGCGATCTTGTGAACGGTGATTGGCTGAATGTAGTGCTCAATTCCTTCTGTATCTTGGTTCGCCGTGACCTCCTCCACTCCGATCAAGGAGAGAAACTCGGAGATTATCCCGTGCCGCGAGATCACGGACTTGGCCACTCTCTCGCCCTTCTCGGTCAGCTTCATCCCTCGGTAAGGCTCATGCACAAGGTAGCCTTTCTTGGCAAGATTTCCCACCATCGTGGATACGGTTGGGGGTTTCACCTGTAACATATCCGAAAGATCGACCGTGCTCGTGTAGCCTTTGTCATGGCTAAGCCTGTAGATTGCTTCGAGGTAGTCTTCCAGCCGAGAGGTCTCTTTTTTCAGCTGTGTCATCCTTGTGCCAATTGGGTTTTCAACGCCGAGCCGACGTGGGTCGGTAAAAAGCTTGCCAAATTAGGCGCGTCTAAAGCAATTCGAGTATAATAGCAAGATTAGACCAGACAAATCATGTTAGAGTGCCCTAAAGTTAAATACGACAGCGGTCTTCTCACGGCCAGCTATGCGGGCCCCCTGGAAAGCGCAAGAACAGATCACGACTGAGCTAACGGGGCAAAAGAACGGCACTCGACCTTCTCGTCGCGATTTCCTCCTCTACCTCGGCCCTGCGCTGATGGTTTCTTTGGCCTACATGGATCCAGGCAACTACGGTACAGACCTAGCGGCAGGGGCGGGCTTCAAGTTCGGCCTCGTCTGGGCTGTCTGGCTTGCCTCGGGGATGGCAATGCTGCTACAGTATCTTTCTGGGAAGCTTGGAATCGCGTCCGGCCATTCTTTACCCGAGATGGTCAGAAAGTCGCTGGTACGGAAGGAGTATGTGATCCCGTACTGGCTCGCTGCTGAGGCGGCAGCAGCGGCGACTGACCTTGCGGAATACTTAGGCACCGTCGTGGCGCTCAACATACTCTTTGGCGTACCTCTTCTGTACGCCGCAATCTTTGGCGCGCTCGATGTCCTCTTGTTAATGACGATGATGACCAGAAGATTCCATATAATAGAGCAGTTTTTCTTGCTTTTCACGAGCGTTCTCGTCTTTGGCATACTCTACCAGTTGGTAGTCATCAAACCTGACCTTGGCCAGATCGCATACCATTCAGTCGTCCCAGGCTCACTGAGCACCGACGCTCTCTTGCTTGTTGTTGGAATAATTGGGGCGACCGTCATGCCCCATGCCCTCTTTGTCCACTCCTGGCTTTCAAAAAACAAGATGGACACCATGGGAAAAAAAGTCCTCGACCCCGAGAAGAGGTACGATTCGTCAAACGCTTCGGTCGAAGTAAGACAAAGAACTAGGAAAATCCATCTCAGGGAAACCGTGGTCTTCTTGACCATTGCTGGAATTGTCAACGCAGGAATACTACTCGTGGCTACACCACTGTATCCAAACTCTAAACTCACGTTTGAATTCGCAGTTCAACAGCTGAGTGCGAGATTCGCACCCATCGTCGGAATTGTCTTTGTTCTAACTCTACTAGCGTCGGGTCTCACATCATCGACACTTGGAACAATCGCGGGGCAGGTAATAATGGAGGGACTGATTGGCAAGCACTGGAACATATGGGCTAGAAGAATAGTAACAAGAGGCGTGAACGTCTTCCCAACAACAATAGCGATCCTGCTAGGACTTGACCCGCTCATTCTCCTGGTTTACAGTCAAGTGATCCTAAGCCTCATGATTCCCCTCCCAATGATCCCACTTGTCTACTTTACATCAAAGAAGAAGTTCATGGGAGATTTTGTCAACAGAAGGCGAACTATTATTGTCGCCGTGGTGACTGTCGCGCTGATAATTACGTTCAATGTGTACTTGTTGCTAACTTACGCGTAGCGTCATCGTTTCAGCAAATCTTAACTCGACCGTCGATGATGGATGACGCATCATGCAATCTGTCGCTCGTAAGGTCGAGCTTCGAGATCTTGCCCAGGGCCTCTGGATATGGCGCATGGACCACCCCAAGTGGAAGCGGGACCAGGGTTGGGAGCCAATCGTCACATCGACGGTTGTCGAGTCAAAAGGAGAGAGACTGGCGCTCGACCCTCTAGCTCCACCAGAAAGCGAGACTGACGTGTGGGAGCGGCTTGATGCGAGCCCTCCGACAGCGATCGTCGTGCTCAAGCCGGACCACGTTCGGGACGTGGACTTGTTCGTGCACCGCTATAGTGTTCGTGCCTACGGACCAAGACTCTTCTTTCGCGATGACATACCCGAGACCAGACTCGAACCCATACAGCCGGGAAGCAAGCTTCCGGGAGGAATACTCGCACTTTACGACGGACGGGGCCGCGAAGAGACACCGCTCTGGCTGCCAGAGCAACGTACCATTGTCTTCGCTGACGCGTTGACTGCGCCCGGAGGGGAGCTACGCGTCTGGGCATCGCCCTGGCATGAGGAGCGAACCCTGCCCGCACTGCGCGAACTTCTCAAGCTGCCCTTCGAACAAGTGATCGTCTCGCACGGCGAACCGGTCCACACCCGCGTTGAATATGAGCTCGCTCTAAAGATCCCGCCTTATGGCCGATAAGAACCACAATCGAAGTATCTAGCGTAGCGAACTTCACTCCTAGATCGCCGTAGGCCAAACGGCGACTTCTAGGACAAGGACGATCAGCACCGTCTGATGATGCTTCAATCATCAGCTTGTGGGTGAACCTATTCGAAAGGCTTTATTGGTAGCCGTCAAGGTACCGCGTCGCTCCTCCCCGAGACTCCGAAAATGAAGCAGCGTCGACCAACAAACCCCGAACTGCTCAACGCTATAGGCTACCTCATGAAGGCGGGAAAGCAGTACCAGACGCCTCTCTGGATCACCGTTGCAAGTTTCCTCGGCAAATCTAGAAGAACGAGAATCGTCCTGAACCTTGGCCAGGTTTCGAAAAACCTCAAGGGGGGAGAAGTCATCGTCGTCCCCGGCAAGGTCCTCGGCTCAGGCGAGCCGAAAGAAAAATTGACCATAGCCGCCTTCAAATTCTCTCCACGAGCACTCGTCAAGGTCGAAAAGGCGGGGGGACGCTGCATACCCTTCTCACGACTCGTCGAAGAGAATCCCCGCGGAACAAACGTCAGACTACTTCGATAGAAGAACGTGCCAGCGTAGAAACAGACGAAACCATTTGCATTGACCAACGGGCAGCACTTAGTTCTCGCGAACTAACGGTTTTATCGTTGCCGGAAGCTGAGAGTTTAGGGCCTAATTGTCGGAGGGCGCACGTAGACTCGCTGCAATCATGTTTACCGACATAGTCGGTTTCACTGCGCTCGGCCAAAGGAACGAATCACTAGCGCTCTCGCTATTGGATGAACAGAGAGAGTTGCTACGCCCCATATTCAACAAACATGGCGGTAAAGAGGTCAAAACGATAGGCGACTCGTTCCTGGTGGACTTTCCCAGTGCACTCAGCGCGGTAAAATGCGCCTACGACATCCAGAAGACCACGCGAGAGTTCAACAGTTCTCTGCCCGAAGAACGAAGAGTTCACATGAAGATAGGAGTCCACCTAGGCGACATAGTGGAATCACAAGGCGACATTTCAGGCGACGCAGTCAACGTTGCATCCCGGATAGAATCCCTTGCCGAAAGCGGCGGCGTATGCCTAACTCGACAGGTCTACGATCATGTCCAAAACAAGTTCGAGCTCTCGCTGAAGAGTCTAGGCACCAAAGTCCTGAAGAACGTAAGTGCACCGATTGAAATCTACAAGATGGTGATGCCGTGGGATGATGCAAGAACCATGGCGCCAACCGAACAGGACACCCGAAGGATAGCCATTCTCCCGTTTGCAAACATAAGCCCTGACCCCGCGGACGAATACTTCTCGGATGGAATGACTGACGAACTGATCTCAGTACTTTCCAAGATCAAGGGTCTCAGAGTGATCGCAAGAACTTCTGCGATGAAGTTCAAGGGAGAGAAAGCTACCGCGGGTCGGATAGGGCAGGAGCTGAAGGTTGGCTCGCTAATCGAGGGAAGTGTAAGAAAGTCCAAGAACCGAGTCCGAATAGCAGTTCAGCTCGTCAATACTCAGAGCGAGGAACAGCTCTGGGCGGAAACGTACGACCGCGATCTCCAAGATGTCTTCTCAGTCCAGACTGACATCGCTCAACAAGTCGCAGGAGCCCTTGAGCTTCGGCTGGGTGTTCGAGAAAGCTCCGCCCTTCAACAACAACAGACACAGAACCCTGAGGCGTACGCGTTCTACCTTAAGGGCCGGTACCACTGGAATTCGAGAGCTGAGAGCGAGGTAAACACGGCGATCAAATACTTCGAAGAAGCGATCGGAAGAGACCCGCAATATGCTCTAGCATATGTCGGCTTGGCAGACTGTCACAGCATTCTCGGGTACTATGGGTATAGACGACCCTCGGTAGTCTTCCCCAGAGCCAAGGAATTGGCAGAGAAGGCTTTGTCGCTTGACGACAGCCTCGCTGAAGCCCATGCCTCCTTAGGCAACCCGCTCATGCAGTACTATTTCGACTGGAAGAGGGCAGCTTCAGAACTCGACCGCGCCTTAGAACTGAACCCCAGCTACGCCACGGCGCATCAGTGGCGCGCAACGCATCATGCAGCCCTCGGCAGACTCAGCGATTCTCTTACGGAGATCAGACGAGCTGCGGAACTCGACCCATTGTCCATGATCATCTTGACTGATGTAGGCAAGGACCTATACTTGGCTAGACTATACGACGAGGCGATTGACCAATACCAGAAATCTCTCCAAGTCGACGCCAACTTCCCAATTGCCCACAAAGGTCTGGCGGAGGTCTACACGCAAAAGGGGATGAATGATGAGGCAGTTGCAGAGATAGAAAAGGCGATAGAACTCTCCGATAGAAGCATCTTCATTCTAGACGATCTCGGCTATGTCTACGCACGAGCAGGAAAGAAAAACGAAGCCATCAAGGTACTTCAAGGTCTCGATAAGATAGCAGGCGATCAATATGTCCCAGCATACGGGAGGGCCGTAATCTATTCAGCACTTGGAGACAAGGAAAAAACGTTGAGGTGGCTGGAAAAGGCGTATGAAGAAAGAAGTCCTCTAGTCTATCTCAAGGTTGACCCTGCCTTCGATACCTTTCGAAACGAAGAACGATTCACCATGCTCCTAGACAGGATGGGACTCTAGACATGGCAGGCTCTGCCTCCACTTCTCAATCTCAACGGAGGCTCGCCGCAATCATGTTCACAGACATGGCGGGCTACACCGCCTTGGGTCAAAGAAACGAGTCCCTTTCGCTAGCTCTAGCCGAAGAACAGAGGAAACTGTTGAGACCCGTATTCAACAGACGCAAGGGGAAAGAGATCAAGACAATGGGCGATGCCTTCCTGGTCGAGTTTAACAATGCCTTAGACGCCGTCAGATGCGCTTACGATATTCAGCGGGCTTCAAGAGAGTTCAACATCTCCCAGCCAGGCGACCAGAGGATCCGACTCCGGATAGGTCTTCACCTAGGTGACGTCGTGGAATCCGAAGGAGACATCTCAGGAGATGCCGTGAACATTGCGTCAAGGATACAGTCCATGGCTGAGGACGGAGGCATTTGCGTAACACGACAGGTCTATGACCAAGTTCAGAACAAGTTCGACCTGCCACTCAAGAGTCTCGGATCCAGATCCTTGAAAAACGTCAGTGCACCACTCGAGGTGTTCAAGATGGTACTGCCGTGGGAGAAGGACCAGAGAACCAGTGCGGCGCAGTTGGACGCGAGCAGAGTTGCCGTATTGCCCTTTGCGAACATGAGCCCCGACCCGGGAGACTCGTATTTTGCTGACGGCATTACTGAGGAAATAATCTCGACTCTTTCAGGCGTAAGCGGGCTGAACGTCATCTCTCGCACTTCTGTCATGGGATACAAGGGAACGACCAAGAGGGTCAAGGAGATAGGCGGAGAACTTGAAGCAGGCTCTGTACTCGAAGGCAGCTTCAGAAAAGCGGGGAACAAGATTCGGGTAACCGCCCAGCTGATTGATGTCAGAGATGATCGACACGTCTGGACCCACAGCTACGACCGGAATCTTGATGATGTCTTCGGAGTTCAGACCGATATCGCAAAACAGGTCTCAGAGGCACTCCGAGTCAAGATTCTGGCCCCGGAGATCGACCGGATTGTCAGAAAGCCAACCGAAAGCACCAAGGCCTACAGCCTCTACTTGCACGGTAGGTATCATCTGAACAAGAGAGGCATAGAGGACATCAACAGGGCAAAAGAATACTTTGCTCAGGCGGTCAAAGAGGACGCAAAATTTGCTCTCGGACACGCTGGACTAGGTGATTGTCATGAGCTGCTCGCTACAAACTGGAGTATCGATACTAAGGCCAATCATGAGAGAGCGAAGATGGAAGTGGCCACTGCCCTGGAGCTGGACGGGGACCTCGCGGAAGCGCATGCTACCCTTGGCCTCATTCTTCTAGATGACTACGATTTCAAAGGCGCAGAGCAGGAATTCAAGAAAGCCATAGAACTCAAGCCTAGCTATGCTACTGCTCACCAGTGGTACTTCCGGGTTCTGCGAGTAAACTCCCGATGGCATGAAGCACTTGAGCAGATCGAGAAAGCGGTGGAACTAGATCCTTTCTCTCAAATCATCAACATGAATCGCGTCGAGTACTACGACTCAAAGAGAGAATATGACAAAGCTCTTGAATTAAGCAAGAAAGCAGTTGAGCTAGATCCCAATTTCGCTGGTGCTCACTTACAACTCGCGGCAATATATGCCAAAATGAAGAGGTCAGACGATGCAAGGCGGGAGCTTGAGATTGGCGTTGACCTCGTTCAAGGAGCATACCCCAAGATACGCGAAAGGATTGAGGTATTTCTCGCATACGTTGGAGATGACAAGGAAGGAGTTCGGAAACTTCTACCGGAGCTGAAGCCAACTTTCGGACAGCCGTTGGGTGTCAGTGCAAGCGAAGTTGCGGGGTACCATATTTACCTAGGAGAGGTAGATACCGGGTTCGACTGGCTGGAAAAATCCTACTCAAGAAAGGAGGCCGATCTCTTGGACATTAGCTTCGACGAAAAGCTTGACGGCGTTCGCAACCACCCAAGGTACCAGAATATTCTGAAAAGACTTGGACTTGAGCAACCTGACCCTATTGATGCCACGTAAAGCTCCCATTCGCTCTGTTCTCTATTTTTTCGACATGGACCTTTCCAACCATCGGCCTAACGACCGACCTCACTTGAATGTCAGAAACGATTTAGCATGACATAATCAACGCCCAGAGGATTTAGTTGACGCAGGGCGAGCGCAGACTCGCGGCAATCATGTTCACCGACATGGTGGACTATACAACCATGTCAGAGAAAAATGAAACACTTGCACTCGCCCTTCTCGACGAACACAGAGGGCTGCTACGCCCCGTCTTTACAAGACATGCAGGCCGTGAAGTCAAAACCATCGGCGATAGCTTTCTTATCGAATTTCCAAGCGCCCTAGAAGCAGTGAGATGTGCCCTAGAGATCCAGCAACTCATGTACAAACGGAACCAGAGCGTTCCATCCGAGAGAAAGCTGCTGCTGAGAGTAGCGGTTCACCTTGGAGATGTTGAACACCGGGACGGAGACGTCTACGGAGATGCGGTGAACATCGCTTCCAGAATCCAGTCCCTCGCAGACCCCGGAGGAATCTGCATAACTCAGCAGGTCTTTGATCACATACGGAACAACGAAGAATTCCGCGCGATACCGCTTGGACAAAACCAGCTGAAGAATGTGCAGATGCCTACTTCGATTTACAGAGTTCTCCCCCCAACTGAAGAGACGAAGCTCACGAAGAGCGACGGTCTTGAGCCACGGAGGGTCGCCGCGCTACCCCTAGCTATCCTTAGTTCCGACCATCAGGACGAGTACTTCGCGGACGGCCTTACCGAGGAGATCATCAACACGCTCTCCTCGATTCCTGGGCTGAACGTGATTGCAAGAACATCCGTAATGAAATACAAACAAGCAAACAAGAGCGTGGGCGAGATCGGACGAGAACTCAAAGTCGGAACCATTCTCGAGGGAAGCGTAAGGAAGGCTGGGGGCAGAGTGCGGGTCACCATCCAGCTGATCGATGTCCGTAGCGAAGTGCCCATCTGGGCACAGCAGTACGACAGAGACTTAGAGGATGTTTTCAAGATACAGACCGACATCGCTGAACGAGTGGCCGAGGCGCTGAAGGTTCAGCTTCTCAGAGAGAGCAGAAAACTCATCGAAGGGAAGGCTCCCGAGGACATTGGAGCTTACGTCCTCTACCTAAGAGGACGATACTATTGGAATAAGAGAACCAAGGAGGACCTCGAAAAGGCAATATCGTATTTTGGCGAGGCAATACAGAAGGACTCTAACTACGCCCTAGCTCACGCAGGAATGGCGGATTGCTATACCCTCATGGGACGCCATCTCTACCTCCCCGCCAAAGAGGCCTTCGAGAAAGCCCGAGACTACGCAAACAGAGCATTAGAATTGAACGACAACCTTGCAGAAGCACACACTTCACTCGCCGCCGTTCTGATGAACTATGACTGGGACTGGAACCAGGCAGAAGAACAGTTCAAGCACGCGATCCAATTGAACCCAAACTACGCAACCGCGCACTACTGGAATTCGGTGCTCTTGCAAACGAGAGGAAGGCTAGAAGAATCGGTCACAGCAGTCCAGAAGGCACAGGTACTCGACCCTCT
>Ga0137418_10001962_pt1 | contig 18878 bp, 18 predicted proteins | sample CZODoug3_1_2_16f_FD_122242 | JGI IMG/M metagenome (GOLD analysis project Ga0137418, IMG submission 122242) | Vadose zone soil fungal communities from Angelo Coast Range Reserve, California, USA - CZODoug3_1_2_16fungal (Hybrid Assembly) | ecosystem: Environmental > Terrestrial > Soil > Vadose... | reverse complement strand
GGAGCGCCAAGAGCCCAACCCATGTTAAGCGAGACAACGACCTGGTATCCATTCGTCTTCATGATCAAGTTGCGGCTTAGTGGTTGTTACTGGCAAAGCTGACAGAGAAGGTGGTGACAACAATTCGCTCGCGGGCCAGGGCTGCCGAATTGACTATCTATAAAAGCTTGGCGTTGCGGAAAGGAATGAACGTATCAGGTCTTCAGAGTTATGCTCTTTCAGGGCGACCTCTACCACTGATACATTTTTCTCGGGGCAGCTCCACCGGCTCCGAAGACTGCGGGTAGGTAAGTTCGACGTTTTACCCCTAAAGGGCTATTAGAGCGGTAGTGACGCCTCGATGATTGTGCCCTGGGAGGAGCCTGAACTAATCTGAAGAGTCCCGCCCAGAGATGCCAATCCCTCGCGCATCCAGGTCAATTGAGTTTGTTCCCATTGTTGGGAACGAATACCAAGTTCTTCATCGGCGATCCGGAGCAAGATGTGCTTCCCAGCTACGCTCAACACGGCAGCCACGGGTTTCGCGTGACGAGATTTAGCGATCTCTGATAGCGCGCCTTGGGCGACACGAAACAAACACATCGAGATGTCCGAAGGGAGGCACGCTGGGACGTTTTGTTCCGAAAAGCTTATAGCAATCCCATTATGCTCGCTAGTTTCCCTGCAGAGTTTCTTGAGCGTGCGGGCTAGACCTAAATACTCCAAGGCGAAAGGGTGCAGATCGTGCGATAGGCTACGGGTCTGCTCGGAAACGCCGGAAACCTGGTCGTAAAGTCTGTCCAGCGCGGCCTTCGCGGAAGCGCCGCATTCGGCTCGTAGCTCGTCCACGCTCAAGCCCACTAGCGTTAGTCGTTGAACAATGTCGCCATGCAGCCATCGGGCGATACGGTGAAGGTCTTCATCTCGTGCAAAAATCAGGCTCTCGCGCGTGGCCCTCAATCTTTCACCGATACTGAGTCGCTCGGCGACCAGAGCTGCCATCAGCATCAAGGGCAATGCGAACGCCGTCAGCAGGATCTGCATAGACAGAACGTGACTGTCAAGGGACGATGTGCCGAACGGCCCTCGACCATGCATCGCATTCCAAGCAGAAATAATTGCGACGACAAGCACCGACGCGCTTAGTCCTCCAGGGCCAAATCGCAATGCTGCCCAGAGCAAGAAGGGAAGCGGTGCATAGACGAATGCAGGAATTAGGCCCGGGGCACTTTCTGCACCGAATACTAGAACGCTGACCACTACGATTCCGACCCCTAGCGCAGCGGCTTCGAAATACACGGAAGGTTTTAATTTGCGAAGCTGGGATATTTGACTCGCGCCAAAGATCACAAGAGGTGGAACGATGGTGAGATTCGCGACCATGTTAGAGGTCAGCCGAATCGTCCACACCATCCAAAAGTTGCGACCGAGTCCTGTCAAGATCGTGCTTCCGGCGTCCAGAAAAGACGTCACCAAAGTGGCGAGGCCCACACCGAAAGCCAGAAAAATGACCACCCCCTTAAGACTCTGAAACAAAGAGGTTTCTTTCTTGAAGAAGTGGATGCAACCGGCACCGAGGAGCGCCTCACTGACGTTGCCCACAAACCAACCCAAAGCGGAGAGCACTGGTACACCGAACTGTAGCTGAATCAAAAGATGGGCGGGAAGCACGGCCAGCACAAAGACCCACCAGATTCGGGGAGGAGTCAGCAAGAAAACGGCGAGCAAGATTGCGTTTGGGGGCCAAAATGTGGAAATCGGCTGACCCGCCGGTGTGAAGAAAAAACCAATCTGCGATCCGGCATAATAGCTTACTGCAACTAATAGCGCGATCATCAGCGTACGAAGCGGGGGGGCCAGCGACAGGGTGAGGCTTCTCGCCAACGTGCCCAGACGATCGAATAGCATCCGCAAGGCAGACAGGGGCGCAATAGCTTCGTGGCTCATCGTGCATCAGCTTTCTAATTAATCAAACTGATTAACGCTTGGCGGTAGCTCACGAGTAAGAATCCAGTTGAACGAAGAATAAATTCAGTCTAGCCTGATGTGAACAGCCAGACCCATCGAATAACCTCAGGGTCGGTAATTAGAGGCCGCCCCCAATACCACCACGAACCCGAATGGTACCAGAGTTTTGCGTTGCGGTAACCTCGGACTGAGATCAGGAAGAGGAGACAAATGACTCACCGCGAGCCGCGAGTTTCACGGCCCTAACTAAGTCGTGAGTTAGCAACATTTTGGAAACATAGCCGAGTGCGCCAGCCTGGAGGGCCGCCTCAATAATTTCCGGGTCAGTTTCCACTGAACAAATCACGACGACGGGACTTGGACCGAGCTTCCTTAACTCTCTTGTTACCTCAATCCCGTTTCGAAGGGGCATTTCGAGATCGAGGACAACGACATCGGGCCTAGTATTCTGAATAACATCGAGAGCCATTTGGCCATCTTCTGCTGAGCCCACGACGTCAAACTCGATTCCCAACAAGTAGATAAGCTGGCGTAAAACGGGCGGGCTATCATCGACGGCGACTACCCTAAGTCTCATTCCGGTGCGAGGCCTGTCGCATGGTCGATTTCAGTTAAGTTCATGAGACTGACTGAATCCAGGAAGCAGGGATATAGGAATCGGATTCGACTGGGGGGCGAGAACCACCGCCAGGAAAATGCGCCGGAGCGATCACGCAATCAGAATGACAGTTTTCACCGAGGTTCGTCATTGTGGGAACGCAACTACGTTCGAGAGATTATAGGGCTAGTTTTGGTCTAAAGCAGAGTCTCTGACGCTCGAAGGAGAAGCTTTCCACGGGTCTTGACTAGTGCACCCTGTCGGTGCCACTCGCGCAAAAGGCGGCTTACGGTGAAGAGAGTCATCGAGGAGGCGTAGGCCAGATCTTCATTGGTCACCTCGAGTTCTAGGCCGCCGCATACGTTTCTGCCAATGCCACGCGCAAGATTAATTACGGTTTGGGCGAGTCTCTGGCGTGCTGTGTCCGCGGTCACGGCTGCGTGAGTTGCGAGATACCAGTTGAAGTACTCCGAGGCGATTGAAAGGGCATTTTCGAGCAATCTCGGATATCGCAAGACCAGTCTTCGGATGGTGCCTCGGTCCCATGCCAGCGCTTGACTGTCCTTCAGCATTTCGGTGCTCACGAGGTAGGAGGCAGGAGCCGAGAGGATTGTCATACCGCCAAACAATTCGCCTGGCATAATCCATGGAAGCAAAAGCTTTCGACCGTCAGACGTGATATAGAAATATCTGGCGCGGCCTTTGGTGAGTAGAAAGAGGGCCGCTGCGGGCTGGCCTTGGCTTATCACCACAGTGTCCGCAAGGAAACGCCGTTGTGTGGCGCCGCTCAGAATGAGGCTGAGTTCTGCGGGAGGTATGCCGTCTAGAAGGGGTGACCTGAACCCATCGGCTAAGGCAGCAATAGGGGAACTCATGAAAACCTCGGGTAAGTGGCTCCGGGCACTTACAAGTCGAGCACGTCGGCGAACGAGATAGTACTTGAAGAAACTAGCAGGGTTCAATTGAACTGCGTACTGGCAAAACTGACAGTTTCAGAAAAGACCTAGCGGGGGCTGAAATGTGGGTGCTGCGAAGTGGAACGAATAGGCTATTCGCATCCGGGGGAAACGAAGCGGCGCTTTTCGTTAGCCAGCTTGATCGCGAGAATCAGATCCGTACCCAAACGCGGCTTTAGAACGTAACCGAGAGCTCCGGTTTCAAGGGCCGCGCGACACGTGTCGCGGTCCCTGTCGACCGTAAGAAAAACAATACTGACCGTAGGACTAACCACTTGAAGCCGCCTGGCCGCTTCAATGCCGTTGAGAACTGGCATGGAGATATCGAGCACTGCGACATCTGGGAGCAGTTGCATAGCAGCGTCTACTGCTGCTTGCCCGTCACCTACTGCTGCAACGACTTCACAGCAATCAGCGGAGAGGAGGTCACGAACGTACTCCCGCATCTCCGTGTGGTCATCAGCCAGCAATACGCGGATTTTTGACAAGCCCACACCCAACCTAACACGCTTCGTGCGAAAACATATTTGGCTTGCGGGAGAGCCGTCAGGCGTGGGGAAAACGCCATCTCGTCCAGTCGGGACGCGCGGGCCTCTTGAACTTATATTGCAAAGAATGAGGGAGGATGTCAATGTGGCGTCTAGGCGGTGTCGACCACATCTGAATTCCAAGGTCAAGGCCACTTGACACTCCTCGTGCTAGCCAATCGTGCCGCGAAGTTAGGGAACCCTGAGCGGGAGGTCTAATGACACGATTTCTCGGACAGAGGCTCAGCTCCAGTCTAAATGCTTGGTTGATAACGGCGATCGCACTCTTGCTGACACAGGTGGTCCTGTCGATGATGTTTAAGGACCGTCCCAGTGCAGCAGGCCGAGCCGCAATGGGCTACTCGCCAATGTTGATGACAGCTACAGCCATCGCCATCGTTAATGCCATCGCGCGAACCGCAAGAATGACCATCCTATTTTGGGCATTTTTCACGATCGGGATTGTGCTGTGGTTGATGGACATACTGCTGTGGACGCGGTTTAGCGTTGAGTTTCCCGACCGATTCAGTCTGCTTGTAGCCATGCTGTCACTTCTGCTGGTGGCCTATTTCCTTTCTGTGGAGACGACTCAGCGCAAACGAGCTGAAAAGGCACTGACCGAGAGTGAAGAACGGTTACGCTTAGCGGCGCAGGCTGGGAAAATGTATGCGTACGAGTGGGATGCCAGAAAGAATAGGATCGTTCGTTCGGCCGAGTGCATTGACATCCTTGGTGGCGTGGCGAATTTGGACAATGAGACCTTCGATCGGATGTTGGCTCGAATTCACATCGAGGATCGCGAGCGGTTCGCCAACGCCGTGAAGGCACTCAGCCGGGCACATCCGATCTGCCAACTCAGCTATCGCATCGCGCGATCGGATGGCAGCATCATTTGGTTGGAGGAGAGTGCGCAGGCGTTGTTTGATTCAGGTGGAGCGATGATGCGATTGGTCGCGATGGTAGCGGATGTAAGCAGGAGAAAGGAAGCAGAGAAAGCTTTGTCGGATTTGAGCGGCAGGTTTGTTGCTGCCTTAGAACAAGATCGGACTCGTGTGGCGAAGGAGTTACACGATGACGTAAGTCAAAGGCTCGCTCTGGTCGCGATCATGCTGAAGAGTTTGGGGCAGAATCTGCCAAAAACGAACGCGGAGATAGTAGCGGCGTTACAGAGTATGTGGCAGACAGTCAGTGAAATTTCGTCTGAGATTCACTATCTATCACGTCAGCTTCATCCCTCCACCCTGGGATTGGGTTTGGGATCCGCATTGAGGACGTTCTGCGAAGGCGTTGAGAGGCAATACGGACTGAAAGTAAGGGTGACTTGCCAGCGCGTTCCAGATGCTGTGCCGGGTGACGATGCAATGTGCGTCTATCGAGTCGCTCAAGAGGCGATAAGCAATATTGTGAAACACAGCCAAGCCAAAGAAGCGCGCCTGGAACTTACCGGGACATCGGATCATCTAGAGCTTGTTATAAGTGACGAAGGTAAGGGTTTCGAGTACGACACCGAGCGTGAGCTTGGCTTGGGCCTTTTGAGCATGAGGGAGAGACTACGTCTTGTTGGGGGCACGCTAAGAATCCGAGCGGGGTCGGGCGGGACTGAAGTTGTGGCACAAGTTCCTCTAAAGCCGGCTGTGCTCAGGACAGGTGCCCCGGAAACTAAAACCACCGATCACCTGAGTGTCTAAGATCAGTTAAATGCCCGTGCCATCTCTTTGGGCTTCTCCTTTGACTTGGCGGCATAAACCATCGCTTTGGTTTCGAGCACCTCTGCTCGTGCTTTGCGGTTCGTTTTCTGGAGCAGCCAAGCGTATATTTTCGAGATCTGGGCCAGGGCTCGATAGTCTCGGGGCGAGGACTTCTCCAGAATAGCCAGCGCACGCTGGCAAGAAGGCTCTGCTTGGACATAATAGCCACGAAGCATGTCAGCGAGAGCCGAGCCTTCTAGCACTTCCGCTACTTCCGCGTGCTCCGAGCCCAATGCGGCCTCTTTGATGGGAAGTGCCTGTGCGAAAAGGGCTCCTGCCTCATCATATTTGCGTTGCTGCAAGTACATTTCGCCAAAGTTCTGCAAGGTGCGTCCGAAGCTAATGGATTTTGCTCCGGGTTCTTTGTTCCATAGGCTGACAGAACGCTTGTACAGGGATTCCGCATCGGAAAGATTGTGTTTAAAATATTGAAGCAGTGCGAGATTGCTAAGGACCGGCGCCAAGTCAGGGTGATCAGGCCCGAGCCGCTTTTCTCTAATGGCTAGTGCACGTTGAAAGAGTTGCTCGGCGCCAGAATATTTGCCCATCAGCTGCTGAATGGCTCCCAAGTTGTTCAGCGCGGTGGCAACATCAGAGTGTTCAGGTCCGAGATTCTTCTCGAATATACCTAGACTTCTAAGGTAGTACTGCTCGGCTTCCTTATATTTGCTCTCGTCGCTATAGATCCCTCCCAGGTTGTTAAGGGTTGTAGCCACGCTAATATTGCCCGCTCCGAAATTCTTTTCTCGAATGGACAGTGCACGCTGTAACAGCACCTCGGCTTGGGGATAATTGCCCTGAGTTTTTCGAATAAGCGCGATGTTGCTGAGAACTGTTGCCACTTCCGGATATTCCGAACCAAATGTTCCTTCCCAGATAGCGAGTGCGCGTTGAAAGTTCGATTCAGCTTCGGAGTACCGTCCGAGCTCTTGTTGAGCCATTCCAAGGCTGTTAAGAACGTAAGCATCTTCGGGGTGCTTGGGTCCTCGTGTCTTTTCCACGATTGCTAGAGCACGCTCTAACGCCGTACCGGCTTCCGCGTACTTAGCTTGACGCTGCCAGACGGCCGCGAGATTGCACAAGGCGGTGGCGACTCTGGGATGTTCTGCGCCAAACGCTTTTTCCCAGATGGAGAGCGCGCGTTGGAATAGAGGCTCAGCTTCCGAATACTTGCCTTGGTCTTTGAGGAGCACGCCAAAATTATTAAGAACAATTCCCAGGTTAGGATCTTCCTGGCCGCCGGTCTTTTGTCGAATGGCCAACGCGCGCTGCAGCAAAGCCTCTGCTTCCGAGGATTTGCCCTCCTTCTGCTCGAGGCTGGCCAGATTGGCAAGGACCGTAGCGACATCAGAGTGTTCTGGCCCGAGGTTTTTCTCCCAGTTCACTAACGTACGCCGGTAGAGCGCCTCAGCTTCCGCATACTTGCCTTCCGAGCTGAAGAGACCTGCCAGGTTGTTAAGAACGGAGCCGGTCGAAATATCGTCTGGTCCGGAAGTTTTCTCACGAATGGTCAAGGCCCGCTGGAATAGCGCCTCGGCTTCCGTGTATTTTCCTTCCTCTTGCCGGAGAGAGGCCAAATTGTTCAGAACGGTGGCCACGGCAGGGTGCTCCGGTCCAAGCGCTTTTTCCCTGATGTCGAGAGCGCGGTGCAGAAGATCGGCCGCTGCGGAATATTTTGCCTGCTCTTCAAAGAGCGTGGCTAGATTGTTCAACAGCGTCGCCGTCTCCTGATCGAAGGGCCCATGAACTTTCTCGCTGATAACTAAGGCATGTTGATATAAGGGTTCCGCTTCCCGGTAGTTATGGCGCGCGTACTGGAGGGCAGCAAAATTGTTCAAAGCTGTTGCATAGCGAGGGTCCAGCTCTCCAAATTCTGAGGCTTGCTTCAATGCGTTGCCGAAGAGAGCCTCGGCTTGGTCATAGCTGCGCTGCTGAAATGCCTGCATCCCTGCTGTGTTTTCATTCTCCCATGACGGCAGTTGCGCAACTGATGCCATGGCGAGACAGAGGGAAAGCAATACTGCGAGCACCATGCATTGAACTTTCATTGTCCTGCCTCCTCGACAATCGCATCGCAAGAGTCTTGCGAATGGCGGTGTCGAGGGGAACTGTCAGAATTGCTAGCTGTTGAGGCCGCTTCGGAACGATAGTCACTCGATGCGGAGAATTCGAAGGCGGGCAAGCTCCCAAGCAGAAAATAAGCAGGCTGCAAGACACGGATCGTTAACGTCAGGCGGTTGTACGACACCTAGTTCGAATGAAGGTATTTGACCAAGAGAACTTCATTGCCCTTTTCGCATACACGAGTTCGTCGACCAGGTGCTTCGCTATCAGCACGCCGTAGCCCCCGGGCCGCAATCCCTGTTTTTCCCGGAAGAGCGCATGACGAATTGGATCGTAGGACGGGTTGTTAATGGCTGCGTGTTCTATCTCATCGAGAGAGAAACCCCCGCCAGGGTCCTTAATCCTGCACATGATCATCTTTCGCGTACGGACGTAGGAGATTTCGATATGAGGTTGGAGGCGTCTGATTTTGTGTAAGAGATCGACGTCTTCGCTACCGGTGGTCCGCGACCCGGTGATGGTTGATTCTGGCCGAGCTCTAGCACCGTGGCATTGTCGGTTACGTGAATTATGTCCCACTCTCCACATTTGAGAACGCAGCGCAAGACCCCGATGACTTGACGATCTGCGTCTACTACGACCGCAGCCTTTCGTCGTAATGGCTCATCTTGCGCGCGGGCAGCAACAGGCATTGGCGTAACCGATTAAATTAACTACCTACGACAAAACCCAACTACTTCGGTCTTTAACGTCTGGCCCATTGAAACCGTATATTTTTTCCTTCAATTCTCTTTAATGTAACGCTGGGATCAGCCGAAGCAACGAGCTGATTTCTGAGAAAATCCGCCAGATCGAATTTTCTCCCTTCGAGGTTGACTTGCAGCCCGATTAACCTTGGGTCCAAACGAACCAAATGCATACCACCGATATATCGCATCACGCATACGGTTAGAGCCAAATCAAATCGCACTAATTGGGCCTCCGGGACAGAACCTTGCAGGCTGGCAAGTCGCTCCGACCATCGAGGGCCGTCATAATCTTCGGGGTTCAGACCCCTGTAGTCAGCCGCTTGCAAGAGACTAATTAGAACGCGCGCCTGTGCCCTTGCATGTCCATGGTGAATCCAGGACAAAGAGTAGCCATCGGACTCGTAAAATTTCTCAACCTCGGATCTGTAGAACGAGAAGTCTGGCCACCGTAAGTCGGGATCGTGTGCAGCAGTAATCATCTCGCGCAGGCTGGCGACGCCAGCGGCGGATGGGTCTTGCCCGACTGCAGCGATGAACTGCGCATTCGCTAAACTCACCAAGAACGGCATGAGCAGTACAACAGTAATAGTGCGTGCGAACAACGACGAAGTAAGGAGCGTCTTGCACATAGACCGAAGCCGATTGTTTGCTGGCCGCTGTAATGGTGCGAGCCAAGCGCCCGCGACTCTATTCGAGCACTGGCGGGAGAATAGGGCAGACGAGAGTGCGAAGCGTACTGCCAAAAATGCCAGTCGCTGCCATGTGTGGGCACACTACGCATTTTGCGTATTTCATAGCTCATAGCCAGCATCGCGGTCGGTATGGAGAGATACAGGCGTACGTCCTGGCTAATCGGGCGACGCAGGCTTTTGCTTTTCTTTTTTAGGATAGAGGAAGGCGACCTGCCACCGTAGGCTCCATGGTGAAGATGGCGGCACACTTGGGCCAACGGCATTTCCAAAGACCATTAGCTGAATGTTGATCGGCTGGAATCCCAGCCGAAACACGCGGCCAACTCCGCCGCCTACCGGTGCGACCCAGCGATTGCCGCGGGAAGCTTGCCAGTTCGCGGTGACGACCGGCGACGTGCCTAAATACCAGCCTTTGTCCAGATTGTAGTTAATGAAATATTGAAAAACCATCTGGTTTACGGCTGGGCGAGCCCTTTGGCCACCAACCGACCAGACATTATTCACGAGCGCTCCGATCGTCCAATGCTCCGGTTGGACCAGCGCGACCACGGAGGGCCCGAGACTCCATTTACCCTGTCCCAGCACGCTGCTGGTGGCAGTTGGCATGACAATCGCCGGGCCCACTCCCCAAATCACCTTATGTACCGTGGCTGGTGCGAGAAAAAAAGTTGGGTTGACGTCTCCTAAGCCAAAGGTGCTTTGGTCTTTCTGACTCAAGTTTGGCTGCGTGATCAGCGGCGTAATGATTCGAGCAATTAGGTTCCAATCTCTTGAGATTCTGACTGGCACGACAGGTTGGATGTTCAAGACGCTCTGAACTCGGCCAAGCGGCCCGAGGTTCGGGTTCAGGTTATCTTGGATGGGAACGCTGACAAGACTCGCGACGGGGTTTTGTACCGCCTTTACCAGCGACTCGCCCTCTTGCGAACTGGCGCTTTGCTGGCCGAAATCACGAAGTGGAAACAGCAAGATAATTGCGACAAACCAGAGTAACCTGCATCGGCGCGGACTTCGGGCCGAGTCTCGTCTGGGATACAAGATGGATACCAGCCGGGCAGAGCAGGTGTGTTTGCGAGCCAGATGATCCGCACTTGACCCAAGCTGGTCACTCCTAATCATTTTCCGCCTGACTCCGCCAGCAATCGACAACTAAGTGCAGGAGTAGAATCGCGGGTACGGAGGGTGAACTGACAGAACTAGCAGTCCCGCGTCGATGTCTCAGCGTTTGTGGTCCGAGATCGATACGCATAAACAGTCGTCTGGAAACTCATTGCGAGGAGTTGCGATCCGGTAGGAACTCCACGGCTCCCGTAGATAGATCGTAAATCGCGCCAACAATACTGACGGTTCCTTTCTTTTCGAGGTCCTCCAAAACCGGGCTGCGGCGGCGGATTTGGCCGAGCCCAACGAGAACATTCGTACGGGCCACCGCGTCGACGTATTCTGTGCTCTTGCTTGACCTCTCTCCAGCAAACTGCGTGGCTCGAACGGCTGGCTTGATCTGTGCCAAAACGCCAGTGAGATTACCCAACACGACATCATCGATCGCCCCCTTGATTGCGCCGCAGGCGGTGTGTCCCAAGAGCAGGACTGCTTTGGCGCCTGCGACAGCACAGGCAAACTCCATGCTGCCAAGCAGGCCATCATCCACAACGTTTCCTGCTATGCGAGCGTTGAACAGATCGCCTATCCCCGCGTCGAATACGATCTCGGCAGGCACTCGCGAATCGACGCATCCGAGCACAACGGCGGCGGGATATTGACCAGCCGCACTCGACCGCTGTTCGGTTGAGTAACTTCGAGCGATCATTCTCCCTGTTCGAAAGCGCGCGTTTCCTTTCTTTAATTCCTCGATGATTTGGGCCGGAGTCATGCTGTCGCGCTGCTCCTTTGTTAGCGAACCGGTCCGGGATGCTCCGAACTGCGGGAGCCAGGGTGCAACCGGGGCAATCGCCCAGGTAGCGCTCGCGGCCCTAAGGATGCTGCGACGGTCCAAGGTGGTCCGGGTGCTCGGTTTGTTCGATGTGGATTTCACACTCACCTCTCGTTTACAGGGCAGCTTCGATTACCAATTGAGGTTTGCGGCGTGCACGTTGAAGCGCCTGAGATAGATCCCATATTTAAGTATTCACGCATTACCTACACCAAGATTCTCGGAATTACGGAATGTGGCTCAGATGTCTCCGCTCGGCAATCGGGGCCATGCCCGGCCGAGATATACTCTGCGATTTTGTCTGAATCCACCGGTATCCGCGTCTGACTGTTTGCCGGAGCCAGGAGATTAAGGCCACGACGATAGTTCCAAAACCGCATAGCACGGCTACCACGACAACCCAGAAAAGCATTTCTTGCATGGGATACCATCGTACGGAAAGGATAAGCAAAGCAGCGAATATCCACTGTACCAATACTCTAAGCATTTGATTTTCGCCTCCAGTCCTTACGTGCATCCCGCAAGACCCCTTTTTGAAGTCGGCGATGCCCATGCGGCATACGGGCGTGCCGTACTAATTGACGATCACGGCTTAGGTGCTTGCTCTTTTGGAAAACGCAAACTCCATGAGCCTCCGAATACAAAGGTACGGCCCTGGGTGGTGGACCGAGCAAGATATTCGGGTTCGTACTTAAAGTAGAAATACAAACCCTTCGCCGGAACAATGAGGTTCGACTGCACACCAATCGCATGCGAAGAGTAAAAAGGCACGAGTCTTCCGGGGATGCCCAGTTGGGTTGTGCCGCCGTTGCCGCTGACTTGCCATTGATCGTACCCGACTACCCCAACCTGAAAGAACGTATGACCTTGGCGTCCCAGGGGAAAAACTTGTCCGATTCCCCATTCGTCTGTAAAGGTTTGCCCCGGCGTAAAGTCTGTTCCTTGTTTTTGTCCGTGAACTTCCCAGTCCGTGAATAGATTCGCCGTTGTTCCTTTGTTTTTTGTAAGGTATATCGTCGTGCCGGTAGTTACGTCGTTGCCCCAGTAGCCCGAGCCGACATTGTTGGTGGTTCCAGGAGCTGAGCTATAACGTCCCGTCGGAGCAACAAAACCGTCGCCGGCGCTAAAGTCGACGCGGCTGAAATGCCAACCAATATTGATAGGCTGGACCCAAATGTCTGCCAGCCCCGCTCCTCCGGCATTGATGCCGAATGGCGCGATCCCTAACGGACCGGCTGCCGTTAACGACCCATTCGCGAAGGGCAAAATAACTAATGGTGCGAAATGTCCGCCGAGAACTTTGAAATGTGGAACGTAAGAGAAGAAGTTCTCGTTTGCCCAAAAACCATAAGTGCCGGAAATTCCCGATACCGCATTCGCGCTCGAGTTGTTCAATTGGCTCGCAGAGTAGTTGAGCGTCATGTTTCCGTATGCGAATCCCGGATCTGGAATGAGCCCGGCGTTTAGACCCGCCTGCCCTGGTACGTATTGCCCCTTCTGCTGCGCCAATAAAGAAGAACCAGCGCCGAGAATGAATGCGAGGGCGACCGCTGCGGTCTTAGTCTTACTATGCATTTCTCGCTGCTTAGCTTGTTTCTTCACCTAAGCGCACCTGCAAGATCCACCCTAGTGAACACCGTCGGCACAAGGAAACTGTCACTTCTGGCAGAGCGATGTTCTGCCATAAGGCAAGGTCGGTAAGGCTGAACGAAATACCAGTTTTCAGTGGAGGTTCGTTGTGGCTAACCCTCAGTTCACTCAAGCCCTTACATGACAGGAAATAATTCACTTTGACGAGGGAGTGGCGAAGGGCCTTCGTTCCTGATCGCTCTTGTGGAGCCATATCCCCAGGACCCGAATTTGCGCTCAAACCTGTAAGACTTACCAGTTCCCAGCGCAGTACATGGCTCCTAGGCTCGCTTTTGGCAACCAGAAGATTATGACCGCGAAGGGAGAACACACATGCGAGTCAGGAACGGGCTTTTCCGTGACGTCCTTGTGATCCCCCTGTTGTTGGCGGGCATCGGTACCACCGTTCAAGGTCAGGATCAGGAGTCTATGGTGATCCAGGCGACGGCGATGGGTACGAGCACGCAAATGGGCAAGATGGTCCACATCAACATCCACATCGACCAGTTTTCTACGCAGGACGATCGCAAAGCCTTGATCGACGCCTTCAATCGCTCCGGTCAACGTGGCCTTGTGGGTGCCCTCGACCGTATGAAGGGCAAAGGCCGTTTCAGAACCCCGTACGGCGTGGGTAACGAAGTCAAGTACATCATTGACTTGCCCCCGGACAAGGGACGCCGGCATATCCGGCTGGTCACGAATCGCAGAATTGCCTTCGGTGAGGCCTATGCCTCCACGCGTTCCAAGGAGTACAGCCTCGGCGCCGTCGATTTATTCCTTACGCCCGATGGCAAAGGCTCCGAAGGAACGGCGCTGCCAGCATGCAAACTGAAAGTGGACAAGAAGACGCAGCAAATCGAAATCGAAACGTTCCAGAACCCCTGGAAACTGACTAATCTTATGATCTCCAAGAAGTAGTACGCGTTGCCCCGCGATTCCGCATCTCATTCCACATGTCCGAACGCCGCCACATCTGTGCTTCTCAATCTCCAAAAACTCCGTGGATCTAGACAGAACTCTGTTTGTTCAACCAATGCCCGATCAAATACCCTTACTAGACAGGTGCCGACGCCTCCATTCTGCGTGTGAGGTCAACCAAATTACTAGGGGACTAGAACGGCTCGAATTTGGTTCCGGAGCAAGATCTCGGTTTGCTTCGCTGCTTACTCACGAAGTTAAAGAATAGCGTCTTTGCCCTTGAGTTTGGGCGCGGGGGAGTTATAGCTATCTGTCTACAGTTCAACTATTGACTTCCATTCCGATTGCCAGAATCGAAGGAGACGAGATCGGCCAAAGACATTCGAACGTAATCGGCGGGTATCTCGAAGAGGGTATCGGCTTGCGGTCCTTCCTTGATGTCTTCCAGATCATACCCCTCCAGAAGAGCTCTTTTCGGATAGCTCCGGAGTTTAATCACAACGCGCAGCTTGGGGTCATACCAAATGTTACCCCACCCGCCCGCAGGTGTGGCTGATCCTTCCCAGTTTTCCGTCTGCCGTCCATCGAAAATCTCGTCACGAATTTTTCTGCACCTCAATTCTACCTGGAAGTGCTTTCGCACCAGTTCGATCCATTCTGCACACGGATTGCTCGGATCACTCGGGCGAAAAATGCTTGCGCCATGAGAAAGATCCGCCGCGAGTTCCGTGCTTTCAACGTAGCTCTTCTTTTCTGGAACTAGGAGAAAGACGGAGTGAGCCTCGGAATCGATGATCAGACTTTGTACCGAGTGATATCCCGATAAGTCGTGCTGACGATTGAGCCTAGCCTTCTTATTGCCGACAAATATCTTCATATGCGCAACCGAGTCGCGCTTATTCCACACTCTCACATCCGCGGAGAACTGAGGCGCAGGTTTTTGTTCTTGTGGAAATCCGAGTAACGCCATGAAACTGAAGAATAAGAGCGAGGCAATTGATTTCATGACGGTCTCCTAAAAGGTGTGCGTTTGAATGCTAGCAATCCAGATGGCTCGACCGGAGACGTGACCCTCCGTCAAAAAATTCTCGGTCTGAGCTAACTCAGTACCCCAGATCGTTAGCCGCCTTTTTGTTGCTAACCAGAGTCGCGACTGGACGGTCAGAATAGCTCGAGTGAAGGTGGCTCCGAGAACTGGCAATGTTGACAGTCGAACAAGCCGATGGGATCAATCTGGGCCGAGGATCGGCTTTGAAGAAAGCTTCGGCCAAGACTCGATACAAGCGGCGATGGAGAGAGTGCGCGACGGGGCGTTTATCAGCTTGCGCTCTTACGAGCGTCATTCAACTTTGCGCCATAGTCTGGGGCCTGCGTTCCACGACCAAACGGCCATCGATGTGCTTGACCAGGCATATCGGTCGTGCTCACTGCCTTGAAGGCGCCCGCCGCCACGGCACCGCCAAGAAAATCCGCGACAAGATAGATCCAAATATTTTGCCATGGCGATAACCCGATACAGGAGATGCCCACAGCCACAGCCGGGTTGAACGCACCACCAGAGATGTTGCCGACCGAAAATGCTCCCACCAACACTGTGAAGCCGATGGCCAGCCCATAAAAGGAATTGCCGGATGTGCCCTTGGCCGTAGCGGTGTTCAGCACAACGTAAACCAGGGCAACGGTGAAGAGAAACTCCGCGACAAGTGCCGGAAGCGTCGTCGGTTGGAGCGGAATAACGGCACTTCCCCCTTTCAAAAACTTTACGGCAAAGGGCGGCTACAACAGCCCCAGAAACCTGAGATACCATATATGGAGTGACATCTTTCGCGTCGAACTTCCCACGTAGCCAAACGCCTAGCGTAACAGCCGGATTGAAATGCCCGCCGGAAATATGGCCGGCCGCAAAAATCATGACCATGAGTGCGGAGCCTATGGCTAAGGGAGCGAGCGCCCCTGCACCGTCGCCGATTACTGTGCATCCGACCGTGAGAACAAGGAAGAAAGTCCCGATAAATTCAGCGATATACTTGTTCATGGTCTACCCTCCTTCGATTCTCAAGACTGCATGTCGCTGGTCAACTTCGCTGCTCCTGCCTCGTTCCTAGTGGCTCGCGCGCTGACCGGCCAAGTCCCGATCCATGTGATTTCAGATGTCCCGTGACGCGAGTTATGGGGTGTCGGGGTGGGGACTCGTGTTGTGCCAAGCGAATTACCGCCCGAAGACGACGGGAGGGCCGCTGACTCGTTTCCCCTGGAGGTTGACGTTTACCTCGACGCAGTCGGCTATCCTGATGAACGGAATGCCGCTGTTCATCCCGAACTCCTTGCGGTCGAACGCCATGGCCCCAGTGATGGAGCCCGAGCCCGTACCTTTGCCGGTAACGGTAAATATCAGCTTCTCGGGTTTTGTTACTCCGCGGATAGTAAAATTGCCGTCGAATTCAAAGGTGTCGGGGCCGGTCTGCGTGACCTTCGTTGAATGAAAAGTGATCAATGGATTTTGCTTGACGTCGAAGAAGTCTTTCCCCCTCAGCTTGCCGTCCTTGAAGCCACTTCCGGTGTCCACGCTGTCTGCCTGAATTTTGACGTCCAAAACCGCTGACGTGAGTTCGGGAGACGTAAGTGTTACGCTGGCGTCCCATTTGTCGAACGTACCGGCTATCGCCACCGACGCCTTCACGTTGAACTTGATGGAGCTGTCTGCCTGAGCGATCTCAAACACTGGAACCTGCGCCCCGCGGTTGGGAGGAAACAGCGAACAAAATGAGAAAGCGAGAATGGCTAATCGCACGGCCGTATTTCACCTCGGCCATTGATCGTCGCGAGGTTTGCTGCGGAGTTCCACTGGCAGTATTGCCAGATCTCTGACGCACGTGGTTTCCGGTGGACACCATGTTCTGTGAATTCTGACAGTAGTTGACCTTTCATAACGAATGCTATTGATCTGCGGTGACAGCTTCAATCAAGCGGGAATCGCAACTTCAACAGAAGTCTCAGCAGGCTCGCGAACTAACTCCAAAAGGTAGGTGTGGCGGCGTTGTGGGCCTTGCAAGTCCGCTGAACCTTCAAGGACGCTCAAATGTCGAAAGTGAGACCAATTATCGGAACCGACGGACATCCGCTGCCGATCCTGCCGCCGGAACGCGACGCAAGGGTTTGGGCGCGACTTGTGCGTGTGATGTTCTACACTCCTGGTTTCATGGGTCTGTTGTTAATAAAAACTGGCGAACCGGCGAGCTTTGGCATCACGGTGGAGCTGCTGATGCTATCCAGCGCGGCGGCGATTGTGGGCGGCCTGTTCATCGGCACGCAATCCTCGAAAGCCGGCGCTGATCCGGCCTCGCAGATCGGCACGTGGAGTGGATCACTAGTCATCGAGTTGCTCGGAGTGGTGCCTTTCCTGTCTGCGGTGCCCGCGCTATTCCATGAACTGGCGCACAGTGCGCTGCTGCACAGCAGGGGACTCGGCGCAGTCGATGTCGCATTGGGCGCTTCGGAGCTTTTGCCGGCGGTAGCGATCCTGCCGTTCATGCTGTATCAACTCGCGGGCTTCGGCACTTTGCACTTCGTCGTGCCGAAATGGCTGAACGGGATCATTAACATCGCTATTCTCTGCTTGATTGTCGCAAGCTATGTTGAATACCGCGAAGGCAATTACAGCATGGAGAAAAGGTTTGCTGCGCTTCTAGTGTCGATTATGGCGGTTACCGTGCTCTTCGGCGTGCTCAAACTAAGGCGAATGCAGGCTATGTATGACCTTGACTGCCCGCCCAAAGATCCCAAGTAGACGTCCCAATCGCTCCGCGCGAAGCACGCTCCGGGCTTGTGGGCGGGCAAGGAGAAAGCGGATCCATATACGTGGGCGAGGGCCAGGAGATACCCGCTGCGGACCAGTTAGTCGAGTCCGAAACTATTTCCAACCTCGATCTCTGTCGTGGAGAGAAATTCTCACGCAATGGAAGAAAAAGGACCTGCGGCAAAAAAACAATTGGCTCAGAAAAATGAAACGAATTGTGGCCGATCTGCGGCACGGCGATCTAGAAGGTCCACCCTAGTGACATCGTGGTTCCCAGATCGTTCTTTGGGGCAACTACCGGTGGGCGGTTATCGTAGTTCTCGTACAGTTGAAAAGTCCAATAGAAGTTTCGAATGAGCTCGATCCTCAGATTAGACTGCGAGCTTATGCGAATGCGCCCGGAATCGCTCAGGCCCGGAAAGAGATACGTTTGTGAATTGATGTTTAGCGTTTTGAAGCGGAACATCACGAACCTTACTCCGACGAGGGCTTCCGCATTGTTATGGACGGGCTTAGTTCCGGGTTGGGGCTCGTACTGCTCATGGTTATCTACCAGGCCGGCTAGGGCCTGGACCGATGTCGTGTCAGTTTGAACCAGCCTTCGAACTAGCGCCGCTCCGGACGTCGAACGTAGGTTCAGATCCTGCTGGTTGCTCTTTAAGAGGCTGAAAAGACCTGCCGCAATCCATTTGTTAGTGAGGGAGCGTCCGTAGTAAGAGTCGAACGTAAACCGATTGGCGTTGTTGCTTCCGGATTGCGAATCAAACTGGGATGTCGAGGCAAGTTGAACGAGGTTCTTGGAAGAGCGGTAGGCCACATCCGCTCCGAGGGACGAACTGACTGCGCTGCTGGCGCTTGTGAAACTGAAACCGTAATTGACGGATCCTGTCAGCTGGTTCCAAAAACTCTCCTCTCGTTGTTGGATAAGGGTGACGTCCGACGAGCCGACTCGGATGATCCTTTTTCCAGATACGATTTCGAAGTTTTTGGCGGAAGCCTCCGAGGTCGCACTCTTTTCAATAATTCCCGTGAGGCGCTTACCGTTTCTAAGTTCCACGATAAAATTGTCCTTGCTTTCAACGCGTTCTACATCCCTCCAGTCCAGTCGCACTGAATCCTTCATGTAGCTGGACTTGAAAATCAGCTCGCCCTGTTGCAGCCCTTTAATCTCACCAGTAAAGCGGTCACCGTTTGTCATCACTACGACGTCATCCTTCCGCTTGGCGAAGAGCGGCGATGCCAGCCCAAGTGCAAGGAATGCGGCGAGGAGTGCCGCGCATAAACGACCTGTAACTATGGCTGCTCTCATAATTTCCTTCTA
>Ga0137418_10001961_pt1 | contig 18879 bp, 18 predicted proteins | sample CZODoug3_1_2_16f_FD_122242 | JGI IMG/M metagenome (GOLD analysis project Ga0137418, IMG submission 122242) | Vadose zone soil fungal communities from Angelo Coast Range Reserve, California, USA - CZODoug3_1_2_16fungal (Hybrid Assembly) | ecosystem: Environmental > Terrestrial > Soil > Vadose... | reverse complement strand
GGCTGGGGCCAGCTTGCCCACAAGCTCGGCGTCAAGGGCATCCATATCGCCGAACGCGACACCCAGCGCTCGAAGAAGCCGAAGCCGATGAACGTCTTCGTCAACACCTGGTCGGTGGAGGGCTTTGTTTCCGAGGGCATGCAGCCGGCCGAACTCGGCTGGGGCACGCATGAGACGTGGATGCCGGATAATGGCCGCGCCCACGCCGAGGGCTGCGGTGCCGCGATCTATCTGCTGCAGCCCGGCGCCAACACCCGCGTCCGCTCATGGTGTCCGACGCCGGGCGCGCAATACGGTTTTCTCGTCACCCACAACGAGTCGATCTCGATCGCGGACTATTTCACGGTTCGCGACGGCGGCAAGGTGATCTATCGCCCGACCTGCCATTATGCCTATCACCCCGCCAACGACGCGGTGCTGTCGCTGCACGAGATCTTCGGCGCCACCGGCAAGATGCAGCCGAAGTGGCACATCCTGGATGAAAACGAGATCGAGGACGGCATCGACGAACTCGGCGTGCTGCTCTACGGCCATGCCAGGAACGCCTACTGGTTCGGGTCGCAGCTCTCGATCGAGGAAACGCGGGCTATCGCGCCGTACCAGAACGCCACCGGCATGCAGGTGTCGTCGGCGGTTCTCGCCGGCATGGTGTGGGCGCTGGAAAATCCGACCGCTGGGATTGTCGAGGCCGACGAGATGGATTTCCACCGCTGCCTCGAAATCCAGCGGCCCTATCTCGGCCCGGTAAAGGGTTTTTATACCGACTGGACACCATTGACCGACCGGCCCGGGCTGTTTCCGGAGGATATCGACACCTCAGATCCCTGGCAGTTCCGGAACGTGCTGGTGCGGTGAGCGCTCGACGTCATTCCGAGTGCGTCCCACACAGTTCGCCGTCATCACCCGCGAAGGCGGGTGATCCAGTAAACGCCGACGTCTCGATTCTCATGGCCGTCACGGAATACTGGATGCCCCGCCTTCGCGGGGCATGACGGTCATGGAACGGGAGCGCGAGTGACGACTGCGTCACTTCTTCAAATAATCGAACGCGACGCTCCCAAGCCCCAGCGTCAGGTCCGCCTTGAAGTGCAGCGCGGAGACCACCTCGCGCACCGGCAGCCGCGCCACGTCCGCAAGCGCATGCGGAAACAGGCCGAGCGCCGCGGGCCCGGTCCAGGCTTCCTTCAAGGTGATGTCCTCGAGATGGAAGCGCACCAGTTCGCAGATCCGCGGCGACCCATCGACATGCGGAACGATTTTGAGAATAAAATTCGGCGCCTTCATGCTCTTCAGCACGGCGTCATGATCGACGGGGCGGTGCTTGTAGCCCATGGTGGCGGAGGCGCAGAGCACCGAGCCGTAATGCAGCGTTCCCACCAGCACGTCGCTCTCGACCTCGATTTTCGGCGTCGCCCGCTTCTTGGGAAATCCCCATAGCTCGCGGCCACCGGCGATCGGCGCATCGTCGTCGAGATACATCGCGTGGGTATAGGCGCCCTCCTCGCCGTCGAGCCGGACCGGTATCACCTGCCCGGTTTCGGTGTAATCGCCGAAGCCGGTCGAATCCGGCATCCGGATGAATTCGTATTTGACGACGGGCTCTATAACTTCGAGCGGCTCCGGCACCACGGCGGCAAGCGCTTCCGGATCGGTGCGATAGGTGATGACGAAATATTCCCGATTGAAGAACCGGTAAGGTCCCGGCGGGAACGATGGGTTGGTCAGCGGCATCGAATAGGCAGTTCGCCTGACGTCGTCGATTTTCATGATCAGCCTCATGTCTCATCAGCGCGACCCGCGCTTTAAGACATTATGCGGCGGCTGATGGCAACAATCGAGGCTGTAAAATTGGCAGCGCGGACCATGCCGTCGTCAGACGTCATCGTGCCGTCACGCCGGCCTCATGGTGAGGAGCGCGCCCTTGCGGGCGTCTCTAACCATGGCGAGTACGCGGCCGATCCTTCGAGACGCGCTCCTCACGGAGCGCTCTTCAGGATGAGGATGGGGCGATGCAGCGGTTATCTTTCCTTGATCGGGGCTGCGGTCTTTTCGGCCGGAGCCGGCGGCAACACGGTCGCGGCACCGGCCTTCTGCGCCTCGGCATCGGGCCGTGCAGGTTGTGGCGGAACCTCGCTTGGTCGCGCACCGGTCGTCGTTGGCTCGGGGGGCGCGGACGGTTTGGTTTCTGCACCTGGCGTCGACTGCAACGGTTGCGTCGCCTGCGCCATTTGCAGATTGCTGGCGTTGAGCTGGGCCAGCGAAAGGCCGGATACAGCAAGCCCCGACACGATTAATGCGCATGCGAGCAGCATATCCATCCTGTAAGCGCGTTTCCTGTCGTCGGAAGACATATCGTTCACCGCATCTCATTGGCGGGATCAACGGACAGGTCAGCGCATTGTTCCCTTGGGAACCCGGCACCGCTTTCCGTGCGGCATTTTACCGATGACCGCACCGGTAACCCCTTCATTCGTCGGCAGGGGGATCGAGCCTTGCTAACGCCGTCTCCAATTTCTTCGTGCAGCGGATCAGATAGGCCAATAGACCTTCGTCAATTTCCGTGCGGCCCTCATATTCTGCAAGGTTTCGTTCGTTGTGGGCCTTAAGAAAAATTTGCACATCAGCAATATCCGAGCCCAGCGTATGAACGAGGGCCTGGAAAACGGTAATGCGATTTTCCGACCGGTATCCCTGGTGGCGCAATGCAGCGAGCGCCAACCTATGTGCTGCGCCGTACGCGAGGTCAAACTGGCTATCAGGGTCAAGACTCTCGTTCTGAGCATCAGCCAGACGCGTACGTGCAGAATTTAGCATGCCGGCAAATTCACGACGCGATCCTGGCTCAGTTTTGAGCCGGTTGATCCTTACGAGATTGTCGAGCTCCTTTTTGCTCAAAGCTGGAGGTCTTTCTCTGAACCAAAAATAAATATCTTCGGCAATGCATCTATTTTGCTGATGAATGAACCTTTCTCAGACGCCTTTCGCCGCCAGTCCTTCGGAGAAAGAAACGTTGGGCTCACCTTGCGACCCAACGCACTCTCGACGTTCTGTAGCGCACCATAGAGTTCGGAGTAGTTCAGGTCTTCCCCGATCACCATGAGATCGATGTCGCTGAGTGCAGTGTCCATGCCTTTTGCCACTGAGCCATACACAAATGCAGCCCTGATCTTATCAGCACTAGGCTCAAGCGATTTCCTGAGAGGCTCGGTCAAGGCGACAGTCTTGATAACAAGGCTCTGCAATTCCGCAAAAATAGGAGACTGACGATTCGCACGGTAATGTTTCTGATTGCCAATGCGTTCAACGGAGACAAGTCCACTCCGCTGCAACCGCGACAGCTCCCGTTCAACAGCGCCTGTTCCTGAACGAACGTTCCTCATAATCTCGGACGCATAGAAACTGCGCTCAGGTTGGCCAAAGATAAGCGCCAGCACACGTTGCTGCACCTTGGAAAAGAGCGCGTTAGATAGGCTGATTGTGTCCATATCCATCTTACCCATATTGGGTGCTATACACCCCAATTTGGGTAAAAACCACCCCAATATGGGGAGTATCAAGATGCAAGCAAATACATCGCCGGAATGGCTAGCCGGCTACCCGGCTCGCCAGAAAGTTTCGTTTATCCGCCGCTAAAGCTCCAGCAACCCGGCGTCGCCATCCTCGGCCGCAAATGCCAGCAGCGTGCCTTTGGCGTTCCAGGCCAATGCTGCGACCGGCGCGTTGGCGTTGCGCCGGCGCACCAGAATCTCCGCGCCATCACTCAGCCGCACCATCAGAATGGTGCCGTCGCTGTAGCCCGCCGCCAAAAGGTCCTGCTTCGGATGGCAGGCGACCATGGAGACACGCGCCTGCAGCGGCGCCAGCATCGCGGGCTCCTTGCCCATCGGGCCATCCTTGCTGGCGAACGGCCACATGATCACGGTATCGGCGCCCGACGTCGCCAGCGCTTTGCCGCCCGCGCTCCAGGACATCGACCGGACCCGCCCGGGATAGCCGGACATGCGCATGTGGCGGTGATCGGCCAGCCGCCAGCCATGCAGCGCCGGTTCGTGCATCGCGGTGACCAGAAACTTGTTGTCGGGGCTGAAGGTGACGGCAAGGTGCGAGCCCGCCCATTCCAGAACTTCGGCCGTCGCCACCATGTTGGGAAACCACAAGGTCACACCGTTATAATGCGCGACCGCGAGCCGCAGCCCCTTCGGTACAAACGCAAGACCGCCGACCGTCGACGGCACCTCGAAAGATTTGTCTTCGGCCTTGCCGTTGCGGACAAAGGCGGTCTTGCCGGCCGACCACGCCACCGCGCCGTCGGGATGCAGCGCGACATTGTCGATCCAGCGCCGTTTTGGGTCGGTCGCGAGCAGCGTGACCTCGCCTTTGGCGTCCAGCGCCACCAGCTTGCCGTCATCGCCGCCCATGACGATGCGGGTTCCGTCGGATGCCGCGCACAGGATGCCGCCGCTGTGGACGGCGATCCGCGAAATCTCACCCTCGCCGCTGACCATCGCAACGCTTTCCTCGGCGCCGACGAAGGCCGCGTCGCCGCCGAGAAAATGCACGGAGGTGACCGGCATGCCGATCGCAAGCGGGCGCACGCGGTCGGTGACCGAAACGATGGAGGCGGCGTTATCGCCGGGATCGAACTCTTTCATCACGTGGTGATACAGCTCTCGAAGCCGTCACGGATAATTTGCTCGGGCAATTCGCGGCCGATGAAGATGAGACGGCTCTCGCGCGCCTCGCCGTCCTTCCAGGCCCGCTGGTGATCGCCCTCCAGCATCATGTGCACGCCCTGAAAGACAAAGCGGTCGTCATCGTCGGTGAATGCGAGAATGCCCTTCGAGCGCAAAATCTTCTGGCCTTCGCTCGCGACCAGGTTTTGCAGCCAGGGCATGAACTTGGTGGCATCGAGCGGTTTATCGGATCGCAGCGACAGCGATTGCATATCCTCGTCATGGTAATGCTTCAGCCCGCCATGGCTGTGGCCGTGATCGTGGTGATCATGGCCGTGGTGATGATCGTGATCGTGGCCATCGCCGGCGTCGAGAAATTCCGGCTCGAGTTCGAGGATGCGATCGAGATCGAACGCGCCGCGCTCCAGCACGTCGGACAACGCGACCTGGCAGCGCTCGGTGCGATGCAGTTTGGCATAGGGGTTGATGGCGCGAATCCGCGCTTCGACTTCCGCCAGTTCCGCCTTGGAAACGAGGTCGGTCTTGTTGAGCACGATGACGTCGGCGAAGGCGATCTGGTTCTTGGCTTCCGGCGCGTCCTTGAGCCGATCGTTCAGCCATTTGGCGTCGGCCACCGTCACGACCGCGTCGAGCCGCGCGTTCTTCTGGACATCCTCGTCGACGAAGAAGGTCTGCGCCACCGGCGCCGGATCGGCCAACCCCGTCGTCTCGACGATGATGGCGTCGAATTTGCCTTTGCGCTTCATCAGGCCGTCAAGGATGCGCACCAGGTCGCCGCGCACGGTGCAGCACACGCAGCCATTGTTCATCTCGAAAACTTCTTCGTCCGCGCCGATGATCAGATCGTTGTCGATGCCGATCTCGCCGAATTCGTTGACGATGACGGCGTATTTCTTGCCGTGGTTTTCCGACAAAATGCGATTCAAAAGGGTGGTCTTGCCGGCGCCGAGATAGCCGGTCAGCACGGTCACGGGAATTTTTTGGGAGGTCAATTCTGGCATAGTAACTCCGGGGCGATATTCGCGGCGGGCCGGCGGCAGGGAGGCCCCTGCCCTAATTTGCCAGCGCGCTCGTTAGTGCCTTTATATTGTGCCTGACCATATCAATGTAAGTGGGGGCATCGCCCTTTTCACCCGTCAGGCTGTCGGAATAGAGCGTTCCGCCTACCTTCGCGCCGGTCTCGGCCGATATCCGGCGGATCAGGCGGGGATCGCTGATATTTTCAAGGAAAACGGCCGGAATTCTCGACGTCCTGATCTGGGTGATGATGCCGGCGATGTCGCGTGCGCTGGCCTCGGATTCGGTGGAAACGCCCAGCGGCGCTATGAATTCGATGCCATAGGCTGCTGCAAAATAGCCGAACGCGTCATGGGTCGAGATCACCTTGCGGCGCGCTTGCGGAATCCGCGCTATAGCCTCGCGCACCTCCCGGTCAAGGACATCGAGCTTCGCCAGATAGCGTTCGGCATTGGCGCGAAAAAAATCGGCATCCGCGGGGTCGGCGGCGCCAAGCGCATCGCGGATATTGGCGACATAAATCCTGGCGTTGACGACCGATTGCCAGGCATGCGGATCGGCATCGGAGCCTATTTTGAGCGGCGCGATACCATCGGTCGCAGCCACGATCACCGCCTTGCTGCCTGCGGATTGCACCAGCCGCGGCAGCCAGCCCTCCAGGCCAAGGCCGTTGATGATCACGAGCTTGGCATCGGCAATCTTCTTGGCGTCCGCCGGCGCCGGCGCATAGACGTGCACGTCGCTGTCGGGGCCGACCAGTGTCGTCACGCCAACGCGCTCGCCCCCGACATTGCGCGCGAAGTCGCCCAGAATTGAAAAGCTGGCGACGACATTCAAACGATCTTGCGCGCGGGCGGGAGTAGCCGCTGTCACGAGCGCTAAACAGGTCAACCAAAGCTGAAGCCGTCGCATCGCGGTCAGGCTTCGAGATGGCGACCGGGAAACATCTGCCTGACCAGGCCGCTGACGTTCCCGAACAGCACTGAGATTACATACAACCCCGCCGCCACCAGAATGATCGCAGGCCCCGACGGCACCCGGGTTTGAAACGACAGCACCAGTCCGGCATAGCCCGACACGATCGCGCTCGCTACCGCGATGCAGATCATGCCGGTGATATCGCGCGACCAGAACCGGGCAATGCCGGCGGGCAATATCATCAGTCCCACCGCCAGCAAGGTGCCGAGCGCATGAAAGCCGTTGACGAGGTTGATGACGACCAGCGCGAGAAAGGCCAGATGCGCCGGCGCGCCGGCACGGCTCACGGTGCGCAGAAACACCGGATCGACGCACTCGATCACCAGCGGGCGAAAGATCACCGCCAGCACCAGCAGCGTAATGGTGGCGTTGAACGCGATCACCAGCAGGGTCTGGTCGTCCATCGCCAGGATGTTGCCGAACAGCACGTGCAACAGATCGATATTGGTGCCCTTGATCGAGACGATGGTCACGCCAAGCGCCAGCGACACCAGATAGAACGTCGCCAGCGACGCGTCCTCTTTCAGCTCGGTGGTGCGCGCCACCACGCCCGCGAGAATCGCCACGGCAAAACCTGCGATCAATCCGCCGGCGGTCATCGCGAACAGATTAAGTCCCGACAGCAGGAAGCCGATCGCCGCCCCTGGCAGGATCGCATGCGCCATCGCGTCGCCGACCAGGCTCATCCGCCGCAGCATCAGAAACACGCCGATCGGCGCGCCGCCCAGCGAAAGCGCGATCACGGCCGCGAGCGCACGGCGCATGAATTCGAATTCGGTGAAGGGCGCGATCAGCGCAGCATAAATCATGACGGTCAGGCCGCCTGCGACGGCATATCGTCCACGGCGCAGGCGGCAGCGCTGTCGTCGAAGGCTTCGCACATCCGTCGCGCTTCCAGAAGATTGTCGGCGGTCAGCACCTCAGCGGTCGCGCCCCAGGCCACGGGCCCCCGCGCCAGCAGCAGGGTTTCCGGGAAATTGGCGCGCACGAGATCCATATCGTGCAGCGCCGCCAACACCGTGCGCTTCTCGGCATGCCAGCGTCGCACCAACGCCAGCAGATCGGCCGAGGTTTTGGCGTCGATGGCGTTGAAGGGTTCGTCCAGCACGATCAGCCGCGCATCCTGCAACAGCACCCGCGCAAACAGCATACGCTGCATCTGCCCGCCGGATAGCGTGCCGATGCTGCGGTTCTCAAAACCGTTGAGGCCGACGGCGGCGAGCGCCTGCGCGATCTTGTCTCGGGCTGGTTTGCCCATGCCGCCGAAAAACCCGGTAGAGCGCCAGAGCCCAGTGCCGACCAGATCGAACACCGAAATGGGAAAGCTGCGGTCGATATCCACCGTCTGCGGCAGATAGGCGATATCCCGGAGATCGAGACCGCCTGTCAGGATCGACCCCGCCAGCGGCTTGAGGATGCCGGCGATGCCGCGAAACAGCGTCGACTTGCCGGCGCCGTTCGGACCGACGATGGCGAGCAAGGCACCCGAAGCGACCTCGCCGTTGAGGTGGTGCACCGCCGGATGCCGGTCGTAGCCGAGCGTGACGTCTCGGAATTGCAATGGCGCGGTCATGCTCACCTCATCGAAAGCCACACCACGGCCCACAACCCAGCGCTGACCGCGAGCGCCGCGCCGAGCCGGGAGACGACGGTCATGCGCAGGATCGACCACGGTGCGGCTTGCGCCGGATGCGGCGTCGCCGGCCCGTGGCTGTGGGCATGGCCGTGGCCGTGCTCATGGCCGTGGCTGTGGGGGTGAGAAGGAACCATGGAAAAATGTTATATTATAACATAACGGGTGTCTACGAACCTGACCGGTCCCAATGACTTAGAGAGGACGACGGGCAGCGTGGCGAACGCCGTGAATGACGATCCCGGTCGCGCCTGATCGGTAGAATATCACATAAGGATAGGGACTTGCGACGACGCGGCGGAGATTACCCCTGTTGGTGACGCGTCCGGCGTCGGGATGATCAGCGAGCAGACCAATGACGGCCGGTAGCCGTCTTGACGGTCTCCGCGCCCTGCGGCGACTGGGCTTCAATGTAGTCGAGAATTTCTGCCATCTGCCGGAGCGCCCGGCGTGTGAAGCGGACTTTCACAGGCCATGCTTGGTCCACATGGCGCGGACTTCTTCATCCGTCGCGAACTCACCGCGCTCGGCTTCACCCAGCGAAGCGTCTATTTCAGCTTCTTCCTCGGGCGTGAGTATATAGGGCGGTTGCTCGACGCCCGCGAATTGCAACAGAATCCGCGCGAGATCGTCCTGCACGTCGTCAGGTAGAGCGGACACGGTTTCAATGGCCTGTTCAAGCAGTCGCGTCATGCTCGAAACATAGTGGTTTCAACACCTTTTAGGAAGCCTTGCAGCCGGTCCACCGCGCTATGGCTTTCCGATCGCCATCGCGATGGCGGCGGCAAGAAACGGGAACGGCAGCGACACGGCGGCCCGAAACCAGACAAACCGCGCCGGCATGAACGGAATCTCCCACAACAGCAGCCGCTGGAACGCAAACAGCGCCCACGCGATCACATAGGCGATGACCTGGGGCGGACCGCCGCCGGCCTTCAGCGCCACCGCGCCAAGCGAAAAGCCGACCACCGGCCCGCCCGGTGTCGCGGCGCCCGCGATCACGGCGGTGAGGACGCCGAGCCAGCCCGAGTCCGGGCCGAGCCAGCCGGTGATGACTTCCTGGGGAATGACGGCAGCGATATAGCCCGAGCCGATCACGCCGAGCGCGATGCGCGGCACGATATTGATGAAGTCCATGGAGCCTTCGCGCACCGCCGTCGTCAGAATGAGCCGGCCACGCTGCCAGGCGATAAACCCAACTGCCGCAACCGAGGCCCACAGGATGATGTCGATGATCAGCGCGCTCACGGCGCGGCCTTCGGATACATGCGGACATAGACGAAACGGCCAAGCGCGCCGGCCAGAACCGGCAGCGGCAGCGAGATCACGATGCGCCACAGCGTGAAGTCGGTCCCCATGATCGGCAATTCCCAGGCAATGGCCCGGCCATAGCCGATCAATGTCCAGCTCACGACCATGGCGATGGTGGCGCCGAAATCGGCGCCGACCGTGAGCAGCGCGCTCGCCACCGGATAGGCGGTGAACGGCCCGCCCGGCAGGATCGCCCCGAACGCCGTTCCGATCAGCAATCCCTTCAGCCCGGAATTCGGCCCCAGTGAGCGCGACACCTTCTCGTGCGGCAAGATCTCCGCGATGAATGCGCCAAGCAGGCATCCCGCCAGCACGCGCGGCAGAATGCCACCGAACAGGGTGAGATCGTGGGTCAGAATTTCCAGCACGCCGTCGATGCCGTCGCGGCGCCAGACCAGTGTGGCGCTGACCGCGACCAGCACCGCGATCACGATCATCGACCAGCCGATCGGCTTGCGGATGCGTCCGAGACGCGGCCCGTCGGTGGCGTCGTCGGCGGGCGCCGGGTCTTTCAGAGGCAGTTCTGACAAGGGAATCGGTCTGGCGCGTGATGGGGCTGGACCTGCTTAGTCTCGCCGGCGCAGCGAAGCAAATGGAAGAGTGACGGAACCCATGCGTGCCTCATGGAGGCCCATGCGGGATTGCCAAGGAGAGGGCCAACGGTTCACGTCAGATGGCGAACCAGCGCGAGCCCGGCGAACAGGCCTGCGATCGAAAACACCACCGACCCCAGCACGTAGAACAGTGCAAGCCCGATCTCGCCGCGCTCGTAGAGCAAGGCTGTATCGAGCGAGAACGCCGAGAACGTGGTGTAGCCGCCGAGAATGCCGGTCATCAGAAACAGGCGCCAGGGCTGCGATGCTTCGCCCTTGAACGCGAGATAGCCCGCGATCAGGCCCATGACGGTTGAGCCGGTGATGTTGATGATGAACGTCCCGTAGGGAAACGCCGTGCCGAGGCCGCGCGCGCATATCATGTTGATGGCATGACGCAGCGACGCACCAAGACCGCCACCGATAAAGACCAGGAGATAGTTCATCCTTAGCTTTTCCCCGCAGTGACGGAATACTACCCAGCTGACACAGGTTTTGCCGCAAGCTCGCGATCCCCGCAAGGATCGGAAAACCCAGCGCAAACGAAAGGGCGGCAGCTGGATGCTACCGCCCCAAAAAGCTAATTCGAAAGCCATCGTGTCATTCCGGGGCGATGCCAACGGGTCCGCGCAACGCGCGGCCCGATGACAGGCTCCGCATCGAACCCGGAATCTCAAGATTCCCCGATGTGCATTTGCACATCTGCGGTCTGGTCCTTCGGACCATCCACTCAGTGTCAGGCCTTCGAGAACAGCTCGTCGACATACTCCCAGTTCACCAGATGATCGACAAACGCCTTCAGATAATCCGGGCGGCGATTGCGATAATCGATGTAATAGGAATGCTCCCAGACGTCGACGCCGAGGATCGGCGTGGCGCCATGCACCAGCGGGTTTTCGCCGTTGGGGGTCTTGGAGATTTCGAGCTTGCCGTTCTTCACCGACAACCATGCCCAGCCTGAACCGAACTGGCCGACGCCGGCGGCGGCGAAATCGGTCTTGAATTTCTCAAGCCCGCCGAGGTCCTCGGTGATCTTCTTTTCCAGGCGGCCGGGCAATTTGGCGCCGCCGCCATTGGGCTTCATCCAGTTCCAGAAATGCAGATGGTTGTAGTGCTGGCCGGCGTTGTTGAACAGCGGCGCATTCTTGCCGAACGAGCCCTTGACGATCTCCTCGAGAGACTTGCCCTCGAATTCGGTGCCTTTCAGCAGATTGTTGCCGTTGGTCACATAGGCCTGGTGATGCTTGTCGTGATGATATTCCAAGGTTTCCTTGGACATATGGGGCGCAAGCGCGTCATAGGCGTAAGGAAGGGTGGGAAGCGTGAAGGTCATGGGATGATGTCCGCACTGGTGGGAGACGTGGTTTAACGAGAACCCCTTATAGAAGGTTCCCGCGGTCTTAAATACAGCAATTTGGGAATACGCCGCCCTCGGCTGGCGGGCGTATATTGTCAAACGCCGCCGCATCGAATTAAGTCCAAAATACCATTGGGAATGAAATACCTAAGGGGGCGAAGCCATGAAATTGAAGTCGGCCTGCGTAGTTGCGGCGTTCGCGGTCGTGGCATGCATGGCGTTTGCCCCGAGCGAAGCGGCAAGCCCCATCATCCGGGGCCGCTTCAGCTATGACGGTATCGCCAATTGCCAGCAGCCGCCGATACAGAACTTTCGTTTTCATGCTGAAGGCACGGCCGTGCTGTCCGCCGATCGCACGGCACGTCTTGACGTCAGCTCGGGCACAAGTGGAAGAACCAATTTGAATGCCGTCCTGGGTCGCAGGACGGAGGCGCCTGGCGGCTCGACCACTCTCAACGTGGTGGGAAGGCACTCGCTTCGTGCGGTTCGGGATTACCCGAACAACATCACCGTTGTGATGATGACGATCCGCGGAAACGACTGCAAGATGACGATCGAAGATCGACTCAAGCCCGGCAAACGCGTTTACACTTTCTTTAGCGGAGCGGGCGCAATCGCATATTGCTCTCACCCGCAAATTACGCGGACCCAATGTGAGGCTTATTGAGCGGGCGACAGCCGGAACAAAACAGCCGCGCCCGGACTGCACGCGCAGGCCCTATTCGCAAACCTGCTTGCCGTTGAAGGCAAAGCACCTGCCCCGACCCCCTGGCGCTGCGGGCGCCCTTCGCTCCTGACGCGTCACAACCCTTGGCGCACGCTCCGGGCGCGGGCGGCAGGTCCCATTCGGCCGCAAAACCTGATCGCTATCGCAGGTAATCTTCACGCAGCGATCGCCATCGGCGCGGAACCCGCGTTCGCAATCAAGCGGGCAAACCCGCCCCGTCCTGGCGCGGACCGCACCGAGCGCATCGAGGCTGGCGAGTTTCACGTCGAACTTGGTCCCGGCATTGTCATTGAATGACGAAAGCGCCCGGCGGGCCGATGCGTTCCATTCGCCGCTGGCCTCGCCGGTCTTGCAGCCGACCCGCCGCAGTTCGGACTGCAGCAGGCGGGGAATGTCTTGCTGCGCTGGTCGATCGAACTTTGGCGCCTCCGCAGCAGCCGTGCCGGGCGGCGTCAGCGCCGCGACCGCCGCAGCAGCGGGTTTATCGACATCAGGCTTATCTTGTTTTGGCGTGGCCTGCTCGGCTGACGCGATCCTGGCTTCCCTATTTGCCTTCTCGGCCGCCAGCCTTTCTTGTTCGGCGACCTTTGCCTGCTCGGCTGCCGCGAGCTTTGCGTCTTCGATTTGCTTTTTCTTTTCGGCCGCCAGCCTCGCCTCTTCGGCGGCCTTCGATTGCGCCGCAGCCTTGGCCTGCTCGCTGGCCTTGGCGCCCTCGGCGGCCAGTCTTGCCTGCTCTTCCGCAGCATTGCGGGCTTTTTCGGTCGCAGCGATCCGCGCCGTTTCGGCGGCGAGCTTGTTGCGCTGCGCCTTGGCGAGATCCGTGTAGAAGCCGGACGGGTTTGCCGCTACAAACGAATCCCAGGCTTCCTTTGTTCCAACCCGTTCGGCCAGTTCATAGTCGTGGCGAATGTCGGCGTTGGCGTTCCCGTTCGCCGCCGGCGGCGGCGCGGGAGCGGGCACCAGCGCAACGTCATTACCGCCGAGCGAATTCGTCGTGTAAGGCTCCTGCTGGTTGCCGGTTGCGGTCATCACGTCGTCCCGGACGAAGCCAAAGGCCTTGCGGATATCGAGGCCAGGCCGGGTGAGATGTTTCAGCAGCGCCGCCGAAAACGGGCTGTTCCTGCCATCGCCATCGGCGGCGGTCGATCCCTCCTTTGCGGCAAACGCGATGAACGTATTCGGCTTGCTCGCCTCGACGCCGATTAGGCCACGCCCCAGTGATCGCGATGAGATCGTACGCTTCATTTTCTTCGTGAACGGATTGTCGCGACAGGCATCCAGAATGACCAGTCGCAGCTGCGTCGCCGGCTCGGCCGCCAGAAGAATCCGGTTGAGAGCGATGGCTTCGTCATCGACATCCGCGTCGCGTTCCAGCACGGCGTCAACCGGAACGATGTAGTTTGTTCCGTCGACCTCGAGGCCGTGACCGGCAAAATAAATCACCGCGATATCCGCGCCCCGGGCCTTATCCGCGAAATCGCGCAACGCCCGGCGCATTTCCATGTATTTCAGGTCGCGGCGCGACTCGACCACATCAAAGGATGCCTTCTTGAACATCTCGGTGATGGCGGTTGCATCGTTGGCGGGATTGGTGAGCGCGGCAACGTTCTGGTAGCTCGAATTACCGATCACGAGTGCGACGCGCTTTCCCGCCAAGGCGGGTTGATTGGCAAGGCAAACCGCCAAAAAAGCAGTGACAAAGGCGGCAAGCCGGCGCATCGATGCCCCCGAATTCCGATCGCGAAATCATACCATTTGCCGCCATGACAGCAAGGCGCACGGCCCTGGTCCGTGATCGAGGTCCCGCGGCGCTGGGCGAGAGGTTAGCAATGCAATGAGCATCGAGATCGACGTTTTGAACGGAGACGCATCCTGGCCTCTGGTAGAGCCGCTGTTCAAGGCGGTCTGGCCGCCTGACGTCGTCGCGAAGCTGCCGTGGGGCCGCTTTGCTTTTGCCTATCCCGAGTGGCGGGTGCTGGTTCGGGCCGACCCGGAAGGCGTCGTCAGCCATGTCGGTATCCAGCGCCGCGAGGTCACATGGAATGGGCGCAAGATGCGGGCCGGCGGCATCGGCGGCGTCTTGACCCGCGAGGACAGCCGGCGCCGCGGCTACGCCAGTGTTGCGCTCAATGCCGCCATCCAGACCTTGAAGGATGAAGGCGCCACCGATTTCGCGCTGCTGTTTTGCGAACCGCACCACGCACCGTTTTATGTCGGCCGCGGCTGGAAGCCGTTCGACGGCGAGATCTATTGCGATCAGCCGGAGGGGCGGATTCGCTTCCAGGCCACCGCGCCATATGTCTACAAACTCAAACGCGCGCCGCTGGGTGGCGTGATCGACCTATGCGGCCAGCCTTGGTGACCATGCGCAGGCCCCAGTGGCGGATGGCCCGGATGGCTTCATAACATGTTGCCCATAATCCATTGCTTGTCCGCCGGCTGCGGGATATCTGCTGAGGTATGACCATCGACGCTCCGCTCGACGCGCCCCCAATGGTCGTGTTCGGCCTTGGCACGGCCTTGTCGATTCGCCTGACGCGCTGGGGCAAATGATCTTCGTGAGTGGCGGATATGGCATTGCGCAAATTCGATTTGTTGCTATGCAGACCTGCTTCTCGGGGAGATGACGATGGTCTGCAGATTCGGTTTTATCGTTACGATTTTGGCGGCGCTGCTCAGCGCGCCCGCCGCAAACGCGCAGGCCGGTCCTGACCCCAGCGGAATCTGGCTGACGCAGGCGGGCGACGCCAAAATCCGTGTCAGCAAATGCGGCGGCGGAATTTGCGGGGTCGTGGTCTGGCTGAAGGACCCGATCAATCCGGCAACCGGAAAACCTCATATCGATGACAAGAATCCCAATCCAACCTTGGCCAAACGCCCAATAATTGGGCTTGCGCTATTCAGCGGCATGCGGCCCAACGGCCCGAACAAATGGTCTGGTCCAATTTACAACGCCGATGACGGCAACAGCTATGCCAGCAACATTTCGGTGTTGGGCCCGGACGCGTTGAAGGTCGAAGGCTGCGTGGGCGGCTCGCTCTGCGGCGGCGAAAACTGGACCCGATCCGCGCGCTGAGCAGCTACGGAAAATGACGCCTGATCTTTTCCTCATCCTGAGGAGCGGCGTCTTCGCCGCGTCTCGAAGGATGAATTATGCGTTTCCTCATGGTTCGAGACGGCGCAAGAGCGCCTCCTCACCATGAGGAACAGGTCGCATCAAGCCGCCATCGCCTTCAGCGCCGTCGCCGCCGAGGCATAGCCGCCGCGTGCGCCGTCGATGAAATGCACGTGATCGCTGCGCAGCGCCGAAGGCGTAAAGCAGGTCATCATCGCCGCATCCTGCCGGTGCAGGCCATATCGCACGACGCCTGCGGAAGCGGCGAGAGTGAGGCGCCGTGTCAATGCGGCCTCCAGTTCCGGCGTGCAATCGAGGATCATGCGCAATCCGTCGTCATATTTGCGGAAGTCGGAATTCTCCACCACCTGCCGCACATAGGTTTTCGGCACGAAGCCGCCGACACTGATGCCGAAGCGCATGATGAGATAGGCAAACAGCGTAAACGTGAGCACAGCCGCGCGCCGCTTCAACAGCGATCCGCCGCGCGCGGCGCGCGCTTCGAAATCGGCGCCGGCCGGCGGCCATCGCAGCGGCGGCCCGCCCGGCGGCACCGGCCGGCCTGCATCCGGGCTGCGCTCAACCAGCGCGATAACGTCTTCGATCAGTTTGCGAAAGGCCAGCGGATCGGCGCCGCGCGCCGGCACCACCAGCACCGAGAGGATGAGACCACGCACGGATGGAATTTCCTCAAACCGGCACGACAGCCCGGTCAGATCGGGCTGCGTCCCTGGCGCCGCCGCCGGCACCGCGAACTCGCCGCGCTTCATCGCGGTTTCCGCCCAGCCGAGGCCGCCGCCGGAAAACATCGCGTAGGACAAATTCGGCGACGGCCCGAAGCGCGCGACGCGGACGTCAAGACCCTGCGCCCGAACCGCTGCGACCGGAACCAGTGCTACCCGCATCATGAGGTTGAGGCTCTCCTCGACCCAGATGGCGGTCGCCGCCAGCGCGTCGCGGGTGCGCGCGAGATCGTCGGGCGATACCGCAAAGCTTGCGCCATCGCCGCCGAACACGAACGGAAACTCGCGTCCCTCCAGCGCATTGGCGACCGCCGCGATCACAGACGCGCCAGCCATGTTGACCGCCTTGTAACGCGCCTGCGCGATCGCCTTGGTCGATTCCACGATATCGGCGACGCCGATGCTCCAGTCATCCGGCAACGCCGAATACAGCGCCGGGTCCATCAGGCTGGAAAACCCGCGAAAGACCGGAATTCTGCCGTAAAACGTGTCGCTGCCGCTGGGCGTGGTCATTTCCGTGGAATTACCCCATTTCCGAAATCGTCTAGAGCGGGATGACTTTTCTTCGAATCGTCATCCCGCTCTATCTTTTTGTTTGAGCATGATCTCCGCGCAAACGCTTCGCGTTTGTCGCGAGGGAAAACCGGTTCCCACTTTTCCGGATCATGCTCTAACAGATACGGCCGGCGCTGCAATCGGGTTCAAGCCAGGCCTACCGAATAGACTTCCGCGGTCAGCCCTTGCATTGTGGCGCCTATCCCAAAACTATTTGAGAGCAGCGACTTCTGCATAACCAACCGGGCGCGCATATGGCAGTCGATTTGGGCAGAGTGAACAAGAACAGCACGATGGGGGCCACGGTGCGGTCCGTTGGGACGGGCTTTCGGACCTGGGCGCCGAACGCAAAGACGGTTTCCGTGGTCGCCGGCAGCGCACTTGACGTGATCAACGAACCGTCCTGGCGGCCGGCTCCGGAAGATAATTTGGCAGCGCTGGGTGACGGCAGCTGGGGCGGCTTTCTGGCCGGAGTGGGTGACGGCGACCCCTACATGTTTTTCATTGAGGGGGTCGGCAGCTCCGGATGGAAGCGGGATCCTTACGCGCGCGAGCTCACGCTATCATCCGCCTTTCCGGACAGCCACTGCGTCGTTCGCGCTCCCGAAAGCTATTCGTGGCGCGCGGAAGGCTGGCAATCCCCGCGGTTCAACGATCTCATCATCTATCAGCTTCACGTCGGCACCTGGTGGGCGCAGGACGAGACCGGCCGCGATGTCCGCAAGCTGCGCGGTGGTACGTTTCTGGACGTCATCGAAAAACTGGAACACCTGCAAAATCTTGGCGTGAACGCCATTCAATTGCTCCCGATCCAGGAATTCGAAACCGCCTTCAGCATGGGCTATAATGGCGTCGACTATTTTTCTCCCGAAGGCGCATATTCTGTTTCCCCCGAGCAACTCGGCTGGCGGCTTGCGAACGTCAACCGACGGCTCGAACGCTTCGGCAAGCAGCCTCTGGCAGCTCCCGAGCTTGCGTACGGCGCCGATCAGTTGAAATGCCTCGTCGACCTCTGCCATCTGCACGGGATCGCCGTGATTTTCGATCTGGTCTACAACCATGCCGGGGGCGGCTTCGACGATCGCAGTATGTGGTTTTACGACCGGCAGCGTCCGGACAACCAGAACAACAGTCTTTTCTTCACCGATCACGGCTGGGCAGGCGGTCAAATCTTCGCCTATTGGAATGATTGGGTATCGCAGTTTCTCGTCGACAATGCGCGGTTCCTTTTGACCGAGTTCCGGATCGATGGAATTCGCTACGATGAGGTGCGGGTGATCGAGAACGAGGGCGGCCGGCGCTTCTGCCAGCGCCTGACGGACACGGTGCGCGCGACCAATCCCGCGGCGATCCAGATTGCCGAGTACTGGAACGAGGATCGCGCCAGCGCGCTGCATCCGCCTCCCGAGGGGCTCGGCTTCGACGCCGAGCTTGGCGACCGTCTGCGGGATGCTCTGCGTGATCTTCTCAGGCAGGCATCGGCTGGTGCATCGGCGGCACTGGATCTTTCCGCGGTGGCGTACGCCCTTGTTGTGCCGGCTGCCATTCCCGAGGGCTGGCGCCTGGTGCAATGCCTCGAAAATCAGGACGTGACTTTCGCGTCCCATTCGGATGCCGCACGGGTCGCCATGCTCGCGGACTCGTCGGACCGAACGTCCTGGTACGCCCGCAGCCGAAGCAGGACGGCAACCGGCCTGTTGCTTGCCGCGCCCGGAATTCCCGCATTATTCATGGGCCAGGAATTCCTCGAGGATAACAACTGGAGCGACAACCGGCTGGTCGATGGCCTCATCTCATGGGAAGCGCTGGACGGCGCCGGTTCGGCGAGGCGCGATTTTCTGAAGTTCACCGCTGACATGATCCGGCTTCGCCGCTCGCAGCCCGCGCTGCGCGGAAGCAGCGCCCGGGTATCGCGCGCCAGGAATTTTGACCGGGTGATGGTCCTGCACAGATGGATCGAAGGCGAAGGCCGCGATGTGGTCGTGATAGCCAATCTGGCCGAGCAATCGAAGCGGGATTACGCGATCGGACTGCCGTTTGCCGGCGACTGGCTGGAGTTGCTCAACAGCGACGTGTACGACAGCTTTCCAAATGCCGCGCCGGTCGGCAATGGCGGGCGGGTTCGTTGCTGGAGCGAGCCGCTGGATGGTTTCGCG
>Ga0137418_10001960_pt1 | contig 18882 bp, 21 predicted proteins | sample CZODoug3_1_2_16f_FD_122242 | JGI IMG/M metagenome (GOLD analysis project Ga0137418, IMG submission 122242) | Vadose zone soil fungal communities from Angelo Coast Range Reserve, California, USA - CZODoug3_1_2_16fungal (Hybrid Assembly) | ecosystem: Environmental > Terrestrial > Soil > Vadose... | reverse complement strand
GCACGATCGCAAACCCGTCGACCGCGATCAGCTCGCCCTTGAGGCGGCCCAGATCGAGATGATAATTGCTCATCGACGAGCCGTTGATCACGCGCAGCAGCACCACTGTTCCCGGCTCGACCTTGATGATCTCGGGATCCGCGAGCGTGCGGTCATTGGCCAGAAAGGCGTCGTATTTGACGTCGTTCAGATCCGCTGCCGCGGCGGCTTGGGCCATGCCGGTCATAGGCGCCATTGGTGCCGCCTTACGGGTCATCTTCGGCATGCTGCCGCCCTTCTTCAGCCCGGCCAAGATCTCCTCAGGCGGCGTAAGGCTGAAATCGTTGAGCATCACTACGACTTCCTGCTGGGCCGGCCGATCGCGTTCGTCATGGATGATCAGCGGCGCCAGCATCAGCGACTGCTCCTGCAGTCCTTGATGGGAGTGCATCCAGAACGTGCCGCCAAAGGCCAGCGGGAAGTCGTAATCGGCGGCCCCGCCCGGCGGGATCGGGGGTCCGGAGATGCCGGGCACGCCATCCTGCTGCCAAGGCGGGGTGAGGCCGTGCCAGTGGATCAGGCTCGGCTGATCGATGTGGTTCTCGACGCGCACGTCGATGTCTTTCTCCTCCACGTCCGGCAAGTCAGCCTTCACAACCAACTCGTTCGGCGTCTCGTAGATGTCTACGGACGGGGCCCAAGCCGTCAAGACTGACCCGTAGTCCTGATTTCGGACCGTCTCGTTAAAAATGCGATTTACCTGGTCATGAAGGGCAGAAAGCCCGTGAAAAGGCTCAAATCTGGCGATAGCTGTCATGGGATTGCGTCTCCTTTCTGTTCATTTAATTTATTACTGCATGCGGAGCATATTATATGCGTGTATTGCTGTCAAGTATTTTTAAAAGCCCTTTTGAATCAACCAGAGCAATCACTATTCCCTTATATTAAAACGACTTATAGAATAGTGACCGTACGTGGTTGCACTCTGGACGACCCCTGATCTATAGTTCCCATCCTCAACCATGCGCTTATCAGATTTTGACTTTGACCTCCCGCAAGAACGAATCGCTCAACGGCCTCTGGCCCAGCGCGACGCCTCACGCATGCTGATTTTAGACCGCGCGAAAGAATCCTGGGAAGATTCCAGTTTCGCCACTTTCCCTGATCGCCTGCGAGGTGACGAGCTCATTGTTGTCAACGATGTTCGCGTAATCCCGGCGCGCTTGTTTGGACGCCGCCTGGGCGTTCGCGCCGAAAAGCCCGGGCGCAAACTGCGCGAGTCGGGCGAATTTCTGTCCTCGGAAATTGAAGTTCTCCTTACGCGACAAATATCCGCGAACGAATGGGAAGCCCTTGTCCGTCCTGGAAAAAAGATGCGGGTTGGCGAATGCGTTGAGTTTGGCGAGGGAGAGCTTTCTGCGGAGGTGATTGGTCGGGGAGAGTTCGGCCTGCGGAGCATTCGCCTGGCAGCCAAAGGGGACTTAAACCAGTCCATTGAACGGCTAGGACATATTCCTTTGCCTCCCTATATAGCGCGTGAAGACGAGCCGGCGGACCGGGAACGCTATCAGACCATCTTTGCGGATCGCCCCGGAGCCGTGGCGGCGCCAACGGCGGGCCTGCATTTTTCGCCGGCGATTCTAGAAGAACTGAAAGTACGCAAAATCGAAATGACGGCAATTACTTTGGACGTCGGACTCGGAACGTTTCAACCGATTCACGAGGAAGAAATCGAACAACATCAAATCCATTTCGAGCGATACGAAATCTCGGAAAAAGCGGCGACCTCAATTAACAGCGCCCGCCACGACACCCGCCCCATCCTTGCCGTTGGGACCACGGTCGTGCGCGCCCTGGAAGACGCCGCACGCAAGGCCGCATCGAAGCAAGGCGGGAGCGACAGCGGGAACGTGCCCATCATCGAGCCAGGGACGGCGGAAGCGGATATCTTCATCAAGCCGGGCCACCAATTCCGCGTAGTCGATCAACTACTCACCAATTTTCACCTGCCACGTTCGACGCTCATCATGCTCGTCGCGGCGTTCGCGGGCTACGACCTCACGATGCGCGCTTATCAGGAGGCAGTCGCCGAGCGGTATAGGCTCTACTCATATGGCGATGCCATGGTCATCCTGTAAGATTCTGAAGGATGGCGGGTACTAACAAAGGAAGACTCGCTCTAACACGGAGGTGCCTATGCGGCTTGTGAGGTCGGTATTGTTGCTGGCTCTGTTTGCAACGGGGTGTTCCGGTGCGGATCCGTTTGTGGGACCTGCCACAATCGACGGCAAGTGGGCGGAGAGTTTTTCAATTGCCGGAAACTTCCTGAACATGGATCTGTCCTCAACCGGCTCGATCGTCTCGGGGAGCGGGAACTATTGCGGTGAGGCGGGACCCTGCGGCCTTCTCGCCGTGGCGGGAACAATCGACGGAATTACGGTGCACCTCGATCTCACCTTCAATGAACAAGTGCCACGGGCCGGGCACGCGACGATCGAGCATTTCGACGGACAGTTTACTTCCGCTAGCCAACTTGAGGGAACAATTGCTACGGATACGCCCGGCTCGGTACTTGGGCGTACTAGTTACCGGCGCGTGATGTAGTTCTCCCCGATGCCAGCGCAGAAGATCAACTGCGAGAAGAACAAGGTTGTAGGTGTAAGGTGATAGGTACGAGGTAAGAGGTAGAAGCGCGACCCAATGACTTTGCGGTTCTACCTGACACCTCGTACCTATCACCTTTCACCACTCACCTCGTTTTTCTCGCAGTTGATTTTCTTTAGAGCTTCGCCTTCCCCTCAACGGTGCCACTGTCCATCGTGCCGACCGTCCACCTCCCGGAAAGCAGTGGCCCGCGGTGCTGGAGATGAACGGTGATCGGAGCCTGGGGTCTGTTGAGAGTCAGTACGAGATCGGTGCCCTTGACTGCGACGTCCATAGCAACCGGATCGGGGTCGTCCAACTGCACCAACGTCGCGGAGACCTTTCCGGCAACCTCGGCGATGGTGAGGCTGGCGATTATCATCGAGCCTCCCGTGGGGATCACGAGATCGTAGCTGCCAACCGGTTTTGCGCTCCATGGTTCCGCCGGACCGATCGGCTTGCCATCCAGGAAAACCACCGACGCGGGCGCCAGTGCTGTCGTCGCGGACGCGACTTGCGATCCTGCCTGGGCTGACGCCGTTCGAGCGGCAGCCGCCGCGACCGCGCCACAAAACAAAATCGCCGAAATCGATCTCATCGGATCTCCAGGAAAGGCTGCGAAGTGAATTTGAGCGGGCCTCGGATCGATGCAAGTCGGCCCATCCCCTCTACGCCCGTCCGGGCTATCCGGTTTCGGCTACGCGTCCGGGAAGTCCGCCTCTACCGTCGTCTTCTCCCAGGCGTCGAAGTCCCTCTTCAGCATGTCGAGCTTGCCACGCGCTCCTTTGAGCGCCGCTTTCCCGAGCAGCAGTCGCAGAGGCGGATTGGGAGATTCGACTGCCGCGATGATCGCCGCCGCCGCGCGCACCGGATCGCCCGCCTGCTTTCCGCTATTGCCCCGCAGATTCTCCAGGTTCTGTCCCGCCGTCTCCGCGTAGTCGGCAATGCGCGTCTTGCTCTCGGCCGCCGAGCGTCCGGCCCAATCGGTTCGGAATCCGCTGGGCTCGACGATGGTGACTTTGATGCCGAGCGGCGCTATCTCGAGCGCGAGCGACTCGGAGAATCCTTCGACCGCGTACTTGGTCGCGTGATAATAGGCGAGCGTCGGGAAGCTCCTCAGCCCGCCGATCGAAGAGATGTTCACGATATGTCCCTTCCGGCGCTTCCGCATCCCGGGCAGCACCGCGCGCGTCATGCGTGACAGTCCGAAGAAGTTGATCTCGAACATGCGACGGACTTCGCCTTCGTCGCTCTCCTCGACCGCGCCGAAGTATCCGATACCCGCGTTGTTCACGAGCACGTCGATCCCGCCGAAATGCTGCTCGGCGCTCCTCACCGACGCGTCGACCTCGACCGGATTGGTGACGTCGAGTTGGAGCACCAGCGCGAGATCCCCTCTTCCCGACGCGATGTCTTCGACCTTGGCGGGATCACGCGCGGTGACGACGGTGCGGAATCCGCGATCGAGCGCCTGCTTAGCCAGCTCGCGCCCGAAGCCGGTCGAGCAGCCGGTGATGAACCAGACTTTGTCTGGCGTCGATGCGTTGGTTTCAGCTAGAGTCGGCATGTTGGTGTGTGGTGAGAGGTCTGCTTTGAAATTAAGGGGAGCCCGCGCGCAGCCAATGGCCGACCCGCCGACGGCCCCCGGCCGGTAGTCATCAGTTGCAGTTTCGTAAGGTTGCCCCCCACGCGCGAGGAGCGCTATAGGGTTTTAGCTTCAGGGACAATGAGTTTTTCCTTCCAGATCGAGGGCACCGCCGGCGCCGCACGGGCCGGCGTTTTTTCGACTCCCCACGGACCAGTCGAGACGCCGGCGTTCATGCCGGTCGGGACTCTGGCTACGGTGAAGGCACTCGATCCCGAGGATCTCATCCGCATGGGCGCGTCGATGATCCTCGGCAACGCGTACCACCTGCACCTCCGCCCCGGCGACGACGTCGTGCGAGAGATGGGCGGACTCCACCGCTTCATGCAGTGGGACGGTCCGATCCTCACCGACTCGGGCGGATTCCAGGTGTTCTCGCTGGAGGGCCTCCGCACCATCGACGAGGAAGGCGTCGAGTTCCAGTCCCACATCGACGGCTCGCGGCGATTTTTCACGCCCGAGCTCGTGATGCAGATCGAGCGCAATCTCGGCGCCGACGTCATCATGCAGTTCGATCACGTCATCCCCGGACAATCCGACGAAGCGTCGGCACGAGACGCGAGCGAGAGAAGCATCCGTTGGCTGGCGCGGTGCCTGGCCGAAGTGCAACGCCTGGAGCAGACCCAGCCGCTCGAAGATCCCCCCCGTGAAGGGTTTCCCGCCGACAATCCGAGAAATCACCAGGCGCTCTTCCCGATCGTGCAGGGCGGAATCCATGCGCACCTGCGTCGAGAAGCCGCGGAAGCCATACGATCAATGCATGACTGGGCAGGCTTCGGCGTGGGAGGTCTGTCAGTCGGTGAAGAGAAGGACGCGATGTACGAGATGATCGATGTAGTCAACGACGCCCTTCCGAAAACGCATCCCCGCTACCTGATGGGCGTTGGCTTCCCCGAGGACCTCATCGAGGCGATTCGCCGAGGAGTGGACCTTTTCGATTGCGTGGCACCAACGAGAATGGGGAGGAACGGCGGAGTCTTCACGAGAGACGGCCGGTTAAACATCAAGCGCACGGAATTCCGCACCGATCCCAGGCCACTCGACCCCGATTGCGACTGCTCCGCCTGCACGAGATTCACCAGGGCCTACCTGCGCCACCTTTTCGTCTCGGACGAGATACTCGGGCTCCGCCTACTCTCCCTTCACAATGTACATTTCCTGCTGTCGCTCGCGCGCTCGGCGCGGCAGTCGATACTGAGAGGCGATCTCGAACACTGGTCGCGCGAGTGGCTGGCGCGCTACCACACGACGTCACCACTCACCGTCTAGGCACCACACGCCACCACTCCCGATTTTCACATATGGCAAGCAATCCAATTCTCGGCTCCATTTTCATGTATGGAGCGATCTTCGCGATCTTCTACTTCATTCTCATCCGGCCGCAGGCCACTCAACGCAAGAAGCACGACGAGCTGGTGCGCAATCTCAAGAAGGGCGATGAGATCGTCACCAACGGCGGCCTCGTAGGCGAAGTGGTGTTCATCAAGGAGAAGGGCGGCGACGACAAGTCCGGCGGCATGGACGACCGCGTCACCATCAAGTCGGGCGACACTCGCGTCATCATCGAGCGTGGACGCATCGCGAAAATCAACAGGCCCGCATCGGCCTCCAACGTGAGCGCCGGGTGAGTATCCTCGACATACGGGTCCTGGGCGACCCGGTTCTTCGCAGGCCGACAACGGCGGTCATCGAGGTCACGGACGAGTTGCGCAAGCTCATCGCCGACATGTTCGAGACCATGTACGCCGCCGAGGGCATCGGCCTCGCCGCACCACAGGTGGGGCGCAATGAAAGAGTGGCGGTCGTCGACGTCGAGGGCAGCAAGTTCACCCTCATCAATCCCAGGATCATCTCCACTCAGGGCATCAGGAAGGAAAAAGCGGAAGAGGGCTGCCTCTCCATTCCGGATATCTATGGAGACGTCGAGCGGCAGTTCACGGTGACGATTCGAGCGATTGACGAGAACGGAAATGAGTACGAGGCCACCGGCTCCGACCTGCTTGGACGCTGCTTCCAGCACGAGATCGATCATCTCGATGGGAAGTTGTTCATCGACTATCTGAGCCCACTAAAGCGTAAGGCCGCGATGGCCTCGTGGGAAAAGACGAAGGCGAAATATCCAGGCCATACCAGGAGGGTCCGCACCGAAGTGAAGGGCGAGCACCATCGCGAGACGGAGATGTAGGTGCGCGTCGCATTCTGGGGAACGCCGGAGTTCGCCGCACCAGCTTTACGCGCACTGGTCGGGGAAGGATTCGAAGTCGTCGGTGTCGTCACGCAGCCTGACAAGCCGCAAGGCAGATCACGCGAGATAATTCCCTCGCCGGTGAAGCAAATCGCCATCGACGAAGAGATTCCGCTGTTCCAGCCGAAGAACGCGCGAGACCCCGAGCTGTTCGACAAGCTCAGCGGTGTCAAGCCGGACATCTCGGTCGTCGTCGCCTACGGACACATCCTGCCCCAGAAGATCATCGACCTTCCGAAGCTGGGAACGCTCAATATCCACGCGTCGCTATTACCGGCGCTCCGTGGCGCGGCACCGATCCAGGCGGCGATTCGCCAGGGTCTGACCCAGACGGGCGTGACCGTCATGAGAGTAGTCTCGGCCCTCGATGCGGGTCCCATACTTCTCCAGGCCGACACGCCGATCTTCGAGGACGAGACCTACGGCGAGCTTCAGGTACGTCTGTCGGAGCTGGGGGCACTCGCTCTGGTCGAGGCGATGACGCTTGTCTCGCTGGGCAAAGCAAAGGAAAAGCCACAGGATGATTCGCGGGCGACTTACGCGTCGAAGGTGACGCGAGAGTCATCGCGCATCAACTGGAAGGACAGCGCGCTCGAGATTTCGCGACTCATTCGCTCTTCCGATCCGAAGCCGGGCGCGTTTACAACGACGCCCATGGGTGACGTCAAGCTGTTCGGTCCGAAGGTGATGGACGGTATAAAGGGCAAGCCGGGAGAGGTCCTGAAAACGACCGGCGAGCTGGTGATCGGGTGCGGACTCGACGCGCTTCGCATCAGCGGGGTACAGCCCGAGGGAAAGAGCCGAATGCTGGCGCACGAATGGACACGCGGGCGCGGCACGATTGTCGGCGACAGGTACGGGGTGTGACCAGCGTTCCGGTAAAGGCACCCATCGAGGAGCTGCCGACCGTTCACGCCGTCACAAACGACGAGATAATGCTTCGCCCCGGCTTCCTCCGGAAAGCGATGGGCATCATGCGCGTGCTCGGCGACAAGGGAGCGATTCACATTCGCTCACAGCTGCTGGATTCGCCGACTCTGTATGGGCTCACTCTCGCGCTGCTGGAGCTGCACGAGCAGACCAGATGCTGGTGCATCGTCAACGACCGCGTGGACATTGCGCTCGCCTGCGGGGTCCAGGGAGTTCAGCTCACGCACAAATCCATTGCCGTGCCCGATGTGCAAGCGATCGCACCGGCGCTCCGGATCGGCGCGAGCGTCCATTCGCCGGACGAGGCGCGCGACGCCGAGCAGGCGGGGGCGGATTGGTGCGTCGCCGGGCACGTATTTGAGACCCCATCCCATCCTGGTCTCCCCCGTCGCGAGAGCAGCTTCATCAACGATGTCGTTGCGGTGGTGAGCTTTCCGGTGATCGCGATCGGCGGGATCCGTCCCGAGCACGTCCGGTCGCTCGTCCATCGGGGCGCGCACGGGGTCGCCGCCATTCGTGGAATCTGGAACGACGAGAATCCCGAACTCGCCGCGAGCCGCTATCTTTCACAGGTATGACGGAGTCGGGCGGGATTGTGACGGAAGCGGTCGCGGGAGAGGTCGTTCTCATTGTGAACGGAGCGGAGAAGCGTGTGCCGGCCGGTTGGTCGCTGGCTGACCTCCTCGCATCACTGAAGCTCGACGCGCGCACCGTCGTGATCGAGCGCAATGGAATAATTCTGCGCGACCGTTCCTCGTTTGCGTCGCTCGAGCTCACAGCGGATGATTCACTCGAGATCGTGCACTTCGTCGGTGGAGGCTGAGAGTACGAGATGGCGCACGCCGATCTGATTTCTGCCGCAACTCTTACCGACCCGCAGCCGCTGGTGATCGCGGGGCGCGAGTTCCACTCGCGCCTGATGGTCGGCACCGGCAAGTATTCGTCGAACGCCCAGATGATCGAAGCGATCGAAGCGTCGGGCGCGGAAGTGGTAACTGTCGCCGTGCGCCGCGTCGATCTCGATCGCTCGAAGGATGAGGCGATTCTGCATCATCTCGATCCGGATCATTTCTTCCTGCTCGCCAACACCGCCGGCTGCTATAACGCGAGTGACGCCATTCGCTACGCCCGGCTCGCGCGCGCCGCCGGTTTCAATGAGTGGGTCAAGCTCGAGGTCATCGGCGACCAGCAGACTCTGCTCCCCGACACGCTTGGACTTCTCCAGGCGACGAAGACACTGGTGGATGAAGGCTTCAAGGTGCTCGCTTACACCAACGACGATCTCGTCACCGCGCTCAAGCTCGAGGACGCCGGCGCGGTCGCGGTGATGCCTCTGGCGTCGCCGATTGGATCCGGCCTGGGGATGTTGAATCCTTACGCGATCCGCACCATCAAACAGCGGCTCTCGGTGCCCGTGATCGTCGACGCTGGCGTGGGTACTGCGTCTGACGCGTGCATCGTAATGGAGCAGGGCGTCGATGGCATTCTCATGAATACAGGGATCGCCGCCGCGCAGGATCCGGTTCGCATGGCCGCCGCGATGAAGGTCGCTGTTGAAGCGGGAAGACACGCGTATCTCGCCGGGAGGATGCCGCGCCGAGAGGTTGCTGTTCCCTCCTCTCCCACAACCGGAATGCTCGGCTCGTGAACACGACCACGATTGCGACCGTCGGGGGAGTCACTGCCGCGCGGGCGGTGGCGGCGGAGATGTGCGTCGATCTCCGGCGCGGAGAGTTTCTCGACCAGTCATTCGAGCGTCGTATCGGTCCGCTCGATGCGCGCGACCGCCGCTGGACGCGTGAGCTCGTCTACGGAATGCTACGCAATCGTGCCGCGATCGACACGATTCTCGCCGAGCGGGTGCGCGGCGGACTGGCGCGCCTGGATCCCGATGTGATCGATCTCCTCAGGCTTGGCGCCTATCAGCTGCTGAACATGGGGAGTGTGCCGGCCTACGCCGCGATTGCCCAGACCGTCGAGCTGGCGAAGCGACGGCATGGAATGGGTGCAAGCAAGCTCGTGAACGCGGTGCTGAGGCGCACCGATCGGGAGCGCGAACAGCTCAATACCGCGCCACCACCAGCGGACGCCGTCGACGCGCTGGCGCTCAAGTATTCGCATCCACGCTGGCTAATCGCGCGGTGGATCGAGAGGTGGGGCGAGCAGGATACGGAGCGGTTGCTGACGCTCAACAACGCCGACGCCCCGATCGCGATCAGGCCGTACGGAATCGTCCGCGAACAGTTGGAAGCGATGATGGAAGCCGCGGGCGTTCACGTCGCCGACGCGCCGTACGCGCGCGACAGCATCGCAATCTCGGGTGGCACGACCTTCACGGAGCTTGGTGCATTCAAGAAGGGTTTGTTCTTCGTGCAGGACCCGGCCGCAACGCTCGTCACGGAATACGCGTCGATACCCACTGGCGCGACGGTCGCCGACCTGTGCGCGGCCCCGGGCGGGAAAGCGCTCGAGCTCTCGCGCACGGCGGGCGCCGTGGTCGCCAGCGACAAATCATTTGGCCGGCTCCAGCGTCTGCTCGCCAATCAGCGCCGGCTGGAGAACGTGAATCTCCTGCCCTTCGTCGGGGACGCGCGGAATCCGGCCATTCGTCCAGTCGATGCGGTGCTGATCGACGTCCCGTGCACGGGGACGGGCACGTTCCGCCGGCATCCTGACGCGCGCTGGCGCATCAAGGTGTCCGACATTGCCGTGATGTCGGCTCTTCAGAAACTGATTCTCAGGGCGGCAGCGAAAGTCGTGAAGCCCGGTGGGCTGCTGATTTACAGCACGTGCTCGCTCGAGCCCGAAGAGAACGACGCGCAAGTGGATTCGTTCCTCTCGGATAGTCTGAACTGGGTTCTGGAGCCGCCGGCAGATGGAACCCTTGCTCCCGAGCTGCTCGATGGTGGACGGCTGCGCGTCCTCCCGCATCGTCACGGCACCGACGGAGCATTTGCCGCGCGCTTGCGCAGGGTCAACTAGATGAACTGGCGCGCGCTTCCTCGGCGTGCGTTCCCATACCTGATTGCTGCGGCCGGCGGATTTCTCATCGCCTATACCGCGGTGTTCCTCTTCGCGTTTCCGGCCGAGGTTCTCCCGGACGACGGAATTCTTCCGAACGTTGTCGGGAAAAAATTCGAGGATGCGGCCGGCATTCTACAGAAGGCGGGATTTCCGGCGCAGCGTGGAGAGTCGCGATTTCATAAGACACTTCCGGCCAACATCGTGCTGCAGGAGGACCCTCCGGCCGGGAGCAGGCAGAAGCGCGGCACCAACGTCGTTCTTGCCTTGAGCGCCGGCCAGAAAACCGCCGAAGTTCCGGTGACGACGAACATGTCGCAGCAACAGGCGCGCATCTCGATCGAGAACACCGGCCTCACGATGGGCAACGTCAGCGAGCAAATATCGGATGCCGCGCGTGGTCTCGTGATCGGCACGTCGCCCGCCGCTGGTACGAAGGTCGAGCTGCCTGGAGCCGTGGACATTGTGCTGAGCAAAGGACCAGCGACGGTGACCGTGCCCGACTTCTACGGGCGCAACCTCGGCGAGGTGCGCTCGATGGTGGAGCAGATCGGACTCCGGATCGCCGGAGTCTCGCGCGACACGAGCTCGCTACAGCCGGAGAACACGGTGATCAGGCAGCTGCCCGCTGCCGGGCAGAGCATCTCCGCCGGCGGGCCGGTGAGTCTCACCGTCTCTCACTTCCCTCCGCCACCTGGGATAAAGATCGACACCGGCGTGAGCGCCCCTCCTCCGCACCCGCTGCCTCTGCCCGCTCCGGAATGAGCGTTCGCATCGCGCCATCGATCCTGAGCGCCGAACTTTCCAAGCTCGCTGACGAGATCGCGATGCTCGAGGAGGGCGGTGCCGACTGGATTCACGTCGATGTGATGGACGGCCGCTTCGTTCCGAATCTCACCTTCGGCGCCAAAGTGATCGAATCGGTGCGCAAGCTCACCAAGCTCCCGATCGATGTGCATCTGATGGTCGTCGAGCCCGAGAACTACTTCGAGAGCTTCGCCGCGGCCGGCGCGAACGGAATGTCGATCCACACCGAGGTGTCCCCACATCTGCAGCGTCAACTCAATCACATACGAGAGCTCGGGTGCCGCGCCGGCGCGGTAGTGAATCCGTCGACGCCCCTCACAGCCGTGAGCGAGGTGATCACCGATCTCGATTTGCTGCTCGTCATGACCGTAAATCCCGGCTTCGGCGGGCAAAGCTTCATCAAGGGCTCGGTAGACAAAGTTCGCCGCGCCCGTGAGATGCTGGCCGAGAATGGCAGCAAGGCGTTCCTGGAAGTGGACGGCGGAATCGACCGCAAGACGATCAGATCGGTGTGGGAGGCTGGTGCCGACACTTTCGTAGCGGGCAACGCGATTTTCGGCGCGAAAAATCCCAAGGCAGAAATCGAAGAGCTTCGCTCCCGCTGCACGGTAGACACATGACTGGCAGGAAGCAGCTCGCGATCGGCGCTCTTGTCTTCGGCGTTGTTTGCGCAACCGCGTACGGTGCGACGCGTTATCTCCGCCACGAGCTATTCCCGGTTCAGGTGGGGAGCAAGGCTCCCGACTTCAAAGCGCTCACGCTCGATTCGATTCCCAAAGAGAAGAGCCTGGCTGACTACCGGGGCCAGGTGGTGATGATCAACGTCTGGGCGACCTGGTGCCTGCCATGCAGGGTGGAAATGCCGAGCATCGAGGCCCTGCATAAGGACTACGGGCCGAAGGGGTTGAAGATCGTCGCAGTCAGCATCGACGACCCCGGCACTGATGCGGGCATCCGGGCGTTCGCAAAACAGTACGGTCTGACTTTCGAGATCCTGCACGATCCAAAAGGGCAGATCACCGACCTGTACGACATCAGCGGTTATCCGGAGACGTTCATCGTCGGCCGGGACGGAGTGATCAGGAAGAAGCTGATGTCGGCGACGGACTGGAATTCCCCCGAAGCGCGCGCTCTCGTGGACAGGCTACTGACGGAGCGCACCGAGTAATCGTGACGCGGATTCTGGGAATCGAAACCTCCTGCGACGAGACATCCGCTGCGGTTCTCGAGGGTAAGGGTGATCAGGTCTCGCAGAAATCTCTCGTGATTCTGTCACAGGACGTCCACCGCGTGTTCGGCGGAGTCGTTCCGGAGATCGCAGCGCGCGCGCATCTCACCAGCATCGTTCCAGTGGTCGAGCGCGCGATCGAAGAGGCGGGAATCAAGCTCGATGATCTCGACGCCGTCGCCGTAACAAATACGCCGGGGCTGGTCGGCGCATTGCTCGTGGGAGTCAGCTATGGCAAGGCGCTCGCGTTTTCGCGCGGCATCCCGCTGCTCGGAATTCATCACATGGAAGGACACCTTTTCGCGGCAGCGCTCGAGCATCGCGACGCTGTCCCTCCTTTCACGGCATTGCTGATCTCGGGCGGCCACACGTTGCTTCTCGACGTAGAGGCGTGGGGGAAATACCGGCTGCTCGGCGCGACTCGCGACGACGCGGCCGGCGAAGCGTTCGACAAGGTCGCGAAGCTTCTTGGACTTCCGTATCCGGGCGGGCGCTACGTCGAGCAGCTCGCACGCGAGGGAAATCCAAAGCGCTTCCATTTTGCGCGCCCAATGGTGCGAAAGAACGCACTGCCGCAAGACGACGACTACTACGCCTTCTCGTTCAGCGGCGTCAAGACGGCCGTGCTCAACGCGGTGCGCGGGTCGAAGGACATCGAAGCCGATAAAGCAGACATCGCGCGAGCATTCCAGGATTCGCTGATCGATACTCTGGTCGAGAAAACCTGGCGCGCCGCAAATGCTTTTTCCCGGCAGCGAGTCGTCCTCGGCGGAGGTGTCGCCTGCAATCGAACGCTCGCCGCAGCGATGCGAACGAGACTCGAGGCCGAGGGTGACACAGTCTTCACACCGAGTCCGCGCCTCGCCACCGACAACGCCGCCATGATCGCCCGCGCCGCATTCTACAGATTCGAGCAGGGTGAGAGAGCCGGTCTCGACCTCAACGCCTACGCCAGCAGCCCTATCCCGGGCCTTGTCGCTGCCTAGATTCACACTCATGCAAACGATTTTCGCTTCGATAGTCCACCAACCCCTCTCGTACGACGTTGGCCCGCTACAACTCACGGGATTTGGACTGGCAGTCCTGTTGGCATTCGTGATCGCCCAGATCATCTCGCAGCGTGAGCTCGCGCGTCGCGGTCACGACCCCGAGCCCATCGGCGACGTCGTCTTCGCCGCGGTTGTCGGTGGACTCCTTGGGGGCAAGATCTATTACGCCATTCTCATGCACGACGTGGGCGCGCTACTGAGCAGAGCAGGTTTCGTGTTCTGGGGCGGATTGATGGGTGGCATGCTCGCGTCCTATATCGTGATTCGTCGGAAGCATCAGAGCTTTACGAGGATCAGCGATGTCGCCGCACCCGCGCTCGCGGCCGCATACTCGATCGGGCGCACCGGATGCTGGGCGGTCGGCGACGATTACGGACGACCGTGGAATGGACCGTGGGCGGTAAGCTTTCCCAACGGCGCACCGCCTTCGACCGTCGCGAACATGACGCAGCTCTTTCACATTACGCCGCCGCTCGGCTCCTCGCCGAACCAGGTCCTCTCCGTCCACCCGACTCAGCTCTACGAAGTCGCGCTCGGCTTCGTGATGTTCCTGATTCTGTGGCGCTTCCGCGATCACAAGCACGCGGAGGGATGGTTGTTCGGTTTGTACTGCGTGCTGGCGGGAATCGAGCGGTTCATCATCGAGTTCGTGCGCGCAAAGGACGATCGTTTTCTTGGCCCGTTTACGACAGCGCAGGGAATAGCGGTATTGTTCGCTATTGGTGGCGCTGTTTGGATGTATCTTCGCAGGAGTCCACATGAAGACGCACCGGGAATTTATGCCGAGGCCCAGGCAGCCTAACGAGGCATTGCAACATCGCGCGACTTCCGCGACGCGCTTATTGAATTCTGGGCGTACGTTGCTTGTCGTCCGCGGATTGATCTCCGCGTGCGCAATCATCGTCGTGCTTTCCAGCTGCGCGACGATGGGACCGATGGTTGTTGCTGAACCCGGCGTGGCGTTTTTACTGCCGATGGGCGGGATTGCCTCGATCAATGGAAACGGAACCCGAATTAAGTTCGATCACGTGCGGAATGATGGGCGCTGCCCCGCGGACGAAGCTTGCGGCGCTCTCGACGATCGCCATGACTCGGGGTTCTATTCGGGCCGCGCCAGCGTTTTAGTCATCATCTCGAAAAACGGTTCGCCAGACGAAACCAGAATTCTTGATATCGCTCCTCCGAGGAACGAAACGACCTGGGATGGTCTAAGAATCCGCCTCGAGGATCTAACGCCAGAGCCGCGATCATCGAACGGCTATACGCCTGGCCATTACCTCGCGCAGCTGGTCGTCGACCGGAAGTGACGAGCGTGTAGCCAGCATGAGCCGTTTCAGCGTGAATGCAGCCGCGCTCATCGAGTCCGCCCGGGTCGGGGCGGACTCTTTGCGTACCAACCCCATGCGCACGACGCTCTCCACGACGGGCGTCATCATCGGAGTCGCGGCGCTGGTAGCGGCGTTTTCCATCACGGATGGAGTCGATCTCTGGGCGCGCGCGCTGATCGCCCGAGAGAGCAGCGTCCAGGATGTGGCGATCACTCCGCGGACGAGCACCATCGTCGCGGGACGGACCATCCCCCTCAGCGGATATCCCATTCTCACTACCGAGGACGCGGAGCGCGCCAAGAACGAAGTCCCGGGCGTGGCGCAGTACGCGCTCACGCTCACGGGGAGCGCGCCCGTCGAGTATCTGGATCGCCGCGCGACGGCACTTCTGACGCTGAGCACAGCGAGCCTCGCAGATTTCACATCGATCGAAGTCCTGGCTGGCCGCTTTTTCACGCCCAGCGAAGTCATGCACTCCGCGCCCGTGATCGTGCTCGGGCACCGCCTGGCCGAGGAGCTCGCCGGGGGTCGGGACGCGCTGTGGCTCATCGGCCGCGCGATCAAAGTGAGTGGGCGCAAGCGCGAAGTCGTCGGCGTGCTCGCTCCACCCGCAATTGGTCCCGAGCCCGATCTCGCCGCGTTCGCGCCGATTCGTGGCGGCGAGTCATTGCTCGAGCCGTCGCGCGAGCCGCGGCTGCCGACGCTACGCCTCAAGGCGCACAGCATCGAAGCGGTCGACACGCTGCGAGTGCAGGCCGTCAATTGGCTGGCGGAGCGATACGGCACCCGCGTCGAGAAGCTGAATGTCGAAGTCGGAACTCAGCGCCTCGAGAACACGCGTCAGGCGATGCTACTGACCAAACTGCTGCTTGGATTACTCGCCGGGCTGATACTCGCCGTCGGTGGAATCGGAATCATGAACGTCCTGCTCGCCGCAGTGGCGGAGCGCACGAGAGAGATCGGAATCCGCAAAGCCGTTGGCGCGCGAAGAGCGGACATCCAGATGCAGTTCCTGGTGGAATCGGTAACCGTGACATTGGCCGGAAGCGCGATCGGGTTCGTCGTCGGAATAATCATCGCGCAAGCGGGCACCGCCGGATTCCGTCTCTGGGCGCACGCGCCGATTTATCCGGTGATGCATCTCAGCACCGGACTCCTCGCAGCGGGCTCGGCTATCGCAGTCGGACTGCTTTTCGGAACCTATCCCGCGCGCAAGGCGGCCGAGCTCGCGCCCGTCGAAGCTATCGCGCGCGAGTAGGTCGCGACGGTGCACGCACTTTTTTTTGCGGGCACGGTGAATTCGAGTTCCAGACCTGTCGCGCTTTTAGGACGAATGATCGTGCACCATTCGCCAGCCTGCGCGAGTGCGCACCCAGATGGTTGTGAACCAACCAGTTCGATTGGGTACACCCCCTCCGGTGAGGATGTACTGTCCCGTCACGATCGACTGATTCGGTCCGATCGGGCGGATCTCCAGATGGTCGTAGCTCAGCGTTTGGAGCGGACGGCCCGTGCGCCAGTACGCCGCGCGCATTTGGCCCTCGATTCCCTGCACTCCGCGCACGAGTCCTGTCCGGCCCATCGCCGTCGCCGAATCCACGTAGGCCGAGAGGTAGACCGGAAGCTCCCCGCGATTCCACCCGACGGCACTCGTGTTCAGCATTGCTCTGATCGCGGCGGCATCCGCCGCGTATTCAGGCGAGACATTTACGCTCACATTGGCACCGCCTGGCGCCGGCCCCCTGTGACGGGAGCAAGCCGCAAGAACGGCGGCCACCAGTAACACCGAGCAGCGTCGCATCATTTTTCGGGGACGAGTCTCAGGCTCGTGCCCCACGGATCGGTTAGAACCCATTCCCTGTTCTCCTCTTTCACGGGATAACCAGCTGCCTGCACATGGCGCGCCGCTTCCTCGGCGTCTTCCTTTGTGGGGAGGATAATCTCCCACTCCAGCAGACGCGCATCCGCGTCCGTCGCGGGCGGTGCGCCACGAGCCCACGTGTTCGTTCCGAGATGATGGTGATAGCCACCGGCCGACATGAAGAGTGCGCCGGGATAGCTCCACACGACTTTGTCGAATCCGAACGCGTCGTGATAGAATGCCTCGGCCTTGGCGATGTCGTCGACGTAGAGATGCACGTGACCGAGCACAGTAGCGGGCGGCATTCCCGTCCAGTGTTCGCCGCGCGCGGAGCTCACGAGATCATCGACGTCGAGGTGATTCGTCGTCATGTACAGCTGTCGCTCGTCGTAGCGCCAGGCGTCGCGAGGGCGATCCGCGTACACTTCGATCCCAAGACCATCCGGATCGGTTAAATAGACCGCTTCGCTCACGAAGTGATCCGACATTCCGGCGTAAACCCCGATCTCGGCGATGTGCGCGACGAAGCGTCCGAGTGATGCGCGATCCGGCAATAGAATCGCAAAGTGATAGAGGCCGAGCAGTCCGCGCTTCGGCACCGGTCGCGCGCTGCTCAGATGACGCAGCCGAACTATCTCGCGCTCTTCACCATGCGGCCCGAGACTCACCGAGTCGGTGCCGCGGCGGATCACTCTCATTCCCAGCACTTTCTCGTAGAAAGCGACGGATCGCTCGAGATCCGCGACCTGAAGTCGGACTCTGCCGAGATGCGTCGACTCGGGCAGGCGGTATCCTTTCGGACGGATTCCGTGCTGCTCGTCTGCTTTTGCCGGCATTTGCCTGGTTGGCATTTCATTCTCCCCGCTAGCAACAAGCGGCAAATGCTACGCCTCGGTGCCTTCTGCTTCCGGCTTGTGGCCTGGCCAGAACGTCTTGACCGTGGCGAAGACAAGCAGGACGACAAGAATCGCCTGAGCCGTGAGTGTCTCGACGCTCGGGTAGATGCCCATCGCATCGATGTGTGGCCCGCCCGGGATCACGGTAATGCGCATGATATTGCCTTCCTGCAGCTCGCGGATCCCCTTCCCCATGAATACGAACGCCATGTAGTAGAGCAGGATGCTCGTCACCGTAAAGAACGGCCGCATCGGGATTCTCACGCCGTAGCGATAGAAGAGAGTAAAAACCACCGCCAACAGCGCGAATCCGGCGACGATGCCGAGCGCGAGTGGAACTCCGACGTTGGGTCCTTCGTTGAAGAGCGCCTGGTAGAAAAGCGCCGTTTCCGCGCCTTCACGATACACCGCCAGAAATGCGACGAGCGCGAGCGCCTTGCCGCCTCCGTGCTCGAGTGCCGAATTCACTTTCTCGCGAATGAATTTCTGCCACTTCGCGGCCTCGACCTTCGAGATGAGCCAGTAGCTCACCGAGAAGAGGACGACGACTGCGAGCAGCATCGTCGTCGCCTCGACGATTTCCCTGCTGGCCGGCATCGCCGCGAGGAGGGTCTTCATTACGACAGCGGTGGCAAGACTTGCCACCAGTCCGAGCACGATTCCAAGCCAGATCGAGCGAAGTCGTTCGCGATGCCCCGTCTTGATCAGAAGCGCGACTACCGCACCGATCACGAGAATCGCCTCGAACCCTTCGCGCAGAATGATGAGGAAGGACTGGAAGAACGCTTCCCAGTTTCCGGAAGGAGCTTGCTGGGTAAGATCGATGACCGAGGGAAGACCATCCGCGATCGCATCGCGCGAGCTCTTCGCGCTGGCGATGTCATTTCGCCTGACGGCTCCCTTGAAGTCGGCGAAGTGGCGCTCCATGGTCGAGACGAGGCCTGGCTTCTTGGCGCGCGCCGGAGTCTCGAGCGGCTCGAATGCGATGTACGCATCGAAGGCACGATCACCTGCCTCCGCGGACTTGCCTTTTCGGGCAAAATCGAGCGCGCTGTCGAGCAGCGCCAGAATCACCGGCGACGCAGTGTCGCCGGGAATCGCCGTTGCATCCGCGCGGGCGGCTGGCAGACTCAGTTGCTCGCCACGTAGCGAGTAGATGTAGTTGATAACGTTCCACCGCTGCTGCGGCGGCAGAGACGATGCGAACCCCGGCATCGCTGTCCCGCGCACTCCAACGGAGATCACGTTGT
>Ga0137418_10001959_pt1 | contig 18892 bp, 12 predicted proteins | sample CZODoug3_1_2_16f_FD_122242 | JGI IMG/M metagenome (GOLD analysis project Ga0137418, IMG submission 122242) | Vadose zone soil fungal communities from Angelo Coast Range Reserve, California, USA - CZODoug3_1_2_16fungal (Hybrid Assembly) | ecosystem: Environmental > Terrestrial > Soil > Vadose... | reverse complement strand
ATGCTCTCGTGCAGCGCACAGAACAGAAAACTGAGAACGACCCCGTGCAGGACCAGCGCGGGCACAAGCCACAGGTGGCCGCGACTCGCCCAAACCACAAGTCCGGTCGCGCACAGCGCCCCCGTATGGAGCGCGAGCTGCAGGAAGCCGCGAGCATCCGATCGGCGTGAGAGTCGTCGCACGGTTTCGCGGTCGAGGCCACGTATCGCAATTGCATCGATATCCATCGCGCGTCCTGATTGCGAAAGCAGCGCCTGTGGTACGGTCTCCTTATCATCCAACGCGCCTCAGGGTCAATCCGCGCGCCCTTGAGACCCCGGTCACACTCCGTTCGCCGCCGGCTACGGTGCATGTGACGTAATCCTCGGTAGGGGTGCTGCACAGAACGTATTTTGCGTTGGCTATGAAAGGGTGCGAGCGATCACCGGCCCAGGAGGCAACTGATGTCCGTGGCGCGTAACTGGCGCTCGTTCCTCATGAATGATGGTGCGGGCAGCACACGCGCTCGCCGCAGAGCTGCATTGCTGCTGGCATGTGCATTGCTTGGAGGCATGGGCGGCGGCCGGGCGTTTGCGGGCGCGCAGGTCGACCCGCCAAGCGCGGGCGACTTGAAGCGACTGAGCATCGAAGACCTGATGAATCTCGACGTGACCTCGGTCGCCAAGGAGCCGCAAAGACTGCTGCAGGCCGCGGCCGCCATTCAGGTGATCACGGCCGGCGACATCCGCCGCTCCGGAGCCTCGAGCATTCCGGAAGTCTTGCGACTGGCGGACAATCTGCAGGTGGCGCAGATCAATGCGCATGACTGGGCGATCAGTGCCCGCGGATTCAACGCCAACCTCGCCAACAAGCTGCTGGTGCTCGTCGATGGTCGGGCGGTGTACACGCCGCTCTATGGCGGTGTTCTGTGGAACGTGCAGGACTGCCTGCTCGCGGATATCGAGCGGATCGAGGTCATCAGCGGGCCGGGCGGCACGCTGTGGGGAGCCAATGCGGTAAACGGTGTGATCAACATCATCACCAAGGCCGCTCAAGACACTCAAGGGCTGTACGCGCTCGCAGCGGGAGGCAACGAGCTGCAGGAACAGGCGGGCATTCGCTTCGGCACCACGCTCGCGCCCGGAGTCTACTTTCGTGCTTACGGCAAATACACCGGCCTCGACCGGGAAGTCACCACCGCCGGCACGAGCGCGGATGATTCGTGGCACGTTGGTCGCGGGGGTTTTCGCCTGGATAGCGAGCCTTCCGCGCCAAACCGCCTGACCGTACAGGGCGACTTCTACAGCGTCGCAGAAGACGTGGTGGCCACCGGCGGCGCCAGTCTGTCGGGCGGCAATATCCTGGGACGCTGGACGCATGAGACGCCGGGCGGAGCGTCGATGAGCCTGCAGCTCTACTACGACCACACCCACCTGTCGTACCCGTTTGCCGCCAGTCCTGCGGCTCCTCCCTTCTTCAGCGGCTTCCCCGCCGCCTCGCTGAAGGACGATCTGGATACCTACGACGTGGATTTTCAGCACCATTTTGCCTGGGGTGCGCGCCACAAGCTCACCTGGGGTCTCGGCTACCGCGCGACGCGCGAGTCCGATGAGGATCTTTCGATCGTACGTTTCACGCCTACCGCTCTCAATCAGAGCCTGTACAGCGCATTCGCGCAGGACGAGATCATGCTCGCGCGAAGGGTGTATCTCACAGTCGGCTCGAAGCTCGAGCACAACGACTACACCGGCGTCGAGTTCGAGCCGAGCGCGCGTCTGCAATGGAACCTGCAATCCACACAACTTCTCTGGGGCGCGATATCGCGGGCGGTGCGCACGCCATCGCGCTACGACCGGGACCTGTTGGTGCCCACCGGCCTGATCAACCCTCCGCCGCCGTTTCAATTTCCGACCAACTATCTCAAAGGAAGTCCGGACTTCGTGTCTGAGACGTTGCTCGCCTACGAAGTGGGTTATCGAGCCGCAATCGGGCCGAAGCTCGCGGCTTCCGTCTCCGCGTTCTACAATGACTACCACCACGTGCGCAGCACTACGGCGACTCCCACCACGGCCGTGTACGTCTTCCCGTATCCGATCTTCTTTCAGAACAATCTCGAGGGCGAGACTCACGGGCTCGAGATCAGCGCTTCGTATCAGATGCTCGAGTGGTGGCGATTGCACGCCGGCTACGACCTGTTGCAGGAGCACATTCGTGTCAGGCCCGGAGAGGTCGATGCCACCGGCGCGACCAACGAGACTGCCGATCCGCAGCAGCAGGTGGCGCTGCGCAGCAGCATGGATCTGTCGGGTGGCATGACGCTCGATGCCGCACTGCGCTGGGTGGATGCGCTGTACATCAATCACGGGCCTGCCGGCGGTCCAGTGGTGGGAATCGTGCCGAGCTACTTCGAGCTCGACTCGGGAATTGCCTGGCACGCCACCAGGAGCCTCGAGCTGTCCCTCATGGGCCGCAATCTGTTGCACGCCTATCACACCGAGTACGGCTTCCCATCACCGACGCGCGAGCAGATCGGGCGTAGCCTGTTTGCCAGGATCACATGGGGTTACTGAGAAACATCGCGACGCGCCGTCTGTGGCGCCGGCTCGCGCTGCTTCTCATCGCCGGTGGCTTGCTTGGCGCGGCGCAGCCGGTCTCCGAGTATCAGCTGAAGGCGGTGTTTCTGTTCAACTTCGCGCAATTCGTCGAATGGCCGCCGGCGGCGCTACCCCGCGAGAGTGCGCCGTTTGTCATCGGCGTACTGGGGAAGGATCCCTTCGGAGCCGCTCTCGATGAGGTCGTGCGCGGAGAAACAGCCAACGGGCATCCGCTGGAGGTGGTGCGTTATCACAACGTCGGGGAGGTCCGCGACTGTCAGATCCTGTTCATCGCTGCATCAGAGCTGCCGCAACTGGAGGGCATTCTGGCGGCACTCAGGGGTCGCAGCATTCTGACCGTGACTGATGCTGATTCGCCTGCGTTGCATGGAGTGATGATTGCGCTCGTCAGGCAGGAGAAGAGAATTCGACTGCGGATCGATTTGCAGGCCACCAAGGCGAGCAATCTGACGATCAGCTCGAAGTTGCTGCGTCCCGCCGAGATCGTGGGATCGGGGAGCTGAAGTCATGTCTGCGCAGGCACGACCGATACGTCACACACTGATGACCGTGATTCTGCTGGCGTGCGGAGCGGTGATGTTGATCACGACCGCCGCGTTCATCGCTTATGAATACGTGACCTTTCGGCAGCTGATGGTGCGCAACGTCAAAATCCTGGGGGAGGCCATCGCGGCGAACAGCACCGCGGCCCTGGCGTTCGACAATCCGGACGATGCGCGCGAGGTGCTGGCGGCTTTCAAGGCGCAGCCTCACGTCGTCGCCGCACGCCTCTACCAGCGGGATGGACAGCTGATCGCATCGTATCCCGACCGCGACCCGCGCGCCTCGAAGGTGCAACCGCTGCGCGCGGATGGCTACCGCTTCGAGCGCGGTCTGCTCACCGGCGTTCAGCCGGTCGTGCAGGGCAGCCGGCGGATGGGCACCCTGTACCTGGAGTCCGATCTGGGTGAGATATACGAGCATTTTCAACTGTTCATGACCATCGGCGCGGTGATCTTGCTGGTCTGCTGTATCGTGGCCTATCTGATCTCAAGACGCCTGCAGGAACTGATCTCCAGACCGATCCTGGCGCTCGCCAAGACGGCCCAGAGGGTGTCCGAGCACCGCGACTACTCGGTGCGGGCGACCCGGCCGCACGGTTACGAGTTCGGGATTCTCACCGATGCGTTCAATCACATGTTGACACGCATTGAGGGCGATCAGACGAAACTGCGCAGTCAGCTGAGCCGTCTCGACCTGCTGCACCGGATCACCCGCGCGACCGGGGAGCGGCACGATCTGCAGAGCGTGTTCAGAGTGGTGCTGCACCACCTCGGGGACGATCTGCCGCTCGATTTTGCCTGCATGTGCGTTTATGACGCGAGCGCCGCAGCGCTGTCCATTGCCGTAATCGATTCGCGGAGCGCGGCGCTCGCTGTGAGCCTCGGGTTGGCCGAAGCCGGCCGGGTCCCGATCGATCAGAACGGACTGGCACGCTGCGTCGCGGGCGAGTTGGTCCACGAGCCGGATACGCGCGAGATCCAGTTTCCCTTTCCGCAGCGCTTTGCTCAGGCAGGTGTGCGGGCGCTCGTGGTCGCGCCGCTGCTGGTGGAAAGTCAGGTCTTCGGAGTGCTGGTGGCGGCACGTCGCGAGCCTGACTCCTTCAGCAGCACCGATTGCGAGTTTCTGCGGCAGCTGAGCGAGCACGTAGCGCTGGCGGCGCATCAGGCCCAGCTGTACGGGGAACTGCAGCGCGCCTACGACGATCTACGCCAGTCGCAACAGGCGATCCTGCAGCAGGAGCGGTTGCGGGCGCTGGGGGAGATGGCGAGCGGCATCGCACACGATATCAACAACGCGATCTCCCCGGCGGCGCTGTACACCGAGTCACTGCTGGAACGCGAGCCGGGTTTGAGTGAGCGCGCGCGCAGCTGTCTGACCACCATTCAAATTGCCATCGAAGACGTCGCCGAGACCGTCTCGCGCATGCGCGAGTTCTATAGACCGCGCGAGACCGAGATGGTGCTCTCCCGGGTGGCGTGCAATCGCGTGCTCGAGCAGGTCATCAACCTCACGCGAGCGCGCTGGAGCGATCTGCCCCAGCAGCGCGGCGTGGTCATTCAATTGCGAACCGAGCTCACCGAGGAGCTGCCGCAGATCATGGGCGCGGAAGTGGAGCTGCGCGACGCCCTCACCAATCTCATTTTCAATGCCGTGGATGCCATGCCCGAGGGCGGCACTCTCACCCTGCGCACCCGCCTCCTCACCAGCGGCAGCCGCGGCGCTGACGATGTCACGCGCTATGTGCAGCTGGAGGTCGCCGATACCGGCATCGGCATGGACGAGGAGACCCGGCGGCGCTGTCTTGAGCCCTTCTACACCACCAAGGGCGAGCGCGGCACGGGCCTGGGGCTGGCGATGGTGTATGGCATGGTGCAGCGTCATAGCGCCGAGCTGGACATCGACAGCGCCGTGGGGCGCGGCACCACCGTGCGGCTGAGCTTTGCCGCCGCTGATGAGGTCGCGGTGCCCCTGGCCGCCGGAACGGCCCTGCAACCCATTGTCCGGCGACTGCGGATTCTGCTGGTCGATGATGATCCGATGCTGATCAAATCCCTGCGCGACATCCTCGAGCAGGATGGCCATGTCGTCACGGTGGCTGAGGGGGGCCAGCAGGGGATCGAGGCCTTCGCGGCCGCGCTCGCGCACGGCCCGCCGTTCTCCATCGTCATCACCGATCTGGGCATGCCCTACGTGGATGGCCGCAAAGTCGCAGCCTCGATCAAGGCGGCCTCGGCCCGCACCCCGGTCATCATGCTGACCGGCTGGGGCAAGCGGCTGCTGGCCGAGAACGACATCCCGGCGCACGTCGACCGGGTGCTCAGCAAGCCCCCGCGCCTCGGGGAACTGCGGGCCGCCCTCGCCAAGCTCGTACCCCCCGCGGATCCCGCCGACACGTTGGTCGAGTCCGCATGAGCGCCCCGGCAGCAAGACTGCTGATCGTAGACGATGAGGCAGCCCTGCTGCGGGCCTTGTGTGACACCCTCGGGCACGAGGGTTACCTCACCCAGGGGTTCACATCCGGGCGTGAGGCGATTGCGGCGCTGCGCGAGCAGTCGTTCGACCTGCTGTTGACCGATCTCACCATGCCCGAGACCGATGGCATTGCGCTGCTGCGCGCCTGCCGCGAGATTGACGGCGAGCTGGCCTGCGTCGTGATGACCGGACAGGGCACGATCGCGACTGCGGTTGACGCACTCAAAGCCGGCGCGCTCGACTACGTGCTGAAGCCCTTCAAGATGAATAGCATCCTGCCGGTACTCGCCCGAGCGCTGGCGACGCGCCGGTTGCAGCTCGAGAACATCCAACTGCGCGAATCCGTTTCGATCTACGAGCTCTCACGGGCCATCACTCAGGGTCTCGAGCACGGTGAGGTCGTGCAGCGGACGGTGGCGGCCGCGGGGCAGCACAGCCATGTGAGTGCCGCGTATCTGCTCGTGCCCACTGACGAGGGTCGTGCGTTGCGGCTCGCAGGCAAGACCGGGCCCGGCGCCCAGTCGCTGGAGAACGCGGCGCTGTTACTTCAGGGATCCGGCGAGCAGTGGGTGGATCAGGCGCGTAAGCAGCTCGAGGCGCCCGAAGGCGACGGTGATTCGCACGTGTTCTTCGCCCATCCGTTTGACGCCCGGATTGGCGTCGCCCTGCCGATCGTCGCCGGTGGAACGTTCTTCGGAGTCCTGGGCTTCAGCTCCTCGAGATCGCAGCAGCGCATCAGCCCCGGACAAATCAAGGCTCTCGAGATCCTGGCGCGCACCGCCGCGACGGCGTTTGAGACCGCGACGCTCGTCACCCAGCTGCGGCGGATGAATGAGGAGCTCGAGCTGCGGGTACGCGAGCGCACGAGCGAGCTTGAGATCGCCAACCGGGATCTCGAGGCCTTTTCGTACTCCGTCTCGCACGATCTGCGTGAACCCCTGCGTGCGGTCGAAGGGTTTTGCGAAATGTTCCGCACCGAGTTCGGCCCGAGCGTTCCCGAGCCGGGCCAGAGGATTCTGGAACGGATCTGGAGCGGCGCCAGCCGCATGACTCAGCTCGTTAATGATCTGCTGCACTTTTCACGCTTCAGCCGCGAGCCGCTGCATCGACTGTGCGTCCCACTGCGCGAGCTCGTGCTGCAGATCGTGGCGCGGCTCAAGGAGCCACTCGGCGAACACCAGCCGAGCGTGGTGGTCGGGGATCTACCGGATTGCTTCGGCGACCGCTCGCTCCTCGAGCAGGTGCTGATCAACCTGCTGTCCAATGCCTTCAAATTCAGCGCCGGCCGTGACCCGCCCCACATCGAGGTGGGCGCACTGCGCCAGGGCGCGGACACCGTTTACTACGTGCGCGACAACGGGGTCGGTTTCGACATGCGCTATGCCGACAAACTGTTTGGTGTGTTTCAGCGCCTGCATCCGCAGGAGGCGTTCGAGGGCACGGGCATCGGCCTGTCCATCGTGCATCGGATCATTACCCGTCACGGTGGCCGGGTGTGGGCGGATAGCCGCCCCGATGAGGGCACAACGCTCTATTTCACCCTGCCCCCAGAAATCGGGCCCCAACCGACGGGAACCCACGGTGCACCGTAGCACGCGACCCAGGGCCTGGGCCTGCGCAACACCACCGGGGCACTCGTACGGGACTGTGACGCGGGTCCCGCGAGGGCACTGTCTTCTCGGTATCTAATAGACACACTGTGGAATGGACCATGAATTGTCGTGATTTTGCCCGCGTGCTCAGCTGCCCCCTCCCGGCAGGCCTGACCCTGGGCCGCCATCGAGCTACGGATGGACGCGCCTAACCAGCCTTCAGGCAGGCCGCTGCGCGTCCTGCTGATCGAGGATTCCCAGTCGGACGCGGAACTGGCGATGTGGCGCCTGAAGCAGGCGGGCTACGTGTGCACGTTCCGCTGCGTCGTGAACGAGATCGAGATGCGCGCCGCGCTGCGCGCGGAGTTGCCTGATCTCATCCTCTCGGACTTCAGTCTGCCCGGCTTCGACGGCATGTCGGCGCTCGCCCTTGCGCGCGCCGAAGCGCCCGCGGTTCCCTTCATCTTCCTTTCCGGGACCATCGGTGAGGAGCGAGCCATCGAGGCACTGAGATGCGGCGCGATCGACTACGTCCTGAAGAGTAACCCGAAGCGCCTGGTGCCGGCCGTGGAGCGTGCCCTGCAGGAGGCGGAGTTGCGCCGCACCAGCCAGCTTGCCGAGCGGCAGGTCGCCCGCCTGACCAGCGTGCTGCAGATGCTCTCCGGAATCAACTCGGCGCTGGTGCGCATTCAGAACCGCGACGAGGTCATGGAGGAGACCTGCCGGCTCGCGCATCGATTGGGTGGGTACACGATTGCCATGCTGGCGCTGATCAATCCGACCACGCGCATGGCACGGCCGGTCGGCTGGGCGGGCTACGAATTTCTTGCCCGGCCGGAGCAGGAGTTTCCGGTCGCGGATCACGAAGCCGGCGATACCAGTCTCATGGGACGGGTCATCCGCACCGGTGAGGCAATGCTGTGCCCGGACGTCGAGAGCTTCCCTCATGTCATACACGGGCGCGACAAGCTCATCGCCGCGGGCGTTCGCTCGCTCGCGTGTCTGCCACTGCGGATCGACAACACCCCGGTCGGGTCCTTCCTGTGCGGCACCGGGGCCAGCGCCGTTATTAGTCAGGACGAATTGCTGCTGCTCGAGGAGGTCGCCTCCAACCTGTCCTTCGCCCTGCAGTACCTCGACAAGCAGGACGCGGTGCACTTCCTGTCGTATTTCGAGCCGCTCACCGGCCTTGCCAAACGTGCGCTCTTCTGCGAGCGGCTGAGTCGGCTGCTGACGCGCGGCACTGACAGCCTGCCGCGTCTCGAGGTGACGGTGTTCGATATCACCCACCTGAGCGTCATCAACGACTCCTTCGGGCGGCATACCGGCGATCGCCTGTTGCAGTGTGTCGCGGATCGGCTCAAGGCCCACTTCCCGGACACCGAACAGCTTGCACACCTGGGCGGCGGAACCTTTGCGTGTGTGAACGCCTCACGCGAGCGTGCCGACAGCGAAATTCGCACCTTGCACGAGGACGTCGCGCGCGCCTTCGCACGGCCCTTCAGCGTCGACGGCCGCGAGATCGTCGCCGAGATCAAGAGTGGGGTCGCCTGCTTTCCGGACGACGGGCGCGAGGCAAACGAGCTGGTGCAGAATGCGGAAGCCGCGCTCAAGGAGGCGAAGACCTCGGGCGAGCGTTATCTGCATCACCGCATCGAGATGAATTCGGAGCTCGCACGGCGCGTGGAGTTGGAGCAGCGGCTGCGCACCGCGCTCGACAAAGGGCAGTTCCTGCTGCACTACCAGCCCAAGATCACGCTGCACACCGGCAGGATTGCCAGTGTGGAGGCTCTGCTGCGCTGGCACGATCCGGAAAATGGACTGACCTCGCCCGCGGTCTTCCTGCCGCTACTCGAATCCGCCGGCCTGATGGCGGCGACCGGCGCCTGGGTGCTGAGGCAAGCGGCGTCGGATTGTCGCGCCTGGCGCTGCAAGGGACTGCCGCCCATCAGAGTGGCCGTCAACATCTCTCCTCCGGAGCTGCGACAACGCAATATTGCGGGCGAGATTCTCGAGGCCATCGGCGATCTCGCCGGCGATCCGGCCTGGGGGATCGACATCGAGATCACCGAGGGTGCGCTGTCCGGCGACTCCTCATCGTGCGTGCACGCGCTCAGGCTGCTGCGCGCCGCAGGCATCCGCATTGCAATCGACGACTTCGGTACCGGCTTCTCCTCGCTCGGCCGCCTGTCCGAGCTGCCGATCGACACGCTCAAGATCGACAGGCTGTTCACCAGTCGTCTGCCCGCTGACCGCAGGAGCTGCACGCTGGTCTCGACGATCATCGGTCTGGCGCATGCGTTCGACATGACGACCGTCGCGGAAGGCGTGGAGACCCAGATGCAGCTGGATTACCTGGTGCGCGAAGGCTGCGATGAATCACAGGGCTACCTGCACAGCCGGCCGCTGCCGAGAGCGGACCTGGAGAGCTGGCTCATCGGTGTTGGCAGCGCGGCGACGGGCGGGAGCGATCTCAGAAGCGCACGCGGCTGACCCCCCGGATCCGCGCAATGACGCTCGAGCCTGTGAGCCCTTCCGGGTTCAGTGCTCAGTCGGTCGCGGCGCCTCCCGACCGCCAAAATGGATCAGCAGGCCAATCAGCGTCATCGCCCAGACGATGACCGGACTCGAAGGCAAGTCAAACGCCGCCGACAGCACGAGCCCGATGACGTAGCTTGCGAATGACAGCGCATAGCCCAGTGCGAGTTGGCGGCGGACAGGATACCTGTAGGTCGCGACCGCGGGCACGATGAGACTCGTGAACACGAGGTATACACCAACGAGCTGCACGGAGATCGTTACCACCAGCGCAAACAGGACATAAAATCCGACGCGGCCCAGTTGCCCACGCCAGCGGAACCATGCGATCAGAAAGATGCCGGTGAGTATCGCTGCATGGACGAGCTGTTGCCGTGTGACCCAGAGAATCTGTCCGGCCAGCAGGTCCTTCAGATCCTCCCCGCCGTGTGGATCGTTGGCAAGGATCAGAATCTGTGCAGTCGAGGCGAGCACGAAGAGCACACCGATCAACGCTTCCTGAGCCTCCGGTCGCTTGCGCTCCGACCAGGTCAGCAGCAGCGCGCCCGCGAGTGCGGCGGCGGCGGCGGCGACCTGCGTGGTCCAGCCGGTCGCGCCGAGGCCAAAGCTGTGAGCGGCGATCACGCCCACTCCTGCCACCTGCGCGATGGCGAGGTCGATGAACACAATGCCACGTGAAAGGACCTGCTGTCCGAGCGGCACGTGCGACAACACGACGAGAAAACCGGCAATCAGCGCCGGCCACAGGATGCTCAGGTCCGCCTGAAGGGTGCTCACTTGAGTGCCGCCAGCAGTCGGTTGATGGTGTCATCGAACAGACCGAAAAGGTCCTTCGCCTCCGGGGTACCTCCCACCGAATAGGGCAATAGCACGACCGGCGCATGAATGCGCTCCGCGAGCCAGTCGGCGGCCCGCGGGTCGTTGTACGCGTTCCGCAAGATCATCTTCGGCGGCGTGGCCGCGAGTTTCGTGACCAGCTCCGCGAGGTATCCGGCACTCGGAGGCACGCCGGGCTTGGGCTCTATGGAGGCGATCTCCTTCATGCCGAGCCAGTTACACAGGTAAGCCTGATCGCGGTGAATCACGACGACGCCGACGCCTTTGAGCGGGGCGGCCCTCGCCTGCCAGCGCTCGCTCGCCTGCTGCCATCGCGTCTGAAAGTCTTCGCCGCGCGCCGCGTAGTAGGCGGCGTTGGCGGAGTCTATCAATACCAGGCGCGCGGCGAGCGCCTTGGCGATAATTGCGATGTTGCGCGGATCGAGGGTCACGTGCGGGTTGCCGAGGGGATGGATGTCGCCCATGGAGCGGTCAACCGCGGACGGCACCTCGAGGAGAGGAACGAGCGGCGCGGCCTCGAAGTAGCCCGGGCTACCGGGCTGGATCTTCGAGTTGCCGGAGTCCTGCAGCAACACCGGCATCCAGCCGATTTCAAGATCGGCGCCTGTGGCCACGACCAGATCCGCCGTACGGGCGCGAGCTACCAGACTGGGTTTCGCGTCGACGCGATGCACGTCCTGAAACGCGCTGGTGGCCGTGTAGACATTGACCTTGTCGCCACCCAACTCCCTGACCAACGCGCCCCAGTCGGGTGTGGTTGCGAGCACTTTGAGTGCCGCCTGCGCCGGCAGAGCGCCGACGCAAAGCGAGACCGTAGCGAGCGCGAGCAGACTGCGATTGTGCTTGAGCATGGTCGAGATTCCTAGAATTTGTGGGCGCCGTGCGCGCCCATTGCGAAGATGTACTGGAGCAAGAGCTGCCGATCGCGCTCGGCGGCGCGGGCGTCGTCCCATGCGTACTGCGCCCGCAGCCGCGAGAACTCGCTCAGGCTCCAATCGACCATGATCGTCGTGCGCTCAGGCGATGCAGACGCCAGCGATGGGAAGGCCGTGGAGGGCAACAGGCCCAGGTGGACCAGCCCGATGCTCGGTGTCCCGGATTGCATCGAGTCGTAGCGCAGTCCTGCGCGCCAGCGCTGCATGAACTCATACGCGGCCTGTACGTACCAGCCCGACTGCGAGCTGTCGTAGTCACCCGTGAGGTTGCGCCCGGTGACGTCGAACGCGAGCTGCCCGCTCTCCGTGCGGCGCATGTACTCGCCCTGCAGTTTGAATTGATGGTATGTCGGATCACCGTGCGGAGCCCATTTCAGCGTACCGTCCGCGATCCACGTGCGCGACGTCCCGGTAAATGCGTTGGTGAGCGCATTTCCTGACTGATCCACGTCATCGTAGGCTCGACGAGTGGATTGCGCGTCGAGCCAGGACGCACCCAGCCGCCAGCTGGTGGAATCGCCCACATCGCCGCCCAGATGCACGAACAGCGCATCGCTCGCCAACGAGTTCGAATTGCGCTGAGTTCCGGGGAAGCTGCGGCCGCTCCCGGCCTCCGCTCCGAGCTCGATGAAGTAATCCGTCGGCGCGAGCCAGCGGATCTGCGCACCGTCCTGCGCGAGCTGGCCGCCAAGAAACACCTGGTACACGAGGGGCTGATCCACGAAGTCCCAGTTGTGCGAGTGGATCTCGTTCAGGTAGCCGGTACCCGAGAAGAACCGACCCCCTTTGATCGTGAAGCCGTTGTTGAGCGCAATCGTCTTGAAGTAGGCCTCCTCGATGTCGATGCTGTTGTCGCCCTGGATCGCCGCCGTGACGTTGCCGAAGAAGTACGGATCGACGTTGGAGGCGACTGTCAGCTCCGATTCGTCCAGGTTGAAGCTGCGCGCGCCAGGGCCTTCGCCCGAGGGAGGCGGGATGAAGCCGGCGACGCGGTAGGTCGCAGGATCCTGCGAGAGGCTCGCGTAGTTGCCCGTCAGGATCATCGAGATAGCGGGGTTGAAAGCCGTCGCGCTGCTGCTCTTCCCGGTCGGTGCGACGGGCGAGGGCTGCGGGAACGCCGGCGGCGCCGGCGTTGCCGCAGTTGTACCGGGCCGCGCGAGCTGCGCGGTCGCAACGGCGCTTTCCAACTGTTTGATCCGCGCCTCGAGTGCCTGCACCCGTGAGGTATAGTCGGTCTTCAGAGCCTCGAGCTCGGATCGTAGCGCGGCCACGTCGTCCGTGGCGGCTTGCCCGACATTGGGCAGCAACAAACACCCAAATACGATTGCCCCTGCAATAGGCGTGAGCTTCGCCATGGATCGCCTCTCCGTGTCCGTCGATTACACGGCTGGCGGCAATGCAATGCCGCCAGCCGGCGATCGTCATCGGTCAGGCGGGCAATGGCGGAGCGCGAGACAGGAAGGCGTGTTGCGGGGAATACCCGACGAGCGGGGCGACTAGCGTGCGGTACAGGGTGCCGATCTGAGCCCGCGAGAGGGTTGGCAGGTGGCTCGTGCCGCCCGCTGCCCCAAGCACCGGTGCATACGCCAGGCAAGCCGGACAAGACCGACTGGACGTGGCCGGGAAACCCCGCGATTCACCGGAGGCACTCAGGTGAGAGTACTGGTGCATCACAGCGCCGGTCTGTGCGACCAGCAGTGCGAGCGCGAGAAGCACGCCGAGCCTCGAGGCCTGGCGGCGGCAGGGCAGGAACCGGGCCTGTGGCATACCTGTAAGTATAGCGTGGGGAGAGAGCTCTCAAGCCCCCGGTGGGTTCTCCTGCCATCCGGAGCCGACCCGATGTGGTCGTCTGCCCGAAGCAAGAAACGGGTGGGATAGCGAGGCTTGCGAGACCATCATTTCCCCTTGTCCCACACCCGCAAAGGAATGGCCGTGAGCTTTCAGATCTCCGCCCTGGGGTTCCCTTGCCGCGTTTCGCTCGTCGACGCCGAGATCGGCGAGAGCGTACTGCTGGTCAACTACGAGCACCTGCCGGCAGCCTCGCCGTACCGCTCCCGTTATGCGATCTACGTGCGCGAGAGTGCGACCCGGGCTCACCCCGAGGTCAATGAAGTTCCGCAGCAACTGCGGCTGCGGCTTCTGTCCGTACGCGCGTTCGACGCCGCGGCGATGTTGCTCGAGGCAGACGTCGTGGATGGCACCGCGCTCGTGCAGGTCATCGAACGTATGTTCGACAACCCGCGCGTGGCCTGTCTGCACCTGCACAACGCCAAGGCGGGCTGTTATGCCGCACGGGTTGAGCGGGTCTGAGGAATGCGTCTGGCAGCTGATTCATCCTGCCGCGAGAATCTTCTCGAGCGGCTCCCAATAGTGCGCGTGCCAGCCGGCTGCCAGGTGCTCGGCCTTGCCGGCGGGGAAGCCGCTATGGTCAAAGACGATCCTGGTGCCCGGGCTCAGATCGAGCAGCTCGAAGCGCACTAGCGAGTAGATGCCACGGCTCCAGTTTCCAACTCGCCACGCCTGGACAATCAATTCGTTCGGCACCAACTCGATGTGCCGGCCGAAGATGTAGCCGCCGAACAGCACGAAGCGACCTCCCTCATCCGGGCTGATCCGCGTCGGTTGGTTCATCTGCGACAGCTCTTTCATCACCCCGCTCGCCTGGGTCACTCTGTCGAACTGCCCGGCATCCGTCAGCGCCTCATAGACGCGCTTGCGAGGGGCGGTAAATGTCGGCTCCTGATGTATGGACTCCGCCGCTCCCAGGGCGGTTACGCCGCCGATCAGAACCTGACGCCGGCTATTCGAGGCGCTCATACACCGACCGGGCGTCCTTGAGCTTCTGCAGCACGCCGGCCTTCTCCATCGCCGAGTTCCAGTCGGGATAGCTGCCGGTGATTTGCAACAGGTGATCGATCCACGCCTCGAAATAGCGCGCATCCTCGGCCGAGCGCGGCGCCGCGCCGCGCACTGAAACGTAGACCGGGCTCGTGGTCGCGTAGACGAAGTTGTCGAGCACCGGATATTCCGCCTTGGCGGTGAAGGCTCGCAGCACACACCAGCCGCTGCTCACGATCGGCAGCGTGCCGCTGACCTCGAGCCGGTCGCGATGAGTGCCGAGTGCGAGTTCGCGGGCGACGCGGCCGTTACAGACGACCTGGGCGTGATCGACGGGCACGATGGAGCGCAGGCGCGCGCTGAAAGGCACGCCTTGCCGGCGCTCGAGGCGCAGGGTCGAGCCGACGGGATTGCCGGCGACGGAAAAATCCAGCAGCGGTCCATTGGTCGCGAACGTTCGCCCTTGTCGCAGCGCATCTAGCCAGGCCTCGCTCCTGATCGGGCCGTTGGCCATCGAGGCGTAAACGCGGTTCAAGCCGACCGGCCCGCGCAAGGTGGCGTAGTTGGCCATCGCATCCGTGCCCCCGGCAGCCGGAATCCGGAAACCGAGGTTCAGCAGCCGGTACCACACCGCGGCGGTCGCCTGATGATCGGCGAACGCGACGATCTCGAGGTAGTCGATCTTGCCGAGCGCAACATCGACGGGTAGCTCGTCGGCGTCGGTGTGAGCGGGCTTGGTCTGAGGCCGCGGCTCTTCCTCGAAGGGATGCACGTAGCCGACCAACGCGCCCCGCGCATGCGCCAGGTCTGCCACATCCGCATTGGTCGGAAACAGGCTCGCCGCCGCGGTGTTCGGGTAGCCGGCATACGCGGGCAGCAGCATCTCGCCATGCATGCCGAGCACACCCAGGTGGCCCCAGTAGCTGGTGTGGAATTCCTGGCCGTGAACCACCAGCGTCCCGGGTTTCGAGGCCGGGTCAACCCCGACCCCGCTGTAGGCGATGTCGGGGATGCGCTGCTCCTTGTTGACGAGGAGATTCTCAACGATGTCCAGATCCTCCGCCTCCGCCTGCAGCACCAGGTGCGCCGGCGTGTTGCGATAGTGTCCGCCGTAGTTCATGTGTACGTGCACGTCCGCACTCACCCAGCGCCGCTGCGTTCCGTCGAGCCAGGGGTGCACGGGCATCACGGTCGCAACATCGGCCACCTCTCCGGCGCGCACCTGGAGTGTGTGATGCTCGGGTTGGCGCGCAAGCCCCTTCATCACCTCGACGCTCACGGCGCCCGCGGGGACCTCGATCCGGTCATCCCCGCCAGTATGGAAGTAGCGAGCTTCGAACGGATGCTCGTTACGGTCGAACTCGGCATGGTGGATCCAGGCGTGGGCAGGGGCGTAGAACCGCCCCGTCGCGTCCGTGACCACTACCCGGGCCGGCGTGGGCAACCCCTGTTCGTCGCGCACCAACAGGTGCACGGTCCCGCTGGGGCGTAAACGGTGTCTCTCCACCGCCTCCAGCACTCGTGAGCCGCCACCGGGCAGGCGCAGCAAGCGCAGCTGCGTGTCGCCGTCACGATTCGAAATAAAGGCAAGCTGCGCCCCATCTGGCGACCATCGCGGGCTGGTCTCGTCCCACTCGCCGAAAGTCAGTGCAAACGGCTCGCCGCCATTGGCGGGCATCAGCCACAGCTGCAGCCAGTTGCGGCCGAGGTACGAGCTGTAGACGAGCCGTGTGCCGTCGGGCGAGAAGTCCGGTCGCGCCTGCCAGTTGGTCTCCTCGTAGCGCAGCTCAACCGCCTGCGCACCCGGAACCGCCGGCGCGCGCCAGAATCCCCCGGTGCCGTGAATGCGACCCCGATTGGAAACGAACACGACCGCCTGGCCGTCGCGTGTCCAGGTCGGATTGATCTCGTGGTCGTAGGGGCTGTAGTAATAGCGCGGCAGTGAGCTCTTGGTCTCCTCCGTCAGACGGACTGGGTTGTTCAGCTGCCCCTCGTGCACTTCGGCGACAAACAGGTGAAAGTGGCGGTGGTAGGCGCTCGATACATAGACGACCCGCTGACCATCCGGAGACCAGCGCGGTTCGACGTTGACCGCGCCGCCCTGGGTCAGTTGCCGTGTGCGACCCGAGGTCACATCCAGCAGCCACAGCTCGATCGCCTCCCCCTGAGCAGATGCATAAACGATGAAGCGCCCGTCCGGTGACCAGTCCGGCTGGTAGTCGTAGCCCGGAGCGTCTGTCAGCTGCTCGGCGCGGGTTGAATCGATCTTCTGGCGCCACAGCGAGCCGGCCATCGAGAACACCACCTCGCGGGAGTCCGGCGCCCAGGCAACACTGCTCGGGCCGCTGGTGAGCTGTGGCAGGTACATCTCACGGTAGTAATATGAATGCGGCAGGTCGATCGGCGGCACCGCCGGCTGCCCCTCGGCGCACGGTAAACGGCTCGCCAGCACGCCGAGCAGCAGTGAGATGAGTTGCAGGTGCCTGGCCATGGGCTCTCCACGCGACGCTAGAGGACGCGCGGGGGCGAAGCAAGCCGATGCCCGACGAGATCGGTTGACCAGGGCGTTGCGCGCCCTGATAGCGCTGTAGCGCAAACGCAAAACCTGACGTAATTCAGCGGGTCAGCCTCGTTCGCCCCGTCGGTCGGGGCGGACCCGCGTCACATTTCCTCGTGCTTTTGGAGGAGTCGTGACCCGCATACCGCTCGCGCGGGGGGGTTCCGTGAGATTGCTCCCCCCGTCGCGTCAGGTTTTCCGACTCAATGAGATAGCGAGGGACTACCTGTCCCCGCAGGGAGTTCCCGATGCGATCTACCTATCGGCGGCGCGCGCCGCTGCTTCTGACAGCAGCCCTGGGTCTGGCGAGTGGCGCCTGGGCGCAGCCTGCGCAAATCACCTCCGAGCTCGTGGTTGAGCGGGTGGAAATCGTCGACGGCAAAACCGTGTTCAAGCCGGCGCAGCTCAGCAAGCCGGGGGACGTGCTGGAGTATCGGGTCACGTACACCAACCGCTCGGCCTCCGCGGCCACCGGCCTCGTTGCCAATCTGCCGATCCCCGCGGGCACCACGCTGGTAGCGCGCTCCGAGCTGCCCCCCGATGTGCTCGCGAGCACCGACGGAGTGCGGTTCGCGCCCCCGCCACTGACGCGGGTGCTGAGGCAATCCGATGGCAGCACGCATCAGGTGCCGGTGCCGCTCGAGGAGTACCGCGCGCTGCGCTGGAACCTGGGCACGCTGGCCGCCGGTCACAGCGCGCAGGTGCAGGCACGAGTGCAGGTGAACACCGTACCACCGCCGGCGGTCAGCCCCCCGGCGCAGCCCCCCACAAAGCCCTGAAGTCCCACGAGACGTATTTCAAGCTTGGGAGTTGATCATGAGTGCGTTAGCGTTTCATCTCTCCTCACCCGCACGCCGCTGCAGCGGCTGGCTGCGCCGCCTGGCGGCCGGCTTCGCCGCCGGCGTTCTGGTGTTGCTCGTGGTCAGCGCCGCGCAGGCGACGCCGCCGCCGGCCGGCACATCGATCGGCAACCAGGCTTCCGCCACGTACACCGATAGCTCGGGCGTATCGCACACCGTCACCTCCAACGTGGTGCAGACCACGGTGCAACAGGTCGCGAGCCTCACGCTGACCCAGAACGGTGCGCAGAACGCCACCGCCGGCAGCGTCGCCTACTACCCGCACACCCTGACCAACACCGGCAACGGCAGCGACACCTTCAACCTGACCACCGGCAACGCCGGCGGTTTCACCATGAGCACGGTGCAGATCTACGCCGACAACGGCAGCGGTCAGCCCACCGGTTCGCCCATCACCTCGAGCGGGCTCCTCAACTCCGGCGCGATCTTCAGGTTCATCGTCGCCGCCACGCTCCCGGGCACGGCCACCGCGGCTCAGACCAACGCCCTCACGGTGACGGCCACCAGCGTGTTCGACGCCACCAAGACGGCCGCCAACACAGACACCACCACGGTCACCAACAACGCCGTGGTTTCCGTGACCAAGTCGGTGAGCGCGGCCAGCGGTACGGCCGGATCGGGGCCCTATACCTATACCCTGACCTACACCAACACCGGTAACAGCACCGCCACCACGATCGCCTTGAGCGATGCGATTCCGGCCGGCATGACCTATGTGGCCAACTCCGGCCGCTGGAGCGTGACCGGGGCCACCGCGCTGTCCGACGCTGGCGGTAGCGCTGGCACCGCACCCAACACCATTACCTCCACCTACACGGCCGGCAGCAACACCTTTGCCGCAACCGTGGCGCAAGTGCCGGCCGGGCAATCCGGCACCGTGAGCTTCCAGGTCAACGTCGCCGCCGGCACCGCCGCCGGCGTGCTGAACAACACGGCGACCTACTCCTACAACAACGGCGCGGGCACTACCGTACCCGGGTCCTCGAACACCGTGCCGTTCACCGTACGCCAGGGCGCGAGCCTCACCATGACCGGTCAGACCGTGGCCGGCCCGGCCGCACCCGGCGCCATGGTGAGCTTCACCAACATACTCACCAACGCCGGCAACGCCACCGATACCTTCAAT
>Ga0137418_10001958_pt1 | contig 18896 bp, 16 predicted proteins | sample CZODoug3_1_2_16f_FD_122242 | JGI IMG/M metagenome (GOLD analysis project Ga0137418, IMG submission 122242) | Vadose zone soil fungal communities from Angelo Coast Range Reserve, California, USA - CZODoug3_1_2_16fungal (Hybrid Assembly) | ecosystem: Environmental > Terrestrial > Soil > Vadose... | reverse complement strand
CCTACAGTTCCAAGGCTCCCAATATTTACTCGCCCGCAAGGATCGTAAGTTCGCGGAATGGCACGGGCGAGGGTTTGCTAGAATGTGAATATGGGGCAGTCTACCTGGAGTGATCGACAGAGGGTTGGCGCTTGTCGGCTATGCTCCATCATGTGTCGCGCCTGGGCTACGGGACATCTGACCTCTGGATGGGTGCTTTCGTAATAATTGCGGGCCGCCGGATCCTGTCAACGGCGGCCCGCGGAATGTAGCGCAAGCTTGGTTTAAGCCTTTGCGGCCGTCGCGGCTTGATCTAGGATCTTGACCGCTTGGCCAACCTCTGCAACGCCAAAAACCAGCACCGGTGCATTCGAGGCTGGCTCGAACCCGCAATATCCGTAGTTGATGTTAATGTTGGCTTCGCCGAGACGCGAAGCAGCTTGTGCCAGCACGCCTGGACGGTTCGGAAGTCTGACTTGAGCGACTTCCGCTTCTGTGTAGGTTACGTGCTCAGTATCAAGCACCTTTTTGGCTGTAATCGGATTATCGACTACGAAGCGAACCAGGGCCTTTCCTTCCGGAGAATACGACGATTGGAATGCCAGAACATTCACTTGACGGTCCCCCAGGGCTTTGAAGGCCTTTCCGAGAGTCCCAGGTCGATCCTCGATTCGAATTGTCAATTCTTTTGTGACTGGCATGATGGGAAACCTCCTTCAGGTTTGCATGTTCCCCCGAACGCAGGGAGCATTCTTAGCAAATCGAAGGGCCAGGCTTTTCGACGTTGTAAAATTGTACTGCCGCGTTTCTGCCATGGCAAGGATCGACAGAATTCGACAGAAAAGTGGAAAGTGGAGAAGTGCCAGATGGTCATGATCAGGAAAAAATCAATCCGTTCCACAACGGCTTTGGCAACTCTTCACCGAAAGACTATCTCTGGCGCGAGGACACGCCAGACTACCGAATGAGGATGAGCTGATGGAGAACGGCCGTTGGGTGCTATCGACCGCGCGCGGGTTTTTCTTCTTGTTTCACTTCGCTGCGCAATTCACGGCCGAAGACTTCCTTCACCCACTCAGGAGGGCAATGCGTTGTTTTGACCAACTCCCCCGCGATGAAACGTGCCACCAGCCGATGACCCTTCCCATTCGGCGTATTGTCGTACACCAGAAGATCGTCGGCATGTCGTCGCGCCTCAGGAAGGCTTTTCATGGCTTCTTCATATGACTCGGGAATCGTTCCGAGTGGCACGGCTTGTCCCCCGCGACTCATCCGCACGAGTATTCGCGCGACATGTACGTTAGGGTCCTCTGTTGAGATGAACAAGACCTTTGTTGTGTAGCCCGCCTGTCTTGCGCTCTCCAACAGTTCCGTGTCGACGCTCAAAGCCTCAACCGCGAACGAGCGTCGCTCGCGCAACATCGCATCCCGCTGCTGTGGAATCGGGGGCACAACAGGCACAGAAAATCTGGATGTCCTAGTGCATGGAAGGAGAGAATCTCGCGAGCAAAGCAAGCACTGAATGCGAGAAGAGCTACAGCTGCCTTTATTTCTTCTGCGGAACTGGCGCCCTCGCACCGTGCCGGATGTGGAGAACGTTCACATCGTCGTTGCGTTTATCTACCGCGTAGATAATTCTGTAGATGTTTGGTTTCTTCCCAAAAAGCAGATGGCGAAGTTTCTTGCTTTCCGGAATGACTGCACCGTGCTCAGGAAATCGCTCCAAACTGTAAATCTCGCGGGCCAGATCATTGAACCAGGCAAAGGCGCTTTCGGAGGCTTTCGCATCAATGAATTCATAGATGGCCGCCATGTCTCGCAGGGCGCGGTCGGCCAGTCTAACGAGGTACGGCATGCTTGCGCCGGAACATTTCCAGAGCTTCACGCGCCGGACGCACACGCCCCTTCTTTATGTCTTCGAGGCCTTGCCGGATTCCTTCAAGCGCATCGGCCTGTGCGGCAATGTCGAGCAGGCGCTGATAGGCTTCGGCATCTTGCACGACCGCTTCCGCTTTTCCATTGATCGTAAGAACCAGCGGTTTCTTCGTCTTCTTGAGATGCTTCATGAACTTCGCCGGATTGCGCCGGAATGTCGTCATCGCCTGAATGTCTTTTTTGATGTCGAACACAGTGGCCTCGCACTGCAATGATAGCACCCTTAAAGGTGTCATCAAACCACATTGCAGCAACTTTTCTTACCGCCTCGAGGCAGCTGAGGCAGCGACAGGCTTCACGAGGTGTTGCCGGTTTTCATCCTTTCCATTGATTGGCAACAGTTGCACCATAAAGGCAAGCCTGTAACCGCCGCGCTTGCCAGCATGTTCTAGCCGGTCCAAAATTCCAAGCCAGTTTTTCCTACTTCCAATAGGCTACTTTGAGAATCGCCGTGCCGCTCCCCACGCAATGAGGCCCACAATTACCCACTCAAGAGAACTCATCAGTACGAGCAAGCCATTAAACATCCACAAGGTCCACAAAGATGGAGCAATACCGCTGTAGTGTACGCACCACCTCGCCAAGAAAAAGCCAGGGTAATTGCTGATGATTGCTAGCCGCAGAGACCCTATGTACAAAACAAAAGTCATCCAGGCGGCACCAGCCAATCCGAGCACCAAGAGCCATTTCCTCATAGCTGCCGTCCTCCATCATTAGTAGGCATTTCGGAGGGACATAGCGCACCAACGTCTCCACGCAATGCCTAAAGCCTGAAGGTGGGTCGAAGTCCCGGTAAGACTCCACAATAGTTGGACCATCTGGCTCTGAAACTACCGGGATGATTTCCCACTCTCGAATTATGCCGTAAAAGCAGAAGGTTTTACGCTTTTCGTGAGGCCCTAACGCCAACCAACTCCGGCAGAGACGGACTAACTCCCGCGTAGTCGGCTGACCGGACTCTTGGCGAGTCGCACCGCAGGATCATGATCGCGGTTTGGAAGTCCTCAATGCCGCCGTTCTTTTCCTCAGGATTCCCGCTATGAAAACAAATTCTACGTCTCCGACTGGGATCAGTAGAAGGTAAGGAATTCCATGTCGCCGAGATGGCAACGCCTGGAGCACGACGAGCAAAACGATCTATGTGGCTTCGGTTTTCCGATCCAACTTGGCTCCATTTGGCTCCAATTCATTTGGTTGGCAGTGGGTAGCACCCGTGACAGCGTGGGACTTAGTGAATTTGTTCAACAATTGCCGGGTTGGCGGTCCGCGCTTTCTCTCGAAGATCGGAGATCAGCCGGCAAACGGAGTCCCCATCCTCGATGTCGACAAATGTTGGTATGCTCCCGACACTTAAAGCGTTCCATGCTCCCCATCCCCGGCTGTGTGACCGAATTGTACGCCCACGGGCTCGGCATTTTCATCCGAACTCCGGGCCTAGAATTGCGCAAAGCAGTTCTGGCCGCCCAGGATGGGCATTCCGTCCCCGGTACATTCGAGTGAGCCCCCGGGAATAGTTGAACCCCAATGACATTAGCACTTCGCTTGCGACAGTATTTGCCTTCAAAATATCCACGACCACAACCTCGCGAGGGCATCGTGCGAGAAATGTTTCGAGCAGGCTGCACGCTGCAGCGATATTTCTGGCCATCCAGGGACCGAGATGATCCGCGAACGAGCCTCGCCTCCCCAACGCATAGCCTTCGATCGCACCCGCATTCCAAATCCCCGTCGTGAACTCAGGTGCATCCCTATGGAGAGATTTCAGCAGGAAACTACGGTCTGCGCCAAAACTTTCTTTATCAGCTTCAATGATAGACTCCAGGAGCTCCCGCGATAATGGCTCCCGCGAACCGAAACCGGACCGTTTGGCCATCTCGGACGCAGATCGCCGCAGCGTCCATCGCGCTATCTCGTATTCGGCCACGAATTGCAATTTCTCATAGAGCGGTTTTCCTTGCGGCGTCGCGTCGAGCTTGATGGCTGTGACCTGCAGATCATTCAGATATTCGATGGCTCTTGCAAGAAGTTTGGTTCCGATACCTTGGCTGCGATAATCCGGTTCAACCAATACCATGCCGATCCATGCAACTCGATTCTCGAACGAGATGGTGGTTGCCGTGCCGCACACCCGTCCATCATGCTCCGCGACAAAACAGCCTTCCGGGCTGGCTTCGAGAAACCTTTCCCAGTCTGCTGCGGTCTGATTCCAGCCCGCGATCTCTTTCAGCCGGATTCCCGCCGGGATGTCCGCCTTGGTCATCGCGCGCAATCGTATCGCTGCCGAATCCACACGTGAGATTGTAAACCCATTCGAATTGCTGCCCGAGAGATCTGGGGAGCAAAAGACGACTCCTCAAACGGAGAATCAAAGGCGGAAGACGATGCATCCATGATTCGGGTACAATCGCGCTCAGAAGTCTTCACAGGTATTGCTTGCACGCTGATTCGAATGAATCGAGAACATCGAATGGCACAAGTACCCCAGAAGAACTCCTTCCGGGATATCGAGGATCTGGATGAGCTTCTGAGCGAGCCGACTGACGCGGTTGTTCGGACCCTCGGTGCCCTCGATGGAGACATGGTCATCTTGGGCGTGGGCGGGAAGATGGGACCGACTCTCGCGCGCATGGCCAAGAGGGCGTCGGAAATCTCGAAAGTTCCGCGGCGGGTTATCGGCGTGTCCCGGTTCTCATCCTCCAGGTTGGAGTCGCTCCTGCACATGTGGGATGTGGAGACGGTGCACTGTGACTTGCTGGACTCGAAATCGCTCTCCGCCCTTCCAGATGCCCCCAACGTTGTCTTCATGGCCGGAATGAAGTTCGGAACTACGGGGCAGGAATCGATGACCTGGGCCATAAACAGCTTTTTGCCTGGCCTCGTGAGCGAAAGATATCGTCAGAGCAGGATCGCCGTGTTCTCGACTGGCAATGTCTACGGGCTCTCGCCCGTTTCTCTCGGCGGCTCCGCGGAACAGGACTTGCCGAATCCCTTAGGCGAATACGCAATGAGCTGTCTCGGAAGAGAACGGATTTTCGAGCACTTCGGCCGCACGAACCAAACCAGGATGTCGATACTCCGGCTGAACTACGCCAGCGAACTCCGCTACGGCGTCCTCGTGGACATCGCTCACAGAGTTTACTCTGGGCAATCGGTGCCTCTGTCCATGGGCTATTTGAACGCAATATGGCAAGGAGATGCCTGCGCCATGAGCCTGCAAGCACTTGCCTGCGCGTCTGCGCCACCGCTAGTGATCAACATTGCCGGACCAGAGGTGCTGAGTGTACGCCGCGTTGCCGAGCAATTTGGTAAGCGCTTGCATAAGCCCCTTCGCTTTGAAGGCCAGGAATCGGACGACGCTCTTTTGAGCAACGCGAAAAAATCGTATGAGCTATTCGGCTATCCCCGCATCCATGCCGACCAGATGATCTCCTGGATTGCGGATTGGGTTAGCCGCGGTGGGGAGACGCTGGCGAAACCCACGCATTTTGAGGAACGCACCGGTCGCTTTTAGGAAGAGCGTGCGGTAGGGAGGTAAATAGCGCTAGCGATGGCAAGACAACTGGATCCAAGGATTCGGCGGGTTCTGATGCGCGGCACGGTGATCCCCGCGCACCCTTTAGCGCTCACCGCCGAGCGACGGCTCGATGAGAGACGCCAGAGAGCTCTCACTCGTTATTACGTTGCCGCTGGCGCTGGCGGCTTGGCTGTCGGAGTTCACACCACGCAATTCGCGATCAGAGAGCCACGTATCGGCCTCTTCGCACCGGTCTTAAAGCTAGCTGCGGAAGAAATGGATCGGGCTGACGGTGATCGCGCTGAGCCGCTAATCCGTATCGGAGGCATCTGCGGGGAGACTTCGCAAGCGGTCCGAGAGGCCACATTGCTCAAGGATTTGGGATATAGCGCAGGTCTGTTGAGCTTGGCCGCGATGAAAGATTCGAATGACACAGCTCTCCTGGCTCACTGCCGAACTGTGTCGGAAGTCCTGCCGATGATTGGTTTCTATTTGCAGCCTGCCGTGGGTGGCCGCGTACTCTCCTACGGATTTTGGCGCGAGTTTGCAGAAATTGAAAGCGTTGTGGCCATCAAGATCGCCCCATTCAACCGCTACCAGACCCTCGATGTCGTTCGAGCCGTGGCAGAATCGGGGCGCGATATCGCGCTCTATACTGGGAATGACGACAACATCGCCTTGGACCTTCTTACCCCTTTTGTCTTTCAGGTAAGTGGACGCGTGCAGGAGCATCGTATTGTAGGAGGCCTTTTGGGCCACTGGGCAGTCTGGACGCGGCGCGCTGTCGACTTCCTGGATCAATGCCATGCCGTTGCGCATGAGGGGGGAGCCGTTTCGAAAGACTTACTCCAAAGGAGCGCCGAAATAACCGACAGCAACGCCGCGTTTTTCGACGCCACACACCACTTCGCCGGTTGCATCGCCGGCGTGCATGAGGTCTTGCGACGGCAAGGTCTGCTCGAAGGAATCTGGTGCTTGGATCCCCGGGAGACGCTCAGCCCAGGCCAGCAAGAAGAGATCAGCCGGGTGCTTAGGGCCTATCCTCATTTGAATGACGATGATTTTGTTCGCGAGGGGCGACACAGTTGGTTGAGGCCATGACGCCGCTCGCAGGTAACGCCGCGCCCAGAATCACGTTTGGCAGGAATGGTGCCGGGGGAGGGAGTGGACCGAAGGTCTGCTCATTCGCTCTAAGTGGTTGGCTGCTGGTTGATCGGAGAGTCCTCACGCTAAGAGGCAATGGATCGCCACCGACCGCCAGGATGCCGACTCTTGCTGAAGCTGAATCAGGTGGCGCCGGCGTGCGAACAAGAATGTGGACGATGAGCTCGGTGAGTCAAATCCTCTTCCTGCTGGCGCTTTCAGCGACTGCGTCCCCGCAAGAATGGCGATTTTATGGCGGTGACCCCGGCGGAACACGGTCCTCGCCGCTCAAACAAATCAATCGTCAAAACGTGCGGAACTTGAAAAGGGCGTGGACATTTCACATAGGAGAGGTGGACCGCGGGGGCAAGGAAACGGACCGGCATCACATTGCACCATTTGAGTCCACGCCAATTGTGATTGGCGGAGTGCTTTACTTCTCGACTCCTGCGAATCGTGTGATTGCCCTCGATGCGGAAACCGGTCAGGAAATTTGGCAGTTCGATCCGCAAGCGGGGCGCACCGGACCTCGCCAGCGCTTTCAACACCGCGGCGTAGCTTACTGGCAGAGTAAGATCGGAGGAGAGGGTCGAATTCTGTACGGGACTTTCGACGGGCGCTTGATCGCTCTGGATGCGAAAACCGGGAAACCCTGCCGCGAATTTGGAAAAGACGGCACGGTCGACCTGCGCGCAGGGATCGCGGACGCTTATCCTGGTGCGGAATATTCGGTGACGTCGCCTCCCGCGATCTATCAAGATCTGGTCATTACCGGAGCGGCGGTTCCCGAATATCCATCCAAAGGACCAGGTGGCGACGTGCGCGCGTTTGACGTGCGCTCGGGCAAACTCGTGTGGACTTTTCACACCGTCCCCCGACCGGGAGAAGTGGGGCACGAGAGTTGGGATGGAGATGCGTGGAGGGAGCGCACCGGAGCGAATGTCTGGTCCATCATGAGCGTAGACGCAGAACGCGGTTTAGCCTTTCTTCCCATTGGCTCAGCGTCATACGATTTCTACGGCGGAGACCGGAAAGGGTCGGATCTTTTCAGCAACTGCCTGGTGGCGCTCAACGCCGCAACCGGGAAACTCGTCTGGTACTACCAGATGGTGCACCACGATATTTGGGATTACGATATGCCCGCGCCACCCGTGCTGATCACGGTGCGGCGCGGTGGCCGGGCTATTCCGGCGGTTGCGCAGCTTACAAAGATGGGATTTGTGTTCATCCTCGACCGGCTTACAGGAAAGCCGTTATTCCCAGTGGAGGAGCGCCCGGTTCGGAAGAGCGACGTGCCCGGCGAGGCTGCCTGGCCGACGCAACCGTTTCCGGTCAGGCCTCCGCCTCTAGTTCGACAGTCTTTCAGTGAACGCGAAATCAGCACGGTTACACCGGAATCGAATCGCTATTGCGCCCAACTGTTTCATTCCCTCGAGAGCCACGGAATGTACACACCCTACGGCCGCAAGATGACGCTAGTCGTGCCCGGCACATTGGGCGGGGCGAATTGGTCTGGCGCGTCTTTTGATAGCGCTTCCGGCTACTTATTTGTGAATACAAATGAATTGGGCGCGGTTGGAGCAATGGAACCGCAGGCTGCTGACGCGCCAGCGCGATACCGGAGAGGTTCCAAAGAAGGGGAGTACGCCCGCTTCTGGGACGAGCACCAATGGCCATGCCAGAAACCGCCTTGGGGAACGCTCAATGCCGTGGACGTAAATAAGGGAGAGATTGTTTGGAAAGTGCCACTTGGGGTGGTAGACGAGCTGAAAACAACAACGGGCACGCCTAACCTTGGCGGCACGATTGTGACTGATGGCGGATTGGTATTTATCGGGGCGACGATCGACAGCCGTTTTCGCGCATTCGATGCACGAACGGGAGAGCAACTGTGGGTCGGCGACCTGGACGCAAGCGCGCACGCCACCCCGATCACTTACATGGGAAGGAAATCCGGCAAGCAGTTCGTCGTGATTGCTGCGGGGGGAGGCGGATATTTCAGAGGGAAAGTGTCCGATGCGCTGGTGGCGTTTGCGCTGCCGGACTAGGCTAACCGAACAAACGTAATTTTGAGGGCGCGCTCGTTCGAGGAGACATTGGCGCGTGGCTCGCTGGGAACGGAGAACCTAAAGATGTTGCGGTCACCAATCAGATTCAGATTATGGACGGGCCGAGCGCGATCGATCATGAGGAGTTTTTGCTTCGGAATGCTTCTGATACTGGCGACTGGGGGCCAGGGATTTGCGCAATCAAATGTGGTCGTGGTTCGCCCAAAGGAAATCCACGACGTGCTCGTAAATCCCGGAATGGGGATTACCACGTTTCAGAGATTCAACGGACAAGAGCCAAATCCACCGTTGAAGTGGTCCGAAGTCGGGCCCGTTACAAAGCTGCCGCACGCGCCCACGAAGCCGGATTTTCCGGATACTTCTATTGCATATTGCCGCTGGTATTGGAACGTTCTTGAGCCGGAGCCTGGTAAGTTTCATTGGGAGATTGTGGACCTCGCTTTGGAAGAGGCGAGAGCGCATAGGCAAACTCTGGGCATTCGCCTGATGCCATACTCCAATCAGGATCCGCTCCCCGGTTGGTATCGGAACTCGGGCGCGCGGCGCGCCAACAAAGTGACGGACAAGGATGGAGAAATCTGGCAGCCGGATTTTAGCGATCCGCTATTTCTTAAGTACTGGGGCGAGCTCGTCGCTGAGGCGGGGAAACGATACGACGGGAATCCCTATTTGGATAGCGTAGACATTTCCTCAGTGGGCTATTGGGGAGAGGGCTGGAGCCCGTACATGCCGGCATTTGCCTATCAGAAGGCGCTTATTGATATTTGGCTGGATGCGTTTCAGCGCACGCCTTTGCTGATGAATTTTGACGAGCAACAAGCGCTCACCTACGGCACGGAGCATGGCGCGGGCTGGAGGCTGGATTGCCTGGGGGACATGCGGACGAGCTCGACGAATCCTTACTTTCCGGCGGAGATGCTGGAGATTTATCCGCAGCAAGCGGTGCGCGCGGGGATTCAGGATGTTTGGCAACACAAACCAGTCTCACTTGAAGTTTGTTTTACCGTGGCGGGTTGGAAGGAGAGGGGCTACGACCTCGACTACATTCTCGATCAAGCGCTGCGCTGGCATGTGAGCTCCGTGAACATCAAGTCCGCACCGATTCCGTCTGAATGGAAAAGTCAGTTTGAGAGTTTTCAGAAGGAGATGGGGTACCGCTTTATTTTGCGGCGACTGGAATATCCGAAGACGGTTGACACCGGCTCCATGATGCCGATTCACATGTGGTGGCTGAACGCAGGAGTCGCTCCCATTTACAGGGAATTCTCGCTGGCGGTGGAACTGCGGTCTTCCAAGACGGCGGCCGTCATTCGAATCCCGGTGGACGTCCGGAAATGGCTTCCCGGAGACGCAGTATTCGATGGCACGGTGTACGTTCCGGAAAATCTGGCAGAGGGTAGTTACGATTTCCGCGTTGCGATGCTGGATCCGAGGACCGCACAACCGGCGATTCGTTTTGCCATTGAGGGCCGCCAAGAGGATGGCTGGTATGGCATGGGGTCGCTCATGGTGAAAAAACAGTGAAGCATTTCACGCTTCGGCGCACTCGCGCAGGTGGGCGGTCACCTGAATGCGCAAGCGAGCTGCAAGGTAGACGGATAATCCATTCATGCATTGTGGCTGTGCTGGCCGGAACGATTGCTTCGTGCGCGCTAGCCGCGGACGATGCACCGCCACCGCATGCCTTTCGTGTCCGCGAACAGCCTTTGCCCCCGGGGCCACGAATCACATCATTTCTGCAATATCAGGGGGAGCAGGCGTTGAGCGAAGACAACGATCGCCTAACAGCATGGGACGGCATCCATAACGAAAGAGAATTGCTGAAGACGCGGGGCGAACTGCGGCAAAAACTCTTGCAAATGATTGGCGGCTTGCCGGAAGTAAAAACGGATCTGCGTCCGCGAGTCACTGGCCGGATTCAGATGGATGGGTTCACGATTGAAAAACTACTCTTCCAGAGTTTGCCAGGCGTCTATGTGACGGCGCTCCTTTACGTGCCCGATGATCGCTCCAAGAAACATCCTGCGGTGCTGGTGCCCGCGGGGCACGCGCCGGACGGAAAATTCCACTATCAGGCATTAAGCCAGCGATTGGTGGGCCGGGGGTACGTCGTGATCTCCTGGGATCCCGTAGGGCAGGGTGAACGCAGCCAGTTCTGGGATGCGACAACAGGTAAGAGCCGATACAACCTGATCTGCGGCGAACACGCGGTGATGGGGAACCTGGCTTATTTGGCGGGGGCGAATCTTGCCCGATGGGAAATATGGGATGGGATTCGCGCCGTCGATTATCTGCTCACGCGCGCTGAAGTTGACGGTGAGCGAATCAGCATCACTGGGACGAGCGGTGGTGGGTTTCAAGCTGCTTTGATTGCCGCTCTCGATGAGCGCATCAAAGTGGCCGTGCCCTCGTGCTATATCAGCGCACTGCCGATGAGGATTTATAGCCGCATCTTTGCCGATCCCGACAGCGATCCGGAGCAGGATTTGTTTGGCATGATTTCAAAGGGTGTGGATCATCCCGGGTTGCTGCTGCTGATGTATCCGCGGCCGGTAATGGTGGCTGCGGCGGTGCTCGATTTTTTCCCGATTGAAGGCACACGCAAGACCGTCCGCGAAGTGCGAAGACTGTATGAGCGCTTCGATCACGGAGACCGAATTGCACTGGTGGAAGGCTATCATGCGCATCAATTCTCACCGGAGAATCAAGAAGCCGCACTGGACTTTCTCGACCACTTCAATCAAATGCCGGTTCGACATGGACTTCCTTCCGTAAGGGAGCTCGAGGGCAAATCCCTGCAATGCACTGGAACGGGGCAAGTCGTGCGCGAGTTCAGCGACGCAAAATCTTTGACGACGGTGATCCGAGAGTATTACGAGGAACATAAGACGGAACCGAAACGCAGCCTCGCGAAGGAATACTACGGGAACAGATACAGCGGCGTGAAAGATTGGCGGGTCGGCGAATATACCGTGGCCTCGGCCAGGCAAAAGCAAATTATTTGGGAAGCGGCGGGGAGTTGGAGATCCGGCGACGTGACGATCGATCGCTATATGCTGCGACATAGCAAGCTGCTTGAAATGCCACTACTTTACATTCACAAACCCGCAGCTGAGAAACGAACAGTCCTCTTGTGGTTCAGTGAAAACGGAAAGGCGACGGCGGCCGACTGGCCTGAAATCAAGAAATATGTAGATGAGGGATACGAAATCGTTTCGTTTGATTTCCGGGGCCTCGGCGAGAATCGAATGTCCTACACAGCGGTCTCCGCGGACGATCCGACCCTGGGCGCGTTGGATTTTGATCACGCGTATGTCAATTCCATTTCAGGCGTGCTGGCAAATCATGTGTACAACTCTCTTTTGACCGGCAGGCCGTATTTTCTGCAAATGATTGAGGATTCAGAAATCGCCAGTCGATTCGCCCGCGAAAAGCTGGGTGCGAAAATAGAGGCTGTAACCTCGCCGGGCGTCGGATACACGCTCGCTAGCGCCATTGTGGAGACGCTGCCCGGAGTCAAGCTATTGACTCCGCCCGACGCGCAAGTCTTGAAATGGTCTGACCTCGTGGAGCAGAAAAGGGAGACCTGGCCAATCCAGTATCTGCTGCCGTCCGGAGCCTATATTCATTAGGCAGGGCGACTTGTCCGGCGTCGCAGATCCGGAGGACCACGGCAATCCCCGGAATATCTTGGCTAATTCACGAGGCGCAAGATTCCGAACCGAGTCGGCACGTGAAAAGTGTTTCCTTCGGGGATGATGCTCCATGCAAGAAATTTGCGGCGGTCGTCACCGCCCTCACCCGCCGCTCGAAAGAAATTGGCCCGCCATTCAGCGCCGGGATGCATCACGCGGACGTTCATTGACGAGACCGGTATACGCATTTCCGCCGTCCATACATGATTTGTGGTGTCGATGTGGGCGGCGTGGTCGAAGCCCGAATTCCAAGTGACATCATTAAAAGCGTTTTTGGTCTTATCGATTTCTAGATCTATCCACTGATTATTGGGGGCCTCCTCGAACTCATAGTAGTGATTCACTCGTTCGGGTTGGGGGTTCAGGAAAACTTCGGCAACGTCGCGTTCCCAAAGCTGCCATCGCTCTACCTTGGGGTCCTCTCCTTGATAGACGTTCAGTGAGTCGTATCGACACGAAAAGAGGAAATAGATATGCGTATCCGTCCAAACCGATGCGACACGAGTGGAAATTTCCGGGAAGTGGGACTTGCCAGAGGCGCTGGTGTCAAATTCCGTTGATTCGGCTTTCTTCCAGCAAAGCTTAGAAGGATCACCATCGGGCAGGAAATCCACGGGGGACCGCTTTGCCTGGAGTTGCATGTCGCTGGCATAGGATTGTTGAAGTATGCCCGCGATTCGGCCACGACCCGAAAAGGAAAGCAAAGCGCATGCCGCCGCAGTGAGAACGCCCGTCAGAACTCCTATTTTCCAAAGTGCCATCAATAGCTTCTCCGGGCCAGAGCCGATTCGATCTGCTCAAAGCACGCCGTGTACATTTTCATTCGCCTCAATAGAAAGCTGAACCCGGAGATTTATCCCACTTTGACAAGCGAAAGTAAACGATATAGAAGGAGCCAGACGCAGAAAAGAAATCCATAGCGGCGCACGATCGAAAGAGAATGGAGGACTCATGAGCGGGATAGGCAGGAGAAGCTGGCTAGAAAGCATGGGGATGTTTTTCATTGCAAGCAGGCTGCCCAAAGCCTCGATAACGTCTACGCTAACCGCTGCGGAGAGCGCCGGGAAGCCGCTGCAGCTCGCAGACTTCCAACCGCGCAGCATGCTGCACGTCCCTGAGACGAAGGTGCCCCGGCCGCGCTATCCGGTCATAGACATTCATACGCATCTCTCTTTTGCTGCCAAGGAGGAAAACGGAGTTCCGATCGGCGAAGAGATGAAGTACTTGGCGCCCGTCGAGGGGGTGCTACCGCTGATGGACCGAAAGAACATCCGTGTGATGGTCAACCTGACGGGAGGGGTTGGCAAAGGGCTAGAGGAAGCGATTCGAAAGTTTCACCAGCCTCATCCGGACCGCTTCGTCATCTTTACGGAACCGTGGTGGGAGCGCACGAATCAACCCGGTTACAGTCAATTTCAAGCCGATGAGATTGTTCGGGCACAGCAGGCCGGCGCGCGCGGGCTCAAAATTCTGAAAACGCTGGGCCTTTATTTGCGCGAGGGAATCTCGAAAGGGCCCTTGGTGAAAATTGACGATCCACGCTTCGATCCCATGTGGGAGACGTGCGGATCGCTGGGCCTGCCGGTCGGGATGCATGTTTCAGATCCAGAGGCTTTCTTCCTTCCGATCGACCGTTTCAACGAACGCTTCGAGGAGTTGAACAACCATCCAGATTGGTCTTTTTACGGCGGTGATTTTCCAAGCAACGCGGAACTGTTGGAATCACGCAACCGCGTCCTGGCCCGCCACCCGAAGACTCAATTCATTGTGCTGCACGTGGGCAATGACGCTGAAAATCTTCCCTACGTCGGCGAATGCATGGATCGTTTCCCCAATATGCATGTGGAACTTGGCGCGCGGATTGGAGAGCTGGGACGCCAGCCGCGCATGGCGAGAAAGTTTTTCGAGAAATATCAGGATCGAATTCTTTTTGGAACGGACGCGGTTCCGCATGGAACGGATACGCCTCAGCAGTTTTTCGTTGATGAACTTTACGAGATTTATTACCGCTTTCTTGAAACCGAGGACGAATATTTCGATTATGCGCCCGCACCGGTGCCTCCGCAGGGGCGTTGGCGGATTTACGGCCTTGGGTTACCCGACGGAATACTCAAGAAGGTTTATTATGAAAATGCCGCGCGGCTCTTGCGAGTCAAGATCTAACGGTCTTTCAAAGGGATTGACAAAGCAAGAACTTTCTGCCAAAAAGAAAGCGAAACAACTGAAACGAAAGCAAAGAAAAGAAATAGATGATCTTTTTTCCTCTTCGAGTTGCAATTGCCGCGCTGTTGCTGGCCAGCGCTGGCGACTCCCGCCCGGGTGATTTCAAGATCATTGGGCCAGGTGGTGGCGGGGCAATGTTCCATCCAACCATCAGTCCTCGCGACCATAATACCGTGCTGGTTAGTTGTGACATGACCGGGTCTTATATAACCCATGATGCTGGCAAGTCTTGGCGCATGTTCAATCTACGCGGAGTGGTCCAGTTCTTTGTTTTCGATCCGCTCGATCGGAAGGTGATATATGCGCAATCTAACGGATTATGGCGCAGCCAGGACGAGGGGGAGACTTGGAGCTTGATTTACCCAAGACCGTCCAGCGTGAAGAGGATCAAATTGAGTTCGGATCACGCCGACGAAGAACTAATAGCGGAACCCAATCCTTTGGGCACGGTCACGGCAATGGCTGTGGATCCCTCCGATTCCAAAACCATTTATGTTGCGGCAGGCGATAGAAAAAAGGAGACCTTTGCCCTCTTTAACTCACGGGATGGGGGCCAGAATTGGACAAAGGAGGGGGAGCTACCGGGACTGGCGAAAAAGCTGTGGGTTAATCCACACTCAGCTGGCGATGCTCGAATGGTGCTCGTTGCGGGTTCGCACTTCATCACCGAGAAGACTTCGTCGGGCATGCGAAAGTTATCCATTCCCTTGGTAAAGAGTTTGACGGATATCTCGGCGGGATTCAGGGAGGATGGCAAGCCGCTCATCTATGTAATCGGCGACGAATCCGCGTTCGCATCGCATGACGAAGGAACAACATGGCAAAAGATCACCCTAGGTCAGGGTGGCGGAAAAATGCGGGCGATCGCAACCAGCTTAGGCAATCCGGACACGGCCTACGTGTCTTACAGGGATTTAGATGAGAGTGGAATCAAATGGCTAGGGGTTGGCAAAAGCACAGATGCAGGACGCAACTGGCGACTGGTATGGAAGGAGGACAGCAATCCCGCCGGTAAGCCGGCGACAAATATCCACGACGCATGGATTACCGAACGATTTGGGCCGGATTGGGGAGAAAATCCCCTGTCACTTGTCGTGGCGGAGCAGGACGCCAACATTTGCTACGGAACGGATCTGGGAAGAACCATGCGCACAACGGACGGAGGCGCGAGCTGGGCAGCAGTTTACTCAAGAAAATCCGGTGAAAATGGATGGGTCTCCACGGGCCTTGACGTAACGAACGCCTACGGCTATCACTTTGATCCGTTTGATCGCAATCGGCAGTTTATCACCACGACGGATATTGGCCTTTTCCGCAGCGAAGATCGCGGGCAATCGTGGATTAGTTCAACCCGAGGTGTGCCGAAGGAATGGATGAACACGACGTACTGGATTGTATTTGACCCCGAGGTAAGGGGGCGGGCTTGGAGCGTGAACAGCTGGACGCACGATCTACCGCGACCGAAAATGTGGAGAAGGAAAGGAATCGGGAGTTATCGCGGTGGCGTATGCCGCAGTGATGACGGGGGAAGAACCTGGACGAAGTCAAACGACGGGATGGAGGAAACCGCGGCCACGCATATCCTTCTGGACCCGACGAGTCCGCCCACGGCACGCGTGCTCTACGTTGCCGCCTTCGGGCGCGGAGTATACAAGAGCATGGACGGAGGCAAGAGATGGAAGCTGAAGAATGCTGGCATCACCCAGAAGGAACCTTTCGCCTGGAGAATTGTAAGGGACAGGAGAGGGACACTATACGTGCTGCTGGCGCGTCGTTCTGAGGATGGAAGCATTGGAACGGAGGGAGACGGAGCAGTTTATAAGTCCACTGATGGAGCGGAAAACTGGAGCCGCGTAACGATGCCCGAGGGAAGCAATGCGCCGAATGGCTTGGCGGTTGATCCCAGCGCGCCAGACCGGCTTTATCTCGCGGCATGGGCGAGGGACAAAGGAGAGCACGGGGAAGGTGGCGGTATCTACCTGTCGGTGAATGGCGGAAGGACTTGGATGCAGGTACTTGATCGCGATCGCCACGTTTACGATGTCACCATAGATCCGCGCGACGCAAAAATACTCTACGCTTCCGGGTTTGAGTCCTCGGCATGGAAATCAAGCGACCGCGGCGAGAGCTGGTCACGAATACCGGGTTTTAACTTCAAATGGGGACATCGCGTCATTGCGGACCCTGAAGACCCCAAAAAAGTTTACATCACCACGTTTGGTGGAGGCGTTTGGCATGGCTCTGTGGATGGAGAAGATCATCCATTGGACATCGTGACGCCCGAGCTTCAGCCTGGACGATAGCCTAGGAACTTACTGACGGGAAAGAGACAAAAAGAACCCATGGAAAGTGCCTCCTTGTTGACCCAGGTGGACTGGCAACGTGCGCTGACAGATGGTCAAGCGAGGGCGGCAGAATTATTTAGCCGGCCGAAAACGGAACAGAAACGGCTTGGCTATTTCCACACCTTGAAGGAGATCTGCCAGCAACCTTGGACGTGGCTGCGAACCTGCGATCGAATGATTGCATCACGGGATAGCCTAAAAAAGGATGTGGCAGGAATTCGAAGTCTGGTACTCACCGGATCCGGGAGTTCAGAGTATGCCGCCGAATGTGTACGCCTCCCACTTCAAAAAGAGCTGGGCATATGTACGGAATCAATAAGCGGCGGATCACTACTAATGTTTGGCGGAAAAGCTTTGCCCCCGGGAAGGCCGGGTTTGCTTGTTTCTTTAGCGCGATCCGGAGAAAGCCCCGAGAGTAGTGGAGCGGTAGACTTGCTATTGGACACGGAGCCGGAGTACCGGCATGTTGTGGTGACCTGCAACGACCAGGGGAGTCTCGCTAGGGGGTGGCGCGACCATGAGAAAGTACATGTAACCACGCTTCCCGCCGAGACGCATGACAAGAGCCTGGTCATGACCAGCAGCTTTACAAACCTACTGCTGGCGGCGCGCTTCATCGGAATGCTGGAAAGGCCAGATGCATACCAAAAAGTGTGCGAGAGATTGAGCCAAATGACAAAGGAGTTGATCCAATCCAGTTTTGACATCCTGGCTAAGATTGCCGCCGAAGATTTCCGTCGAGTAGTATTTCTAGGCACTGGCTCGCGTTTTGCGGCTTCGCGCGAAGCGGCGTTGAAGATGCTAGAGCTGACGTCGGGCCGTGTAACGACACTTTGCGAAACGTATCTTGGATTTCGGCATGGCCCCATGAGCTACGCGCAGGAGGATACTCTGATCGTTTGCAATTTGTCGTGCGCTCCCACGATACGCGCATATGAACTGGATTTATTGCGCGAATTGGACCGGAAAAAACTCGGGCGATCCAAAGTCATTGTTGGAGAAAATATTCCGGATTCTGTGGTTAGAGAGGGTGATGAGATCATCGAGTGCCGGGGATTGGCTGAACTTGGAGACGACGAAACCTCCGCCGTGTATGTGGTGGTTGCCCAGCTTCTGGCTTTTTTCCGTTGTCTCGTGGAAGGGCTTCAGCCTGATTCACCGTCTGAGGGAGGAATTATCAACCGTGTAGTCGAAAAGTTCCCACTTCATACACCTTCGTAAAGGTCCGCCGAAGGAGATTCTCGCAGCTGGACGAACGAGCCTGGTAGCTTTATCAATCCATGCTCGTGTCGAACTCACATGAAACGCGGTTGGCGAAGGTGCATCACGCGAGGCCATGCCGATGCGATGGACGGTCCTGCTCTTATTCCTCAGTGTTAATGCCGTACCCGTTCAGGCTCAGGTACGCGTGTGGGAAGGCGTTCTGAATCTTCCTGCATACGACGAGGGAGCGCCTGATGCCAATCCTGCTTTCGACCAGTTCGCGACCGGCCGATTCAATTATCCCTATACTATGCGGAATGAAATCACCGACCAGCGAGTGGAGCACCGGTGGCGCGCGATCTTTCTTGAAAATGAATATCTGAAATGTTCGGTGTTACCGGATTTGGGCGGGCATATTTATACGTGCATCGACAAAATCAGCGGGCAGCCGATGTTCTATGCCAATCCCTCTATCAAGAAAGCCAGGATCGGTTATCGCGGAGCCTGGGCCGCATTCGGAGTCGAGTTTAACTTTCCCGTTTCGCACAACTGGGTCTCCATGTCACCTGTGGATTTCTCTTATGCGAACCACGAGGATGGTAGCGCTTCAGTTACCGTTGGGAATATCGACAGAGTTTATGGAATGGAATGGTCCGTCGAATTGACTCTGCGGCCTGGTTCTACAGTTCTCGAACAACACGTCACACTGAGCAATCGAAGCGATGTACGTCATCGTTTCTATTGGTGGAACAATGTCGCTGTCCAAGTTTGGGACGATTCTCAGATTCAA
>Ga0137418_10001956_pt1 | contig 18904 bp, 20 predicted proteins | sample CZODoug3_1_2_16f_FD_122242 | JGI IMG/M metagenome (GOLD analysis project Ga0137418, IMG submission 122242) | Vadose zone soil fungal communities from Angelo Coast Range Reserve, California, USA - CZODoug3_1_2_16fungal (Hybrid Assembly) | ecosystem: Environmental > Terrestrial > Soil > Vadose... | reverse complement strand
CGACACCCGCGCGGAGGTGCCGTCGACGGGCCCGGACGCCCCGCCGCTCGCACCGGCGGCGAGCCTGCAATACCGGCCGCTCGAGAACCGCGGCGTCGAGGGCCGGCTCCTGCTGCGCCTCGAGACGCTGGGGGACGACGGCACCGATCAGCTGAGCGACCACCTGACGGACGTCCTCCTCGAGGTCACGCTCCGCGGTTGCTACGACCAGGATCTCGCACGCACCGTACGCGCCAGCCGCCGGCAAACCGCCAGTGGCCTCTCCGTCGTTTCGAACCTGAGCGCTGTGCCGATCCCGATCGCACAGCCGGACTCGCTGGTCCGGATCGAAGCCGGCGCGAGCGAGCTGCGCACCGTGCATTACAGCCTGCGCGCGCATCGCGATCAGACCCTCCAGGTCTGGAGCGCGGCTGTGCAGGTCCAACCCACCCTGACTACGAACATCGCAGCCCTGCTCCCTGGCAAGGCGCCGCTCGGACGCGATGCGCCCTTCGCCCCACTCCAGCCGGTGACCAGCTTCGTTCTCGAGCTGGCCGGCGCGCTCCCGCCGAACACGGAAGGCTGGCTCTTGGGCTTGGCCGGAAGGCTCCGCGTCACCCCTGCCGACCTTGGCTTCGATGGCGGCATACTCCCAGGCCTCAACATCCTCGAGGATGCGGAGTTGCTTGAGATGGGCGTAGCGGTCATCCCAATGCCCGACGGCGTGCGCGGTGAGAACGACCCACTTACCACCGACCCGTTGGCCGTGACCCTCGACGTTCCAGCCCCGCTGAGCCAGGTGCTGGGAGGATATAGCGGTGGCGCGGCGTTGCCCCTGCGTCTCAAGCTTTCAGGAGAGGCGAGCGCACCGCCGAAACTCGCGGACCTCTTCTCTGCGGGCGCAGCCATGACGCTGGCGATGGCACCGGCAGCATTTAATCCTACGCCGCTTCTTTACGACGTGATCTTCTCTCTCACCTTCCGAGTGCCGGTGCTTGCGGTTGGGACGCGAGCTTCCGCCCTCGTATGACCGACGTGTAGTCCGGGATCGCCCAGCCGCGCCGCAGCCAGCGCGGGACGTAGCCGTTCACGGCAGCACATACTCGTTGCCGTCGCGGTCGACGACGGTCGGGGGCTCGGGGCCGGCCGGAGCCGGAGCTCCGGCGGGCTTCGCCGGATCGACGCCGCTGGGGGCGTCCTGGAAGAACACCCGCCGCGGCTTGCCGCCCGAGCCCTCGCCCTTGCCGGGTTGCATCACCTCGTGAATCAGCTGCGCCAGCCTCAGCACCGTGGCGTCGTCCCCCGTCTCGGCGATCCGCTGGAACCGCTGGGCGAGGTCCGCGACCATCGCCCCCGCAGTCGCCACCCTGCGGCCCTTCTCCGCCGGTAGGCCCGTCACCGGGTCGAGCTTCGCGCGGAGCTGCTTGCCCCAGAGCGCGCGCTCGAGGATGCGCCGCACGAGGTCCCGGCGGGGGACCAGATCAGAGCCCCGGCGCACGCCGCCGTTCGACCCGGGTTGGTGCTGATGGGAGATCAGGTGCTCGGCGGGCGTTCCGACGGCGCGAGTCGGGCCCATTCGTGGCCCACTCGCATCCTGAGGTGGGGACGGGGGCTTCCCCGGTTCTGGCTTGGCGTTCTTCGCGCCCTTCATCTCCGTCTCCCGTCGTCGCCGTCACCGCGGGTTCGCGCTCAACCTCGAGGTCCTACTGGGCATCGGTCAGTTCGTTCGCTCGCCCGCCGATAGGCTCCTCTCTGACTGCCATGCCGCGCAGGAAGTCGTTGAGTACGGTCCCGACGGAGGCGCGGAGCGCGGTGATCCGACGCGAGAAGCCCGGCACCGAGCAACCTGCCGCGGCCCATGTCGGACACTCATGCTTGATAACAAAGACGATCGTGCTATTTTTACTCATCCGTCGGCTTTCCCTCCTAGCGGAACTGCCGACCTTCATGCAGAGGCGTGGCGTATGTCACGTGCGCGCGGAGGTGTCCGCGTAAACTGTCTATCGCTCTCCCCGTCAGGGATTCCTTTGCCGTCCAGGCGACGAATCTTATTGGCAGGAGATGTGCGTGGTGCCACTGTAGACGCCTGCGCCCCGGTTGTATCGGCCCGTCTCAGTCGCCCAGCATCGTGCGGGAGCGTAGGATGCCGGCACCTGGCGCTGGGCGGCTGCGGCAGCGAACCCGGTGGCGAGCGACTGAAGGAACGTGTTAAGCCGTTCCTGCTGGACCTGGGCCATCTGAAGATTGAGGTTCAGTCTCGCCGTTTCGTTTTGCATGCGTTGCAGTGTGCTGTCCTGGACCGCCTGCATAAAATGTAGGAGGTGATCGTCGTCCCACCGGGCCGCATCGGCCTGTTCCGCTGCGTAACGCGCCATGGCGATGAGGTACTCGTCACGCCAGCCGGTTGGATGGTTACACCTGGCACAGCAACCGCCACACCTTCGCTTCTCGGCTCGTCATGGCCAGTGTGGACCTGCGCACCGTCCAAGTGCTCGGCGGCTGGAAGACGCTGAGCATGGTCGCGCGGTATGCCCACCTTGCTCCGGAGTACCTCCATGCCGCTGTTGAACGACTCGTCACGTTGGCCGAACCGGAAAGAGGCCGGAAAATAACGGGATCGCCGTCAGGTGTGCAAACGGTTGGTGTATCGTAACCCATCGCTGTTATTGAGTACGGAGGGCTAGCCTCAATTGGTAAGGCAGCGGACTTGAAATCCGCGGGGGCGCAAGCCCCATGGGGGTTCGAATCCCTCGCCCTCCGCCAACTTACTTTGCACCCCGGCAGGTTTCGGCACGCCCATTGAGCCACTTGACGCCGACTCTCTTTCGGAAGATTCTCGGGCGCGCCCAGCAACTCGCGGGGGCGCCGACGTGAGCCGGCGTCTCACACAGCGAGGGCGGAAGGAGCAGCGCGAGGGGGACGCGCCGGCGATGTCTTCGAACGTGACGCCGGAGAAAATGGCCGTGTCGTCAACCGACTGACGGGAGGGACCACATGACACGCATTGTCTCAGTTATTGTGCTGGCCGTCGTGACGCTCGTCGGCACTCCAGCCGTGGCTCCAGTCCTGTCGAGCTCGGTTGTATACGCCGAGGTGTCCGATGAGCAGCTCATGGATCAGCTGCTCAAGATCAAGAGAACACTCGCCGACCTAGAGGAGAGCCTCAAGGCCAAGAAGATGCCGACAGACGCGAGACGCAGCGAAAAAATAATGCCCATGCTGAACGAGATCGACAGGCTCTTGCAGGCAGTGCATGCCTATGGCTCGAATTAACCGTTAGACCCATGGCCACGCGGTATCGGTACCAGCTGCCTGTCGAACAGACCAATTGGACCCTCCAGGGCGAGACCGAGACGTCGTTCACCTGGGAATACGAGGACGAGCGCGAGAAGCTGCTCGCGCTCTACGACAAGGGCAAGAAGCAGCAGTGGGACGCGGCCGTCAGGATCGATTGGTCCCTGGACCTCGACCCGGAGAACCCGCAGGAGATTGACGACCGCCTCATCCCGATCTACGGCTCCGATCTCTGGAATCGGCTGACCGACAAGGAGAAGATCCGCGTTCGCCATCACCAGCAGGCGCAGTCGCTTTCACAGTTCATGCACGGCGAGCAGGGGGCCCTCATGGCCGCGGCCAGGATCGTGCAGACGGTCCCGGATCTCGATGCGAAGTTCTACGCGGCGACCCAAGTGATGGACGAGGCCAGACATGTGGAGGCGTACGCGCGGCTGCTGAACGAGAAACTCGGGATCGCATACCCGATCACCCCCGGGCTCAAGGCGCTCCTCGAGACGGTGCTGACCGACCGGCGCTGGGACATGACGTACCTGGGCATGCAGATTCTGATCGAGGGACTTGCGCTCGCGGCCTTTCAACGCATCCGCGACTACGCCAAGAATCGACTCGCCGCGTCGGTCAATGCGTATGTCATGCAGGACGAGGCGCGGCACGTCGCGTTCGGGCGGCTCGCGCTGCGGGACTATTACCCTCAGCTCACCGAAGCCGAGCGCGGCGAGCGCGAGGAGTTTGTCGTCGAGGCCTGCTACCACATGCGTGATCGCTTCAATCAGAGGGAGCTGTGGGAAAATCTCGGCCTTCCGGTCAAAGAGGCCATCGATGCGGCGATGGGTTCTGAGAACATGCGCCTGTTCCGCAAGCGTCTGTTCAGCAGGATCGTTCCGACGGTGAGGGACATCGGGCTATGGGGGCCACGCGTCCAGAGCGCGTTCGCTGATATGGGGGCGCTGGAGTTTGCCGAGGTGGACAGCGAACAGCTGTTGGAGAAGGACAATCAGGTCGCCCAGGAGTTCGACGCCGGTCGCTTCGTCCGACAAACCCTCGTCTGACCCAGGGGAAACGCCCCCCCGAGTCTCGGACGTCAGGCCGCGCTCGCGTACACGGCAGGGTCCAATCTGCGGACGCGCTCGACCGTCTCGTCCAGAGGCACCACATCCGCACTGATCATCTCCATATCGAAGAGGTTTACCCGGTGCGGCACGTCCGCTCGGTCGGCGACACATTCCTCGGGGATGATCACCCGGTAGTCGTACGCGAAAGCGTCATCGACGGTCGCTCGCACGCAGCCGGAGGTCACCATCCCCGTGATGATCAGCGTGTCGACGTTGTGAAAGGTCAACATGCTGTGAAGCTGCGTCCCGAAGAACGCGCTCGGCTTGCCCTTCACGATCACCGGCTCGTTGGGCCGTGGCGAGATCTCGGCCGGGATTGCGGCGGACTCGTGGGCGGCGGGATCGCCGGCCTGACCGAAGATGCCGGGGCAGGAATCATACCACCGCCCGGCCTCGGTGCGGTTCGCGAACGGGACCATTTTCGTGAAGCAGACGGGGATCCCGATCGGCCGGGCCACCTCCAGCAGGCGCGCGATCCCGCGTAGCGCCGCTTGCCCCATCTTCGCGCTGCCGAGGGCGAAGCGGTCCTCGACGAAGGCGCGGGTCATGTCGACGACCACGATACCCACCTTCCGTCCCCACCCGATGGGGTGCCCGAAGTTCGCCTTGCGGTACATGGCGAGATCGCTGTCGGGAATGACGTCCGGGACATACGCGTTCTGGCGGTCGAGCTTCCAGTCCGGCATCGGCCTCCTCCTCAGGCGAGCGAAGGCAATCTCATCGGCGAACCCTCTCTTCGACCGCCCTCAATACCAGCCCCGGCTGAGCTTGGCGCCCAGCATTTCGTCGTAGACATCGGTGCGCCGGTCGCGAAGAACCTGGTTGTACTCGTTCCAGTTGCGTTTCCGACGCGCGTCTGCCAGGTTCGCCTCCGCGTAGATGATCTCCTCGCGGTCGGCGCTGGCCGGTCCGCCGATGGCCCAGCCCGTGTAGCTGACGATGATGCTCTGGCCGATGAACGGCTGACCGCGCTCCACGCCGATCCGGTCGGCCGCGGCGACGAACACGGAGTTCGCATGGGCGGCCGCCATGCAAAGAATGTTCGCCATCGCCTCGCGGTGCTTGTCCTGGCCAGGAATCGGCACCCAGTTGGTGGGGACGCAGACGATGTCCGCTCCCTGGAGCGCGCAGAGCCGATAGCTCTCGGGAAACCACCCGTCGTAGCAGATGAACGTGCCGATCCGGCCGAGGGGCGTCCGGAACACCGGAAACCCGACGTTGCCGGGCTCGAAGAAGAGGTTCTCCTCGTTCCAGAGGTGCGCCTTGCGAAACGTTCCAATATGCCCGGCCGGGCCGATGACGACCGCGGCGTTGTAGAGCGCCTGACCGGCGCGCTCGTTGATGCCGGCCACGATGTGGAGGCCGTGCTCGCGCGCGACGTCCTTCCAGGCCTGACAGGTCGCCCCGTCCGGCACCTCCTCCGCCAGACCGAAGGCCTCGCGGCGGGATTCGAACACGTAACCCGAGTTGCAGAGCTCGGGCAGGACGACCAACCGTGCACCTTGCACGGCGGCCTTCTCGATGAACTCGAGCGTCCGTCGCACGTTCCGGTCTTTCTCTCCAACGACCGGCTCCATCTGCACGCAGGCGATCTTCACCACGGCCTCGTCACGCGTCTTTGGCTCGTTCATGCGCCCTCCACGTGCGCCGTCATCAGCACCGAGAGCATCGCGCACGGCGGCCCCCCAGGGCAAGGGCTGCCGCGCTATACTCCGCGAGACCGATGGTAGACTCCGCGCGGCACGAACGAGAGTCGCGGGCGTGGCCGGTCCTTCCCTCCGCCGGCCCGCGATGGCGGGTGCTCGGCGCGGGCTTCGTCCTGCTTCTTGCGCTGCTCGCGGCGAGCGCACTCGTGCTCGGAGAGTACGCACAGCAGATCCTGTCGCAGGCGTTCTTCTTTGCCATCGCGGCGGTCACGGTCGACCTCCTCTGGGGCTACACGGGCATCCTGACCTTCGGGCAATCGGCGTTCTTCGGCGTCGGTGTCTACACGGTCGCCATCGCCTTGGCCTACTACGTCGAAGGAGTGCTCGGCACGGCCATCGTCATGCTCGCCGCGATGGTGGCGGCGGCCCTGATCGGCGCCGCCGTCGGCTGGCTGTCCTTCTTCGACCGTGCGTCGCCGATCTACGTCGCGATCGTCACCCTCGCGCTTCCGGTCGTCGTCACGCAGGTCATCCTGAGCGGTGGGGCCTACACCGGATCGAGCAGCGGTCTACCGATTCCCGCTCCAGCAATCTCGATCGCGCAGTGGTACTGGATTTCGGGAGCGCTCTTGCTCCTCGTCGCCATGGGCGGTTACGTGCTCGTCTCGAGCGACGCCGGACGCATCCTCGTCGCCATTCGCGAGAACGAGGAGCGCTGTCGATACCTCGGCCTCAGGACTTCGCGCCTGAAGATCCGCCTCATGGCCGCCTGCAGCGCTGTCGCGGCGCTGGCCGGCTCCTGCTACGTGCTCTTCGGCAGCGTCGCCGCCCACTCGTACGGAGACTTCGTCTTCGGTACGGAGCTGGTCGTCTGGACGGCTCTGGGCGGGCGCGGGACATTGATCGGGCCGATTCTCGGTACGGTGGGCGTCAACTACGTATCCGCCGTCCTGGGCGGCAACTTGCCATTCGTCTGGCTGCTCTTCGTCGGGTTCGCGTTCGTGCTGATCGTCGTGTATCTGCCCCAGGGGCTCGTGCCGGCGATCGGCGGTGTGCTATCGCGCGCGACCCGCGCTGCGGCGTCGCTCGTGAGGGGGCGAGGCGCGGTCGTCGCCGCCGAGCGAGGACGTGCCGCGATGCCTCAGGTTCGGGCGGCCGCGTCCACGCGCGGGGCGCCGCAAGAGGACGCGACGACCGGGGTGGAGCAGCGGACACCCGTGCTGGAGTTGCGCGATGTGAGCAAGCGCTACGGCAGCCTTCAGGTGCTCGACGGCGTCAGTTTTCAGGCCCGCCGCGGCGAGGTCGTGGGCATCGTGGGACCGAACGGCGCCGGCAAGACGACCCTCCTGCGCTGCATCGCCGACGGCCGTGAGCGGTCGGGCGGCGATGTCCTTGTCAACGGCCGCCACATCGCGGGGCTTCCTCCCCAAGAGTGCGTGGCGCTCGGCGTCAGCCGGAAGTTCCAGACGCCGAACGTGTTCGACGCCTTGTCCGTCCTGGACTGCTTGCGCGTCGCGCGCTCGTACCGCGCGTCCACCTCGCCGTGGCGACGGTCGTACACGGTCGAGCTTCCGGAGCCCGCCCTCCACACGGTGCACGTCTCGGGGCTCCTCGCCCGCCTCGACGAGCCCGCGGCCCACCTGTCCCACGGAGCGAAGCAGGCCCTCGAGCTCGCGATGGTGCTCGCGCTGGAGCCGACGGTCCTGCTCCTCGACGAGCCGACGGCCGGGCTCACGCGCGAGGAGCGCGCGGCGATCGGCAGCGTGTTGACGGAGCTGGCGCGGAGTCACCGGCTCTGCATCCTCCTGATCGAGCACGACCTCGACTTCGTCCGTGAGATCAGCACGCGGCTCGTCGTGCTGCACATGGGGAAGGTCCTCGTCGACGGGCCGCTCGCCGAGGTGGCCGAGTCGGAGGTCATCCGCACGATCTACGTCGGCGGAGGGACGCGGACGTGATCGCGGACGCGCGCACCGCCCTCGCCGTCGAGGGCCTGGAAGGGGGCTACGGCGACTCCGCCGTGCTCCACGGGGTGACGCTCGACGTGCGTCCGGCGGAGATCTTCGCCATCCTCGGCAAGAACGGGATGGGCAAGACCACGCTGCTCAAGACCATGATGGGGCTGCTCCCCGCCCGCGGCGGCCGCGTGGAGGTCCTCGGTGCGGACGTGAGTCGGTGGGCTCCGTACCGGATCACCAGGCTCGGCGTGAGCTACGTCCCCCAGGAGAAGTCGATCTTCCAGGATCTCTCCGTGGAGGAGAACCTTAGACTCGCGCTCAGGGAGGTGTCAGAGTTCACCGACCGACTCGACGCCGTGGCCCAGTGGTTCCCGGTCTTGAAGGCGCGGCACCGGCAGCGAGCGGGGACGCTGTCGGGTGGCGAGCAGAAGATGCTCCTGATCGGCCGGGCGTTGCTGACCAAGCCACGTCTGGTCCTCGTCGACGAGATCAGCGAGGGTCTCCAGCCGGCGATGGTCACGAGGCTACGGGAGGTGCTGACGCAAGAGCGGCGAGCTCGCGGACTGGCGATCGTGCTGGTGGAGCAGAACGTCGACTTTGCCCTGGCGCTCGCCGATCGGTACGCCGTTCTGAAGGTGGGAGCAGTCGTGGAGACCGGACGCACTGCCGATGCCGGGGCGCGAGAGCGGATCGAGCGACACCTCGTCCTCTAGCGCACTGGAACAACAGGAGGCACGTACCGCGAGCTCGACCGGCGGACGGCCTCGACGAAAGGAGAGCGTGACATGCGAGAGCGGTGGACGGATCACAGAGCGCGATCACTGGCGACCCTGCTCGTGGTGCTGATGACGGCGATGGTGCCGGCGGGCGCCGTGCAGTCGCAAGACAAGAAGCCGATCGTCATCGCCGTGCCGGTCGGCCTGAGCGGCGTCAACAGCGTCGTGGCGCCGGCCGTGGTCCAGTCGGGCGAGCTCGCGGTCGAGGAGATCAACGCCAAGGGCGGCGTCCTCGGCCGGAAGCTCCAGCTGGTTCCGCTCGACGACGAGAGCGGGCCGGCCGGTGCCGTGAAGGCCTTCAACACGGCGATCCATCAGCATAAGGCCGACACCATCATCACGATGGAGACGAGCGCGGCCCGGAACGCCGGAGCGCCCATCGCCGAGCGGGCGAAGACGCTCTTCATCTACACGTCCTTCTACGAGGGCCGGGCCTGCGGCAAGACCCTCTTCGTCAACGCCTGGGTGCCCGAGCAGGTCGTGCCTCCGCTCGTCAAATTCATGACCGACGAGAAGAAGGTCAAGAAGTGGTTCGCCGTCGGCAGCGACTATGCCTTCGGACGCGGGATGATCGAGGCCGCCAAGAACACGATCAAGGGGGCGGGTGGCACGATCCTCGGTGAGGAGTATCAGCCGCTCCAGCAGTCGGACTGGACGACGATCATCAGCAAGATCCGCGCGGCGAACCCTGACGGCATCATTTACTCGACGTCTGGAGGCGGCCCGAACATCGACTTCATGAAGCAGTTCAAGGCGGCGGGGCTCAAGATGCCGGTCGGGAGTCTCTCCATCGACGAGCTGACGGCCGAGGCGGGCGGCAATGCGGCGGAGGGCGTGTACTACACGGGCGACTACTTCACGGGCCTCGACAACCCCGAGAACAAGAAGTTCCTCGACGCGATGAAGAAGAAGTTCGGCGCCGGTCTCAAGACCCCCAACTCGCTCTCCGAGCCGGAGTACGACGGCGTCTACGCCTACGCCATGGCCGTGGAGAAGGCGGGGACCACCGACGTCGACAAGCTCGTCCAGACGCTGCCCACGATCGTCTTCAAGGGGCCGCGCGGGCAAGTGCAGATGAACAAGCAGCACCACGCCCCGCTGCCGGTCTACCTGGCTCAGGTGCAGGCCGACGGCAAGACGAAGGTCCTCAAGAGCTTCGGGCTCGTCGATCCGGGTAACCAGTGTCCTAATTTGAAATAGAGTCGAATCGCGACAGGAGGCCGAGCGCGTTGTTCACTACCCAGCTCCTCGATGTCGTCACGACGGCTGGCGTGCTGTACATCGTCGCGCTCGGCCTCCTGATCGTCTACGGTGTACTCAAGATCATCAACCTCGCGCACGGCGCGTTCCTGGCGGTCGGCGCCTACGCCGGGGTCGTCACGACCAGGCTCGGCTGGAACCCTTGGACGGCGCTCCTCCTGGCCTTCGTCATCGGCGTCGCCCTCGCGGCGCTGGTCGAGTGGCGGATTCTTCGGGGGCTCTACGAACGCCCACTCGACACGATCCTCGCCACCTGGGGACTCAACATCATCGTCGTGCAGCTCATCACGCTCTACTTCGGCCGGGAAATCCACTTCGCCGAGAGCCCGATCGGGCGGGCCGTGACGGTGAGCGGGGTGACATATTCTGAGTACCGTCTCGTGCTGCTGGCGCTCGCGGTCGTCCTGGGCGTGGTCGTATGGCTCGTGATGCAGCAGACGCAGATAGGCATCGTCGCGCGTGCCGTGATCATGAACGAGGAACTGGCGCAGGCGCTGGGGATCAACACCCGGCTCGTGCGATTCGTGACGTTCTGCCTCGGGGCCGGGCTGGCCGCCCTCGCCGGCACCCTACTCACCCCGCTCATCAGCGTTCATCCCAACCTCGGAGTCCCCTGGCTCATCAACGCCTTCATGCTGGTCCTGGTGGCCGGGGTGTCACTGGCGAACCTCGCGCTTGCCGCCCTCGTGCTCGGAGGCGCTCAGGTCCTCGTCAGCTCGTATGGCAATCCCGTGCTCGGAAGCCTCACGATCGTCATCCTGGCCGTGATCATCCTTCGGTTTCGCACGATCACGATCTGAAATGCTCCGAGCCCTCGTGCTGATCGCATTCCCGCTCGCCCTCTTGGCGACCGTCGCCATACGGCCCACCATCGTGACGGCCCTTCCGAGCCTCGTCGTGGATCTGCTGCTCGCGCTCATCATCGTCTGGCCCATTCTTGTCATCCGAGCCTTAAAACGCTAGCGAGTCATCGGCCGTCCCTTGATCGGGGCGCTTCCGGCGAGATAGCGTATATGGTATGGAGTCCGTTCCAGGCGTGAACGACAGGAGACGTGGGACGACGGGGGAGACGAGCATGGCGCTGATCAAGGTGACGGACCTCGCGTACGGAAGGCTGCGCGCACCGGATCTCGACACGGCGGAAGAGTTTCTGACCCACTTCGGGATGGTGAAGGCGGAGCGCACGAAGAACGCGCTCTACATGCGCGGAACAGATGCCGCCCACCACATCCATGTCACCGAGAAGGGCGAGCCCGGCTTCGTCGGCCTCGCCTACTATGCCGCCGGCGCGGATGACCTGAAGCGGGTGGCGCGGGCGCCCGGGGCGTCGGCGGTGGAGGAGATCGACGAGCCCGGCGGCGGTAAGCGGGTTCGGTTGCGGGAGCCGAACGGCTACCAGATCGAGGTGGTGTACGGGATCAAGAGGCCTCCCGCGATTGCGGTGAAGAGCCAGCCGCTGAACATGGGTAGGGACGCGTTGAAGCGGGCCGGAACGCTGATGCGCATCCACCGGGGTCCCTCCCGCGTGAAGCGGATCGGTCACGGAGTGATGGCCGCCCCCAACGTGCGGGACACGGTGCGGTGGTTCCGGGAGACGCTGGGGTTCGTCTGCTCGGACGACGTGTATGCGGGCACCAAGGACAACATCATCGGGTCGTTCAATCGGTGCGACCGTGGCGCGACGTACGTCGACCACCATGTGTTCTTCTGCATCCGCAACGAGCGGGCGGGGCTGAACCACCTGTCGTTCGAGGTTCAGGACATCGACGACGTGTTCACGGGCCACGAGTATCTCGCGCGCCACGGCAAGTACGAGCACATGTGGGGGATCGGGCGGCATCTCCTGGGCAGTCAGATCTACGACTACTGGTCGGATCCGTGGGGTCGGGTGCACGAGCACTGGTCCGACACCGATCGTCTGAACGTTCGGAATGGCTCCAATCTCCTGTCGGCCGAGGAAGGGCTCGCCTCGCAGTGGGGTGAACGGCCGCCGGAGAAGTTCATTCAGCGGGTCTGCCCGTAGAGCGGCGGAGGAGCGAGCGGCCCTGACCTTACAGAAGCGCCAGGTCGATGACTTCCGCCAGGCGACGAAGGTCGACGGGCTTCACGAGGTAGTCGAAGGCACCGCGCGCGAGGGCTTGACGCCCGAGCTCTTCGTCCGCGGTGCCGCTCAGCATGATCACCGGCACACCGGGCGCCAGGGCTTGAAGGGACGGGAGCAGATCGAGGCCGCTGAGTCCGGGCATGAGAATGTCGAGAAGCACCACATCCGCGCGGGTCTCCACGATCGCACGTAACGCGGCGGCGCCATCCGAAACGCATGACGCTTCGCAGCCGAGCGTCTTGACGAGGTCGGCGAGCATCGACCTGAGATGAGGGTCGTCGTCGACGATGAGCACCTTTGCGGCTCGCCTCGCGGGCCTCTCGATCGTCATCAGCGCTAACGATTCGTCATGTCCGGCTCGGCCGCAGCCGCACATTTTGTGCCAGCGACGACGGGCCCAGTCTGTTTGGTAACGAGCGAGTTTTGCCCCGTCGGGGAAACCCGGACCGGCACGGCCTCTGGCGCCTGCACCAGCCTGGTGCACGTGCACTCGCTCTGGTGCACCACGACCCGAGCGCCGGCGGGAATCTCCCACTCGTGGGGGACGGCGCTACCGTCGGCCTCGCTAGAAGCGTGGGGCTCGGCGCGCCCGGGGTCCCTTGCCTGCCTCCCGGGACCTCGCCTATGCTTCCCCCCGGGGAGGCGGAGTCATGGCGGACACGACGACTGGAGTGACGATCAGCCCGATCCATCCCTGTTTCGGCGCTCACGTCGCGGGCATCGATCTCGCCACGCCGCTCGACGAGCGCTCGTTCCGGTCGATCTTCGACGCGTTCCAGGAGTACTCCGTGCTCGTCTTCCACGACCAGCGGCTGACCGATGAGCAGCAGATGGCCTTCAGCCGGCGCTTCGGGCCGCTCGAGGAGACGATCAAGGCGACGGGCCAGGAAAACCGCCTGCACCCGAACCTCGTCGACCTCTCCAACACGGATCCCGATCACGACGGTCGGCTCATGGATTGGACGGACCGGCGCATGCTCTACCAGTCCGGCAACCAGCTCTGGCACACCGACAGCTCCTTCAAGCCGGTGCCGGCGATGGTGTCGCTGCTCTCGGGCCGCGAGGTGCCGCCGGCCGGCGGGGAGACCGAGTTCGTGAGCATGCGCCACGCCCACGCGACGCTGCCGGAGGAGACGCGTCGGCGGCTCGAGGCCAGGGTCGTCGTGCACAGCATCCTCTACTCGAGGAGCACCATCGCGAAGGGGCTCTTCGATCCGCGGCACGAGAAGGAGCTCCCGCCGGTGCGCCAGGCCCTCGTGCGCGTCAATCCCGCGAACGGTCGGACGTCGATCTACATCGGGTCGCACGCCTGGTACGTCGAAGGCATGCCCTACGACGAGTCGCGCCGGCTGCTCGACGATCTCCTGGCCCATACGACGCGCCCCGAGTGCATCTATCAGCACCGCTGGCGGCAGTGGGATCTCGTGATGTGGGACAACCGCTGCATGCTGCATCGCGGCCGGCCGTGGGATGCCGCGGTCCACCGGCGCGTGATGCGGCGGACGACTGTGGCCGGTGAGGGTCCGACGGTGGAGCCGCCGTTCGCCAGCCGGATCGCCGCCTGGGACGGGATCATCCCGGAGGGCGTCGGCGTCTAGTGGCGGGTACTCACGTGGAGTAGACGACGCGGCCGCCGACAACGGTCAGCTCGGCGGTGATGTCCTTGATGCGCGCCTCGTCGCACGTCAGCGGGTCGTCCGAGAGCACCACCAGATCGGCGAGCTTGCCGGGCTCGAGCGAGCCCTTCCGGTCCTCCTCGAAGGTCAGGTAGGCGCCCGTGGGCGTCGATGAGTCCCGGGATCACGGTGCGGCCGCGGAGATCGACGCGGCGCGTGCTCGGGGCGGCCAGCGCTGAGAGCTCGGCGCTCGAGCCCACCGCCGCGATGCGGTCGCCGGCGATCGCGACGGCCTCGGCGACGCTGAAGACGGGGTCCAGCGTGAGGACCTTCCCGCCGTGGAGGATCAGGTCAGCGGCCAACCCGGTGGGCGACGCAATGGGCGTGCGCGACCGGCGTGCCATCCTCGGTCGTCACGTCGATCTCGTAGAAGCCCGCTCGGCGCCCCTGCTTCTTCTCCCGCCCCTCGGCGACGAGCGCCGCGTCCGGCTTGACCGCGGCGAGGTAGCTGATCGTGATGCTCAGCGCCACCGCGGCCTCGCCGTGGGAGTTGCAGGCGGCGCCGAATGCGACGTCGGCCAGCGTGAAGATGACGCCGCCATGGGGATGGCCCTGGAAGTTCACCATGCCTGGCTGGAGCTTCAGGCTCACCCGGCAGTAGCCGCGGCGGAGGTCGAGGTACCGGATACCGAGGGACTCGGCCCATGGGTCGTTCTCGATGCGCGCGCGGAGCTCGGCGGGAACCGCGGGGTAGTCGGACGCGCTCACAGGCACCCATGGTACAACTTGAGCCCGTGATCGACCTCAACACGTTCTCGATCGTCGCGCGCGACGGCGAGACGGGCGCGCTCGGCGTCGCGGTCGCCACCGCGCGGCCCACGGTCGGGAGCCTCGTGCCCTGGGTCTCGCCGAGAGGTGCCGTGGCGACGCAGGCGCGCGTCAACACCGAGCTCGGCCGACAGGGCATGTTGCTCGTCGACCAGGGCGTGCCGATCGACGTCGCCCTGAGCGCGCTCCTCTGGAAGGATCGCGAGCGCGACATGCGCCAGGTCCATGGAGTGGACGGGGAGCGGAGCTTCTGCCACACGGGGGTCGACTGCGTCCCGTGGTGCGGCCACGAGGAGGGCGAGGGGTTCACGGTCGCCGGGAACATGCTCACGGGCCCCGAAGTCATCGCGGCGATGGCGCGGGCCTTCCGCGCGAGCGCCGCGGACGGGCGCGACCTGTCGGAGCGCTTGCTCCTGGCGCTCGAGGGCGGCCAGGCGGCGGGCGGCGACAAGCGCGGCAAGCAGTCGGCCGCGCTCCTGGTCGCCAGTCCCGAACCGCGCATGTTTCACAATCTCCGCGTGGACGATCACGCCGACCCGGTCGCGGAGCTCCGACGGGTCTGGGAAGTCGTCGTCGAGCACACTCGACAAATCGAGCGCGAGCACGGGCCGGCGGCGCTCCGCCTGTTCGGCCGGGTCAAGCACTGAATCGGGCCGCAGAGGTCGACGGATTCCCGGAGAACGGAAGGAGACGGACCATGAGTCTGATCAGGAAGGGGTTGTGCCTCGCCGTGGGGGCGCTCGGCGTCATGCTGCTCCAGGCGGGGCCTGCTCATGCGCAGAAGAAGACGCTCGTCGTGGCGCTGAACCAGGATCCCGACATCCTCGATCCGACGCTGGCGCGGACCTATGTGGGGCGGATCGTCTTCTCACAGATGTGCGAGAAGCTCTACGAGATCGACGAGACCCTCCGGATCTCGCCGCAGCTGGCCGCCGACCTGCCCGCGCTCAGCGACGGCGGCCGGACCGTCACCATCAAGCTCCGCCCCGGCGTGAAGTTCAACGACGGGACGCCGATGGACGCCGAGGCCGTCAGGTTCTCGCTGGACCGCCATCGCACGCTCAAGGGTTCGAATCGTGCGAGCGAGCTGGCGCCGGTCGACGCCGTCGAGGTGGTCGACCCGCTGACCGTGCGCCTGCGGCTGAAGGCGCCATTCTCGCCGCTGCTCGCCCAGCTCACCGACCGGTCCGGCATGCCCGTCTCGCCGGCCGCGGTCAGGAAGCTCGGCGACAACTTCGGCACCGCGCCCGTCTGCGTGGGGCCGTGGCAGTTCGCCGAGCGCGTGCCCCAGGACCGGATCGTGGTGGAGAAATCGCCCCACTACTTCGACCCCGCGCAAGCCCGGTTCGACAAGATCGTCTTCCGGATCATCCCGGACGACAACGTCCGCCTCGCGAACCTGCGCTCCGGCGACATCGATCTCATGCACATGGTCAGGCCGAGTGACGCGACCGCCATCAAGCGCGACGGCAGGTTCGAGCTGTCGAACGTGACGGGCCTCGGCTACCAGGGCATCACCATCAACCTCCGCAACAAGACCGGCAAGCAGAACCCGCCCGGCGACCTCGGCACACCGCTCGCCAACGACCTACGGGTGCGCGAGGCCTTCGAGCTCAGCATCGACCGTGAGGCGCTGAACCAGGTGGCGTGGGACGGGCTCTACACGCCGGGCTGCACGCCGATCCCGCCGATCAGCGTCTTCTTCGACAAGACCCGCAAGTGCCCGGCCCGCGACGTGGCGAAGGCGAAGAAGCTCCTGGCCGACGCCGGGCTGGGGGGCGGCTACGCGCTCGAGCTGGCGGTCATCAACAATCCGGGCGAGCGCCGGGTGGGCGAGGTGATCCAGCAGATGGCCCGCGAGGCCGGCTTCACCATCACCCTGCGCCCCCAAGAATTCGCCTCGGCCCTGAAGGATGACGACGACGGCAAGCTCCAGTCGTTCCAGATCGGGTGGAGCGGGCGCGTGGATCCCGACGGCAACATCCACCAGAATCAGACTTGCAAGGGGAGCCTCAACACCACCCACGCCTGTGACGAGAAGATCGACGCGCTCCTGAACCGGGCGCGCGAGGTGAGCGACGTGGACCAGCGCCGGGCACTCTACCGGGAGGCCGTCGACATGTTCACCGCCCGGCGGAACATCGTCTACATCTATCACCTGAACTACATCGTGGCGTTTCCGAAGAACCTCAAAGGCTACAAGGCGATTCCCGACGGCCTCATTCGGATCAAGGGCACGTCCTGGAACTGACCCGCTAACCGGCCGTGCTCGAGTTCCTGATCCAGCGGGCCGCGATCTCGGTCGTGACCCTGTGCGTGATCAGCCTCGTGGTCTTCACGGGCGTTCGCATGATCCCCGGCGATCCGGCCCGCGTGATGGCCGGGACCGATGCCGACGCCGCCGGGATCGAGGAGATCCGCGCGAAGTACGGGTTGAACGACCCGATTCCCGTCCAGTACCTGCGCTGGGCGGGGCTCGCGCTCCAGGGTGACCTCGGCCGATCGATCCGCACGCGTGACCCGGTGCTCAAGACGGTCGCGCAGAAGCTCCCGATCACGCTCGAGCTCGCCTGCTTCTCGCTGCTCATCGCCGTCGGCATCGCGATCCCGGCCGGAGTCCTGGCGGCCGTGCGCCGCAACACGGTCTGGGACATCCTGGCGAGTGGCGCGTCGCTCTGCGGGGTGTCGATCCCCAACTTCTGGCTCGGGATCGTGCTCATCCTGTTCTTCTCTGTGCGGCTCGGCTGGCTGCCCGCGTCGGGGTTCGTGCCTTTCTGGGAGAACCCGGTGGCCAACCTCCAGCGCATGCTCATGCCCTCCTTCGTGCTCGGCACGGCGCTGGCCGCCGTCCTCATGCGCCAGACCCGCAACAGCATGATCGAGGTCTTGAGCGCCGACTACATCCGAACCGCGTACGGCAAAGGCCTCGCGGGCCGGGTGGTGGTGTTCCGGCACGCCGTCCGGAACAGCCTCATCCCGGTGGTCACGATCCTCGGGCTGCAGATCGGCGCGCTCATGAGCGGCGCGGTGGTCACCGAGCAGATCTTCGTGGTGCCTGGCTTCGGCCGGCTGATCGTCGAGGCGGTGTTCACGCGCGACTATCCGCTCGTGCAGGGCGTCGTGCTGATCACGGCCAGCTCCTACGTCCTGATCAACCTCCTGGTAGACGTGTCCTATTCGATCCTGGATCCCCGCATACGCATCGGGGGCTCGGCGCAATGAGCGCGACGGCGGACGTGCTCGCGACGGCGGCGGCGGCGGAGGCGGCCGGCCGGATCCGCCGGGGCTGGCGGCGCGTCATACGCCGGCCGGCCTCGGCCGTCGGGGCGGCGATCGTGCTGCTCTTCGTGACGACGGCGCTCGCGGCGCCCTGGATCGCGACCACCGACCCGCTCCGCACCGACTGGAGCGCGATCCGCAAGGCTCCGACCTGGGCGCACCCGTTCGGGACGGACGACCTCGGCCGGGACAACTTCTCGCGCGTCGTCTGGGGCAGCCGCATCTCGATGCAGGCCGGCGTCTTCTCCATTCTCCTCGCCATCGTCGTCGGCGTGCCGACGGGCCTCGTGGCCGGCTACTACCGCGGCGCTCTCGATCAAGTCGTCATGCGTCTCACCGACGCATGGCTCGCCTTTCCGTTCCTGATCCTTGCCATCGGGCTCGTGACCATCATGGGACCGTCGCTCACGAACGCCACCGTGGCGATCGGGCTCGGCGCCACGCCGACCTACGTCAGGCTGACCCGCGGTCTGGTGCTCCAGACCTCGGCGCTGGACTACGTCCAGGGCGCGCGCGCGCTCGGCGCCGGGGACGTGCGCCTGATGGCCCGGCACATCCTGCCGAACATCGTCAGCTCGCTTCTCGTTCAGGCCACGGTGTCGATTCCCATCGCGATCATCGCCGAGGCGATCCTGTCGTTCCTGGGGCTCGGCGTGCAACCGCCGGCGCCGAGCTGGGGCACGATGCTGAACGCCGCGCAGCAATTCCTCGAGACCGCGCCCTGGATGGCCTGGTGGCCGGGGCTCGCGATCTTCTCCCTCACGCTGTCGTTCAACCTCGCCGGCGACGGGCTCCGCGACGCCCTTGATCCGCGCCTCAGAGTCTGAAATCATCGCGGCACCGCGCAAAGGAGGCGGTGTCATGGGACGCGCCCCGGTCCTCTCGCTGCTCACGCTTGTCCTGCTCGCGGCGCCGGCCGCCGCCGAGACCTACCGGTGGGTGGACGGGAAGGGCGTCGTCAACTACTCGGACCAACCGCCGCAGCAGGGGCCCGTCGCGGGCGAGCGCGAGGCCCTCATCGAGGAAGCGCTGACGCTCTCGGGCGTCCG
>Ga0137418_10001955_pt1 | contig 18911 bp, 21 predicted proteins | sample CZODoug3_1_2_16f_FD_122242 | JGI IMG/M metagenome (GOLD analysis project Ga0137418, IMG submission 122242) | Vadose zone soil fungal communities from Angelo Coast Range Reserve, California, USA - CZODoug3_1_2_16fungal (Hybrid Assembly) | ecosystem: Environmental > Terrestrial > Soil > Vadose... | reverse complement strand
GCGCGGCGCCGGTCTCCTGGAGTTCTAGAGCAACCCCCAGGAAATCGGCGCCGCATAATTTCTGTCATTTCGCTCTGCTCGGCCGCAGAGCGGTCCAGCCTCGCAGAAAATTCTGTGGAGGTGTGTGAATGTCTCTCGATCCTCGAAAAATTTCTGACGAAATTCCGGAGGAAGGCCTCGGTTCGTTGCGCGGCTGCCTCATGGATGGCGACGCCGAACAACGCAGACGCCAGCGAAGCATTCGGCGCCGCTCCCTGGCAATTTCCATCGCAGTGCAGAGCGCCATTCTCACCGCGCTCATCCTTGTGTCACTCTTTGGCAAGCCTCAGAGCATCGCCCACGCCAACGTAACTCCTGTACCGCCCTATTCTCCGTACCGCGATACATCGCAAGATTCTGGCGCGCAGCGTAATTCCAGCGGGCCACGCCCCGTCTGTCACATCTGCCCGTCAACACAAATTTCTCCGACGATTCCAACGCATGACCCCAACCCGTCCGGAAATCCCACAGGCGAGCCACAGCCTCCAGGAATGGGAGATGGCCCTATCGGAGGACCCGAAGGATTTCTCCCCTTTGATGGCGGGAGACATGGGCCCATTCCGCCGAACATACCCATGCCTGCAGTGGGGTTAAATGCTGGCATAGGACCAGGACCACCTGGGCCAAACATGTCGGCCCTCTCAAATCCATCGTGATGGGCCCTCCCACGTCCTCGGGCCTCACCGTATGGGAATTGCACAAACGGCTCGTGCATGTGTCCGTTGAAGTCTCCGAACAAAGAGTGGAACAGCACAAATGGATCGGTGAATGGGTTGTGACGCGGCATAGAGCTCCCACCGGCACCAAAAGCGCGCATCCCTGGGCCATGAAAATTACTGTGAAAGTCGAAGAATGGGTCTGGATGTCCAGAGTTGTGATGTCGGTTGCGCCTGGGTGGTGGAGTTCCAGGAGTCTCTGGGGGTGGCCAGACACCATGAAGATCATAGACCTTGTAGAACATCAGTAAAATACCATAGTGTATGATCCGACACACTTACTCGACGATTTTGGGGGTCATTGAGAACTTCGTATGCGTTGTTGACCTAAATGCCACATGAATCAGCACTTGCCACTCTGCTGGTCTGCTCATGAGCAACTCACCTTCCGGAATTCCCCTTCAGCAGTAGCTTTCTCAGCTTCTGTTTTTGAAGAGAACCTGTCTGGATGTGTTTCCAGCGCCCTCTTCTTATAGGCCTTCCGTACTACATAAATGAAGGGTCAATGACGGCATCCCACAATTGAACGCTGATTCGTACTTTGCTCTGGAGTAGCATTTCGATCCAACCCAAGGGTTTCGTAAAGATTAGAGGCCATAGTGACAAAACAGAGTAAGGCAGATACAGCACAATATGTAACAAGGAGACCCGCGAACAGCCTCACCTCATCCTCGGATTTTGGTGGTGTGTACGTCCAATTAGGAAGGTGCCCCTGAAGTTACAACTCCACCGCTTGTGGCATCATGCCATCCTGTGGCATGCCATTGTCGAGAAATGCATTTACACGAAACAGTACTCTGCGCCACGGGTCCCATCTCATCAAGTACCGGGCCAGGCGCAATAACTCTGCATGATATTCAGACGGGCTCATCTCTAGCATCCTTCAAGCAAACTAGCGCGGGCACCCATTGCACAACCTTTGTCGAGTCTCGAGATTCTCAGGGGGGCTTTATGCTAGCTGCACAGCCAGACAAATCAATACTGAACGTGTACAACTTCCAGAAAGTGAGCGGCCAACTAACCTTATCTGGTTGCAAAAATAACGTCTTGTCTGGGCCCAGGACCAAATTGCCCTTAAAATAGTCTTACCTGAAAAGCTGACTTGTCTAGCTGTTGATAAAAGGGGTGAATTTTGTGCCGGTGGAACGGCTCAAGGACGGATATATCTATGGGAGGTGCGTTTATTCATCTTACCTGCAGCAGCCGATATGCAGTCGTTCCGCAGGTGGCTTCTGGAATACTATACAACTGTTGGGATGCGCATTACCGCCAAACTACCATATTGCGGTTTACCGAAGATGGAGCTGCTCTTCTCTCAGGCAGTGAGGATTCTGGAGTGTGCGTCTGGTCCTTATCAAGGTCTGCGACTCTCTTCAAATTGTCAATGGGTCTTTGTTCATATGGAATCTACGCAGACTACTTGATGACGAGGTGCAAAATGAGCTGCCAACACCATACTGCACACTTTCGGATCACACACTTCCAATAACCGATATCATTTGTGGTGTTGGCACGTTTCCAACATGTCGAATCCTCACCTCGTCTGTTGATCATTCTGTTAAGGTTGGAACAATCATTTTTAACTTTGTTAGAAGCTAACTTCATTGTAGCTCTGGGACCTCTCTTCTCGCTTCCTCCTTACAACATTCCAATTCCCCAAACCAATCTCATGCATAGCATGGGATGTCACGGAGTGTATGTTCTTTGCTGCTTCTCCGGATCCGCAGGGTTCCATACACCAAGTGAATATGTTTCGTCGACGAGCTGATCACTCCACTGGAGGAGTGACAGAGGCTATTGGCGGGGCTGGTGTTGCGGATGTCATCAGAATGGGAGAAGAAGACCCAAAGACCCGAAATAAAAGACTAATTACTGTTGGGTAAGCAAAGAACGGCAGCTACGACGGACTCTATGCCTAATTTTGCGCGTTATACCAGGCAACCGATATCAACGCTCTGTATTTCCCTGACGACTTCCCTCTTGTTGGTAGGTACATCGACAGGGGTCATCCACGTCTACGACATACCTTCACATCAGCTCCTCCGCTCTATATCGTCCTTCAAGGATAAAGGCCTCAGCATAACACACCTCGCAACCCTACTTAAACCACCCGACCTGATCGGGCATATTAGTCTGAGTCTTGAGAGTGCAAGCGGTGGTATGGATGCCATTCCTGTTAAGCCTGTCGTTCCATTTCACAGAATGAGAGACGTGAAGAGCCGAGAGGCTCATGAAATATCCATATTATTACCCATTCAGCATACTGTCAGTCCCACATACGAAGAGACCGTTCTAACTTATACTGACATATCACAGACTACAGCGCAAAACCCAATAACAGTTCATACCCCAACTTCTCACGAATTTCTTCGTGAGCACGCTTTCTTCGTTCAACCCCCCTCCGCAGCTGCAGAAGGTAGTACCTCTGTATCTCTCGAATCCCACGTAACATCCCTCGAAGCGGAAGTATCTGAGCTCCGCGAGCAATTGGGGAAAGCCAAGGGTGTCAACGATGCTATGTGGGAGACTATTGTGCAGAAGGTAATACCTCTTGCAAACGGCAGGGAGAAGGGTTCGACAGCTGGCGATGAAGTTGAATTAGAGAGGAGAAGGAAGCGAGGTCGGGTGTGAGCATAGCATAGAACGCAAGCCCAGGTAATTTCGTGGGGCAGCAGCATCGCCCTGTCTTCTGGTCAACCTGGCCGGAAACTTCCCTACGTCCCACAAAAATATATTCAGAACGCTGTTGTCTCTCTCAGGTTACCAAAATTACGGAGATGCGTAAAATTTTGCAGGTCCTACTCGTGTTGGTACTACTGTACTATTTCGACCTTAGGTTCGTCACAGGTCACAGTCGAAAAAAAGAGTGCCTTTAAATTCGCCACAAATCGACAAGGAATTTTTCGGCCTTTTCGGAGACCAAAATTCACAAAATTGACGAACCTAGGGTCGAAATAGTACAGTGGTATTGTGGCAGGTGTTTCGATCCAGGGAGCACGGGAATTTTATCGATGGGATCCAATTCTAGGTAATCGAATTTCACCGTGATGCGGCATGTGAGACGAAAGCTTTTGCAACGCTGCCGGCGTTCCAGCTGCAGTTCAACTAGTCCCGTAAACGGCAAGATTTTATTCAAACTGCCTTCTTTCAGGGAGATGGTTCAAATCTAAACCTGATCATGCCGACAAAGACATTATGAATTGGTCCGCACACGAGACGGTTCTACTATCACCTTGATCTCCTTGAGTGAACTACGTTTTTTGTGAAGGAAATCTAATTATTTCGGTGTTAGCTAGACACGTATCACAGTAGGTATGGAGAGCTCGTACTTACGATGAGCAAGCTTTCTGCATGTGACGAAGATGTGACTCTAGCTCGGGTCCGATTGACTGTATTGGGATTACAAATATATATAGAGTGCACGTCCGGTCGCCCTAAATTCAATATATATCACGAATCTCAGTATGATATACTCCTGCTAATACACTCTAAGTACTAATAATTTTGCCATTGTACACCATCACTGCAAATCCTCCCGGAAATACTAAATACGGTCAAGGATTTGTACATAAAGCAATTTCGTATGCATTTTGAAAGCATTGTGAATTCGGTTCTGTGCCAGATGCTTAGCTAATATGCTATTCGCGAAATCCCAGCCTTGATCCAATTGACTCAGACTCTTGCTCGCAAGACCTCCCTTCTTGGATTGGGTTGCGATGAGCCAATACCTTGGTTCTTTTCAGTTCCATTTGGAGAGTGACCACTCGGAACCGAATCACGCTACTATTGTAACACTTCGACTCAGCCGCCAAACGCGCCCACATATAGTATGATATAAGCAAGATACTGTTACCCGATATCTAACATTCCCAGAATCGAGTTTTGTCTCACGTCTATTATTTCGGGCTGCGAGTACTAGTATTCATCGCACCTCGAGAAAATCGTGTCATTATTGATCATCTGGATCCCAAATTGTTTCGTGGTAGAACCATGCCCAAAGACCGCAAGCCGCTAAAGCAAACGGACATAGAAGGACTTGTGGTGACGGCCCAGCAGAGTCGTTTCCATGTTGACGCTTCTGACAAGCCAGCATCGAAGGAGGTTTGTTGCACTCCTCGGCTATCTTCAATGCTCTCATGCTGCCCACGAGTTAGATCGATGTTAGAGATCTAAGTATATCTATCGGCGGCCGTGAGATTCTGGCCCACGCAGAGCTGAAACTCCACGAAAACGTGCACTATGTGCTCGCGGGCAGAAATGGTGTCGGAAAGTCGAGTATGTGTGGCTATATCATCTTGTTAAGCAAACCTGACAACTCGTACACGTATTATAGCGCTTCTGAGAGCATTAGCAGAGGGTCGCATTCCAGGCGTGCCATGGAGCCTGACTATGCTACTCCTCGGGCAATCGACGCTTGTTTCTAACGGTCTTGATGATCAACTTCCAGATATACAGTCCGATCATGTTACCGTACTAGAGCGTGTCATCCGAAGCGACTCTCGTCGCGAACGTGCCCTCAGGGAACTTCGAAGTGCGTCGGTTCCATAATTTAATTTTTTTAGCCTCTTGAGATCCAGTCAACTTACATTCGCCAACAACTTAGACCTTTCTGAAGCGCTGGACAACATCAATGATCCATTGACTGTGGTCAGAGCCATTCGGAAGTTGAAACATGAGCGTTTGGAACGGGCCCTCACCGAAATGAAGGAAATTGCGGCGCGACGAAGTGGTGCAAGAGGAGCCAAGTCGAGGAAGGACCTCATTTCTCTTGAGGAACGGGTCGCTAATTCCAAATCAAAGCACGTGATCCCCAATTTCATTCAACGCATTCTATAAACTGATTCACTGAAGGCTCGAACAATCGGATGATGAGATTGACCCCAACACATTGCAGGATGAGACAAGTGCTGCGGTCGATACGTTATCAGAGATTCAATTGTATCTCGATGCGGTGCGCTTCTTCGAATGTCTTTGCATGCGTTGGTGCAACTAACCGACTGTCATCCCACTCACTCAAGATATACTCATCAACCGCAGATGTTAGAGCCCGAGCCGTATTGCGAGGCCTTGGCTTCTCAAAAGACAGCATCGACCGTCCATTTACGACACTCTCTGGTGGATGGCGCACGCGCTGTGCTCTGGCCTCTGCCCTGTTCCAGAAAGTCGATATCCTCCTTCTGGACGAGTGCACGAACTTTCTGGACCTGCCAGCCGTCATCTGGCTTGAAGGCTATATCCGAAGTCTCGAGACAACAACAGTCGTCGTGATCACTCATGACCGTGACTTTGCAGATGCTGTCGCAGACGAACTCCTTACTCTGCGAGAATGTAGCCTACAACACTTCTGTGGCAACCTATCCGCTTTCGAGTGTGAGCGCCGCTCTCAGACGAAGTATCTAACGCGAATGAAGGATGCTCAGGAGCATAAGTCAAAACATATGGAGGACACCATCGAAGCGAATGTACGGGCAGCGAAGCGGACTGGTGACGACAAGAAGTTAAAGCAAGCGGCTTCACGTCGCAAGAAGCTTGATGAACGCACTGGAATGGAGGTAGGTCTGCGAGGAGGACGGTTCAAGCTTAATCGTGACTTTGCCGGCTACCATAACTCAATGAGGGACGAAATTGAGATTCCCACTATGGATCCCTTAGTTCGCATATCTATTCCCTCCACCCCTCCACCACTGCGCTTTCCCGGTGCATTGGTGTCGTTGAAACAGGTCTCATTTTCGTATCCTGGAGCAAGTAAGACGACTTCATTCACATTGAAAGATGTAGACTTGGTAATCCATCCAGGCGAACGTGTTGGTATTGCTGGACTGAACGGTTCGGGAAAATCGACGCTTGTCGGATTGGTTGTTGGGAAAGATGACAGCCAGCAAGGAGGATCGAATAGAAATAGCGATGGCGGACTGCTTCCATCGCGTGGTGCAGTGACCCGCCATTCCAGGGCTAGTATTCGTTGCTTTTCGCAACATGCGGTTGAGGAGCTAGGGTCCAAGGGCATGCAAGACCGTAGTATCACAGCGTTGTCAGAACTACTTGCCACGGCAGCCGGAGAGCTTACAGAACAGGAAGCAAGAGCTACACTTGGGACGCTTGGACTTCCTGGGCGTGTCGCTGCAGAAGTTCCCATAGCAGCACTCTCAGGTGGGCAGAAAGTGTGTTTTTCTTCGAGGTCGCTTTGTAAGACTCCTGAGTTCTGATCCGTCATTCTGACATTAGGTCCGACTAGCCCTTGCGAAGCTGATCTATTCGCCGCCGCACATCCTAGTGCTGGATGAGGTGACGACTCACCTAGATTCAGACACAGTGCTAGCATTGGTAGAAGCCCTGAGAGAATTCGAGGGCGCATTACTGGTCATCACGCATGACCGGTTCTTCATGCGGTGCGTAGTTGAGGGTGATTCGCCCAACCAAATAGGTGAAGATAGCGACGAGGAAGAGACGGAAAGGAAGGGTGGATGGAAACCGAAACCCGGAGTCATATATCGGTTAGTGAAGGCCCAGTTGAAATTATTGGAAGGTGGGATGCGCGACTATGAAGCCATCGCTTCAAAAGCATCTGCGAAGTTACTCTAGAGCTTAATGTTAGATTGCGGCTTGTGCTCGCGTAACAAATATAACTATATCCTTGCGCTCGCGTGTGGAGTTGTAGAGTCAAGCCGAGCGAGCTATGGAGAGATCAAGAGCTGCCGAGAATGCCCCCGTAGACTGAGCTGTCGTTGTGAAGAGCGCGGAAGTGTTGAACACAAGGGGTACACATCCCGAAATTTTGCTTGTTGATGAAATTACAATAGCTAGTCTTGTAATTTAAGCAATCGGTCGACCAAATTATTAAATCTGCAATTGGGTGAATTGATGGTAGAGACCGATCCGATCTTCAAAATTCTCGTGACCAAACAGTAGCATGTCCAACAGCCTTACAGACAACTAATCACATCAAGAACGTACCGACAACTTCCAAGTACCTCTCCGTCTCTTCGAGATGCGGCATATGACCTGACTTGGCGAAGGAAATCCACTTCACTTTAGGTATGAATTTGAAGAAAGGCGCCATTACCCTGTCCTGCGCTTCATCGAAATATCCATTAAGGAGAAGTGTTGAAGCTGTGATCTTGTGGAGGTCCGAAACGATAGTCCAATCCTTCAATGGACCGATGACCGTGAACTCGCTCGGACCGTTACTGCCGGTAGTTAGAGTGAACTCTTTGTCAGAAAAATTTAAAATCGGCTCACACACTGTGGGGTCTTGTTCAAGCCATTTCAAGCTCTTGATCAAGACGTCCGGATATGCTTCCAAACGGCAAAAGAACTCGCGGTAGAAAACCTGAACGGCATCTTGGTATTCAGTGTCATCCCACGTCCTCGCATTGTCATGCTTCGTCAAAATATCTTGCACATCCTGCGGCAGCCTTGTCTTCAGCTCATTCTGAACATCCACCCAATCGTGCATGTCCGCAGGTGAATCTGCAATTACGAGCTGCTTCAGACCCATTGGCTGTAGAGCAGCATGACGTGCCCCAAGCATCCCTCCCCATGAATGTCCAAGAATGGCATAATCGTCTTGGATACCCAAGTGAACGAGTAGATTATCAAGCTCATCAAGCCACAGCTTGTCCGTCCAGAATGTGATGGGCAGACCGGCCATTTCCGATCTGGTCATAGAATATCACTGGGATGGAATATATGGACGCAAGGGCAGAGAGCACCGTGAGGTACTCATGAGGAATTCCTGGTCCGCCATGGAGCACGATGAGAGGACGGTGAGCGCCGTTGGGGAGATCGCCCACAACTTTGTACCAAGTTTTGCATGGCTTTCCCGCGGATGCGACGTTGAACTCAACCTCGCCTTCAACAATTTTGAGGGTGGACATAGCGAAGGTGAACTTGTCATGTCACGGGCCCATTTCCTAAAGGAGATTTAAAGACCCCGGTATGGCGCTAATTTCCAAATCTGACCTTGTCCTCGAGTATCTCAATTGTACAGGTGTCTCCCGCGTTAGCGGCATAGGGCTGCTGCATGAAACAGTAGAACTGGCGCGTAATAATGGCACCTGACCTTTATAAAGGTGTCTCAAGATGAAGGTATGTGCAACGCAGGCGGCATTATCCTGTAACGCGAATCTGACATTCGACACGTTTGCTAGTGCGGAAAGCGTACAAGAAGAAGGCGAACTAACATTCGCGCAATTGTCAGACCGTACTAGAACATACTTATCTTTTCGACCTCTTAGGCACTTGAAACGTATCCTGACAAACTCGTACCTCTGACGACCGTCAAGGTGAATCCCAGATTTCGGACCGTGGATTACAATTGTGTCACGTGGCAATTAATCTACTGGATCACCCAATGCTTATTACACAATATGACGGGCTTACACATAATCCATGATTTAATGACCCCGATTCAAACGTTTCGGGGGAGTAGTTCGATTAGTCTTATTTTCGATCAGGTACATATTATATAATCACCCCAAATAGTGACTACTGGTCCCGTCCGGGCAGATAAGTCAGCGGCCCATTTCCACGCCACTTTTGCATGCCACAATGTCAACAATCATCAACTCCAGCCATAAAATATTATATTGGACCCAATTTATCCCCACTTTTGTCGTCGTTTTGCATGTCACACCTCACAATCTAGATCGGTCGCCCGCAGTGCTCATTTCGTAAGTCCGATGTCCACCACTCGCCGCCCATGGACCTGTTTCAATATATCTTATCACAATTTTAAATTTTATGGCATTTCAGGGCCCCGGATTCACTCGACTCAATGGTGGGAAGCAACTCGAAGATATCTTGGGTGCTTCGGCAGCCCATTTGTTTGGTTTTTGCGGTGCCCTTGGGATTTCACAAGCACAACCCCGACAATTTGAAGTACTATCCGCACGCCATGTCCTCTTGGCAGTGCACCGACTTGGCCAGATCGAGTGCAAGCGCAATATCACCCATCGATTTTATCCTCATGGCGTGTAGCTTGCGTGGTGAGTTCATTCAGTCTTTTCCATTTTTGCTACTCAAGTTTTCCCATATCTTCGGCGGTCCAGCATAACCATGTTTTCATCCCAAACCGCCGCACCCTACATATAGTCACACAAGGTAAGGCATTCCAACGTTTCGTCTCCCAACTTCACAGTCCTTACTATGCCTTCCTCTTCCAATAAGTCATTATCTCGCACTCCTTTCTATTTTACCTCTCGTTATCGCTCGCGCCATCTACCTGCTACTGCTCCTATTCGCTCTTTCTCACAGGAGCACGAAGCCCACCAAGTGGAAGATTTGAATGCCCATGATCTTCTACCTGCGGAACTTCGTCAGCTCAAACAAGATCTGGCTTTCTACAACAATATTGGCCGCCTAGTTACATTCAACAGGGTCATCAAAGACTGGGTTACTTGGGACAGGTGCGTTTATATTCTCAACCCTTATTATATTCCAAGTTGTTTATACCTTCCCCCAATAGGCCACGTCGTGCTCTCAAAACCAGACCTGGAGCCTTCACCCCCGTCGCAGCTAGTGGATTTCACAATGTTCCCAACTTCATTGCCCCTCTGTGCCCTCATGCCTTCAATAATTGGCGCACCATAAACGAGTGCAGCATGGAATGTTACCGCGAGACTGTGTCAGGAAAGGAGCGCTGGGTGTTTCGTGCTCACAAGCATCAATGCGAGTTTAAAAGTCTGTTTTTCCCTTCTTCGGTCTTCCGAAGACTTTAATATTAAATTGTGGTTCGAGCAGTTATTATCCCACCTCTTCCGTCGCAAGCACATTATGTACAAGACACTGGTTAGCGTGTAATCATGTATGGCAGAACCGCCTGACTCACCGCAGATTTTCAGATGATGGGTTGGATGACGAAAACCAAGCAATCGGTATGTATTATTATATTCACTACTGTGGTTTTGTCTCTGAGAATAGATTTCCATTTACGATGGCGTCAGGAAATTCTCCCAGAAGTGCACCACCAGCACCAGCAACACCCACTTGTAAGTTGTTTTAAATGTGTTTCGCAACCTTGTTCATATACTTTTGCAGCATCCCAGCCACCTACGCCGTCAACAAGCACTGGCGGCTCAACTCCCTTGTCCTCTGGTCTACCTCACTCGACCGCGAGTTCATCCACATCCGTTTCATTGATCGGGTCTGATGAGTACCGCCACATGGATAATTTCAAAGATTACAAGGTGGTCTTGCGTCGTGCAGAAGAAGTTGGGGAGTTTTTGTCAGAAGTTTCAGGCAGTGCGTATGCTTTATCTCCATCACAAATTCATTCCACTTATGAACAACCCTCCTATAGCGCGAAACCACCTTGCTGCTGACCGCGACATGCCCCCCCCCGCACTTTTTCGGTATCACGCCATGTCCCGCCCATCTCCCTTCACCCACCGCGAATTCGAAAACTCTATGATTGGACAGGGAATGCGGACTTTTAATTCGTCCATTGGGGTGTCTCCTGAGGCATGGTACCTCTTGACTACATATACCACATTCTGTCCCGGCTGCCGTATGATGTTTTCAATTGACGGTTTCCGAGCGCACACACCACAGAACCGTTGCCCTAAACCCGGTGCTCATTATACAGTTGTCCCGTACCATAGTAAGTCTTCTTGACCATTTTGCAATTGTATCCACTTAATCTGACCTTTGTAGTTCCCTGCCATCCAGCCGCAAATAAGGATGACCCCCCTCCTCCGGTGCTCCTCGAATTTCACCCCAGTTCTGATCCCGAACCTTCGTCCGATTTTTTTGGCACATCAATGATCGGCCGCGCATTGTTGGAATGGAACTCCTGTGTAGGTATCCCGTTGGATGCTTGGACCACCTTGATTACAGCTATTGTCTACTGTGCTGGGTGCAACCGCATTCGTTCTTTCGACGGAGATTGCCTACATCGCGATGCAGATGGTAAAGCCTACTGTGGTGGTCGTCGCTTAGGTATTGGGGAAGGGGATCAGGAACTGCCTGTGTTCGGAAAGGGTAAGGAGCGTGCTATTTAAGCATAGGACTATGTTGCTGACTACAAAAGTATATAATATGGTTCTCGTCATGTTCTCATCATAGTTTCATTCTAGGTTCAGAGTACTATACCCTTGTATACCCATCTTGCCGTGTTTACTTGGCATTCTAGTTAATCATTATTATTTGATATATATTCATCCAACTCGAGCGCAAAGGCATTGGGACACGGTAGCCTAGATACCAAGTTAACATTCTATAAAAGATCGGTTTAGAATAAAAGATATGGATAATAACATTGAAGATTTTTCACCGTTTGACGAAATGATAGACAGCTCATAAATCTTGGAGATGCTCGAGGGCAAGAACCGAAGTAAAGGCAGTGCACAGGAGAGAGCTTGTGAAATGTCTAAGCATAGTAGATGAAATCTCGGAGATACTCAACGAAAGTGAAGGAAGCGCACCGGAGAGTTTTGAGGAGCTTGTGGAATGTCCAAGCGTAGTTGATGAAATCTTGGAGATACTCAACGGAAGTGAAGGAAGTGCACTGGAGAGTTTTGAGGAGTTTGTGGAATCTCTAAGTGTAGTAGATGAAATATTGGAGGTGCTTGAGGACAAGGGCGGAAGTGAAGGAAGCGTGCTGGAGAGTTTCCAGGAGCTTGTGAAATGTCTAAGCGTAGTAGATGAAATCTTGGAGATACTCGAGGGCAAGGATGGAAGTGAAGGAAGTGTCGTCTTCGCCAATCTAAACCAATACTGTCTAATAAACAATGTGCTCCAAGTACCATCAATTCTTGTGCATTCAACCCACCTGAAACTATCAACAGCCTGCGCAATGCCAATGGCACATTACGAGAATTTCCACCTCCTTGCTCTTCTCCTAGCCGCCTGACCCACTCCATCCCGCACAAGCACCAGTCCTCCAAAAGAGGTGGCACACAGCCGGTCGTAAGCATTATCCACCTTTCTCTCCCTTCGGGTTTGTGAAGACCTTGGGATACCGTGATGCTGTGAGGGATGGTGGCGAAGAACTTGGCGAATTCAGCCCAGGGAACCAACCGTTCAAGTACAGCTAGTGTTGCAGGGTGTTTTGAGAGGGTAGTGTAGACACAGATTTAGGGTTGATCGTGCAAGGGGCGATGCTTTCCGTGTGGGATTCTTAAGCACATGCGAGTGCCGTGGGCTTGAATGGCGTAGGATACTCGTTGGCTACTGCAGAAACTGCTTCGTCAACTTTGGAAGTTGCGGGTGAAGCTCGCACTGCCGCAGCCAGCTTCAAGTCTGCGCTATTGTCAATACCCATCATCTTGGTTTCTTCATCCTGCACAATAGTGATGAACTTGCCACTGCCAACATTTGTACCGTCCTTTACTCCACCAAAACCGCCAGCCCATTCGACAACAGACAAGGCTGCCGTACTCAAGTACAGCACCGACGCCTGTCATAACCCACTCACATTCCTCAATGCCTTCACCTTCCATCTTGAAGAAGCGTGCAAGTGTGCCAGGGAAATTGTCGAGCTGGATATTGGTAAATAACATTCCATGAAGCAATACGAAGAGGTCTGCAGCACGGGTGGATGGGTTTGAGAGATGGTTTTGTTGGGCTGCTACAGACCATATCACCAGGACTGATTTGTGTGAAGTCGAAAATGGGTGTAGCGTGGTCAGGCTGAAATAAAAGAACACTTTAGAATAAAATATTAAGTAATAGGACTGAAAATTTTCACCTCTTGACGAAGTGATAGACAGCTCGTAGTTCTTCTCCATCCCTCTCTCAACTCAACAAACTGAGGTGGTGATGCAACTTTCCGGTACCTGGCGTGTCGGCCAGACCCTGGGCATACCAATCCCTCGCAATACACCTCCATCTCTCCTTCTCGGGTTCGACATCCAGCAGCTTTGCAGCAGCTAGACCTACACTCGGGCTGGGCGAATCATCAATACGTGCCGCTGGCCTCTCAGACGCCGAGCTCGATTTGGCAGACATGTTCGACGGGTGATCAGCAGCGGACGAGGCTGGTACCTCTGAGGCAGGAGGGTCGGACAAAACAGTCGAAACAGCGGCTGTTGTTAGCTCTTCCGGCCCTGGAGCTTGAGTCCCCGTAACCATAGCGGCCACAGCCATGCGGTAGCGCGCAAGGTCGCCTAGGGCTTCGAGCCATCCAGAGCGGAATGTTCTTAAGGTCTGTTCCTCGAGTAATCCGGTGTAGAATGTATAAGCATAGTAGATGAAATCTTGGAGATGCTCGAGGGCAAGGACGGAAGCGAAGGAAGTGCGCAGGAAAGTTTTGTTATGAAAGGCATGAGTCCAGAGGCAAATGATGATGTTGTACTTGGTTGGAATGTTGTGGAGGGAAGCAGGCACACTTGGGGCGAGTGATATTTTTCGCACCTCGGGATCTTCATCGGTTACCTCCTTTCCACACCCTTGGACCACGACCCGACTGTCTTCGGGACTACCATCCTCAGCATCCTCTTTCAGGATCTTTGTTTCCAGCGCTGAGATTCCCCTATACAGCTTTTTCAACTGCACTGTGAAGGCATTACTCTCGTTGGGCCGATCGAATACCGCACTACTTGCACTCGATCCATCCGTAGTATTGGATGAAAGGGTAAATGTAGAGGTTTGAGAGTGAGTATAGGACAATGTAGAGGACGCAGGGACATAGTTGGCCAAAGGTTTGTGTGCGGGAGGTGGTCGACTGCCATTCGTAGATGAAGGCCTTGCAAGCACCGAGAATTGGACAGGGTCATCTTTGCGATGGTCAAACAGCTGACGCTGGTGAGCAGATGCCTCACATAGAGGCGGTGCAGGGTTAGTAGACATTCCACGAGGAGCATATGAACTGCTGGTTGGATCCAAGATGCACTCAGGCTCAGCAGTGCATTGCATGACGGGGATGGGGTCTGTCTGAGGGTTAAATAGCTTGTTGTTCTTGACTGGAGTGTGAGACAGCTGAGGGGAAGTATGGACAGGATATTTATCACTTGAGACATTAAGACGACAAGAGAAGTCCTCAGCATCTGCCTCAATAACTTCAAGTTGCAATGAAGCTTGGTGCCTCCGAGGAGATATGACAGGTGAGACTCAAGGCATTACTGGAGAAGCTCTGGAAGTAGACAGTGAATGAGAGGGCATAGCCTTGTCGACCTCAAATCATTGGCCGCTGTGTTGTGTTCTTTGCCCTTGCGCGAGGGCTTGGGAAGGTCTTTCTGAGGGTCGTGATGTATGGTTAGGGTGACGGCGGAGGAACAGGCAACACTGCATAAAACCCATTGACTGCGGAAGAGGCAAATAGGTGGCCTAGTTATTTGAGTATGTTGTGAATTGTCAAGGTTGAAGCTTTGAAGCTCATTACCGATAATGGCTTTGCACCTGCCCGATAAGTGAGTCACCCCACCCAATACTTCGCATTTTGTCCTGACATGATGTTCACAAAAAAGGTAAAATTTATTTGCGCTCAGCATTGTTTGCAACATGAGGTGGTAGTAAGACCATTATGTGACCTGACCCCATCCCAATTGTACCTATACTCGCATCTAATGCTTTCGAATAGGTATTTCCTGCATTTACCCGTGACTTCTCCGCCTGCTCAAAATCATCCCTAAACTTCTCACTGTCTGGATTAACGCCAGTACGTTTATGGGCTGCTGCTACACGTGCTTCTGCTCGGTCAATGGCAACTTGTGCGGCTCTGAGCTTTTTGTTGGCGGATTCAATCTTGGCATCCTGGGTGGTCAATGCCTTGTGATGGTTGTTCACTTTAATAGTTGAGTCCGTCCATAAACACACAAGGCAGATTGAGCAATACTCACTTTTGCGTTTCACCCCACGCACAATGTTGTCTGAAATGTGACCGTGTTTGTACAACGGTCGAATGCCCGTTGTCTCGTATACCTTAATAGGGCACAGGTCAGTGATAAGGTAACTTGAGAGCCGCGAGACCATACATTTAATGACTGTAATTTCATCTTATCAAAAATTTGACCATTCTTGACACCGCCAACCAAGGTGCATGATGTACCCTCAGTGTTAGCGTCCGCATGAAGACTTTCGATGATGTTCGATGACGAGTCACCAGCCTGCCATATAACTTTTGGTATGAAACTTTCCTGCCAACAAATGCCCTGAAGCGCAAATTGGCTGCGCAATTTGTCATGGACCCAATCTTGAAATAATGAAATGAACAAATGTCTGGTCAAGAATAAGCAAATCACGCACCTGCTCCCACTTTTCCACCTTCGTTCGCGATATCCCGAAGACACCCTTCCAAATTTCTATGTTCAATACATATCAGACTTCGCATTTTGTTCTTGACGCTTTCGGGTACAGCCGCCCCTCTGATGTTGCGTGTAACATGTACGTGACATAGGCGGAAAATGCGGTGAAGGTGTTCATACTCGCTAAGGCTGCTAAGCATCCGGTGAGGTTCATGGAGATCATTCCGTGGAGGTAACTTGGCTGCAAGCGTCTTAAGGTGAAGGCCGAGACCTGGTATTGGATAATGTAAGTTACATGTATGACGAAGATAAAGGAACATACCACCTTTGGCTTGACCTCCATGCTGGTCTCCTGTCCACTGGAGTATGCCGGTGAAATCACCCAATGACTTCCCATGGAGGTGCCGCCATTTTAGAGACTCCCCAGTATCATGCCGCACAATTGTCTCGAGCCTCTGGAAAATCAGATGGTGTGCAGCCGCTGACTGGCGATTCACGTAAACTCGACAATAAGTTATGGCTGCCAAATTAAATAAATAATTGCCACCCGTGAAACATATAGCCAACAAACCAATTTGTGCGTTCTGGTTCCAACCGCCGGTCTCGAATTCCAGAAAGCCTGCAACTCGCTTGAAGGCAATGTCACTCTGTAAGTACTGAGCTCGGAGCAATCGTCGGCTACTTTCTCTAGTCATGCAAATAATTATTTGCAGTGACTCTCCGGTGTCATTCGGTTCGTCCTCCTCGTGCTCGGTCAGAGTGCCGAGTGGCAATTCTTCTGCGCACCGAATGTAATGCAAATCCGAAGGAAGTTCATTATCTTGGCATTCTTTGAGGTGGCGAAGTCCTGTGCAGAGGCGGTAAGAAATATTAATTATATATATATATGAATTACTACCTGCCCAACCCGTGCCAAGGGGAAAGCAGCGCTTTTGTACTTGAATGATATATGTCTTGATGTGATCACGATTCGCAAGGGAGATATGCAGGTCGGCCAAATTTGGATTATTAATGGCAGGAAAGCACTTTCGGAGATAGGCTGTGGTGACTGAATGTCGGAGAAATCGTCGGGGTGTGAGGTCGGGCAGGTCTTGATCCAAGCTTTCCAGCAGGTCAACAATGTCTGCTTGGATAGAGGGTGGAGTTTTAGTTGGTAATGGGATGGGATGTGCGTGCTCGCCACGACAGATGACGAGTATCCGAGGGCATAGGTGTCTGTACTCTTCTAGGGGTTCGAAGGATCGGAATGTACATTTGCAGTGGAGTTGCATCATTTCAGCGAGGATGAGGTTTCCCTGAAGATCTCGATGTTCGCAGGCTGCCAAAGCAATATCTTTTAACATGTTGAATGAAGGCTAGATGCTGTTTATTTACTCACGACAATGTATTTTAACCGAGTTATTGTTCCATACTGTGGAGCATAGCGCTAGAGGGCCAAAGCCATTACTATGGGCTGTACTCTCTACTCGCGCGATCTCCTCTTTGTCGTTATCAAACAAAGCCTCCAGGTATTCAACGTCGTATGGCCCTGTGCTGGCTTCATAGCTATATAAATGATCTCGCGTGCCCCCAAACCTGACACTATAATATTCGCACCTTAAAAATCTGAAGTTAACTTCATGTAGGTATAACAAGCAGTGAATAGGTCTCACCGAATGAAAGCTTTACCGTTATTATCATAATCAAAAATGAGTCGGCCATTGCACGTGAACTTTGGATCATGTCCACGACGAGACTTCTCAGTTTGCGCAGCCCATTGGTTGTCTCTGAAATCACCATTAGTCATTGCCACGCGAGCCATATCTACAGGACCAAGGCAACCGTGGACAAGATATGCACGGTACAGTGATAGGGTTTTCTCAAATAAAGTCTGCTGCGCCGAGGTCCCATACAAACGGCTTCGTTGATCTTGCGCAATGCGTGATTTCAGGTCATCGCGTGTCGCTCTCTTGTGAGGGTATCTTGCCTTGACCATATCTACATATGGGCATACTTTACACCCTTGACCTTGAACGCCATCAGACAATCATCTAAATAGCATAATAATAATAATATAGAACGTACAGGTTGCATGAATCTCACGACACGGCACTTCCTCCCCCTTATCATCCACGAGCAATGTACACCGGACATGGTCTCCGGCCTTTGTCCTACCCGTTGGTGGCCCTTGCGAATACACAAAATTCAGCCGGGGGTTGGACCAATTCTCTGGCGCGACTTCGAAGAGATGACCTATGGATCCCTTACTACTAGTTTCGGGATATTCGATAATTGTTCCTCGTGGATGGTGATACAAAGATACCAGGGTGGTTTTCTGGTTGAGGGGGACATGATGTCTGACAGATGGTTGATCGCTTCGAGTTGGAGATGACGTGTGGGACCGAGGTGGCGAGAGTGTGGGAGGGTCAAGTTGAGTTGAGTATCCACAAGATGTGGGTGGCAATGTGCAAGTTTGTGGGCTGGTTTGGGAACAGGATGGACCTATGTGCGTGCAAACTTCAGATGCGTCAAACTCAGGTGCGACGGGACGGCGCGTTATCAGATCGGCTGATGTATTGCGCGTGAGTATGTCTGGGGATGGAGGTGGCCAAGGATTCAACAAGTCTGTTATAGAAAGCATGAGGAGCACGAACTTGTGAGCACACCAGCAGTGGGACAACTTACCAGATACCCCATCACCCCGTAAATCGTCCTACACAAAACAAAACAAACAAGTTCCACTGGACCGCCGAAGAGATGGGAAAACTTGAGTAGCAAAAATGGAAAAGACTGAATGAACTCACCATGCAAGCTACGCGCCATGAGAATAAAATCGATGGGCGATATTGATCTTGCGCTCGATCTGGCCGAGTCGGGGTGCCACCAAGAGGACATGGCGTGTGGAAAGTACTTCGAATTGTCGGGGTTGTGCTCGTGAAATCCCAGGGGTACCGCAAAAACCAAACAAATGGGCTGCCGAAGCACCCAAGATATC
>Ga0137418_10001954_pt1 | contig 18914 bp, 18 predicted proteins | sample CZODoug3_1_2_16f_FD_122242 | JGI IMG/M metagenome (GOLD analysis project Ga0137418, IMG submission 122242) | Vadose zone soil fungal communities from Angelo Coast Range Reserve, California, USA - CZODoug3_1_2_16fungal (Hybrid Assembly) | ecosystem: Environmental > Terrestrial > Soil > Vadose... | reverse complement strand
AAATACCGTCCGGGTGAGGCGCCTCCCGAGGACACGAGGGCGTCCGGCGGCGGAATCAGCGCGATGACCGTGGGCCGCGAGATGACCGAGCGAGGGTTCGCCACTGCGGAGGTGGTCCGGCAGGCAGCAGCCGAGACTGGGCGGACACCGGCACAGGTGGCGTTGAACTGGGTCACGTACCGACCCGGAGTTACTTCCTCCTTGCTCGGCACCCGCTCAGTCGAGCAGCTCGAGGACAACTTGGGATCCATAGGCTGGCACCTCGACGAGGAGCATCGGAATCGACTCGACAAATCGAGTCGATTCAAGCTCGGCTACCCGCAGGACGCCCAACGCTGGATGGCCTCCGTCGGCTTGTGATGGCCGGAGAAGACCGGAAGCCAAGACCGCGAGCAGATCCTCGCGAAAGCCAACCGTCCAACGACTTCCAACTCAAACCATAGGAGGCAAGCGCGGCCGGACGCAACGGTGCGTCCGGCCGCTTCCGTACTCATTGCGGACGAATCTCCGGCCGAAATCAGATTCCAGTTTTCTCTAGACGCTCGAACGTCCGACGGCTAGTCTGCTGCCGAGGGTGACCCAACCCACACCGCTCCAGGAGCGGCGTCAGGAACCGTGAGCGCCGAGGAGAGCGATCTCTATGAATGTGCGCACTCGCATGATGGTTTGCTGCACGACGATGGTTCTGGCGGGCCTGACGGCGGCCGCTTGCAGCAATCAGCCGAAGAGCGGGAACACCGGCGGGCCCATTTCTAACTCGGCTCCCCCTCAGTCTTCGAGTTCGCCGGCCGCGAGGACGTTCGGCGATCTGCCCAGCCCCTGTGGACGCGGTTCGGCGAAGATCGCGAGCGGGGAGAACGGAGGGCGGACCTTGAAGCTCGGCGCCGCGAGTGATCATGGCGCCGACGCCGCGCCCGGCACGAACGAAGAGATATTAGATGCCGCGGTCGCGTTCGCTAAGTGGTGCAACGCCCAGGGCGGAATCGAAGGACTGAAGGTAGAGGTGGTGGACCTCGACGGCAAGCTGTTTCAGGTCCCCGCCGCGATCGAGCAGGCCTGCTCGAGTGTGTTCGCGATGGTTGGCGGTCTGTGGGTTTTTGATGAACAGCAATTCCCTCGGTTCACCCAGTGCAAGATGGTGAGCTTCCCGGCCGGGCTCGTCAGTGCAGAGGCAACCGGGAACGCGGACACGGTTCAGGCCGTGCCGAGTAGCCATACCGCTGCGCCGTACGGCTGGTGGGAATGGGCGGCCAAGTCCCACCCACAGGATGTCAAGAAGACCGCCGTCCTGTACGCGGAGAATCCCGGGGTCATTATCACGAGAAATACTCTTCTCCAACAGCTGTCCTACGTCGGGATCACGAACGTCAAGCAACTCAGCTATTCGGTCAATGGTGAGGCGAACTGGGCGCCGTTTGCGCAGAAGCTCAAGGACTCCGGAATCGAGACGCTGACGTTCGTCGGATCACCGGGGAACTACGCGCTGCTGGCCAAGGCGATGACGGAGATCGGGTACAAGCCGAACCTCGTATTGAATGACTCGAACTTCTACACTGACCTACTGGTGCAGCCTGGCAACGTGAAGAACGTCGAAGGGATGTCAGCTCGAACCGTCTTCGTGCCGTTCGAGGAGGCTGGACGTAACAAGGCACTCCAGGACTACGAGGACATGATGAGCACGTACAACCCCAAGGGACTGAAAGCGCAACAAGGCATGGCGGCCACGTCTGCGCTTCTCTTGTTCGGGACAGCCGCCAAGTCCTGTATCGCTTCGAACGGCGGCGTCCTCGAACGCAAATGCGTTCTCGCCGCAGGAAAGAAGGTGACGAGCTGGACCGGCGGGGGATTACACGCCGTTACCGGCCCGGCGACCGGGGCGCCCACGAAATGCATAACGATTCTGCAGATCAAGGACGGCAAGTGGACGCGAGAGTACCCGCAGCTCGGTAGCAGCGACGACAGCGGCAAGGGCTACCACTGCTACGACCCGGGACTGATGACGGTGACAGGTAAGTAGTGGATGGGCGTGTCGGCTCGCCAGGCACTGCGACGGCGGCCACCACGCGCACGTCGCTCGCCGCGCCGAGGGCACACCGGCCGCTCGGACTGACGATCCCTTTTGGTCGGCTGCCCAACCTTTCGACGGCAATTTGGCTGATCTGCATGGGCTAAGGCATCGCAGATGATCACGCTTACGGCCCGTCCACACGGCGACGGAATCAGATTCTAGTTTTCTCTAGACGCACACGCAATCGGCGACTACTCTCCTTCCGAGGGTGATCCAACCCACACCGACCATTGCGCAGAGTCCGGATCGGCAACACCCACACCGGAAGGACCTTTCGTGAAGTCGTTTAACCGGGTGACGATGCGGTGCTCCATAGCGGTGCTGCTCTGTTTGGCGGCGGCCGCATGTAGCAACCAGTCGGGCACAGTGGGCGCCGACAGCGCGACATCGAGCACCGCGGCCACACAGTCGGCGAGTACGCCCGCTACTACGTTCGGCGACCTCCCCAGCCCATGTGGGCCGGGATCCGCGAAGATCGCTGATGGTGAGAACGGCGGAAGTACCCTGAAGCTGGGCACCGCCAATGATCACGGCGCAGACGTCGCCCCCGGGACCACCGAGGAGCTCCTCGACGCGGCAACCGCATTCGCGAAATGGTGCAACGCCCAAGGTGGCATCGAGGGACTCAAGATCGAGTCAGTCGACCTGGACGGCAAGTTGTTCCAGGTGCCGGCCGCGATCGAACGCGCATGCTCGACCGTCTTCGCGATGGTGGGTGGTGGCTGGGTGTTCGACCAGCAGCAGTTCCCCCGCTTCGCTCAGTGCAAGATGGTGTCATTTCCCGGCAACGTGACGAGTACGCAGGCATCACGGGATCCCAACACCGTTCAAGGCGTTCCCAGCAGCAACGTGCTAATGCCTTATGGTTGGTGGCAGTGGGCGGCGGACACGCACGCTCAGGACGTGAAGAAGACGGCGATCATTTACGCAGAAGATCCGTCGATTGCCACGTTCCGCGACGGGATCCTGCAGCAGATGGCTTACGTGGGAATCAAGGACGTCAAGCAGTTAAGTTACGCGCTCACCGGTGAAGCTAACTGGGCTCCGTTCGCTCAGTCTCTGAAGGCTTCAGGCATTCAGGCAGTGACATTTATCGGTTCTGCGGGCAATTATGCCTTGCTGGCGAAGGCGATGACTGAGATCGGGTACAAGCCGGACTTGGTGCTGAATGCGGCAAATTTCTACTCTGATCTCCTGGTGCAGCCGGGAAACGTCGCGAACGTAGAGGGCATGTACGTTCAGACGATCTTCGCCCCGTTCCAAGAGGCAGGAAAGAGCAAGGCCTTGCAGGACTACGAGAAGATGATGAGTACGTATAACCCGAAGGGGTTGAAGGCTCAGTTGGGTATGTCGGCGACTTCTGCGCTATTGCTGGCGGCAACCGCAGCCAAGGCTTGCATCCTGTCCAATGCGAACGTTCTCGAGCGTCGGTGCATGGTGGTGGCGGCCCGGAAGATCACGTCCTGGACCGGAGGTGGGCTCCATGCGGCGTCCGATCCGGCGACCGGATCGCCGCCGAAGTGTGTCGCGATTCTGCAAGTCAAGGACGGCAAATGGGTGCGGGTGTTCCCGCAACTGGGTAGCGCAGATGACAGCGGAAATGGCTACCACTGCTATGACCCGGGCCTGTTGAAGCTCGCAAAGTAAGCCAGCTTATCGCCAGGCAGAGCGCATCACCCTACTACGGCAAAGGAATGGTGAGCAGACAGCATGGAGAGCTTCATCGCGTTCACCATCATCGGCCTGTCCACCGGCGCGATATACGCCCTCGCCGCGAGCGGTCTCGTCCTTACCTACACCACGTCGGGCATCTTCAATCTCAGCCATGGCGCGACGGGCATGCTCAGCGCCTTTGTCTACTGGCAGATGCGGTTCGATTGGGGTTGGCCGGCGCCGTTCGCGTTGGTGATCACCGTCTTCATCCTATGCCCCCTCTACGGCGCACTGGTTGAGAAGTTCCTCATGCGAGGTCTGCGCGATACATCGGAAGTAGTGCGTCTATCCGTGACGGTCGCGCTGCTCGTCGCCGCAATCGGCCTGGCCAACTGGGTCTGGCCGCCAGGTAACTATGTCGCGTTCCAAGCCCTCTTCGAGGGTCATGCGGTGGATGTATTTGGTTACAACCTGAGCTGGCAGAAGATCATCACTGCCGGGTGCGCGATCGCTGTTGCGATCGGCCTGCGGTACCTGCTGTTTCGTACCCGGGCCGGTGTCGCGATGCGCGCGGTGGTCGACGACCGAAGTCTGCTGGAGATCAACGGCGGGCGTCCCGACCGGATCTCGATGCTTGCCTGGGCCGGTAGCGCGAGCCTGGCCGGGCTGGCCGGCATCCTGCTCGCTGGTGAGCAACAACTCAACATCGTTCCGCTGACGTTACTGGTCGTAAACGCATACGCCGCCGCGATATTCGGAAGGCTGCGCAGCCTTCCGTTCACGTTCCTGGGCGCCGTGATACTCGGCTTGGTTGACTCCTACTATGTTGCCTACTCCGGTGACTCGTGGTTCCCCCGCACCGTGTTCGGCTTCGATCTGACCGGGCTGCGCGGCTCGGTCCCGACAATCGCACTGTTTGTTGTCCTGCTGGTCTTGCCGCACACTCGCCTGCACGCCGGTGCGCTCAAGCTGCGTGAGCGTACGAAGGTTCCCGCCTGGTCGACGTCGCTCCTCGGGGCCGCGCTCCTCGTGACGGCAACGGTCGCGGTGTCGGGCATGCTCGCCCGATCGGACGCGCTCTATCTCGTGGATGCGTTCTTTTTCGCGATCTGTGCGCTCTCCCTGGTTCCGCTGACGGGCTACGCCGGGCAGATGTCCTTGGCTCCGCTTACCTTCGCCGGGCTGGGGGCGATGCTCATGGCCCACTTGCCCGGCCATGGGAACGTGCTCACTCTGGTCGGCGCGGTACTGATCGTTGCTGTGATCGGTGCCGTAATCGCGCTCCCCGCCCTGCGGGTGCAGGGGATCTACCTAGCGCTAGCTACAGGTGCATTCGCGATCTTCACCTCCAACCTGATCTTCAGCCAGGGGCGCGCTTTCCCGAACGCAGGTCTGACCGTTCCGACGCTGGGCATCCCTGGACTAGATCTCAGCACGCCGCGTGCGCGGCTCGTCGAGTTGTCCGTCGCGTACGCGATCCTCGGGCTCGGCGTCGTCGCGCTGCGTCGTAGCCGACTCGGCCGACGCCTGATTGCGCTCAAGGACTCGCCGATCGCCGCCGCGACCTTGGGAGTCAACCTCACGCTGACCAAGGTTGTTGCGTTCGCGATCTCCGCCGGCATAGCGGCGTTCGCCGGCGCGCTGTTCGGGGCGTCGGTGACGACCGACCGGTTTACGTTCGCCGCTGGCCTCCCGGTCGTGCTGCTAGCCGTTGTCGGGGGCGTTGGGGCAGTTTCCGGCGCGCTGTTCGGCGGGATTTCGTTGGGGGCCAACGCGGTCCTGGCCAACCTCGTACCGTCGTTGCGCAAGGCGACGCAGGTTCTTCCGGGGCTGGTCGGAATTGGCCTGGGTCGAGACCCGGACGGCGTCACGGCCCAGATTGCTCCCTGGTACGCGCCGCTAAAGGGACGGTGGCGACTGATTGCCGGCTGTGTCGGCGCCGGCGTAGCGGTGTGGGCGTTGACCAGTCTGTCGGTTCTCAGCCATTGGCAGTTCGGATTCACGATGATCACGTTGACCGTCGCGGTCGTTCCGAACCTGCCCGCCGTGATCGACTCGCCGCCGGGCCGCCGGGCGGTAGCCGCGGGGTGGCTCGCGGTGCCCCTCGTCTTGTCTGCGGTCGTCGACTGGGATTCGGTGATTACGAGCTCGGGGTGGTTGGTCGCCGTTCTCGTCGCCATGGTTGTCGTCTTCGGTGCTGGAACGCGCCGCATTCTGGCGGGCCGACCGTCGAAGATCTCAGAGTCGCCCGATGAGGTCGGCCTGCGGCGGGCACTGCTTCCGACCGAGGTCGCGCAGATCGATCGGACGCTCGGGGTGGTGTTCTGATGGCTCTGTTGGAAGTGCGCTCGGTCGCGATGCGGTTCAGGGGCGTGGTAGCACTGGCCGGGGTCGACCTGGATGTCGCGCCCGGAACGATTACCGGGCTAATCGGCCCCAACGGCGCCGGAAAGACAACTCTCTTCAACGTCATCAGCGGCGTTCAGGCGCCCACCGCAGGAACGGTCAGCATGGCGAGCGAGGTCATCACCAACGTCTCACCACATCGACGTTGCAAGTTGGGCATCGCTCGCACGTTTCAGCGTATCGAGCTGTTCAACTCGCTCACCGCGTTGGAAAACGTCTCGGTGGCGGCCGAGGTAGCGCGCCGGCCCCACGCCCAACGAGTGGCGACAGAACTGCTCGAGCGCGTCGGCGCCGGGCAGCTCGCCGACCAGATCGCTGGGAACCTGTCGACCGGGTCGGCGCGGCTGGTCGCGGTGGCTCGCGCCCTGGCCACGCAGCCGAAGATCTTGCTGCTGGACGAGCCGGCTTCGGGTCTGGACGAGCACGAGACGCGGTCGTTCGGGGCCCTCCTGCGCGGCCTGCGAACGGACGGGCTGACGGTCCTGCTGGTGGAACACGACATGACCCTGGTGATGGACGTCAGTGATCACATCTACGTCCTGGACCTCGGTCGGGTGATCGCCAGCGGCTCGCCGAGTGAAGTGCAGCACGACCGGAACGTGCTAGCGGCCTATCTGGGGGCAGCGTGACCAGCCACCCGGAGACTCCACCGATCTTGGAACTTCGATCGATTCGGGCCGCGTACGGAGCCATCGAGGTCCTGCACGGGATCGACCTGACGCTGCGGCGCGGCCAGGTACTGGCTCTGCTCGGGCCTAACGGCGCGGGCAAGACCACAACGGTCCGCGTGGCCAGTGGACTCATGCGCCCGACGAGCGGCTCCCTGTCCGTAGCCGGAAGAGATGTGACCGGTGTGTCCGCGAGCTCGCTGGCGAGGGTGGGCCTGCGGTTGGTCCCCGAAGGCCGCGGCGTCTTCCCGAATCTCACCGTGCGAGAGAACTTGAGCATGGCCACGTTCGCCGGTCCCACGCTCGACGAGGTCGAGGCGAAGAGTTACGCGCGATTCCCTCGGCTCGCCGAACGTCGACGTCAGCTCGCGGGGACGCTGTCCGGCGGCGAACAGCAGATGTTGGCGTTGGCCGGAGGATTGGCAGCCGACCCGATCGTGCTGATACTGGACGAGCTGTCGATGGGTCTTGCCCCGATGGTTGTCGGCGAGCTGTATGAGCAGGTCGCTGCCATCGCCCAGGACGGGGTGTCCGTCCTGGTGGTCGAGCAGTTCGCCCGAACGGTGCTGTCGGTCGCGGATTGGACCGTGCTTCTCGCGCACGGGACGGTACAAGCCGCTGGACCGACGATTGAGTTCGATGACGAGGTCCTAGCCAACGCATACCTGGGGAGCTCATGAACGAAAAACGAATCGAGGCGTTCACCGCCGAAGTAAGCGAGCTGCGAGTGAAGGGTGCCCGCGGAGATCAGGAACGGTGGTTGCTCGCGATCGGATGTCTGCTGCTCGTCGGCGGCGTCGTGCTCGCGGTGATCGGAGGCATCCGCGCGAGTTCGGCGAACGGACTCGGCAATCAACTCGCCATAATCGCCACGGGGAGCTTTATCGGCTTCGCACTGGTCGTCGCCGGGGCCGCATTGTTCGTGCGCTACTCGATCGGACGATTCCTGCGCTTCTGGCTGGTGAGGCTCGTTCACGAGCAGCGGAGCGAGACCGATCGGCTCATTGCAGCCATGGAGCGTCTCGATCGTGGCCGGGCTGATAGCGCCGAACGCGCTCCCTCGCTCGCGGACGTCGCACCGTAATCCCTGCGCTGTCAGCTGGAGCGGAACGGTAGACGCCAGGTGGGTTTCTTGCGGTTGGCGCGCACAGGTGGTCAGGCAATGACTAGAATCTAGTCTGATTTACGTCGCCGTAGGAGGCGGCGTACCTGACGCGAGTGAGCGGAGTGAACGTGGCAGCGAAGACCCGGCGGCGGGCCAAGACGTCGAGCGAGGCTCAAAAGGTCATCGAAGACGAGGCGCCGCTTGATCCGAGCGAATTGCCAGCTGGTCAGCAGCAGCGGCGTGCCCGCATAGTGCGTACTGCATTGCGGATGCTGCAACGCAGCGAGTACGTCGATATACAGATGCGGGATGTGGGCGAACGAGCTGATGTCGCTCTGGGCACCGTGTACAGGTATTTCGCGTCGAAGGAACGACTGTTCGCCGCTGTGCTGGTCGAGTGGAGCCGGTCGATGCACGAGGGGATCCAGAGCGATCCACTCAAAGGGGACGATGTATCGGCGCGATTGAACGACATTATGAGCCGGGCGTTTGATGCCTTCGAGCTGCGGCCGCAGGTCTTTCGAGTCGTGATGGCCCTGGAGGACAGCACGGACCCGCACACTCTGTCGTTGCTGCGCGAATTCTCGATGCATTCGCACGAGTCCTTCGGGGAGCCGCTCAAGGACCTGGCGCCGGAGGATGCAGAGGCGGTGGTCAACGTGGTGACGGCAATACTCAGTGATGCGCTGCGCAGCATCGTGTTGGCCGGACTGACAATGGAAGAGGCTCGCGCGCGGATGGTCCGCGGCATCGAATTGATCTTCTCCCCGGCGCCGAAACCCCAGCGCCGGCCGCGACGCCTCCCAGCGGCGGCCGCTGTCTAGCGTTGCGCTAGCTCGAGGTCTTTGGTCGTCTGGCGACCGGCTCCCGCCGGTGGAATCCCGGAATCGACCGCCCGCAGGTTTCGGCCGAGGTAGGTCAGCGTTCCACGGCCAGTGCGGATGCACAGCAACTCGAGTTCGCCGAGAACGTCTTCGTACCGTCGGCCGATCACCGGTCCGCTGCCTTCCGGTGTGCTCCGCGTAATGGGCACGCCGCACGGAAGCGGCCTAGTGAGCACCAACGTGCTATCCGGGCAGCATCCAAGTGAGCCCGCAGTGGTGGGCGGCCGGATGACGATCGCCATCGTACTGCAGCGCGGACAACCGAGTACTTGAGCTACCTTCAGCGTGAGCATCATGCGGACTCCCGGGCGGCCGGTCAGAGCCGGTCCACGACCGGCCGACCGCGTGTGGTCACAGGGCGATCGACTTGTATTCGACAAACGCGGTAAGGCCTTCAGGTCCGAGCTCGCGGCCCAGCCCTGACTGTTTGAACCCGCCGAACGGCGCGGCCATGTCCATGCCGTACTTGTTGATTCCGAGCGTGCCGGTCCGTATGCGTCGGGCGACGTCGACTCCGGCGTCGTGGTCCGCCGTCCACACGGAGCCGGCCAGTCCGTAGTCGCTGTCGTTGGCTATGTGCACGGCGTCGTCGACGTCGTCGAACGGGATGACCGTGACCACTGGACCGAAGATCTCTTCCCGAGAGATGCGCATGGTGTTGGTCGCGTCCGCGAACAGCGTCGGGCGGACATACCATCCGCGCGACAAGCCGGCGGGGAGCCCGTTGCCGCCGACGACGATCTTGGCCCCCTCCTGCTGTCCGACGTTGATGTACTCCTCAGACCTCTCCTGTTGGCGCTGCGCCACGAGCGGGCCGATGTCGGTGGCCGGATCGCTTGGATCGCCAACGGTCAGGCCCTGAGTCATCTCGGCCAACGCATCGACGACATTGCCGTAGTTGGCTCGGCTCGCCAGCACGCGGGTCTGTGCAACACACGCTTGACCGCTGTTCATGAACGAGGCGGCCTTGAGACCGTCGGCAACCACATTCAGATCGGCATCGTCGAGAACGATCGCGGCCGACTTGCCGCCGAGCTCCAGGCTGCAGCGTTTGAGCTGGCTACCGCAGATCGATCCGATCCGCCGGCCCGTGGCGGTGGATCCGGTGAAGGCGACCTTGTCGATGCCGGGATGGCTTACCAGGTACTCGCTGACCTCCCGGCCGGCCGGGACGACATTGAACACTCCCGGCGGGAATCCGGCCTGCTCCACCATCTCAGCGAGGTATAACGCGTCTAGTGGCGCTTCGGGCGCGGGCTTGAGGACGACGGTGCAGCCGGCGAGCAGCGCCGGACCTATCTTGTTCATGATGATGAATTGCGGGACGTTCCAGGGCACGATCGCGGCCACGACGCCGACTGCTTCGCGGCGCACCAGGACCTCGCCGAAAGCTCCTGACCGGCGTTCCTCCCAGGGGTAGGTTTCCGCGATGGACAGCATGGTCTTGAGAGTCATCCACGCTGCGCCGGCCTGGCCGAAGGAGATGGGCGATCCCATCTCCTCGGTGATGAGTAGGCCCATCTCGGTCATGTTCGCGGTGTAGAGATCATGCAGGCGCTGGACGACGCTTAGTCGCTCGTTCGGTGGAAGCTGCGGCCACGGGCCGCTGTCGAACGCTCGACCAGCAGCTTCAACCGCGCGATCGACGTCGGCCGTCGACGCCTCGGGACAGTGCGCGACGAGCTCGGTGGTATGCGGTGAGATCACGTCGATGCGACTCGAGCTCGACGGCTCGACCCATTCACCACCGATGAAGAGACGATCCCAACTACGCATGTCCCGCACCCTTTCAGCCCGCCCCGACTATGGCCAACACGCAAACAACCTTACAAGGAAACGGGTTCTAGTTCTAGTGAATCGTGCGCGGATAGATTGCTGCCCGTGGCCTCAGGCCGCGGGCAGGACGCTGTAGCGAAGTGGGCCGCCGTCCCTGACGCGGTGCAATTGATGGCGTTCGGCGAGCTCCTCGAGATGAGCATGGGTCTCGAGGATCGCCAGCATCTGGTTGAACAGGTCCAGGTCCGCGTACTCCCGCTGTCGACGGGTCCATCCGAGCTTCGAGGCGACGAGGAACGCGGTGTCGGCGCCAGCCACTACCGCCGATCTGGTCTGGTCGAGCCGAACACGATGGTGCTCTAGGAGAGCCTGGGTCCGGGCGTGGGAGCTCATCCCGATCGGGCCGTGCGCAGGCAGGATCGGAACGTCCGGCAGCGCGAGTAACAGTTGCAGGGAATTCAGATAGTTGCCGAGTGGGTTCGCGCCCGGCTCCGCCTCGAGACCGATCGACGGAGTGATGCGCGGGAGAACGTGATCTCCGCTGAATAGGACACCGGAACCTCGGTCGAGGAACACGACGTGCCCCCGGGTATGCCCCGGAGTTGGGATCGCTTCGAGAGTTCTCGTCGTCAGGGGAATCGTGGTGCGCGACTCGAGCCACACGTCGGGCAGCTCCCACAGCGTGTCGGTGGGCTCCGGGGCACGAGGTTCCGCCGCGAGCCGCTCGGCGAGTTCCCAGGCGCCGCAAGCCCGCAGCAGGTCCAGCAGAGCGCTTGGTTCGCCGTGGCGGTGCGGGGCCAGCCGTTCGAGGGTGGGACGCTCGCCGGCGCCCAGGGTGATCGGGGTGTTGAAGACTCGTCTGATCGCGACAGCCTGGGTGTAGTGGTCACGATGGGCGTGAGTAACCAGGAACCTCGAGATATGGGCCAGCGTGAAGCCGAGGACGTCCAACCCTCGAATCAGTTGGTCCTTGCTCTGTTCGAGCGCCCAACCGGCGTCGATCATCACGACACCATCGCCGTCGACGATCGCGTACACGTTGACTGCTCGCAGGCTGTCGTGCGGCAGCGGCAGCGGAATGCGGAAGACGCCCGGCGAGACCTCGAAGGCCCCTGGTTCGGTCCAGTCGCTCTCGGTCTGGGGGAGTGGGTAGGCCATTCGTGTCCTGTCTGGCCGGAGGTACGCGCCGCCGGTCCCGGAGTGCGTCAGACGCCCAGCCGGGCGGCAAGCTGTTCACGGTGATACGGCGAATCGCCAAGCATCAATTCGGCCGATTTTGCTCGCCGAACGTAGAGGTGGGCGGGATGCTCCCAGGTGAACCCGATTCCTCCGTGTATCTGGATCGTCTCGGCGGCTGCTGCCAGGAAAGCGTCTGAGCAGTAAGACTTCGCCACGCTGGCTGCGATCGCGAGGTCGGCGGCGTCTTCGGCAGCTGACCAGCCGGCGTAGTAGGCCGCGGAGCGCGCCGCCTCGACGTCGACCTGCATGTCGGCGCAGCGGTGCTTGATCGCCTGGAAGCTACCGATCGGACGACCGAACTGGAACCGAGTCTTGGCGTAGGAGACGGAGTTATCAAGGCATCTCTGGGCCCCGCCGACCTGTTCGGCGGCAAGAGCGACCGCGGCGAGATCCAGTGTCTTCGACAGGCCCGCATACGCGTGACCAGCGACGCCGATGAGACGCGCGGGCGTGTCGACGAATTCGATTCGGGCCTGTTTGCGGGTTTGGTCGAGTGTCTTCAGGCCGTGGCCCGTCAGCCCCGGTGCGTCTTGCGCTACGGCAAATAGGCTGAGGCCGCCGTCGGTCTGGGCCACCACGAGAACCAGATCGGCGACGGCGCCGTCCAGCACGAACGACTTGTGTCCGTTCAGCGTCCAGACGCCGTCGTGGTGGCCGGCGCTCAACTGGGTGTCGGTCAGGTTCCACGTGCCGCCGTCCTCGACCCAGGCGAGGGTCGCGATGGTGTCTCCGCTCGCGATGGACGGGAGGTACTTGGCTTGTGCGCCTTCGTCGCCGCTGGTCAGAAGGGCGTTCGTCGCGAGCGCGATCGACGAGAAGTACGGCGCGCAGAGCAATGCACTACCCATCTCCTCCAGAACGATCATCAACTCGACATGCGAATACCCAGAGCCGCCGAACTGTTCTGGGATGATCAAGGATTGCAAGCCGAGCTGTTCGGCCATCTGCTTCCACACACCGGGGTCGTAGCCGTCATCGGTCGCCATGAGACGTCGTACCTCAGATTCGGGCGACTTGTCTTTGAGGAACCGACGCACCGCTGCGCGCAGCGCGTCCTGCTCGTCGGTGAAGGCGAATCTCACGCTGTCAGTCCTTCCGATCGCGGAAGATTCCCATAGCGAAGTACTGAGCTGCTCCGCCATAGGCCTGGGCGAGCGCGGTTCGGGCGCCATCGACCTGGTGATCGCCGGCCTGACCCCGTACCTGCTGGGCCGCCTCGATGAATCGGAGCAGGCCAGAGGCACCGATCGGGTTCGACGAGAGCACGCCTCCGGATGGGTTTACCGGAAAGGCGCCGCCGATAGCTGTTGTTCCGGACTCGACCATCCGCCACCCCTCGCCCGGGCCGGCGATGTCGTGGCCCTCCAGCCACATCGGCTCGTACCAGCTGAACGGGACGTAGAGCTCGGCCACGTCGATCTCGTCACGTGGGTTGGCGATGCCTGCTTGCCGGTACACGTCGTGGGCGCAATCGACGCCGGCTTGAACGCGTACCGGGTCTCGGCCCGGGAAGACGCCGAGTTCGCTGCGCACGGCGGTGGCGGTGACCCAGGCTGGCGGCTTGGACGACTTCCTCGTGCCGGCCTCATTGGTCAGCACGGCTGCCCCGGCGCCGTCGGAGGACGGGCAGGACTCGAGGAATCGGATGGGATCCCAAAGCAGCGGGGAATCCTTGACCTTCTCGATGGAGATGTCGGCCAACTTGAGGTGGGCGTACGGGTTCTTCAACGCGTTGAGGCGGTCCTTCGTCGCGACCATCCAGCCGATGTGCTCGGGTGCTCCGGAGTCCTCGATGTAGGCGCGCATCCAGGGCGCGAAGGTCCCGCCGGCGCCGGAGCCGCCGCTACGCCCGCCGGAAAGTCCCCACTGCGCGTTGCCTTCGGACTGCTTCTCCCACGCCACGGCGAGGACTCGTTCGTGTATGCCTGATTCGATGAGATGGGAAGCGACGATGAACGTCGATCCACCGACGCTGCCGGCCGTGTGCACGCGCAACATCGGCTTACCGGCCGCACCGAGCGCGTCGGCCAGGAACAGCTCGGGTTGAACGATCCCTTCGAAGGCGTCGGGTGCTTTACCGATGACGAGTGCATCGATGTCGGACCAGGTGCATTCGGCATCGTCCAGCGCTCGCTGGGCGGCCTCTCTTACCAGCCCGACTATGGAGACGTCGCTTCGGATCTTCTTGTGCTGTGTTTGACCAACGCCGATGACGGCGCAACGTTGCGGCATCAGGCCCCCTCGAGAAGGCACACGAGATTGTGCTGAAGGCCCTGGCCGTTCGTGGCGTGCGCCAGGGTGCGGGAGGCGTCACCGGACATGATTCGGTCAGCTGCCTCGATGATGCGGACGAGGCCAGTCGACATGATCGGATTGGCGCACAACGGTCCGCCCGACGGGTTGATCACGGTGCCGTCCGGAAGGCCGAGGGACTCGGCCAGGATGAGTTCCTGGGGGCTGAAGATCGCGGAGATCTCGGCCGCATCGAGTGGACCCCCGTCATACCCGGCCTTGCGGGCAGCGAGCGTGGTCGACGCGGACGTCGTCAGATCCCGCATCCCCGGCTGGTGCGGATCGATTCGATGGTCGAGACCCCGAATCCACGCCGGGCGTTCGACAAGGTCGCGCGCCCGATCTCCACGGGCGAGTACGACGGCTGCGGCACCGTCGCTGATCGGAGGTAGATCGTGCTTTCGCAGAGGCGAGGCGTAATAGGGCTCAGCCAGCAGTGCGTCGACGTCGACGTCGCCGCGCACCTGGGCATTCAGATTGCCCTGCGCCGACCGCCGACTACGGGCCACGACCTCGGCGAAATCCCGCTCGGTAGCTTTACCTGACTCGAGCAGAGCACGGGCCTGCAACCCGGCGTACGACACCGGATCGAGTCCGAGCGGTGCGAGGTAATACGGGTCGAGCTGCTGCGGCCACACCTCGGCCGGCCTTGAGGGCGAGCTCTTGCCAGACCCCATCACCAGGGCCAGATCGATGTCACCGTGTTGCAGACGAACCCACGCCTCATACAGTGCCCACGCGCCATCCATCTCGACATGGGACTCGGCTATCGGCGGCCACGCGCGGGTGGCCTCGAGATTGGTCACGAAGGCGAAGGGGCCGCCGGTGAGGTAGTCACAGCTGCCGGCGCAGGTAAATCCGATCGCGCTGCGGTCAACCCCAATTGCCTCGAGCGCGGCCGAAACCGTGGGAATCAGCAGCTGCACCTCGCTGTAGATGCTGCGCCGCACGCTCGGGAATTGGGCAGTAGCGACGATCGCGATGTCGGAGGCAGCCATCAGAACAGGCGCTCCCGACACTTCGCCGCCGGTTCATCCGGCTCGCCGGTCGGTTGGAAGCCGAAGATGACGCCGTCGAGGCCCGTCCCGCCGCGGTTGCTGATGCCCTCGACATTGCGTTCGTGCTGCGGTCGCCAGCGCGCCTGAACCCGCAGACCGTTGTGCACCGCATCGTGAGGTACTCCGACAATGCTCTGTTGCACAAGGGTGTTGTCCGCACCGTCGAGAGCGATGGAAGCGAGCACGAACGGCTCCGTCTCCTTCTGGCCGTAGTACTGGACCGGCGTAATGATCGTGTAGCCGCTGATGAAGCCCGTGTCCTTCACCTCGACCTCGTCCGCCTCGCTCGTCAAGGTCACGTCCATCGGGCAATAGCCCTTCCCAGGCACGTAGATCCGGCTACAAGTCGGACACTGTTCACCGACCAGGTGGCCGGTCAGCAGTGCATCGGCGAACCGTTCCAGATTGGGAGTCAGCTCCTCGACGTAGGTCAGGGAGACCAGGTCGGACATGGGCTCACGGTCCGGCTCAGGGCTCATAGCTCCGCCTGCCAGCTCTCGATGTCATCAATTCGCCCGGCGCGGTCCATGCGCCACCGCGGCGTCACGCGCATTCCGACGGTGATCTCGTCCGGCGTCCGCGCGGACAATATGTGCACCAGGGACGTGTCAGTGCCGTCGACCTGGATCAACGCGAACGCGAAGGGGTGCTCGACCGGATGCCGCGAGGTCGGCGCCGGCACCCACGCCCACGACTGGACCGTCCCACCCGGGCCGACCTCGAACAGGTCTGGTTCGACGGACTCTCCGGTATCGGGGTCGTACTCCAGCGGGGGGAACAGGACGCGTCCCCGCATTGTGCGGCAGGCCAAGAGGCGCTGGTCCCGCAGGCCGCCAAAGAACTCGCCGACGACTGGTCCGAGAGTTCGTGAGTACGGGAACTCCAAGGTAGTGGTCATCGTATGGACGCTGCTCACACTAGAAGTAGAACACGCTTCTGGTATGGCGGGCAAGATCCGGTATCGAATAGCTGGCTCCGGACGCGTTGGGGGATTCTGCGCCGATCGAGCCGCTGCGTCCCGCTGCCGGTCGAGCGGCGTAGGTCGGGGAGTGAAGAGGGCAATCGAGAGGAGCTCCGGCGGAGCGACGCGGTGCGGTGCGGTCGGTTAGCGCGTGCAGTCTCGTCAGCGCTGTGATCGCATCGCAGGAGCTCCTGTGTCCCGGGGCGCGGCACCATGGTCGCCGTCTCGACTGGTGGAATGCCGCTGCCGATACCGCGCAGCCGACAACGGGTTGATCGCGAACCTGATAGCCAGCCGCCCGCAACGCCGTCGCCCACGGACCACGGTCAGTCTCGATCCCGACCACGACCTGACTGGCTGCCTGCTCCGGCGCCAACTCCACCCACCACACCGGGGGCGTGCTCAGCCACCAGCGCGTGCAGCCGCGTGATGCCCTCCAACCCCTCCGGCAACCTCGCCCGCGCCAGTCCTCGCCCGCCTTCTGGCGTCCCGGTGCTGCTCGCGCGCAAGGACAGCGCCGCCGTTGAACTGGCCATGGGAACGTAACGAATCGTTGACGGCGCTGAAACCAGGTGTGTTTCCCTAAAGGATATCGTGTTTCTTGTGGGGATACACCGGGTGACGTGCTCGCTCCCCGTCGAACGGGTCCGCGGAGCGCTCTCGCGCGTTGAACCCGCAGCGTTCACAAGGCCAGTACTGACCGAAATCTGTACAGAGCAGTCCATCCAGGGGAGGGCAACTGTGGTCAACACCGAGGAAGGCACCGCGCTCGCAACCGTGACCGTCGAGCAGTATTCCCTGCTCAAGTCCATGCACTGGTACGACGGCTCCGTCATGGCGCTGTCGAATCCGGGATTCATCATCGCAAATATCGGCTACACGACGGGACAACTGGGTGCGCTGGCCGTGTGGCTCGGCTCAATGGTCATAGCAGTGCAGCAGAACAAGGTCTACACCGAGCCCGCGACGATGTTCCCAGAACACTCCGGTGGCATCGCGATGTACGCGTTCGAACGATGGCGGCGCCGCTTCTCCCTTGCCGGTCCAATGTCGGCGGTCGGCTACTGGGCCGGATGGTCGTGCGTGCACGCGGAGGAGCGCGTGCTGCTCGACGGACGACGCACTTTCGTCTTCGCGTAATCCGCTACGACAGGAGGACCATCCATGACCGCGATCCAGGGCAGCATCCAGAAAGTCGAGAAGGGGTACGAGAACCTGCCGTCGATGAACGAGCCAAACTGCGAGGCCTTCATCGGCGACGCGTTCGCCAACCCGGACGGAGCGGTGATCTGCTCGGGCTTCTTCGAGCTGCTGCACAGCGAGCCTCTGATCTATGAATACACCTACGACGAGACGAAGTTCATCGTCGACGGGGAGTTCATTCTCACCGACATGGCGACCGGACAGGTCGTGCGCGCGGTGAAGGGCGACGTGTTGTTCTTTCCGAAGGGCACCACGATCAAGTTCGAGACGCCCACCCGCGGGCTCGGGTTCTACGCCGGCCACCGGTCCTTCGCCCCCTGACCCGGCGCGACTTTCATGCCAACCAGCGTTCCCCGGTGGCCCACGACCGACTCGGGCGTGGACCGGACGGGTACGTCCTTCGCGGTCATGTCCTTCGGCGACTCCGCGGTCGACGCCGCCGCCCGCTGGTGCCGCGAGCTCGGTGACGCGGGCCTTCCGGTGCGGGCTTGGCACGAACTGGCAGCAACCGGCGAGGTGCTGGCCGAGCTGCGCGCGCAGGTGGCGATGGCGACTGTGGGGTGGCGGCTGATGCTCGTGGGCCCCGAGTCGGACGTCATGCAGGCCCGGGCGGTCGCCGCAAGCGGCGGCGCTCTCGACGCGGAGATCACGTTGCTGGTCCACGACGAAACATACCGGCGCGTGTGGTGCTCGCACTGCGGCGATACGACGACCGCCGCGGTCGCGGTGGGCGACGTCGTCGCGTGCGTCGGGTGCGGACATTCGCTGTCCGTGTACCACCACGTCTCGCGGCGCAATGCCTGCTACCTAGGGTTCATGGCCGACGCCGAGGAACTGCCATGACCGTGCTGAGCCTGGTCGTGCGGCGAAGCGCTCCCGTCGGCGAGGACATCCGCGAGATCACCTTCGTCCGCCCGGACGGCGGGATCCTCCCGTCGCATCCGCCGGGCAGTCACGTCGTCGTCGAGTGCGGCGACCGGCGCAACTCCTACTCGCTGACCAACGCCGGGGCGGCCCCGCGCGAGTACACGATTGCCGTGTTGCGCCGGGCCGAGGGAGAGGGCGGCTCGGCCCGGATGCACGGGTACCGGCCCGGCGACGAGGTCGTCGTGTCGGCGCCACGCAGCGCGTTCGCGCCGGTCAGCACGGCGAGAGGGCACCTGCTCATCGCCGGCGGAATCGGCATCACGCCGATGCTCGCCCACGCCCGCGACGCCGTGCGCTGGGGACGCGACGTCGAACTGCTCTACGTGCATCGCCCGGAGGCGGGGGCGTTTTCCGGTCCGCTGGCCGGCCTGCTCGGCGACCGGCTGCACCGCACGACCAACCGGGAGGACTTCAATCACCTGCTGCACAAGGCATTGCGGAGCCAGCCGCTTGGCACCCACCTCTATGTGTGCGGCCCGGCGCCGCTGATGGACGACGTCCTGACCCGAGCTGCCACCGCGGGCTGGCCGGCCGAGCGGCTGCACCAGGAGCGCTTCGTCGCCGCCGAGCTGCCCCCGGGTCGGGAGTTCATCGCACGGCTGGTCCGCTCCGGCCGCGACCTCACCGTGCCCCCGGGCACCAGCCTCCTCGACGCGCTGCTCGCCGCGGGCATG
>Ga0137418_10001953_pt1 | contig 18914 bp, 16 predicted proteins | sample CZODoug3_1_2_16f_FD_122242 | JGI IMG/M metagenome (GOLD analysis project Ga0137418, IMG submission 122242) | Vadose zone soil fungal communities from Angelo Coast Range Reserve, California, USA - CZODoug3_1_2_16fungal (Hybrid Assembly) | ecosystem: Environmental > Terrestrial > Soil > Vadose... | reverse complement strand
ATTCGAATGTGTCCGGATGATTACGGGAAGGTCAACGTACGGACACATAGGGCCTCAATCGGCCGCGCCTAGCGTGCTCCCCACGAAGGCCGTCCCGATAGAGCGCCGGTTCAGAGTGCTGCCGACGCCGCGAGGGACAGCGGGGGGTGATGCCCATGCGCGGCGGATTCGGTTAGCCCGCATTTGCGGCCGGTCGAGATCATCCTCCTCGAGTGGCCAGCATCTCCTCAGCGTGGCAGCCAGCTCGGCAAACCAACCGTCGGGTGGGCAAGAGGACGTGCTGACAGGAGCGCTCGGCCGAACCGCGCAGCCGTTCTTCCTTCGAGGCGAACAACCGGTTGGCGCGGCGGGCGATGTAGCCACAAGATCCTCCGCCGCGCCGCGCTGAACGGCCCGCTCCGCGGCGTCCCCAGCCTATCGAGGATCCGATAGGCGGTCTCCGGACTCGAAATTTGAGAGAGGTCTCCGTACGGAAAAATCACTGACGCTCAGCTCACGGAGTTCCCTCATGTCGGCGTATGGCCGGATGGGGACGATCGTCCGAGAGAAGCGCGAGGCGCTCCGCATCCGTTCCTGGCGGTCCTTTCCGAGAGCGATGCTCCTGGCGCGCTACATGTATCGCTTTCGGCAGGTGCCGAACCTGATGCGTCCGCGCACCTTCACGGAGCACGTCCTCGTCAGGATGCTTTTCGATCGCGATCCGAGGCTCGCCCTCTTTGCTGACAAGCTCACCGCTCGCGCCTATGCGAAGGCCAGGCTGGGTGGAGAGGAGAACCTGCCAATTCTCCATGCGGTCGTCGACGCCGCGGCTGAGATCCGGACTCTCGCGCTCCCCGACCGGTTCGTGATGAAACCGAACCATATGTCGGGTGCCTTCAAGATCGTCCGCGACGCGCGCTCAGTCCAGCGTGCCGAGCTCGAGACCCTCGCGGATTCGTGGTTGAACAGCACCTACGGCGTCGCGCCGTACGAGTGGGCTTACCAGGGGATTCGGCCGCGGGTGCTGTTCGAGGAGCTGCTCGAGCTGAACGGAGAGCTCGCCATCGACTACAACGTCTACTGCTTCGGAGGAGAGCCACGCTTCGTTCGGCTCTGGCGAGGCAAGTTCGGGCCGGACCTAACCGTCACAACCTACGACACCGATTTCCGGCAAATTCCGACATGGCTCGCGCCGTCTACATGCCGTCGCGTTCACGAGGAGAGCGACCCTCCGCCAAACTTCGAGCGAATGCTCGAGATCGCCCGAAAGCTCTCCGAAGGTAGCGACTTCGTGAGAGTCGATCTCTACAACGTCGGCGGACGGGTGGTCTTCGGAGAGCTGACGAACTACCCCCAAGCCGGCTACGTGAGGTTCGACCCGCCGATCTGGGAGGAGATATTCGGCGCCTACTGGCCGTAGAGGCCTCAGATCGAGACTGGCGCGAGTGCGCGGTCCACGATCTCTCGCGCCAGCTCGAGTGAGGCGGTGGCTGCCGGCGACGGCGCGTTTCTGACAACGAGGACGCGCGGGAGCGCCTCATACCAGAAGTCGTCCACCAGGTTGCCGTCGGCACCGATCGCTTGAGCCCGGATACCCGACGGGCCGGGCAGAAGATCAGACAGACGTAACTCAGGGACGTACCGGCGAAGTGCCGCGAGAAATAGCCGCTTCGAGTAGTCACGCATGATCTCGGCGATACCGGTGCGCCAGAAACGGCGGGCCATCTTCCAAAAGCCCGCATACCCGACGAACCCCAGTGTCTCTGCGAGGTCGACGTCGCTCCTGCGGTAAGCCTCCGTGCCGAACGCCAACACGGCATTCGGCCCCAACCACACGTCTCCATTGATCCGCGGTGTGAAGTGCACCCCGAGGAACGGAAAGCGAGGATCCGGGACCGGGTAGATGAGTCCCCGGACGAGATCGCGTCGCTCTGGAGCGAGTCGGTAGTAGTCGCCCCTGAAGGGAACGATTCGCACGGCATCGGACCCGCCTATCTGCCGCGCGATCGCATCGCTGCCGATCCCCGCGCACGCGATCAGCTGTCCGCACTCGATCGTCTCGACGCTCGTGGTCACCGCTACATGGGTCGAGTTGGTGCGGAGTGCCACGACCTTGCTGCGCAAGCGAACCTCCGCGCCGGCGCGAGCGAGATCGGCCGCCAGCGCACTCGTCACAGCGCGGAAGTCGACAATGGCGGTACTCGGGACGTGGAGCGCTGCGATGCCGTGCACATGCGGTTCGTAGCTGCGGATCGAAGCCTGGTCGAGCCGCGCCACCCCAGCGACCCCGTTCGCGGCCCCTCGGCGCTGAAGCTCGTCGAGCGCTTCCAGCTCTTCCTCTTTGCTGGCCACGATGAGCTTGCCTATCCGGGAGTAGGGGATCCCCCGTTCATCGCAGTACTCGATCATGGCTCGCGCGCCGGCGACGCAGAAACGCGCCTTCGCGCTGCCGGGCGCGTAATAGATCCCTGAGTGGATGACGCCGCTGTTGCGTCCGCTCTGATGGAGGGCGAGCCCATCCTCTTTTTCGAACACGACCACACGCGCTGACGGATTGCGCCTGAGGAATTCTCTCCCGGCAGCAAGGCCAAGGATCCCGCCACCGACGATCGCGAGGTCGTACGTCGTCAATCAGAAGCGTGCTTTCCTGCTGTAGAACCCCTCGGCGAACCCCTCGGGAGCGGTGCACTCCATACCGCGGATCCGGGCCACCGCCCGGAATAGCTCGGCAGTGAACCAGGGCTTCGCCGCCTGTGACGGGAAGTGCCTCAAGACGAGATCGATCTTGCGATCGAGAGTAGAGGTCGCAAGGGAGGCGAAGACGTTGGGCGACCCGAAGTCACCATCGTACTTTGGGATCTCGTACTCGAGGATGAAGTGATCGCGCCACGTGTTCCAAGTCAACTCCGATATGAGGCGATGATCCTGGTGCCGATCATCCCGATAGTGGGTGAAAACGAGGTCGGGCGAGAACTCTCGTTTTAGCGACTCGAACTCGTCCTTCACCGCCGCGCCTGCGTACGGAAGGAAACCGTCCCGGTAATCACGGACGACCACCTGCGCGTTCGAGACTCCTTCGAGGAATGCCCCCGCTGAGGCGCGCGCTTCTTCGGCTCGCTCGGGCGTTGCAGTGAAGACGATCCACAACACCTCGATCCCGCAGCGCTCGGCCGCAAGTCGCAAGATCGTCCCGCCGCAACCGATCTCGATGTCGTCGGAGTGCGCGCCGAGCGCGAGAATCCGCTTCGGTCCAGCCCTGTCTTCGAACAGCCCGATGTTTTGCATCGCGATCGCTACACCACCCGGTCGCGCAGGGCTTCGGCTAGGCCGTCGCTTTCTGGAGATTGAGGCTGGGCTTCCAGACCTCCCACGGGACCTGCCCTCGCGAATACATATCCTCGAGCAGCTGTTTCTCGCGGAAGGTGTCCATGCAGGCCCAGAAGCCGTCGTAGGGATACGCGACGAGCTTCCCCGCCGCCGCCAGGCGCTGGAACGGCTCCTGGACCAGCTCCTCGCCAGGCCTGATCCAGTCGAAGATCTGTTTCCGGAACACGAAGAAGCCGCCATTGATCCGCATCCCCACCTCCCTGACGTGCTGGATGCTCTGGACCAGGCCGCCGTCCTCGACCTTCACCAGGTGGAAGCTCTGGGTGGGCATGACGCCAGCAAAGCAGGCGACCGCGTTCCCCTGACGGAAGTAGTCGATCATCGCCGGCAGCGGCAAGTCCGAGACGCCGTCGCTGTAGTTGGCGAGGAACATCTCCTCGTCCCGCAAGAAGTGCTGCACCGCCTTGAGCCGCATGCCGATGTTCGAGTTGAGGCCGGTATCGGCGAAGGTGATCTTCCAGTCCTGGATGTCGCTCGCGAGCAGGTCGACCTTCCTCCCGCCTTTGCTGAGGACGAAATCGTTGGAGATGGTCTCGTCGTAGTCGAGGAAATACTTCTTGATGCTGTCGGCCTTGTACCCAAGGCAGAGGATGAAGTCCTTGTGCCCGAAATGCGCGTAGTAGCGCATCACGTGCCAGAGGATCGGCCGGTAACCCACCGCCACCATCGGCTTGGGGATGTTCTCGGAGAAGTCGCGCAAGCGCATGCCCAGGCCGCCGCAGAACAAGACCACCTTCATTGCTTCCTTCCTCTCTCCTCGGCGAGCAGGCCCGCCCTCCGCAAGGCTTCCGCCGCGCGCCGCAGCTCGCTGAAGCGGAGCCTGGATCGCTCCGCCACATCCAGCAGCGTGCGCGTCCCGTCGCACAGGTTGAGCACCCAGAGCATCGCCATCTGGCTCGCGACGGCATGGCTCTGCCCGCCCACCGAGCCGTACAGGCCGCGCTTGCCGAGCTGCGGCTCGCACTTGGGCGAGAGGTTCACGTAGGTCCGGTTCCCTTCCAGCACCTCGAAGATCTCCAGGTACCGCCGCAGCGAATCGACCAGCATCTCGGGTTTGACCAGCGCCGGATCGTCGGCGGAGGTGTGATACTCCGGGTACTCGCCGTGCGGCGTGCGCGTGAGCGAGCCGACCGGGAGATTGAAACCCGGCGAGCAATATTGCCGCTCGTCGTACCCATAGGGAGTGAAGTCGCGCACGCGGTACTCCTGCCCGCTCTGCGCCAGCACGTGGACCGCGGCGCGATCGATCTCGGCATCGCCGCGACGGCTTCGCTTGTAGGTGAGCATCCCCGAGTCGCCCACGCAAGCGGCGACCAGGCCGTGCGCGACGCGCGACGCCTTCTCCTCGTTCAACGCCAGCCAGGCGATCGACCCGATGGTCCCGGGCACGAAGAGAAACCGATACGAGTAGCGTGGCGAGGTGCCCGCGAGCAGGCGCGCCAGCGTGGCGCACAGGACCATGCCGGAGAGGTTGTCGTTGGCCAGCGACGGGTGGCAGCAATGCGCCGAGAGCAGCACCTCGTCGGCCTGTGCCCCTGGGACCAACAGCTCGCCGTAGGTGAGCGATCCCTGGGCGAGACTGGTGTCCATCTGCACCTCGTATTCGCCCGGCTGCAGGCGGTTGCGCAGCTCGTGGGTCAGGCAGAAGCCCCAGTCCTCCTTGTAGTAGCTCGTCCGGTAGGGGACCAGCGCCGGTTGATCGGGCAGCGAATGGAGGTGCCGCTGCAGCTCCTCGAGCTGCACCTTGCCGCGGAAGGGCGCGCTGTAGTTGAGCAGGTGCAGGTTGAGGCGGCCGGCGTCGGCGATCACCTCGCCGTCCGGACCGAGAAGGCGGGCGGAACGGACGTTCCATTCCCGCGGCACCACCCAGTCGAACACCTGCGTTCCGCTGGGGACCTCGCGAAGCTGGAGGGGAGCGATGCGCTGCAGGATCCGCAGCGACTGGCGCAGCCCGTCGCCGGTGATGCTGCGGCAGATGGGATACAGCTCGCGGACCAGCCCGTGCATCTCGGCGCCGCGCTCCTGCGCGTCGATCGAATCTGCGCACCGCCGCAGCTCCTCGGCGGCGTCGCGGGATTGCAGGCTATCGGGGGACGTGGCCATGTTCACAGACCGCGCAGCTCCTGAAAATGGTCGGCAGTGACGTCGGGATAGTCGCGGTCGCGCGGTGCGATGACCTCGACCGGCCCCGGCCAGCGGACCCCGAGAAAGGGATCGTCGTAGCGCACCCCGCGGGCCTGCTCGGGCGTGAAGGGAGCGGAGATCTGGTAGGACACCTCGGTCGCGTCGGCGAGGGTGAAAAAGCCGTGCGCGAACCCGCGCGGCACGTAGAGGGCCCGGCCCCCGTCGCCGGTGAGCTCCACGCCGATCCAGCGGCGAAAGCTGGCCGAATCCGGGCGCAGATCGACGGCCACGTCGTAGAGCGCTCCCCGGGTGCAGCGCACGATCTTCACCTCCGCGAAGGGCGGCGCCTGGTAGTGCAGCCCGCGCAGCGTCCACCGGCGCTGGTTGAACGACACGCTGCACTGCGCGATGCGCGCCTCGAGCCCGCGCGCGGCCAGCTCCTCGGCGCACCATGTCCGCGCGAAGAAGCCGCGGCCGTCCGCGTGCCGCTCCTGCTCGATCACCCAGGCGCCCGGCAGGGCTGTCGGCACGAATCGCATGCAGTCGTCAGTCGAACACGCGAACTTCGGGGATCGGAACCACGAACTTGCCGCCCCATTCGCGGATGTGCGCCATCTGCTTCATGATCTCGTCCTTGAAGTTCCACGGCAGGATGAGGAGATAATCGGGCCGGGCATCGCGGATCGCCTCCGGCGCGCGGATCGGGATGTGCGTGCCCGGCAGGAACTTCCCCTGCTTGTAGGTGTTGCGGTCGACGGTGAAGTCGATGAAGTCGGTCCGGATCCCGCAGTAGTTCAGGAGCGTGTTGCCCTTTCCGGGCGCGCCGTAGCCGACCACCTTCTTGCCCGCGTTCTTGGCCGCGACCAGGAAGTGCAGGAGCTTGCGCTTGGTCTCCTTCACCTGCTCGCCGAAGCGCGCGTAGGTCTCGATGCGCTGCAGGCCAGCCGCCACCTCGCGCGCGCGAAGCGCGCGGGCGCGTTCCGTCAAGGGCTTCTTCTCGTCTTCCGCGTGACGCGCATAGATCCGCAGCGATCCCCCGTGCGTGGGCAGCTCTTCGACGTCGAAGAGCGCGAGCCCCTTGCGGGCGAAGATCGCCTCCGCGCTCAGGTACGAGAAATAGGAGAAGTGCTCGTGGTAGATGGTGTCGAACTGGTTCTCGCCCATCAGCCGCATCAGGTGCGGGAACTCGATGGTGACCACCCCTCCCGGCTTGAGGAGGATCTTCAGCCCTTCGACGAAGTCGTTCGGCCTCGGCACTTGCGCCAGCACGTTGGCGCCGCAGACGAGGTCCGCTTGCTTGCCCTGGGCTGCCAGCTCTCGCGCCAGGTCGGCGCCGAAGAACCTGACCAGCGTGGGAATGCCCTTGTCGATCGCGACCTGGGCCACGTTGCGCGCCGGCTCGATCCCCAGCACCGGGATCCCCATGCCCACGAAATGCTGGAGCAGATAACCGTCGTTGCTCGCCACCTCGACCACCAGGCTCTTCGTCGACAGTCGGAGACGGTCTGCGATCTTCTCCGCATAGCCCCGCATGTGCGCCACCCAGCTATCGGCGTAGGACGAGAAGTAAGCGTACTCCGTAAAAATCTCTTCCGGGCTGACGAACTCCTCCAGTTGCACCAGGAAACAACCTTCGCAAACGTAGACGTGGAGCGGGTAGAATGGCTCCATCTGGTTGAGCTTTTCGGCCGGCAAGTAGCTCTCGCACAGCGGCGACATCCCCAGATCGACGAATGTGGAGAGTAACGGCGCTCCACACGACAGGCATGCGCTTCGGGTGACCGGCGCCGGCTCGTTCATCGACAAGGTCCTCTTCAGGCGGCGACGGGCTCGGCGCGCCAGCGCAGATCCGTCCCCAGGTTGCCGTCTGCCAGAAGCTGCTTGATCTGATCGATGCGCCGGTAACGAGCTCCCTCGAAATCTTCCAGGCGGAGGCCAACCGCCTTGTAGGCCTGGTAGAGCTGGCGCGCGCCCTTGCGCGCGTCCCAGCGCGGCTGGAAGGCCGGCAGCACGCGGGCAATCTTGGAGAAGTCGGCGCGATAGTTGCGCTTGTCAGGTCCCGCGCCCTCGGCGAAAGCGATCTCGCAACCGGGAACGGTCTCCTTCACGATCTCGGCAATGTCGCGAATGCGATAGTTCTGGTCGTCGCGGCCCACGTTGAACGCCTGCGCGCGCACCGCCGCGGCCGGGGCGGAAAGGACCGCGAGGAACGCGCGGGAAATGTCCTCGATGTGGACGATGGGCCGCCAGGGCGTGCCGTCGCTCTTGAGGAGGACCTTGCCGGAGGTGAACGCCCAGGCGACGAGGTTGTTCAGCACGATGTCGAAGCGGAGGCGCGGCGAGACGCCGTAGGCCGTCGCGCAGCGCAGGAAGGTGGGCGTGAAGGATTCGTCGGCGAGCTTCGCGATGTCGCGCTCGGCGAGGACCTTCGATTCGCCGTACGGCGTGACCGGGTTGAGCGGCGAATCCTCGTCCACCGGCGCGTCGCCGGCGGCCCCGTAGTTGCTGCAGGAAGAGGCCAGCACGAACCGGCCCGCCCCCACCTCTTTCGCGAGCCTGGCCAAGCGGACGGACGCGAGGTGGTTGATGTCGAAGGTGAGCTGCGGGTTGAGGTCGCCCAGCGGATCGTTGGACAGCGCGGCGAGGTGGACGATCGCGTCGAATCCGGCCAGATCGCCGGCCGCGATCGCGCGGACGTCCTTGGGAACCGTCCGGATGGACTCCGTCCAGTTGCCGAAGGTCGATCGGCGATAGAAGTCCGCGTCCACTCCGGCGACCTCATGGCCGGCGGCCGCCATCATCGGCGCCATCACCGTGCCGATGTAGCCCCTGCTTCCGGTGATCAGGATCTTCATGCCCGTTCCCATTCAGTGATGCCGACCAGTTGCCTGCGGATGCACAGAAGACCATCCGCTCGCCCGCTTCCAGGCTGCTCTGACGCAGCCGGTGAAGGTACGCCCGGAGGTGCAATCGTGCACCTGCATAAACGAAAGCGGTCCGGACCTGTTCGGAAATCGATAAAGAATGGTGCGGCGCGTCGATCGCGATCGTTTGTTCGCTAATCGATGACCGGCTCGCCGCTGACGTCGGTCCGGCGCGGCCGGTGTAGAGTTCACCGCATGCGACGGCTGAACGGAAGGCGCTCCTGGGTGGGCGCGGTGGCCGCGGCCGTGCTCGGGTGCGCCGGCGTGGGCCAGTACGTCTGGGCGGAGGCGCTGCCGGAGACCACCGCGGAACCGGCGGGCGAATACAAGCTGGCGCCCGGCGACGTGATCTCCGTCCGCGTCTTCAACCAAGAGGCAGTGTCGGGACGCACTCGGGTCAGGCCCGACGGTCGGGTGACGGTCACCTTCGTGAACGACGTCCCGGCGGCGGGACGGACGCCGCAGGAGCTGGCGAAGGCGCTCGAAGTCCTCCTCCGGGACTTCATCAATCGGCCGGTCGTCACCGTGTTGCTCGAGGAGCAGGCCCCAGCCCAGCTCTCCGTGCTCGGCGAGGTCGCCCGCCCCGGGGTCTATCCCCTCGAGCGCGGCCAGGGCGTCCTGCGGGCACTGGCGGCCGCGGGCGGCCTCACCGAATTCGCGCACAAGGACCGCATCTTTCTCGTCCGCGCCGGGAGTCCGGGGCGCATCCGGTTCAGGCTCGAAGAGCTTTCGATTCCGGGCACCCGGAGCGCGCGTTTCCGTCTGCAGAACGAAGACGTCGTGATGGTCCAATAGCCGGGTGCCGTGATGATGCTCTCGACCATCGCGGCGCTGGCCGCGGGCCTCGTCGCCGACGGATCCGTCCGCGTCGAGGCTCGGGGAGGCACGACCGTCGGCGGACAGGATCCCAGCTCGATCGGCGTTTCCGGTGATCTCCAGGGCCGCGTATCGGATCCGGACGGCGTGCTGCGCTTCGGAGTCGCACCCTCGGCCGTCTTGGCGCAAGGTAGCCAGCTGTTCGTGCGAGGATTTGCGGAAGGGGACTTGCGCTTCCGCAACGGCGCCTGGGCGCGCGTACGGCAAGCCCTGGGCTACGGCTCGATGGACCTTTCGGCACTGGCGCCCGGCCCGGCGCGCGGGCCCGTCCAACCTCCAGCGGGCTCCCGGTTCGTCACCGTCGAGGAGTCGAACACCTCCTTGGAGTTGGACGTCACCGCCGACCGGCGCCTCCGGATGACCGGCTCCGCAGCCTGGATCGTGGCCGGCGGCGCGACCGCGGACGGGCGCGCGGCGTTCCCCCTCTCGCGCGGGCCGCTCCTGCGCGCGTCCGCCGATTGGGCCGCCACACGACTGGATACCCTTCGCCTACAACTGGAGGCGTTCGATTATCGATATTCCGACAATCGACGCGCGAGCGTTGCCAGCCTCGCGGCCGGCTGGCGCACGCAGCTCGAGCGCGGAACCCAGCTGTCGGTTTCGCTGGGGCCCGGCATCGGCCGGTCGAGATCGAAAGACCGCCCCGCCGCCACGGTGGTCTATCCGGTGGGCGCGGCGGACCTTCGCACCACCCCCTGGCGGGACGTGTCAGCGAGCATCGGCGCTTCCGTGGAACCACTGGGAGATCCGCTCAGCGGCGACCTGGTCGAGCGAGGCAGCGCGCGGGCGGTCGTGACCTGGGACCGCCACCGGGTGGTTGCGCTCTCCGCCCGGGTGATCGGGAGCGTGGCGCTGACCTCCGGGACCGGCGGCCTGACGAGCCCACAGTCGGGCGATCAGTATCTCGAGGGAGAGCTCAGCGCCACGCTGCCGCTCGACGCGCGCTCGGGGGTCGCCGCGGGCATCCGGGCCGCGCATCTGAGCCGGCCACTACTGGACCAGCCCGCTAGCCAATGGGTTGCCTTCGTCAGCTACGTGGGGCAGCTTCCCCTGGTCAGGTAAACACATGCAAAAGCTCGTACTGTTTTCGATTGTTGCCCTCACCATCGCCGCGCCCGCGGTGGCCGCGACGGAGCGTAGCCCGAGGCTAGCGTTGCAGAAAGCGTTGGCGTGGATGTTGATCGGCATCGTTGCGTATCTGGCTGCGGTCCTCTTAGTTTACCCCCGCTTGCTGGGCTGAGAGCGAGGACGACCAAGAATGACCGAACATGTCCGGGCGCGCGTGATTTCCCCTTCGCCACATCCCGAGTACGAGGGTCACGACGAGCTCTTCGACTGGCAGAAGTGGCGCCGGTATGCGGTGTTTTCGCTGGGATCCGTCCGGCGCAGGCCCTTTCTCTTCGCCATCGTCTTCTGCGGCATGGTCCTGCTTTCCGCCGGCGCCCTCGCCGTGCTGCCCAAGACCTACGAGGTCGAGTCCCGGCTGCTCGCGCAGAAGAATCCCGTGCTCGCGGTGCGGGCCGACGCCAACCAGATGGACCAGCCGACGCGGGCGGCAGCCGAGACCATCACCCGGCGTGAGAACCTGCACGACCTCATCCGGCAGACGGAGCTGGTGCAGGAATGGTCGAAACGACGCGCCCCGATCCTTCGGTTCAAGGACTGGGTGCTGCGGGCCCTGAAACGGGAGACCAGCGAGAAGGAGCTGGAAGAGGGGTTGACCGGCCTGTTGGAAAAGAACCTGACGGTGTGGACCACGCCCGACGGCACGGTGGTCATCAAGCTGCATTGGCCCGATGCCCTGATGGCCTACCGCCTCGTCGACGCGGCGGAGCAGAACTTCCTGGAGAAGCGGCATGTCCTGGAGATCTCCACCATCGCCGAGCAGATCTCGATCTTCGAAGGGCATGCGGCGACCCTGAAGAACGACATCGAGGCCCAGGTGGCCGAGCTCGAGCGCATGCGCCGGGACACGCCGAAGCGCGCCGCCTCGCCGGCGCCTCGCCCGCGGACGAGGATCGATCCGGACGTGGTCAACCTCCGGGTGACGCTGGACGGCAAACGCCGCGCGATCGCCGACCTGGAGGAGTCCCGGCGGCGCCACTTCGTCGACTTGCAAACGCGGCTGGCGGAGCAACGGGCGGTCTACTCCGAGAACCATCCGATCGTGCTCGACTTGCAGCGCAGCCTCGATGCCCTCCGCCAGGAGTCACCGCAGCTCTCCGCTCTCCGGCAGGAGGAGCGCGAGCTGCGCCGGCAGCTCGCCGAGCTTCCCGGCGGTGGAGAGGGCGCCATGCCCGCCGCGCCCGAGATCCCTCCCGATCTCTTTCGCGGCGGAGACGAGCACTCGTCGGTCGAGTATGCTCGCGCCCAGCTCCGGTACGCCGCCCAGCAGTACGCGGCGATGCGCGAGCGCATCGACTCTGCCCGGATCGACCTCGATACCGCGCGCGCGGCGTTCAAGTACCGCTACTCCGTGGTCATCCCGCCGCAGGTCCCCCGCGGGCCGATCAAGCCGAAGACGCCGCTGGTGATGGCCGGGGCCGTGATCGCGGGGCTGGTCCTCGCCCTCTTCGCCACGACCTTCGCCGACTTCCGCGCCGGCGTAGTGCTCAAGCACTGGCAGCTGGAGGACCTGCTCGGGCGGCCGGGGACCATCGTGGACGTGCGCCTGCCCTGGCCGCCGCCGGACCAGCTTCCATCCCCGGAGTCCCCGCGCACATGAGCCGTTCCGTGGCAGGCGGCGTGCCGCGGGCGGACCCCCTGGTGCTCGCATCGGTGGCGGGTCTCGGCCTGCTCACGCTGATGCTCCTCTTCGCCGGCAACGGCGACCTTGGTCTGACGCTGGCCCCGCTCGCGCTGACCCTGGTGCTCCTGCTCGCGGTGCGCGCTCCGCTCCGGCATTCGCTGCTCGTCCTCGGGGTGCTCTGCCTCACGCTGGAGAATCCGACCGAGATCCCGGCGGCGGGCCTCTGGCGCTCCCCGCTCTACGTGGTGGGCGCGCTCCTCCTCGCACACCTCAATCTCACCCTCCCGATCAAGGCGCTCTTCTTCTCGGGACTCGATATCGCCTTGGTGCTCCTCGCCGGGACCTGGGTGATCCGCCGGATGATGGACTCGCCCGTGGACGCGCGCGGGAACGTCCCGCCCGCGCCGCCTCTGCGCAACGCTGCGCTGATCTGCATCGCCGCGATCTTCCTCGTCTGGGGACACGGTCTATTGCGCGAAGGCGCCGATTTCCGCTTCTCGCTCTGGCAGGTCTTCCGAGTCATCTACCTTCCCTGCGTCGTCCTCCTGTACTGCGCCGGAATCCGCGGACCCTCCGACAGCCGCGCGTTCGGGCTCGCGCTCGTCGTCGCGGCCCTGATCCGCGCCTTGCTCGCGACCTACCTCAGGCATCTGTTCCCCAGCGAGCTGGACATGCCCCACGCCACCGTCCACGCCGACTCGATGCTGTTCGCCGACGCCTTCCTGCTCGTACTGGTGGTCTTCTTCGAGCGGCCTAGCCCGCGCAACCTGCTCCTCGGACTGGCCACGCTGCCGGTCCTGACCCTGGGAATGATCGCCAACAACCGCCGGCTGGTGTGGGTCGAGCTGCTGGGCGCGCTGGCCGTGCTCTACTTCATCACTCCGTTCACCCGACTCAAGAAGAGGATCGTGCAGACCGTGGCCATAAGCCTACCAGTGATCGCGCTCTACACCGCGATCGGCTGGAGCAGCGGAGCACGCGTCTTCGCGCCCGTCCGGACCATCCGCTCCGTCGTCGATTCCGAGGCGGATCCCTCCACGCGCTGGCGCGATCTGGAAAATTACAATCTCTTCTTCACGCTCCGGAGTCACCCGCTCCTGGGCACCGGATTCGGGCACGGTTACGACGAGGTGATCCAGCTCCCCGATATCTCCCAGGCATACGAGCTCTACCGGTTCGCTCCGCACAATTCGATCCTGGGCTTGCTCACCTTCTCGGGCGGGATCGGCTTCGCGGCGATCTGGCTGCTCATCCCGTTGGGGATCTTCTTCGCGGTGCGCTCGTACCGGTTCTCGACCACCCCGCGCGACCGCACCACGGCGCTCGCAACGGTAGGCATCCTCGTCACCTACCTGGTGCACTGCTACGGCGACATGGGGTTGGGGACCTGGGCCTCGGTGTTCACGGTCGGACCCGCCCTGGCGCTGGTGGCGAAACAGGCAGTCGCCACCGGCGCCTGGCCACTGCGCCGGGAACGCTCCATCGATCCTTCACCGCTTGGCAACCGCTGAAACCGGCTCGCATCGGGGTGCCGATGCGAACGACCGCACGTATACTTTCGTGCTCGGAGGCAAATAGTTCGATGCCGAACCGCGGGGACAACCCGGACGAGGATGCCACCAGCGAGGAGGAGATCACGGCGCTGGTCCCGCAGCGGCAGTTCGCCCGCAACCGTCTTGCCGAGCGACAGCAGGCGATCCTGAAGCAGCTGCACCGCGGCATGCCGGTGGACTCCCCGGCATACCCGCAGTTGAACGCCGTCTGGACGCAATTGAGCGGCGACTGGTCCTGGCTGGTCCTGGTGCCCGGCGAGCCCGACTACTCCACCGCCGACCTCGCCCGAGCCCTCGCCCAGACTGGCACCCGTCTGTCCGTCCAGCCGGTTGAGTTCACCGTGGCGAAGGACCTGGATCTCGATAGCTCGACGCGGCTGATCGCGCGGCTCGGGATCTCGGAGGGCGCCGGGGGAGGCTGGACGCAGCCGCACGAGCAGGAATTCGGCTCCTCGGACTACGGGCAGCCGCTCACGAAAACGATCGTCGCGCTGGAGAGCCCGTTGGCCAACCCGCTGGCGCTCCCGATCGCCTTGGCCTCCGACGGCGTGGTGCTGTGCGTGCGCCGGGGGCGGGACCGGCTCGCATCCGTGCGCGAGACGATCCAGGCGGTCGGGCCCAACCGGATCCTCTGCTGCGTGTTGTTCGACTGATTCAGTCCAAGCGGCGCTCCACGGCACCCGGAACCACGACGGCTTGCGGCGGTGGGGTGGCCGCGCTCGACGTCTCCGGCGCGAAGAACCTCTTCAGGACCAGGAACCGCTTCTCGAAGAGCTCGTAGCTGAGCACCGAGATGAGGAGCGAAGCGCCGACACCGAGCACCGTCTGGACCGCGATGGCCAGCGGATGGCTGCCGAGCAGCGGCTCCAGTCGGTCCACCACACGCCATTCGAGCATCTGGAAGGAGAGGACGCCGTGGTAGACGTACAACCCGTAGCTGTACTTGCCGAAGGTGCGCAGCCACGAGCCCTGGAAGGCGCGCGCCGCCAGGCTTTGCTCCGAGCGGCGCAGGCTCATCAGCGTGACCGCGCCGAAGAACATCGCGAACAGCGTTCCGCGAATCGGGTGGAGCACCGCCAGGCCCATCCGCGTGGCCGCGCAGAATGCCGACAGCAGGAGCGTTGCGGCGCCGATGGCGAGGGCCGCCTGGCCACTCCGCCGGACCAGCGGCGCGACGCCCCGGTCGCGGCGCGCCATGGCCGCGAGCAGCGCACCCACGCAGAGCGTGTCCACGCGGCAGGGCGTCAGCACCGAGATGGAGAGCTCGCTCGTCCCGAGGAGCGACAGGCCGATGCGCAGAGCGAGGGCGGCCACGATGACGCCGAGGCAGATCCGCTCCAGCGTCTCCCGCCGGAAGCTGAACACCACCAGCGGCCAGAGGAGGTAGAAGTGCTCCTCGATGGCGAGCGACCAGAAATGGCTGACGTAGGGCAGCGCCCACGACGCCTTGGCGGCGATGTAGAAGTTCGCCGTGTAGGTCCACATCCATGCCTGGTGCACGCGCGACTCCTCGAGCGCGGGCGGGAGCGCGGCGACGCTCGGGAGCACCAGGAAGAGCAGCGCGAGGACAGAGTAATAGAGCGGGAAGATGCGAAGCGTCCGGCGGGCGTAGAAATTGCGGAAGTAATGCGGTTCGCCTTTGGCATCCAGCAAGAGGCCCGTGATCAGGAAGCCGGAGAGGACGAAGAAGGCATCCACCCCGAGGACGCCGTAATTGCCTAGCTTCACCGCCAGGCGCTCGCCGAAGGTGCGTGGCGTGGCGTCTCCCACGAAGTGGACCGCCATCACCATCAAGATGGCGAGCCCGCGCACGCCGTCGAGCCCCGGAAGGTGGCCGCCAATCCGGGCTGGTTTCGGATCGCCGCGCATCAGGGGTTCATTGCCTCGAATCGCACCCGCGCCGGCAACGCGTGCAGCTTGGTCGCGGCTCCGGAGTCCACCCATGGCCACGGGGCGTCGCCGAAGAATGCCGGCTTGCCGGACAAGTACAGGGAGGCCGGCAGCTCCCGCGGAGCATCAGACCAGCGCACCTGGTTGGTGGCGTAGTCGTAGTTTCCTTCGCGGATCACCGTCGAGAGCACGCGCGGATCGGCCGGCTTCTTCCAGTCCTCCGGGTCGTATCCGAGCTGCCACATCGGAACCGGCTGGGGATCCCAGGGGAAGCTGTTCTCGTACCGGAAGCTGGAGTACGGCGCCGCGCTCATCGATGGGTACCCGAGCACATTGCCCACGAAGGTGTACCACCACGAGCCGGCCATCAACCCGATCGCGCGGCGATTGTCCACGTCAGGGAAGGAGCGGCGCTTGCCGGTCGCGTGGTTGCGGAAGAAGGTGATGTAGACCGAGTTCCCCCAGGTATTGTCGGCGTCGATGTTGAACGCCTCGTTGCCCTCGAACAGCTCGTAGTGCGGGCAGGTCATGTGCGAGGCGTTCATCCCCACCTCCATCCACTGCGTGTAGCTCAGCGGGGTGCTTCCGATGAATCCGTCCTCGAAGTAGTTGTACCCGATGACGTTTCCACCGCCCGAGGCGCGCATCACCATCACCTTGTTGAAGTGCCAGAAGATGTTGTTCTCGACCAGGTTGTCCGCCGAGGCGAAAGCGAAGGAGAGGCCGTACGCCCCGCCGCCGGGGTAGAGCACCGGCGAGTGGTGGAAGTACGAGTCGCGCACGACCGAGCGGTAGGAAGAATTGATGCCGATGCTGCTCCCGGTCGATTGCTCCGACTCTACGTTCTTGACCCAGCTGTACGCCGCCAGCGCCAGGACGATATTGTCGTTGCCGCCTCCGTACACGCGCAGGTCTTCCAGGCCCGCCTCGCGCACCGCCGGCTGGTCCCAGAGACTGAGCTGCGCGTTGCGCGCGGTGCGAAAGGCGATGTGCAGCGGAGAGGTGAGCGTGATGGTGTTGCCGCTCACCGACGCGATCTCGACCATCTGGCCGACCGGCCGGTCCATCCGCGAGAACCAGCCCCGGGACGGATCGCCCGGCGGAGATCGCGCTGCGGACCACTGCACGTAGTCGGGGTCCGAGAGCTCGTCGATGACCGCCAGCGTACCGCGAGTGAAGCCCTGGGCGTTCGCGACCGTGATCGAGGTTGCGCCCTTCGCGCCGTCGGCGGCCAGGTCGACTGAGGAGCGGACATGGGGCCAGAGTGGTCCGATCCACACCACCGCGCCGTTGAAGCCGTTGCTCTTGAGCAGCGTCTTCCTGGGGCCGGCGCCGCGCAAGACGATCCCCTTGTTGATCAAGAGCGTGCGGGTGATCGCGAACGTCCCCGCGGAGAGCGAGACGACCTTCCCTTCGGGGCAGGCGGTCAGCGCGGCCTGGATGGCCGCCGTCGCGTCCTGCGTGCCATTGCCGTATGCCGCCGCGTCGAGGGTGGCGCACGCGCCGCTCCGGACGGGGATCCCACCGGGAATTCCCGGCTTCCAGATCGTCCGCCTCTCCGCGGGAATGACGTATGGACTCGCGGTGAGCGATGGGACGCCGACGGCCTCCGAGCCGGTCGCCTCGCGACCGCAGGAGAGCCTGTCACTACAAGACAGCGCCGCGACGAAGACGGCGCAGACCCCGGCCTTGCGCGTTCGCATCGCGACACCGCATACCCCGGGCGGTGCCGCCCTCGCAATGCGGCGGCGTGACCTGCGTCACGCCGCCGCTTGCGAGTGGACGATCCCCGAACCCCTGGTCTACGGATGCATCGCGTCGAAGCGGACGCGGGCCGGGAGCGTTGCGACCTTCACGGTCCCGGTGGGATCGACCCACGGCCAGGGGTTGGTGCCGAAGAAGGCAGGCTTGCCGCTCAGATAGAGAGATGCGGGAATCGTGCCCGGAGAGCTCCCCCAGTGCACCAGGTTGGTCGAATAGTCGTAGTTGCCCTCGCGGATGACCGTGCCAGTCACGTTCGTGTCGGGCGCCGCGTTCCAGTTCTCGGGGTTGTAACCGAGGCGCCACATGCCGATCGGGTTGTCGGTCCATGGGAAAGGCGAGTCCAGAACGTAGCTGGTGGAGGGGAACGGATTTTGATTCGCCGTTCCCAGCACGTTGCCCACGAACGAGTACCACTTGTGGCCTTCCATGAGCCCGATGGCCCGCGGATTCTGCGTATCCGTCACCGCCAGGGGCGCGACGGACCGCCGCTTGCCGGTCAGGTGGTTGCGGAACACCGTGATGTAGACGGAGTTGCCCCAGGTATTGTCGCCGTCGAAGTTGAACGACTGGTTGCCTTCGAACAGCTCGTAGTGCGGGCAGGTCATGTGCGACCCGTTGATGCCGACCTCCGTCCACCCAGTGGAGTAGCTGATCCAGCCGTCTTCCATGTAGTTGTAGGCAATGACGTTGCCGCCGCCGGAGGCGCGCATCACCATCACCTTGTTCATGTTCCAAGAAATGTTGTTCTCGAGCAGGTTGTCAGCCGAGTACCACGAGAACGAGAACCCGTACCCGCCGCCACCGGGCTGGGGCGTCTGCGTGTTGTGGACGTACGAGTCTCGCACGATGGAGCGGAACGAGGCGTCGATGGCGATGCTCGGGCCGTCCTGGAAATCCGACTCGATGTTCTTGATCCAGCTGTAAGCGGCATTCGACAGCCAGACGTTGCCCTGGCCGCCGCTCCCTCCGTACACGTAGAGATCTTCCACGCCGGCATTCTTCACCACGGGGACCACCGGACCGTTGTCGACGTTCGAGAACCGCGTCAGCTGGGCGGTGAAGGCGGTCTGGAAGTCGATGTGGAACGGCGTGGTGAAGGTGATCGTGGTCCCGTTGACCGACTGCACCTCCATCACCTGGCCAACGGGCCGATCGGGGCGCGTGAACCAGGTCCGCGACACGTCGCCCGGAGGAGACTTCGTGCTCCATTCGGTGATGGCCGTGTTGGTGATCTGATCGACGACCACGATCTCACCTGCAGTCAGACCCGGATTGCTGGTGAGGACGGCCGTCTGGGTTCCCTTGACCGCGTTGCTAGCGAGGTTGGTGGACTGGGTGAACTTGGGCCACTGCGAGCCAATGGTGATGAGGTTGGCGTTCGTTCCGACCGGCATCTTCAGCTTCGTCAGTGTCGGACCCTGTCCTCGCAGGACGATCCCTTTGGTGATTTGGAGCGTGCCGGTGATCTTGAAGTCTCCAGCCGAGAGTTGCACCACCTGCCCGACCGGACACGCGTCCAGTGCAGCCTGGATGCCAGCGGTTGCGTCGAGCGTGCCATTGCTGTAGGTCGCCGCGGCGACGGTAGTGCAAATGGTGGTCCGGACTGGCACACCGCCGGGAATTCCCGGGTTCCACGTCGTGAGGCGCTGCGCTGGAATCAGCGTGAAC
>Ga0137418_10001951_pt1 | contig 18924 bp, 19 predicted proteins | sample CZODoug3_1_2_16f_FD_122242 | JGI IMG/M metagenome (GOLD analysis project Ga0137418, IMG submission 122242) | Vadose zone soil fungal communities from Angelo Coast Range Reserve, California, USA - CZODoug3_1_2_16fungal (Hybrid Assembly) | ecosystem: Environmental > Terrestrial > Soil > Vadose... | reverse complement strand
AAGGCGCGCGGCGGTGACCGGTTCGCCGGTGATATTGAACCGAGCTCCCCGAATGTCGAGCCCGGCCTCGAGCGCGGCCTCACAGAGGCGCACGGCGGGACTCGAAAACGTGTGAAGGTGAGGGGTGCGTCCTGCTCGCAGCACCGAGGCCATCCAGCGGGCGATCGGTAGCGGGTCGTCGAGGGGAACGTACTCGGGCTGGGGCAACGGGGCCCTCGCCAGAAGGCTTCCCCAGCGCAGCCCCCGCGCGCTCCAGCGGTAGCGCGGACTCAAGCCGGCCGCGCCCGGATCGACCGGTGAAAAGCAGCGAACCGGTGGGGGTGCCAGAGCCGCTGAGCTCGAGAAGGTTCACCGCGTTAGAGCCGGGGACTCCCCAGAGGGCATAGAGCCAGTTACGGCCGCCGCGGGCCTCGAAGCTCAAACAAATATTCACCGACCGATCGCGGATGGCCCTGAGGTCGATCGGCACCGCGGTGCGGCCGCCGCGGCTGCCGCTGGTCAGGGCTAGCAAGTGAGCGGTCAACGCCGGATTGCGCACCTGATGCGGCTCCACCATGATCGTGGCACTTCCCCGCACCGCGGGTCGGCGGCCTTTGAATTCGTCGACCGTTAAGTAGACTCCGTCCCGATAGAGGGCCCTCAGCGCGGCCTCGATCCCCTCCTGCGACACAAGCCGCTCCACGTCGCCGTACTCACTGCCCGTATGCTGAAGCAGCTGCCGATAGGGACTAGATCGATTCGCATAGACGGCTCGACGGATGAGCGCGAGGAAGTCGGCCTCCCGGCGCTCCAGGCGCCCGCGCAAGATGCTGCGCGCCTGCTCCGGGTCGATCGGATGGCGCAGAAAACCGGGCAGCCGCGAGAGGAGATGCCACCCGACGACCAAGTCGCCAAGCGGGATGTGCGGAGCCCAAGTTCCCTAACACGTGGGTGGTTAATTCTACGTGGCCGCACTCGACCGTCCAACTAAGGCCGGGATTTCCGATATGCGCCGAGGTCGAAAAGACCTTGCGCACAGGCGCCGATGCGCTATTCCTTGAGCACGAGGACTGCCACGATGCCGACCAAACGCTCCGCGTCACGGTCTTCGGAGCATGAAACTGGAATCCCGCACCCAGCACTCCCGAGAGGGCACGAGGTTCTGATGTCCCATGATCATAAGCCGATCGTCCCCTCACCTGCCGGAAAGCATGAACGCGCCGAGCGACGGGAATCTGCGCGTTCAACGCCACGAGGGAGACGAGACGTGCGTCCACATCGCAAGTCCCTGGTTACGCAGCGCGCACGGCGAACGGTCAAGCTCGCCGACCGGTTGGGACGCCGCTACTGGATCGCCGCTACCTGTCATCAAGATAAGCTATGATCCAGTCGGACCCGAAACTGCAGTGGTGGACGAGACTGGCCTGGCACGTGTACGAACACCTGCCTACGGTGGCAGAGATGTTTTTAGGGTCGTGTTTTCGTTATGCCTTGCCGTTCAGCCATCTCCGGGTACCTATTACGATCGTGCGCGGCTCTACTCGGTCAGATAGCCAGCCAGCGACCATCATTGTCGCCGGTGATGCACACCACGTTGACCATGTCATTCACCGTTTCCTTGAAGCCGAGCCGAGGCGAGAAGCACTGGGCAAGGTGCAGCTATGGACCCTCCCTTCGACTCTTAGACGACTGAGGCCATCGGGAGACCTGACCATAGTGCGGTTAGATCGTGTTTCCGCCGGGCTTTTCTTCGGCACGGATTACCTCGCGGTTCCTGACTGGGTCGGCTCAGTTCTGACGGTGCCGGACAATCTCGAAGCACTCACTTGCGGCAATCGCAGCTTGAGGTCTGACTTGCGGATCGTGCGACGCAACAGCCTGAAACACGAGGTTGTCGAGGCCGACGCTGACTTCACGCAGTTTTATCAGACGATGTATCTTCCATTCGTCCGTCGGCGGCACGCTCAGCACGCTTTCATTCGCAATGATTACTGGATGCGTCGGGCATTCCGGCGCGGCGGGCTCATGTGGATACTGCAGGACGGTCAGCGCGTCGCCGGCCTCCTCTTCCGACGGCGAGGTCAGGTGCTGTACTCCGTTGCAATCGGCACCGCTCGCGGCGAAGACAGATTTGTGCGCGAGGGCGCCAACATTGCCACAGATCTCTTCGTTCTGGAACACGCAAAGAGGCTCGGCTGTACCCTGATTGACTTCGGCGGGTCGCGCCCTTTCCTTAACGATGGTGTGCTGCGCTATAAGCGCAAATGGGGCGTGACGCTCGTTGACAAGCAGGATGCGCGCTACGACTTGCTGGTGCACTGGAACCGACTTACCAGGCCAGTACTTGCGTTTCACTCGAACGTTCCGCTGATATTCCGTGATGAGGATGGCTTATCCGCCCTGTGCCTGATTGAGCGTGACAGCCCGATAGCGCAGGCTGAGGTGAGCAAGATCCACCGCTCCGTCTGGATACCGGGCTTGCGGCGGCTCTATCTTGCAGCGACGTCCGGCTGGCAGAATCCCAAGGAGCGCCCAGCCCAGACTGTCCTGCTTGACCTCACGGATGGCCGAGCGTTCGACCCGCGCGCCCTACATGAGATGTCCAGCAGCGAAGGTAGGACAGCTCCCAAGGAGAGTGTCGCATGAGGATATACATTATGGTGTCTGACGACATCATATTGAAGCCGCGCGTTCTTTATAGATTACTGCAACGGCGCGCCACCGACGTCTGCGGTGTTGCAGAAATCAGGCGTAAGAGCCCACGAAAGACTCGAAGGCCTGACTATATGACACAGAAGCGGCTCATGGGCATAAAAGGTCGCCTCATCTTGGGATTATGTGATTATTCGTTAAGGGTGCTTCAATATCTGCCACTGCCCTCATTCATCAAGAGCAGACTGAGCACTAGAAATGTTTGCTCGTTTTTCACAGTGCCCTATGAATATGTGCGTGACGTTAACGATCCGAAGTTCATAGCCCGCTTGTCGGATTTGAAGCTTGACATCATCGTGTCATGTCAAGGTCAGATATTCTCTGAGGAATTACTCCAGGTCCCGAGGATTGCGTGCGTAAACTGCCATCCCGCAAAACTACCGAAGTATCGAGGGATGTGGCCGATCGTGGCGGCGATGTGTAATGGCGACGACACGATCGGTGTGACAGCCCATACGATGATCAAGGCGATCGACAAAGGGGCCATCGTATGCCAACAGGAGTTTAGGACCTCGAGGGCATATAGTTTCATGGACAACTGCGTCCTGGCCCACGAGCTCTACCCAGACGTCATACTCGAAGCGTTGGATGTCATCGAGAATAAGGGCATCGGCGATTGCCCGTGGGTTCCCGCGGATGCCCCGTATTACGACGGTCCGTCTCCCGAGGAGCTGAACAAGCTTCGTTCGACTGGATCAAGGATGGTGTGACCGGGGATTGCGTCTGCTCCGTTATCTCGACTCAAGGACGTTGAACACGGGTTTCCAGGAGACTCCGGTGCTCTCCATCGCGACGAGGGTGACGCCCTCCGCGGTGCTGCTGCAGGCGCGCAACCTCTCCCACCATCGCAGGAATCAGTGTGGTTCCCGACCAAGATCCCTCGCTGGATGAGTTCTCGCGCGTGACGAACAAGACGACGCCAGCGCACATTGAAACCCACCGCAACCCGTCAGTGCTCACGCCGTCGCAACCGGCGACGCTCCCGCTGGGGCGGCGTCCACACTCACGACGGGTTTCTTCCTCCGCATGCCCCGCGCTGGCGAGCCGAGGGAGGACGAGATATGGTGGCTCGAGGCACAGGGATGCGGGCCCCCATCGACGAGACGACTCCGCCGCTGTCCATCGTCATTGCGACCACGAGGCCTTGGCCCGAGGTGCGCGCTTGCCTCGACTCGCTCAGAGACCAGGTCCGGACGGCCCGGGCCGAGGTCATCGTGGCGGATGCGTCCGGGCAGGGACTGCCCGGCGACCACGACCTATATCCGGAGGTCACATGGCTCAAGGCGCCGGGCTTCTCCGTATTTCGTCTGCGGGCGCTCGGGATCACCAGTGCGCGGGGGGAGGTGGTCGCGCTGACCGAGGATCACTGCCGCGTCCGTCCGGACTGGTGCGAGCGGACCCTTGCTGCCCACAAGAAGCACCCCATGGCGTCCGCCATTGGCGGTGCCGTCGAGAATGGTGCGACGAAGCATCTGATCGACTGGGCTGGGTACTTCATCGTGAACGGCCCATTTATGCTCCCGCTCCGGAGTGGCGAATGCGCTCGCATCTCTCTCCAAGCCAACATTTCGTACAAGCGACGGGCACTTGCCCGCCCGCTCCCGCCCCTCGGCATGATGGAGATGCTCTACAACCAAGCGCTTCACGACCGAGGAGAGACCCTCGTGGCCGACGAGCGGATCGTCGTGGAGCACGTACAATCACTGGGCGTGCTGGGCACGTGTGCCGCGCACTTCCACAATGGGCGCTCGATTGCCGGCTTCCGGCTCCAGCGCATGCCGCTCGCAGAACGGGCGTTGCGGCTGGCCGGGTGCTTCGTTCTGCCTGGGGTGATGCTCTGGCGCACGCTTCGCATCGTCTTCAGTAAGCGGCGCTATGTCGGCCGCGCCGTTCTGAGCCTCCCCTTCATCGTCATCCTACTTTGCTGCCATGCGGCGGGAGAGTTCGTCGGGTATCTGGCGGGGCCGGGCCCCAGCCCCGAGCGTCTCCGCTGACCTGTTCAACGGCTGCGGGCGAGCTCCTCGTAGCAGCCGATGACCTGTCGCGCGGCCTGGTCCCACCGGAACTGGGCCGCGCGCCGCAGTCCCTGTTCGGTTCGCTCCAGGCGCAGCCGATCGTCGTGGAGAAGTCGTCGCATCGCCGCGGTGAGCGCCTCCACGTCGCCCGGTGCCACCAGCTCAGCGGCGCCCTCCAGGTTCTCGGCGAGCGCCGATGACCGGGATGCAATGGTTGGGACTCCGCTCGCCATCGCCTCAAGGGGGGGAAAGCCGAACCCCTCGTGCCACGACGGGTAGACGAACAGGCGGGCGCCAGCGTAGAGCCAGGGTAGATCATCCTGGTGGACATAACTGGTGAGGTGCACGCGGTCTCGCAGTTCGGGCGAGGACAGCTGCGACAAGAGGCCGTCGTAGTCCCAACCCAACCGGCCGGCCAGCACAAGGTGTTCGACCACCCGGTCCCGCGTGATGAGTTGTCGATAACTCTCCACCAGCCGCAGCAGGTTCTTTCGCGGCTCGATCGTGCCGACATAGAGAATGTAGGGAGCGGAGATTCCCAGGCGTCGAGCCCGAGCGTGTGCCTGTTCCGCCGGGCGCGGCCTGAACACGTCCCGGATCCCCTGGGGGATCACGCGGATGCGCTCGGGCGGCACGCTGTACAGGAGCCGAGAGATATCCTGCTGAACTGACCGGGACGGGACGCTCACCAGATCGGCGTGGCGGATGCTCCACGCCACCACACGCCGGAACAGGGCGCTCCGTCGCAACGGGATGTGATAGTGAGGGAGCGAAAAGATCGTCATGTCGTGCACGGTCAGGAGATGGCGCTGTCTACCCCGATAGAGGGGCATGATGAAGGACGGGGAATGGACGACGTCCAGGCCGAGCGCGGTTGCCGCCGCCGGGAGGATCACCTGCTGGAAGGTGAGCCGGGCGGGGCGGGGCCGGAAACAGATGGGGACGAGGGCGAAGTTGCGTGGAAGCACCCCGGCGAAGCGATCACGATCCGCGCGGTTCACGAAGATCATGTAGCGGTTGGCGTGGTCGAGCCGCGCGAGGTGGAGAACGAGGTTCAGCATGTAGTTGTCCACGCCGGTCGCTTCCGGCAACAGCGCGGTCAGATCGATCCCCACGTTCATCTGTCGTCGAGGATCAGTCGAGCCAGAGGGATCCCGGGGGAGAGGACGCGGGGACAGTACAGCCGCTCAGGGCCGAGGCCGAGTCCACGGTGATACTCGGCCAGATCCGAGCATGGCGGACTCGCCGCAACGATGCTGGCTCCGATCGTGGCGCCTTGACCGCGCGAGCGGAGCGTCTGCGGAGTGGATAGCCGATGTCGCCGTCGGCCGAGTGCAAGACGAGGGTGTCTCGGCTACGGAGCGTGTTGCGGAGCAGGTCGGGGTTGACCGCGACCGTGGCGTTCCCTCTCGTCGCGGGTCGGCGGCCCTTGAACTCATCGACGGTGAGATACACTCCGTGACGATAAAGAATACGGAGGGCCCCCTCTACCCCCTCCTGCTTCACCAGCCGCTCCAGGTCCCCGTATTCGCAGCCTGCCAGCGCGAGGAGTCTGAGGTACGGGGTTCTGGGATTCCCCGTAGGATGGTGCGCCGAGCCAGGGCCAGGAAGCCCACTTCGCGCCGCTCCAGGTGTTCACGTAGGGCCGTCCGGGCTTGCTCCACACTGATCGGATGGCGAAGGAAGAAAGGCAGCTTCCAGAGGAAACTGGCTCCGATCCGCACGTTGGCCAGTGATAGAGCGGCGTTCATTATTTTCTGGGGATCTGTTCCTTACCGCTTCGGGGCTTCCCAAACTACTATCATCGCCCACCTGTAAGTTCTCTCTAACCTGCACCCCGGCAACAATCGTTGGCACATCTCGCGAAAGGTAGCAGGCGTTGGCACGGGACTCGCGGAGACAAGCGCTCGATCCCGGACTTCTTCGCGACGAGCCCGAAGGAACTCGACGTCGTTGCCTTGTTGGAGCCATGCTCGGCTGGTTTGGAAGCGGATCAGACGCCACATTGTTCGGAAACCGTAGGATTTCAAGTACCCGAAAGCCCCAGGAATAGTCATGAGGACGCGTGCCAGCCACCAATCACGCAACCGCGGAAAAGAGGAGACGTTTACGTATAATGCCAATCGCCCACCTGGCCTGACCAACCGACGAAGGCCAAGAAGAGTGACATTCAAATGGGTTCGCTGAACGGAGGAAGCAGCAACCACAAAGTCAAACGAATGTTCCGCGAATGGGAGAGCTTCGAGGTCCGCGAACACGAAGGTGATGTTGTGGTGCTCCTGCTCGAGCTGATGTTTCTTGGCCACGGCGATCATGGAACGCGAAATGTCGAGTCCAACTACCTGACGGACGCGCCTTGCGAGATGCATGGTGAGCAGACCTGTTCCACACCCGGCGTCTAACGCTCGGTCGGTACCCTGTGGCATGAGATTGAGCAGCAGATCATAGCGGACGCCTGCAGTCGTCCGGGCCATAAAGTCGAACTCCTCGGCGAAACCGTCTCGCTCCCTCCTCGCCAGCGCGTCCCAGTCCTCGGGCTTGACACGTCCCATGCGATGCTTCAAGAGACTCGATCCCCCTGCTTGATGACGTGGAGCGGGAGGATCTTCGCCGCCCTGGTCGCATGTGGCTCCCGGCGAACTACGCGCAAGGTCTGCGCGTCGCGCCAGTAACCTGCCATCATGGCAGCCCCGCTGTTGCCGTGGGGGGCGGAGCCCAGCACCTCCAGAGCCGTGCAGACGACCTGTGCCTCATCGATCTCGCCCACGCGCGGGCTCACCACGAGGCTGACTTTCGCCAGCCCACCTTCCTCCTCTTCGAGAAGTTGATAATCCGTCGGATGCCCGCCGAAGCGGTCAGGCAGGACCTCCTCCACCAGCCGCAACAGGTCGCTCCCCACGAAATGCATCCCCTCAGTCGTCAGCTTCTCGTAGCTCCGGATGGTGTGCAGATGTTGGCGGAATCCGAGATGATCGAACGGGCAACCGCACGCGCGCTCGCTCAGGACACCGGCGTCCCCGAGCTCCACATTCACCATGACCTTGGGAACGGCCGGGTGCAGGGTGGAGCAGAACAATGCGCCGACCGTCGCGCCGCCCACGGACCGCTCCCGCTGGAGCAGGGCGATCGAGTCGGTGACCACGTGGACTTCGTCCACGGCCGCTGGCGTGGTACACGCCACGCCGAGACGGCCGACCTCCGCCAAGTGGTAGTGGCACAGCGCCCGGCAACCCGCCTCCGCGATGATCCGAGCCCGCGCCTCCGTGAAGGGTTCGCTGCCGACACGGAACAACGTCCCGGCGATATCCAGGCCGTGCTGCCGGGCCGCCAGGCACACGCGCACCGCCGAGCTCACGGCAACGTCCAGGTAGCCCGACGTGCCCTGGGCTTTCTTCTGAGCCAGCCAGCGAGCCACCACCACAGCGTGGGCCAGCGGCGCGTATTCGGGCATCGGGAAGGGCCGCCCCCGTCGCCGGCTCGTGGCCACGGCGTAGCTGGTGAAGAACCAGTGCTTCCAGAGCTCACGCGAGAACCTGAACTCGCTCTGGCTGAACCAGCGCTCGGCCAAGATCCCGACCCTGGCGTGGCGGAGCAAGCTCTTCATCGCGGCGCAAACCGGCAGCGCCGGCCGCCAGATTGCCATTGGTCGGCCGAGGGCGTCGAGCGTCGTGAGGGCAACGAGTTCCGACGCGGCTTCATGGGCGAGCAGACCAAGGTCCACGCTTGTCCGGGTCCCCACGCCCCGGGTGCCGCCGGACCGGCCCTCGTAGTGTGCTGTGAGCAGCGGGTTGTCGAAGTCCCGATCTCGAACGAACAGCTCGAACCCCGGGCGGCGGATCGGCCGGCGTCCCTTGAACTCGTCCAGCGTCACGTATACGCCCGCGTCGTAGAGCTCCGCCAGCGCTCCCTCGACGCCCTGGCGACGAATCCACGCGGCCACGTCGCCGTACTGGACCTTGGCCTGGCGCATCAGCGCAAAGTACGGGCTCCGGACGTTTCCGAAGACGGCTCGCGCCATGATGCGGAGGAAGGACTCGTCACGCCGCGCGAGCTGATCCTTCAGGAGCCTGTGACAATCCTCGGCCGTATAGGGCCGCCCCAGGAACGCCCTGAAGTCTCGCGCGAACCTCACGGCCATCCTGAGGTCATCCAGCATGAAGGTGCCCCTCGTCCCTTTACTGCGCCTCGGCCCAGGCCAACATCCGCTTCGGAAACAGCATCGCTCCATACATGCCGAGCATCTCGACACCACGCCCCGCAAGCGAGAGCGCAAGCACCAGCATGAGCAGGGCCCAGCGCCGAGTTGGCCGCAATCCAAGATGTCGGCTGAACCGGAACCAGCGAGGGACGTCCAGCCCGACATACCAGAACATCGTAAGGATGGGCTCGAAGGGCCCTGCCAGCATCATCCATCGGTTCGGAATGTTCCGATGGCGCCGCCTCAGCGTGTACTCCTCCCACCCCACCCTCAGACGGAACGGGTAGAAGAACCAGCCCAAGGAGAAGCTGTGCGCGACTCGCTGCTCAGGAACGAGGCGGACGCAGGCGCCGCTCGAGGTGAGAGTCTCGTAAAGCAAGGCAATCCCGCAGTTCCGGCCCAGCGCTGTGCTGAACGGATGCGCACGGAAGACGTCGGAGCGGAGCGCCAGATTGTGAGCGACGAGCGCCGAGGCGGTCGGCTTCTTCGAGATCCGCTCCGCGCCGACGACATGACCGAACGAGATTGAAGCCGCCGCGTGCAGGATCGCTCGCGGCGTCCTATGCCCTCTCTTGTCCCGGAACGTCGAAATGCCGGCCGTCACGTCGGCTCCGCTCCTGATGGCGCGCACGATAGACGAGATCCACCCTGGCTCAGGGTAGACGTCGGAATCGATGAAGGCCAGGATCTCTCCGGACGCCTGCGAGGCGCCACTGTTCTTCAAGGCGTAATACAGGGCGCCATTGGCCTCAACGGTCACGAGGCGACAAAAGGGTGTGGCCTTCGACTCCAGCGCCCGCCACCGTCGGCGCTGCACTCCCTCTGCCGCTACCAGCACGAGCTCGACTCGCTCAAGCGGGTAGTCCTGTCTGGCGAGCCCATCGAGGACCTCACTGATGGACGTCGCCAGGGCCACTTCGTTGTATCCCTCGATGACGACGGAAACGAGCGGCTCCATTCCTCTTTCCTCCTTCCCGCCCCCTGCGCCGGAGAAACTCGTGGCCCTGAAAGGGGTGCGCTATCGTGGAAGACTCGACGCGGGGCCTCGGTTGGATCGGGCGCCCTTGGGGATCAGCGCCTGGTAGAGCTCGAGGAGCCGATCGAAATAGGCCTCCACTCCAAGATGGCGGAGCGCGAATTCGCGGGCGCGCCGGCCCGTTTGCTCGGCCAGATCACGGTCCCGCAAGAAGCGAACCAGCGCTCGCGCCAGAGAGTCCACGTCATTCGTTGGAACCAGAGACCCGGTCTGTCCATCCTGCACGAGACTAGACAGCCCCCCCGAGGCAGTAGCGACCACCGCGGTGCCCCGCATCATAGCCTCTGCTGCGACGTTGCCGAAGGGCTCACTCCAGCGCGAAGGGATCGCCTGGACCCAGGCTTTGGCGACCGATCGCTCCAACTCGTCACGCGTGAGATACCCGAGCAGCGTAACGTGAGACCTGAGCCCGAGCGTCGCGACGAGTTGCACGAGGCTTGCCCGCTCCGGCCCGTCACCCGCCATGACGAGCCTTGCGTTGGGGATTTCGCTTACGACGTGACGGAAAGCCCGGACGAGAACGTCGGCACCCTTCTCACGTGACAGCCGGCCGGCGAACGCGACCATGGGAGGCAGTGAGAGGGGCGGCCGGGGCGCCATCACCGGAACGCCGTTCCCCATCAGCTCTACGGGTTCGATGTCGTCTGCGATCAGCTGGTCCCGCACGGCGTCACTGAGCGCGATGACCCGATCGAAGACGTGCCGCCATCGCCGGAAGAGCGCGCGCTGCGCCATGAGTGGCACCCAATCACGCAGCGGCAGGCAGCCGTTACGGTAACAGGCCGCACCCGCGGGGACCGTGCACGGGGTGTTGTCGGGCAGCAGCTTCGTTCCAATCGGGCAGACGGAACGGTACCAGCAGGCGTGATAAAGGGTGGGCACACTCCCGAGCAAGGGCAGTATCAGGGGGGAAAGTTGAGTCAGGAAGATCCTGACATGGACGACCTCGGGCCTGAACTCTTGGAGCGCGTGACGGAGCGTGAAGTAGGCCCATGGATTGGCCGATTGGAGGATCGTGCGGAAGCGCGAGTTCGTGCCGAAGCAGACGTAATCGGCCGCCGTCCCTTCGCGCGCACCGCCGGCCGCGCTTGCGAACAAACGGACATCGTGCCCGCGCTCGCGCAGTCCCTCTCGGATTCCGAGCATCTGGATTTCGGCGCCACCCTTGGGCGTTGCGTAGTCGTTCACCAGCAGAATTCTCATGTTGCGACCCCCAAGGCCCCGCCCGCCAACAATGGGTCGTCACCTGCTTCCTGCTTGCCGGGCCTGATTGGCAAGGTGGCGGATGCGGTGGAACTCGAACGTGGACAATTTCTGCTTCGCAACGCCTGCGCGTGAAGCATAGCCGAGCAGTTCACCCAACGTGCTCACGACCAGACCCAGCATCAGGGCCGGCAGGACTTGGAGCGGTTGGTGACGCGGACAGACCCGGGGCAGTGATCTTCGGCGAGAATCACGATCGGCGCGCGTGCTTGACGAATGCCCGCCGCGTTGGCCCACGCGATGGACCGTATCGCGCCAACTTCGACCACCCGAACCTGGAAAAACTCTCTCGGTTCCGCTTCGTCGAGGCCGAGTCCATTGGCGGATGGGGCGACGATCACCACCTCGAGGCGGTCTCTGATGTTCTGAGCCCGGATATGCCTGAGCGTCTTGCGAATCGTGTCGTAGTGATCCGGGGTGACGATCACGACTGACATCTCAGCAGAACTCTGGTCGCTCACCGGCGCTTCCACGGCCTCGTCAGGATCATCGGCCTTCCCTGTTTCATCAGACCTCATTGGGGATGCGGCGCGGGCACGGTCCGCCATGGCAAGATAGAAGCGACCAGCGCACGCTCGCTCTTGGTAAGTTCTCCAAGCACCAAGAATGCGAGCAGGACAACGCTGCTGATGACCAGCAGTTTCAGTAACACCAAGAAGCCGGCGACAGGCCAGAGGACACCCAACGTGTAGGCCAGCCCGCTGACCAGGACGCTGCGGCCGAGTGTGATGGTGGGGGGAACAATCTGCCAGAGACGGTAGACCGCCAGCATAGCCACCAACGCACCCAACCCAGCGAGGACAGTGGTCACTATTGAAGCGCCGAGAGCCCCGAATCGCGGGATCAGCACGAGGTGGCCGATGACGGCCAGCGGCACCAACGGCCCGGTCAGAATCAAGGCCCAACGGGGCTTGCCCGCAGCCGTCACGATCGCGATGGCGACCGAGATCATGACCAATCCCACTGCCCCAAAGATGAGCATCCCCAACAGCTGGGCAGCTGGTAGAAAGGTCGTGCCGAAGAAGAATCTGACAATCTCGTGGGCAGTCCCGGCGATCATTGCGGCAACGGGGAGCAGCCCTAGGACCGCGCGCATGGCATGGCGACTGATTTCCCTGGCCAGACTCGCCCGACCGTCGCGTAACAGGCGACTCAACGTCGCCAGGAGCAGAGGTGAAAATGAGATGGCAAAGAGACCTGGGAGCAACGACAAATTCTGGGCAGCGCCATACATGCCTGCCTGCACCGTCGTTCCCCCCAGAACCTTGAGAGCGAACAGGTCCAGCCGGTTGTAACAACTCAGGCTCAGCGCCGACAGGAACAGCGGAAGGACATAGCGCCAGAATAATGGAGGGGCGGAAACAGGCGGGTGGTGAAAAAGCGAGAGACGAACATAGCGCTGGCCAATGGTGAGTTCGACCAGCGAAGCACCAATGCTTCCCAGGATCGCACCTGACACGGACAAGCCTAGCTCAACCAATAGGACAATCAGGAGTAATCTGGCGATCCAGCGACCGGCACTCATGAGCGCTCCCTGAGCGAAGCGACCACTCCCCACAAGAACGCTCCGGTACGCATGGGCGAGGCTTGCAAGCGGAATGTCGAGAGCAAAGAGGCGCAGGTAGCCTGCCAGCGCCGGCTCGTTGAGCAATTGTGCGAGCGGGACGGACAGGAGAACAAGCAATCCAGCCGCGCTGCCGCTGACGATAAGATGCAGCCGAGCAATGGCGGATCCAATTGGACGCCAGTCCTCAGCGTCGCCGACGAACTTGATGGCCGCCCGCGAGAAGAGTGAGTTAATGCTCACCTCGACCGAGACCACCAGGGTGGCGGCAAGAACAAGCAGGCCATAGCCCTCCGGCCCGAGTCGGCGAGTGAGGAAGGCGGTGGTGATGAGGGCCGTGAGCGGAAAGAGTGCCTCGGCCAGAAAGACGCGGATGCTCCCCTCCACCATATGACGGCCTGGGTGCGAAGACAATGGCGTCAACCGTAGGCCTCCACGCCTTTGTCATTGTCGACGCCGACGGCACATCCGATCAGTTCTCCTGCATCGTCCACGGCTAGCCGCTCATTCATGTACCAGCCTTCTGCCCCCTTCCCAGAAATACCCAGCCGCGTTTGCGACCTGCGTGCCCACGAAGAGCGAGGCAAGTAACAGCGCCTGCGCGCCTCGTGTATGCGAGAACGGATATCGCAACAGATTCCCATAGAACGCAAACGGTTCTATCGGGATACGGCCCGCCCCCCGCCGGGCGCGAATCCGATGAAAACAGAAGGCCCCACGCCCGTACCAAAAATGTTGTCGCCAGAACGCGCGAAATGTCAGGGCGTGGGCGTGGCCAACTACGGCCTCCCGGGCATACGTCATACGGTAGCCGTGGGAGAGCCAGCGATCACAGAACTCACGGTCTTCTGCGGCAGCACCAGGAAAGGTCGTATCAAAGCCGCCGATGGCACGGAAGCGGGCCGCTGCCAGGGTCAGGTTGTTCGAGGTGAGGAAACGCGCTCGGGCAGGATCGACATTGTAGTAGCAGTACAAATAATCAATAAGGTGCTGACTCGCGCTGGAATATGGATTATCAGGAAGCGCATTGATCGTCCGACCGCCTATGACACAATCGGGATCCTTGGCAAAGCGGACAGCGAAGATCTTGAGCCAATCGGGGGCAGGCCGACAATCGTCGTCAGTGAAAGCGAGGAAGGTTCCTCTTGCTCTCCTCGCCCCGGTATTCCGTGCAGTCGCCGGACCGGCGTGCGGTTGTCTGAGCAACGTCGCGTCAAGCTGGTCACGGAAGGAAGCAACCACCTCGTCTGGACGGGTCTCACCGCCATCATCCACCACGATCGCCTCGAAGCAGTCCCTGGGATAGTGCAGATGAGCGAGAGCCTGCATGCAGCCGACGAGTTGCCCTGGGCGATTGTGCGTCGGGATAACGATCGAGAACATAGGCTGTTCCTGTCCCATGAGCCCCTCACGCGGATACTACGGCACCCGATCCACGATGCGCGAGCATTGGGATCTGCGACTCAGCGACCACGTCTTCATTCTTTCAAGCCGAAGCTTGATGTCGATCCACCCCTGCACTGTTGTAGAGCGCGTAGGTTTTCGGTCGAACACCCCAAATCGACCGAAATCATCCTGGGCTGCGGCCGTGGCTAATGTGACTCTTCACGCGAATCATTCGATAAGGAGCCCGCGTTCACATGGAGTCACATGAAGATGCCGGTTCATTTCAAAATAGGAATAGCGTTCCGCTGTTCTCCCCAGTCCGATCGCGTAGCCAGCCGCCTCCCCCAGGGCATGGGGCAGCAACCCTGCCAATATTGCGGGGATGACTCTAGGAATCAGCGCAGTTCTCCCGACCTGGCGAACGGTGCGCAACGTCCTATAAAGTCGTACGACTGGAATGAGTGGGAAGCCAGTTATGTAGGCGAGACGCCTCAGTAGCGACCAGTCTTTCTTTTGGGCACGCAACGCGGCGAACAGCCTTCCGCCCCAGAACGCATGCCGAATGAATGACGACAGGATGGAAATGTTGACATGATTGGTCGTTGCGGTTGCTTCCAGATGGAGCTCATGCCCGTTGGCGCGGAGGTCATCCAACAGTATTCCTTCCGCCAGCAGCATTACCGCTAGTCCAGAACCGTACCCCAGCAGGAGATACCGGCTGTACGAGGTGTTGTGCCAAGGCAACGTGGTGCACTTCCCTGAGAGGGCTGGTTGAAGGCAACAGCCGCTTTGCAAAAAGAGCCCTGCCCAGCTCAGCGAAGTCGCGGGATTTGCGTTTCTCATGACGGGTCCGACAACCGGATATCCTCGCCTGTGCGCAGCGATCAGAGCGGCGGCCCAGTCCGGCTCAGGAAAGCAGTGATCCTCGGCGAAGGCCACAATCGGCGCGCTCGTCCGTGGAATTGCAGCAGCTTTGGCGTTGGCTAGGATTCGGATTTCGCCGACTTCGACAATCTTGTAGCTGTGGAATCCCTCGAGATCGGACTCGATCAGATCAAGCTCCTTTTCTGAGGGGGCGCTTATAACGATTTCGAGACGGTCTTTGATGGTTTGCGCCCTGAGATGGCGTATCGTCTTGCGGATGACCTGATAGTTGTCCGGCGTAACAATGACCACTGACATATCAGGAGAGTCGCTATGATTCACTCGTTCTTCCCCCATCCCCGGCACTGTTGCGAGCGACATCTTCTCATCGGGGCGGACCACACGATGAGGACGACAGCAACAGTGTCTGTCCTGTGTGGGCCGATCTCTCGGCTGCGCAGATGACTTCGAGGCAACGGTAGCCGTCCTGTAAGTCAGGGGCGGCAACTGCATTGCCCCGCACTGCGGACACGAATTGCCGAACGGCCTCGCGGTATGAAGGCTCATTTCGGACAGCAAAATGTTTCTTGAAGACATACGGACCCCTGGATAAGGCCCGCAGCCCGCGGCCCACGCGGTTAAGAAGGGAAAACTCCCTGCCTGCCTCAATGATCTCAACATCCAGGGAGCGATACCGATCGACCGCGAGCTTGCCGGCTTGTCCATAGATCTCGAAGCGATCCTCCTCAACGGCGCACAGTGAGAAGAAAGACTGCACGACGAGCCCGTCGGCTAGCCGGAGTTCAAGCGCGGCGCTGTCGTCCTCGCTGCGATGAGATCGCAACTCCGCGTAGATCTGGCGGACCTCCTGACCGAAAAAGAGATGGACCAGATCAACATGATGCGCAGCAAGATCGAGGAGAACCCCGCCACCATTTTGCCGCGTTTGCTTCCAGAGAGGCATAGGCCGGGCCGCGGTCGAAAAGACCGAGCGTATGCCGATCAACGTGCCGAGTCTGCCCGATTGAATGTGCCGGCGGACTGTCTGGAATAGGGGATTGAACCGATAGTTGAAGCCGATCATCCCGACGACCCCTGCTCGCCGCCACGCAGTTAGCACGCTTCGTGCCTCATCGAGATTCGTCGCGAGGGGCTTTTCGAGGTAGATATGTTTCCCGTGTTCGAGCGCAGCCAGGGCCACCTCGGCATGGAGCGCCGTCGGCACACAAATAAATACGGCTTCCACGTCCGGAAGCTTCAGCAGGTGTTCGTAGCTTGCATAGCTGGGAGCTCCGGGCACTCGGCGGCTGGCTTCTCCCCGTCGCTGCAGATCCGGCTCGGCAAGGGCAACGACCTCGACACCGGCCATGCTCAGCAGGATATTGAGATGAATCGACTGAGCGACACGGCCGCAGCCGATCACGCCAACTTTGAGACGCGGGGGCATATGCCTGGCCATTTCCCTAGGCTAAGCTGTGCAAGCAGGCCTTTGTAGCCCCATCCCAGTCGGCTTGCTAGCATGAGATGTTCTGATATGGCACCTGTAGCAATGACGTGGGGCACGCCGGTGCAAGGTCCTAGATCAAATCGGATGCTCGGCGGTCCCTTCCACGTTGGGCCAAGTGTAAGGGCATTAGCTTGCCGCGCGCGGTCCAGATGGGCTCCATTCGTTTAATCTGCAGGGTCTGGGCCTGGCTCCAAACGGCCCGGGCTAGATCGGCTGCTGCGCTGCCGCGTCCGAGCGCTTCTAACACGGTCTCGATCACGGTCCTCTCATCGGCGATCGCGACCTTGGGGCTCACCACCAGGATTAGTCGCGTGAAGGCATCCGGATCCTCTTCCTCCAGCAGCTGGTAGTCCAGCGGACTCCCGCCGAAGCGAGCCGGCAGCACATCCTCCAGGATGTGGATCATCTCACTGCCGACGAGCGTCACCCCTTCGCCAGTCAGCTTCCGGAAGCTGCGGATCTCCCGTAAGTGCTCTGTGAACCCGTAGCTCTCGACCGGGCACCCGCACGACCGGTGTTCGACGATGCCGTAGTCATCCATCTCCACGTTCAGCAAGAGCTTGGGCGTCGAGGGCAGCAGGGACGTGAAGGAGAATGCCTTGACGGTAATCCCGGTGCCGGGCACCTGACGGGAATGCTGGGTGAGGGCGAGGCTGTCCTTGTAGAAATGCAAGTCGTTGCCGTCAACTGGGCGGCCACAGCCCGTACCCACCGCGCCAGCTTCCGTAATGAAATAGTTGGGGACATAGCGCGCACCGGTGCTCGTCATTCCCCGAACCTTGGCGGGGGTGGGGGGCTCCGCCCCACCCAGAAAGGTAGCCCCTGTAAGATCCAGTCCTTCCTCCCGGGCGGCATTCGCTACCCGCAACGCAAGGCTGACCGAAGTCCGAATCAAACATGCGCCGTGGGCTCGCAGCGTCCTGGCCGCCCAACGGGCCACAGCCCTCCCATCGAGCGTCCCGAGCTCAGGCCACGGGATGGGCGCCCCACACAATCGTCCGGTCACAACGATGTATTGTGTGGCCAGACGATTCTTGAGAGACGGTGCTAGGTCCTGGTTCGTAACGAGCGAGAACCACTTCTGAGGCGTCTCGCCGAAGCGGGCGGAGTGCAGTATGCTGGCGATCCCACTCGAGGCAGGGAGGATGGGGTACCACATCACCGTGGGGACGCCTAGGACCCCATGCGCATCGTAGGCAAGGATGGTGTTGACCGCCGTCGCGGCCAAGTGGTCAAGATCGAACGCCACCCGCGTTCCTGCGCCGGTGGTCCCGCCACTTTCGGCCTGATAGTAGTGGCTGAGATGCGGGTTATCAAAATCTCGGGACTGCACGGGGATAACCTGCTCGCCGCGCACGATGGGCATGCGCCCCTTGAACTCTTCAAAGGAGACGTAGACTCCGGCCTCCCGTAAGGCCTGGAGCGTCGCTTCCAACCCCCTGGCCCGTACCATCGCCCGGAGGTCCCCCAGCTCGCACCCGGCGAGCTTGAGCAAGGGTCGATACGGGCTACGCGGATACCCATAGACGCCCCGCTCGACCAATCGCAGAAAGTTATTCTCCCGTTCAGCCATGCGGTGGCGCACGATGGCTTGAGCTTCGTGCAGCGAGATCCTGTGGCGCAGGAACCCGCGTAGCCCCCAGGCGAACCGCCCATACATTTTCAGATCAGCCAGCAGGGTCATGCGGGTGCCGTGGTGTGCCCTTCAATATCCTGAGCACTGGACCAACCGGTCAGCGCCGCGGGGCCGCCCCGGGCCGAGCCACGCATGACCAATTAGTACTCTAGCCCAGGCCAACGTGGACCTGATAGACTCCGGCTCGTCCCTTGATCAGGCACCAGGGCCGGGGGGACGCCCTCGGAACCCAGCGGATCGCAGTGGCAGATACCTGAGGGAGGTCGTTGCGGGAGGCCGTGAGCCGCCAGCCCCGCCCCGAGATTGGCATCTCGATCATCGTCCCCGTCCACAGCAATCCCGGCGATCTTCGTCTCTGTGTCGCCGCCCTTCGGGCGGCGATCACGCCGGATGCCGAGATCATCGTCGTCGACGACGACTCCACGGACGACACGCCGTCCGTCGCAGCTCTCATCGCATGCCCATCGTCGCGCTCGCGGAAAACTCGGGTCCAGCCGCGGCCAGAAATGAGGGCGTCGGTCGCGCCCGCGGCGCCATCCTCTTCTTCGTGGACGCTGACGTCGTGATCGTCTCGAGAGCAATCGAGCGTGTTCAGGGCACGCACCTTAAGAGGTGGACACTCGGATCCATCGTCCGCGCCGACATCGCTCGGCGGGCCTTGCCCTGGTCGCGTCTGATTCTCGAATCGGGGCATGCGCCTCACGACCTCAACCTCACCACGGAGCACCGAGTGAGCGCGGCGCTGGTGGGCCTCGCCGCCGCGA
>Ga0137418_10001950_pt1 | contig 18928 bp, 22 predicted proteins | sample CZODoug3_1_2_16f_FD_122242 | JGI IMG/M metagenome (GOLD analysis project Ga0137418, IMG submission 122242) | Vadose zone soil fungal communities from Angelo Coast Range Reserve, California, USA - CZODoug3_1_2_16fungal (Hybrid Assembly) | ecosystem: Environmental > Terrestrial > Soil > Vadose... | reverse complement strand
CGAGCGTCTTCTCGATCTCATCCACCTGACGCCGCGCCTCGTCGGCCCCCGCGCTCTCCTTCGCCGCCGCCGCTCTCGCCTCGTCAGCGGCCTGCGCGGCTTTCCGCTCACGCCCTTCGGCGTCGCGGAGCCGCTCCTTCGCTTCCTGAACAGACGAGCGATAGACCTTAACGAAAGCGTTGACGAGCACTTCGCGTTGAGCAGCGAAAGACTTCAGGCTCTCGTTCGTCTCTTCGACGTAGGCCAGTGGGATGAGGTAGATGCCACGCTTGAGAAGGGAAGGGAGAGCACGCGTCGAGAGCCACCGCATGATCTCCCCGTTCAGATGATTGATCGCTTCGTACTCGGGACAATCAAGAAGTCTTTTAGAAACATTTATCCATTCTTTGTCTGCATCTACCTCTACGAGTGAAGTCGAAACCTTGCGACGATTGCCAACTCCCGCGAACGTTACTACCAGGGCTACCGTTCGCTGCATCAAATCTAAAGCGCTTGCCTTTTTCGTTGCTGTCGTAGTCATTGTGCCGCCTCCAAGTAGATTTTAACGCTTAAAACAACCGCTCGTTCAGATACGCCACTTCCGCGTCCAGCGCATCATTCTGGTTGAAGATCGGCCCCGTTTTCAGTACAGCGGATATTGGTTCGAACTTGCAGACCCCTGGCCGGCGGACTGGTCTTATGCTGATGATTGTTATGTTGACTACGTCGATGATGGGTATTTCCTTTTCAGCCCGCTGCATCCCGGCATTCGTATTGCCGTCATCGTAATCGAGTAGGACACAGCCGCGTGTAGGTCGATAACATACGGGGAAGCCCTGAGGTTCAGGGTAAGAAACATCGCGGCAGTCGAGCTGGGGTTCCTGTTGGAAGGTTTCGTCAAGTCACACTGTCAATGAAGGTGCCTTCTGAGTGAGGCGAATTGTAGCGCTTGCTCCAAGACGGTCCTTTCCCCCACAATTCAACTTTGTCTACCGATCTGGAGTCGTTACAATTAGTGCAGGATCTGTGGGAGGTTCTGTGAAGGGAAATTCATGTACCAATGGAAACGGCGAAGGGCTTCGATTTGTCAACGCCGTCTGTCTGCAAAAAGCCGTTTTGTGTGCCGACTGCGATTGCGTCAGTGACAGCCCACACGACAAGTGCCTGGTTTGCGGCAGTCGTTCTCTGTTCAATATAGCTCGTGTGCTGGGTGGAAATCTTTCCCGGAACCGGGCGGCTTTGATCCAGTCCAAAACCGTGGAGCCAGCGCTTAAGCCGGAACACGTGTTGAACTTTCCAAGGTTTCACAGAGTCCGGCGGAAGATCGCGGTTTAGCAAGTCTGCAGTCACCATGAGAGCGGAAGCATCAGCGCAACGGCTCGCGCCACCGAAAACGCAAGGACACTACAAAATGAAAACTGAGTTTAGATGCGGAAGTAATTGATAACTGCAATTCCCGACAGAACTTCTAGTGGTCAAAAAGCTACGAGCAGAGCACACACCCCAACAAGACGAAGAGTCCCAATCCCATCATCGGTTACAAATTTTAGAGCTATTTTTTAGAGACAAAATTTTGACAAACGTTATTAGCAACTCTCCGTAACCCATCTCCAACTAAGCGTTCATTGCATAGTTGGAGGTAATTTTATGACCCGGGCCCGCATCGTGTTGTTCACTTTATTGATTGCGACGGGCGCATCCGTCGCTCTTCTGCTCCACAATCTCCAGAAAGTTTCCGCGTCTGACTTCAAATTCCGCGACCGCGCCACCGACTTTCACGCCCTGAGCATGGTTGATCGTGGACGCAACACCTTCCGCTTCGATACCTTCGGAGACCAGGATTTCTGGGGCGGAACGCTCCAACTCCACAAAGCCATCAAAGGCCAAAAGCTGGGCGGTGTGGGCCCTGGCGTTGATCCTACTACCGCGCTGGCCGTCGGACTAAAGGTAGATCAGGACGCGCTGCCACAGTCGGTAGTTCGCGCGTTGAAAGCAGGAAAACTTAATCTGAAAGATCCAGCGCTAACCCTGACGTTATTGCAGTTGAACGCAGTTGTAGGACTGACTGGATTTTTTGACCACTCCGGCAATCTGAAATCGGTCGGCATCCAGTGTGCAATCTGTCACTCCACCGTGGACAATTCGTTGGCCCCCGGAATCGGTCACCGTTTAGATGGCTGGGCCAATCGCGATCTGAATGTAGGAGCAATTATCAATCTCTCCCCGATCTAAGTAGCGTAGGAAAAGTTCTGGGCGTAGACCAAAACACAGTTCGCACGGTGCTGATCAGTTGGGGCCCAGGAAAGTTTGACGCCGAACTGGCAGATTTTTGAGGGTTTTGTAACTGTTGAAAGAAATGGTAGGCACGAGGAGACTCGAACTCCTGACCTCTACCGTGTCAAGGTAGCGCTCTAACCAACTGAGCTACGCGCCTACATTAGTGTATTGCCAACCAAATACCAAACCAGTTCGCGGGTATGACGCGCTGTTAACAACAGATTTTATCATGGTGCTGCTGGCCGCCGGCTTCGTTCGACGTGCGGACCTGGCCATCACCGCCAGGTAATTCGAAGTTAAGTCTGAAACTCGATCTGGGTACTGCCCAATTTCCCCGCACGAGTGCTAAACGCACTGGGTGAGGTGCTGCCTTTTCGAGCTGTCGCCAGCAGGCTCAAATCCTATTTCAGCGGCTGAACCAGTTGCAAAGCCGCCGTTCCGCAGCGACAATCGAAGGCGTGGAAAAGGATGCTGCCCGAGTTTGCGTGCCCTTCGCACCCGGAGCGATGGTCGTCCTAACGCTGTCCGCTCCCCGGGAAAAATTTTGGGGCATGATCCTTGCGTTGACTCCAGAGGGCCTGAGCCTGAGCGGCATTGAACTGGCATCTTTTGAAGACCTGGTCGTGATGGTGAAAGAGGGTGAGCCGTTCACGCCAGCCGTCGTTTTCTTTCCCATGCATCGCATCGAGCGAATCGACCTCGATGTTCCCGACGGAAACCTTCCATCTCTTTCCCAGCGCTTCGCCGCCAAAACCGGCCAGGCACCCTCCACTTTCTTGCCTTCCACAGGAGCCAATCAGAGCGTGAATCGCAACGATGCAGCTCTGGCCAAGTCATCGGTGGACAAGGAACCGGCGTGAAACTTTCGCAAATCTTGACAGCACCCAATCAGCTCACGCTGCTAAGAATGATTTTCGTGCCGTTCATCGTAATCCATTTGGTCGAAGGCCGCTATCTCTGGGCCCTGATTGTCTTCGTGATCGCAGGCTTCAGCGATGGCCTCGACGGGCTTCTTGCCCGCAGGCTTCATCAGCAAACTTTGCTCGGTCAATATCTCGACCCCATAGCTGACAAACTCCTGCTGAGCACGATGTTTCTTGTACTTTCCATTCTGCACAAAATCCCCTGGAAATTCTCAGTCGTGGTTTTCAGCCGTGATATTTCCATCCTCGCCGCCAGCGCCGTACTTTTTGGAATCGCCGGACTAAGAAACTTCAGTCCCAGTATTTTCGGAAAAGCGAACACCTTCTGCCAGATCGCCGCCGTCTTTTTTGTCTTGCTCTTTCAAGTGCGGCCCCTGCGCTGGGTATGGATCGCCCGAACCGTATCCCTGCGCGCCACCTTCATTTTCACGATTATTTCGGCAATCCATTACGTGTTGCTGGTACAACAGCGTTTGCGCGCTCATCCTCAGGCGAGTGCAACCGCCGCGACGGCGCCAAAGTAAATCAGCTTTTTCATCCCCAGTTTTGCGAAATTTGACCCCCTTTCGCGCGTCCCCCTAGAATCGTAGATTCGTCGCTGCGGCTCGATCTCACTATGGCCCTGAGCCTTTACAACACCATGTCTGCGAGCGTGGAGGAATTTCGTCCTCTACGTAACAACGAAGTCCGCATGTACGCGTGCGGGCCCACTGTCTACGACTACGGTCATATCGGCAACTTTCGGACATTTATCGCGATCGACATTCTGCGCCGGGTTTTGCGGCAGAACGGTTACAAGGTAAATCACGTCATGAACATCACCGACGTGGACGACAAAATCATCCGCAACTCTGCTCGCGATGGCGTGACGGTTCAGCAATACACGGCTAAATATGAAAAGGCATTCCTGGAAGACGCCACCATGATCGGCATCGAACCGCCGACTCTGGTACGAGCCACGGAGCACATCCCGGAGATGACGGAGTTCGTCGCCAAACTCGTCGAAAAGGGCTTCGCCTACCGCGCTGAAGATGGCTCCTATTACTTTCGCATCGCGAAATTCCCGCAGTATGGACGGCTTTCTAAGAAAGACTTCAGCGGAATGCTCGACGGCGCGCGCGTCGACGTCGACGAATACGATAAAGACAGCGCTCGCGACTTCGCCCTCTGGAAAGCGCCCAAGCCTGGAGAATCTTCCTGGGATACCTCGATCGGCCGCGGCAGGCCGGGCTGGCACTTGGAGTGCTCGGTGATGTCGATGAATGCGTTGGGCGAAACCTTCGACCTGCACGCTGGAGGCGAAGACCTCATCTTTCCCCATCACGAAAACGAAATCGCGCAGTCGGAATCACTCACGGGGAAAACCTTCGCCCGTTTCTGGTTTCACGCGCGGTTCCTGCTGGTCGAAGGCGAGAAGATGTCGAAGAGCCTAGGCAACTTCTTTACCTTGCGCGACTTGGTGCTGAAGGGGCACAAACCGTCCTCGATCCGGTACCTGCTCGCCTCTGTTCCTTATCGCAATCAGTTGAATTTCACCTTCGATGGCCTGAAACAAGCCTCGGTTTCTGTCGAGCGCTTACGCAACTTCTACGTCCGCTTGACGGAAGGTCATTTTGCTGACGGCTCCAGTGAGGAGATACAAGCGCTTGCCCACGAGACCATCGACCGCATGAGGACCGCGCTCGACGACGATCTCAATACCGCGCAGGCGCAGGCGGCTATTTTCGAGATGGTACGTCGCGTCAATTCGGCGCTTGATACGAAAGTGATTAAGAAAGACGACGTCCCACCGCTGCTCGAGGCGCTCGCCAAGTTCGATGAAATCTTCGCCGTGCTCAAAGATGATGACGGCTCCAAGATGAAGCAAGTCTTTGATTGGGCACGGACGGAAGGACGGGAGAAAGACATCGGTCCCGAACTGCGCGAAGCCGTGCAGTCGGGTCAACTCTTCGACGCAGACATCGAAAAAAAAATTGCGCAAATGGAGATCGCTCGCCGTGCACGAGATTTCAAAGTCTCGGACACATTGCGTGCCGAACTCACAGCTGCCGGGATTGTCATTGAGAACACCAAAGACAATGTGCGCTGGCGCCGAAAGTGACACGGTTTCCACCGCGGAACACCAGTTCCGGGAGTGTTAAGCTGAAGGGTGATAGCTGACGGCTGCTTTTATGAAATCCCTCGACGAATACCTCCGCCAGGCCGAGCAAGCTCACGGTCACCTCTGCGCCGGACAGGTTCTCGGCGTGCGACTCGCCATGCTGGGCTTGGCTAAACTCGGCATTGACGACCCTGGCGGAAAAGACCGCAAGCGTTTAGTCACCTTTGTCGAGATCGACCGCTGCGCCACCGACGCCGTTGCAGTGGTCACCGGTTGCCGCCTCGGCAAGCGTGCTCTGAAGTTTCGCGACTGGGGAAAAGTTGCAGCCACGTTCGTGGACGTAAGCAGCAACAAGGCCGTCCGTGTCGCCGCCAAAGAATCTTCCAAGACGCTGGCCCGCCAGATGCATCCGGAACTTGCGGACAAGAATCAGCAACAGATGTTGGCCTACCGCGAAATCTCAGATGACGATCTGTTTACCACGCTGTGGGTGAAAGTTGACTTACCGCCCGAGGAATTTCCCGGATATAAGGGAGAGCGAGTGGTATGTGCGCAATGCGGCGAAGGAATTAATTTTCGGCGCGAAGTATGGCGCGACGGCGCGGCGTTCTGCCGTGCGTGCTCAGGAGACAGTTACTATCGGGCAGTCTGATGGGCTACGCCGCCTGCTCGAAGGCATGCGCCACCTGCAGAATGGTGGCTTCGTCGAAATGCCTGCCCAAAATCTGCAGGCCAATTGGTAATTTTTCTTTCGTCTCGCCACAAGGGACTGAAATTCCCGGAATTCCTGCCAGATCCGCCGTCACCGTGTAGACGTCCGCGAGATACATCGCCAAAGGATCATTCGACTTCTCGCCCAGACGGAAAGCCGACGTCGGACTCGTCGGGGTGACTATCGCATCCACTTTCGTGAACGCCTCTTCGAAATCGCGCAACAATAGCGTGCGCACCTTCTGGGCCTTCAAGTAGTACGCGTCGTAATAGCCAGCACTCAGAGCGTAGGTGCCAAGCATGATGCGCCGCTTGACCTCGGTGCCGAATCCTTCATCGCGGCTGCTCCGGTACATCTCCGCAAGCGATGTCACCCCCGGCGCGCGGTAACTGTAGCGTACGCCGTCGTAGCGCGCCAGATTCGACGACGCTTCCGCCGTGGCCACCAAGTAATAAGTCGGAATTGCATAGGGCGTGTGCGGCAATGAAACCGGCACGATTTCGCAGCCCAGACGCTTTAGCTTGTCAATCGCCGCCTCGACCGCCTGACGAACTTCGTCGTCCAAGCCCTCGCCAAAATATTCTTTGGCCACTCCGAGCTTTAGTCCACGCACCGGCTTGTCGAGCTCGGCAACGTAATCGGGTACCGGCAAATCAGCCGATGTTGAGTCCATGGGATCGCGTCCGGCGATCGTGCGCAGCACAATTGCCGCGTCTTTTACCGTCTTCGCCAGTGGTCCAATGTGATCAAGCGACGAGGCAAAGGCGATCAGTCCGTAGCGCGAAACCCTGCCGTAAGTCGGCATCAGACCTACCACTCCGCAAAAGGACGCAGGCTGCCGGATCGATCCTCCCGTGTCCGAGCCCAGCGCGACCACGGCCATGTCTGCCGCTACCGCCGCTGCTGGCCCGCCGGATGAACCTCCCGGCACGCGGGTCAGATCACGAGGATTGCGTACCGGGCGAAACGCCGAATTCTCGTTCGATGATCCCATGGCAAACTCGTCGCAGTTCGCCTTGCCCAGCACTACGGCGCCTGCGGCTTCGATTCGCGCAACTGCCGTGCAGTCATAAGGAGGAATGTAGTTGGCAAGAATCTTCGATCCCGCGGTCGTACGCACGCCGCGAGTGACCATCACGTCTTTGATGCCCACCGGAACGCCGCCCAGCGCCGGCAGGGGCTTTCCCTCCGCGGCCATTCGATCGATTCGATCCGCTTGCTCCAGCGCACGCTCCTTCGAGAGGGTGAGAAACGCGCCGACTTGCCCGTCTTCTTTCTGGATGCGGGCATAGTGCGCTTCTGCCAGTGCGAGCGCCGATGTCCGGCGTTCCTGTACGACAGACCGCGCGGCGTCAATGGTGAGTGAGGTCAGGTCCATCGCGAGTCAGAATTGAGAACGCGGAAGGAGAACCGGACCGAATCGACAATCCGGCGCCCAAACTTCTGTCCTTCGCGCTTATCTTTTTTATTTTATCTTTCAATCACCTTTGGAACTTTGAAGAACATCCCGTCGGAATCCGGCGCATTTGCCAGCGCCTCTTCGCGGGGCAACGACTTGCGCAATCCTTCCGGAATATCTTCCCGGCTGGCATAAGAGAATCGCTCGGTTCCCTGCTTCGATCCATCCACGCCATAGCGGCCGGAGACCTGAGCCATCGGCGCCACGTTCGAGGTGTCCAGTTCATTGAGCCGGTCGACGTACTGAAGAATCGAGTTCAAGTCCCGCACCATGCCTGCCTGTTCTTCCTGCGTGAGTTCCAAGTTGGCCAAGCCGGCAACGTAGGCGACATCCTTCTCCGTGACTTTCATATTCCGGTTCCTGTGTTCGATGGAGCGATGCCCGCATTGTGTCTCATCTGGAGCGGGTGCCCGCGCCCGCCTCATGCGCAACCACGTCAGGCGTGACCACGACAAATTCAATTCGGGACACAGTCTGCCCCGCATATCGATTGATCATCGCCACATACCGCGGAGCCAATGCTTGCAACTCGCGCTTCCATCCCGTATCCGCAACCTCGACGCGCAAGATTCCGGCTGCAAAAGTAACCGCCCGTGTGCGCTCTGCCACCGCCGAGCCACAAACTAACGGCCAAGCCAATACGGGCGCCTCATTCCGTGGAACTCGCCGCATGGACCCAGCCACAATCGCCTCCAAGCGGGTGCCCGCCTGCTCCAACTCTACGTTTCTCTGAACAAACCTCATGATTCTCCGCCGCCCAGATCCTGCCGCGGCTTTCGATTCTAGCACTCTGCCGGCGAGGTCGATGCCGGTGGAAATCACCCCTTCAGAGTGGAAATTCTCGCCGCACGAACTCCATCGCTGCCTGTCGCGAGGACAAATCCCCCTCGAGCTGTGCATTTTCTACGGCATCCAAAATCTTACGAAATTCAGGTCCGGGTGAATATCCGGCCGAGATCAGATCTTCGCCACTCACCAATCGCGGCGGCCGCATCTTTTCCGGCGGAATCTCTGAAAGCTTTTCTTGGACGAACTCGTAGGAATCCAAACCCCCGTGGCTGGCCAGGCAGTCAGCGCGATGCAAAGCCAGATGCTCGTCGAAGTGGGAAATGCGTAGAAATTTCTTGAGCGTGGATTCGCTCATACGTGTGACCTGCCCGAAACGCATGTGGTGATCCACCAACGCCGAAACCTGCTGAGTATCGTCGCCCGAAAGACGGAGGCGACGGCAAATTTCTTCCGCCATCTTCACCCCAACATCGACATGCCCGTCGAAACGAATGCGGTCCGGCGCCACGCGAAACGTCGGCGGTTTGCCCACATCGTGCAGCAGCGCGCCCCAAGCCAGCGCGGGAGGGCAGGGATGGGGCAGATTCTCCAGCACCAGCAGCGTATGCACAAACACGTCGCCCTCGGGATGAAACTGCGGAGGCTGCGCGACGCCCTTCATCGCGGAAATCTCTGGCAGGATTTCACGTAACAGGCCGCTCGCATCGAGGAGCAGGAATGCGTCCCGAGCATGCCCCTCGGTAAGCATCTTCGTCAGCTCATCGCGGACGCGTTCGCGCGAAACAATGTGAATCTCGGGGGACAGCATTCGGATCGCTGCCCATGTAGGTGGCTCGATCGAATATCCGAAACGGGCTGCAAAACGCAGGGCACGCAGCATGCGCAATTTATCTTCGGCGAAGCGCCTCTGTGGATCGCCGATCGCGCGGATGATCTTGTTCTCAAGATCCCTCCGCCCGCCCACGAAATCAAGCACTTCGTCGGTCAACGGATCGAGCAGCATCCCGTTGATAGTGAAGTCGCGCCGGGCGACGTCTTCGCGCGGATCCTCGCTGAAACGCACCTCATCCGGGTGTCGTCCGTCCGAATAACCGATATCGCTGCGGAAAGTGGCGACCTCTACAACAGATGCTTCGGACGAGACGCAAGCAGCCACGTCTCCACGATCAGAATTTTTCGTGGAGACCTGGCTCGCAACGTCTTTCGCCGGCAGCGGCACCAACACTACGCCAAACTGCGCGCCGACCGCAAACGTCTCAGGAAAAATCTCCATCACCTGGAGCGGCCTGGCGCTGGTGGCCACGTCGTAGTCCGCAGGCTCGCGTCCCAACAGCAAGTCGCGCACACATCCGCCCACGAGATAAGCTTTGTGCTCATGTTCGCGCAAGGTGCGCACAATCGACCTGGCAAAATCCTTGAGCACGGCGGCCAAAGAACTCCTTAGCAGATAATATATGGGTTATGCCCGACGTCTTCATCCTAGGCATCGAGAGTTCCTGCGACGAGACCGCCGCCGCCGTTGTGCGTTCGGGCGCCGAAGTCATCTCCAACGTCGTGGCCTCTCAGATGGCCGTCCACCAACCCTACGGCGGTGTCGTGCCGGAGCTCGCCTCGCGCGAGCACCTCCGCGCCATCGTCCCCGTGGTACGTCGGGCGCTCGCTGAAGCGAAACACTCCTATCAGTCACTGGACGCCATTGCCGTTACCCAGGGCCCCGGGCTGGCCGGTGCTCTGTTAGTCGGCATTAGTTATGCCAAAGCATTGGCATTCGCGCTCGATAAGCCGCTGATCGCCGTCAATCATCTTGAAGGACACATTCACGCCGTGCTGCTGGAGGAGAGGCAAAAAGGCAATCACGAGATGCAGTTTCCCGTGCTTGCACTCGTCGTCTCAGGCGGCCACACGCACTTGTATGTGGCGGAGCAGGAGAACGAAGGCTGGACTTACGAGAATATCGGCCGCACCCGCGACGACGCTGCCGGCGAAGCCTTCGACAAAGTCGCCAAGCTGCTCGGCCTCGGATATCCCGGAGGTCCCCTGATCGACCGACTCGCCCCCCGCGGCAATTTCAGAGCGGTGCAGTTCCCTGCGGCACAAATCAAACATCGCGACCGTCGTGACGGAGCCGATTCTCGGCAAAGCGACAATCATGATCGTCCGCGTTTCGATTTCTCCTACAGCGGCATCAAGACTGCGGTCCTGCGCTACGTTGAGACTCACAATCTGCAGGCGTCCATCGAGGGCCGCCGCCGAGCTCTGGCAAAGATCTCGAAACCCACCTTCGACGACTATCTTGCGTACTGCGACAAACAAACCCTGGACCTCGTGGCTTCCTTCCAGCATGCCGTCGTTGAAGATCTGGTAAGCAAAACCCTGGCCGCCGCTCGGACTTATGATGTTGCGACTCTGCTCGTGACCGGTGGGGTCGCCGCGAACAACCAACTGCGCGAGCGCTTCGACAAACAAGCCTCCAGGGAAGGCCTGCCTGTCTATTTCCCTTCCCGTCCGCTTTCTACCGACAACGCGGCTATGATCGCCGCCGCGGCCTATCCAAAGTTCCTGGCGAAGGACCTTGCACCCATGGACTTTTCAGCAGAAGCAGGAATGGCGTTGCGATGAATGAGTTTTTACTTTCGAACTTCGAGGCGAGGTCCAAACCCTTGATACCGCAACCAGGCTGGTCGCAAGTGAGCTGAAGGCTAAGAGGTGAAAGCTTAAGAGAAAACAGCTGAAACCTTCCACTACTTCCCCGCGCTCTTTTTGCGGCTGGCTTTGCCGAGGATTTTCTCCAACGCTTTTTCCAACTGGCTTTCGATGTCAATATCTTTATGAATGGCGAAATCCGCACGTTTTTCTGATGTATCGAAGCCACTGCCCCGCCCAGCCACAATGATGATTGGGATCTTTGCTGTCTCGGGCTTACTCTTGAGCGCAGTGATCAATTCGGTGCCCGACATTCGGGGCATGTTCACATCGGTAATGATCAGGTCAGGGTGCACGCGCAAGAGAACCTGCAATGCCTCCACTCCATTCGTGGCCGACTCCACCGCAAATCCGCGTTCTTCCAGAAAGCGGCACACGGTGTACCGGATCAGCATGGAATCATCAACCACGAGGGCTACGTTTGACATATTTCCTGGGGAAGAGCGCACACACCCCCGGCCCGGAGATTAACAACGCAGTTCTTGCGGCACAAGGTCTAAAGACACAGGAGGGTTACGTTCGTCATTCGAGTACTTGCAGGTTACAACTCGCCGCCTTGAGTGCGCTCTTCGATGCTCATGTCCTCAAATTCGCTGGACTCGAAAATGTCGCCGCATTCCAGGCATTCGACGAACTCGGCGTCATCTTCGCGGCTCACAATCTGCACGCGCGGGTGCTTGCAGGGCTGCTGGTCGGTTCCGTTGGGAATATTCAAGGGCGGCTTTGAAGTCATAAATCCGGAAGCGTTGCCCTCCTGGGTGTGAGGAGGGACACAGTTTCGCAGGAATTTCCCGGTATTGTAGAACGGGTTCTTCGCTTGTCAAGTCCTTCTGGGTGAGAACTGTGTAAAATTCTTTGCACCCCCGGAATGCCATTGAGGGCTTTGCGGAAGCTGAGGTCGGCAAGTCTCTCTCAGCACAATAGGCGAATACTCTAAGCCATTCAATCTGCGATAGTTACCATTCAGAATCGATGGTTTGCCATTCGCTGTGGGCGCTTGCTCTATGCGACGGAAAGAGCGTAGAATCAATTACGACTGAAAAGGTCGGAGTTTTATCCGACCGAAGTGGTCGGATTGTGTCGGCTGAGGCCGGCTGGTTCGGATGCTAAAACTAACGAAAAAAGCTGACTATGCGCTGATGGCCATGAAGCATTTGGCTGAGCACTCGGACGAAGGAGCCTGCAGCGCCAAAGATGTTGCCGATTCATACCGCATCCCGCTTGAGGCGTTAGCAAAGATTCTGCAGCGCCTGGTCAAAGCTGGGTTGCTGCACTCGCAACATGGGATGAACGGTGGGTACACGTTGGCCCGCGAAGGGCGCACGATTTCCGCTTTCGAGGTAATTCAAGCCATCGAAGGCCCTCTTTTTATAACCTCGTGCGTGACCGTACGCGGCGAGTGCGATCAAACCGATCGTTGCACAATCCGCGAGCCGCTGCGCAAAGTGAACGAGAGTATCGAGGCAGTGCTGAAGCGCATCAAGATTTCACATATGACAGAGGAACCGGAAATCGTCGAAATCCGCGCGACCAAACCGGCGGAATTGGTGACGATAACCTGACTCCATGTCCATATTTCAAGCATCAAGATCTCATAGCAGCAGGAGAGAGCAATCATGAGCACTGAAGTAAAAGTCCCCCAGGTTCGGAAAAACGACGCTCGACAAGACGAAGTTCGCCGAAGTGACCTTCCGCAAAGCGACGTTCAGCACACAGCCCCAAACGGTGTGAAGCTGCCCATCTACATGGACAACCATGCCACGACCCCCATGGACCCTCGGGTGTTGGAGGAAATGCTGCCCTTCTTCATGGAGAAATTCGGCAACGCCGCCAGCCGCAATCACTCCTTTGGATGGGCCGGCGAGGAAGGTGTTGAGACTGCCCGCGAACGCGTCGCCAAACTCGTTGGCGCAACCACCAAAGAGATTATTTTCACCTCTGGCGCCACGGAGAGCGACAACCTTGCCATCAAGGGTGTGGCCGAGATGTACCGGGAGAAGGGCAACCACATTATCACTGCCGTTACCGAACACAAGGCGGTTCTCGACACCTGTAAGCGCCTCGAGAAGTACGGCTATCGTGTGACTTACTTGCCGGTCCAGAAGGATGGCTTGGTCAATCTCGATGACCTCAGGCGCGCCATGGACGACAAGACGATTCTGGTTACCATAATGGCCGCTAACAATGAAATCGGCGTGCTCCAGCCGGTGGCCGAGATTGGCAAACTGTGTCGCGAGCGGGGCATAATTTTCCACACCGACGCCACCCAGGCTGTCGGCAAAGTGCCGGTTGACGTCAATAAGCAGAACATCGACGTGATGTCGATCTCCGCCCACAAGATGTACGGGCCAAAGGGCGTCGGTGCCCTGTACGTACGTCGCAAGAATCCACGCGTGCAGATTTCAGCCATTATCGACGGCGGCGGACACGAACGCGGCATGCGTTCCGGCACGCTCAACGTCCCCGGCATTGTCGGACTGGGTAAGGCATGCGCCATTGCTTCGGAGGAGATGGCTCAGGAAGCTTGCAAGTTGGCGGGCCTGCGCAATCGCCTGCGCGATCGCATTATGGGGCACCTGGACGAGGTCTATCTCAATGGCTCCGGCGAGCATCGCCTGCCGGGCAATCTGAACATTAGTTTTGCCTACGTTGAAGGCGAGTCGTTGCTGATGGGAATCAATGACATAGCGGTTTCGAGCGGATCCGCCTGCACCTCCGCGACGCTGGAGCCATCTTATGTATTAAAGGCTTTGGGCACGGGAGACGATCTCGCTCACAGCTCGATCCGCTTCGGACTGGGCCGCTTCAACACCGAGGCCGAAGTCGATTATGTGGCTGACCGGGTCATCCAAACCGTCGAACGCCTGCGCGAGCTTTCCCCCCTCTACGAAATGGCCAAAGAGGGCATAAACCTGAAAGACGTGAAGTGGGCAGGCGAGTAAAGCGGGGAAGGATAAAGGTCTGTCAGGGACGACCGACAATAGCTTTAGCTCTGGGTAGAGCAGTAATAAAAATTCAAAGTCCCGTGGGGACTGCTGAAACCGCTCCACGGTTCAAGTAACGGAATTTAGGAGACCAACAAATGTCATACAGCGATAAAGTTCTAGATCATTATTCCAATCCTCGAAACGTCGGCTCGATGGATAAAAGCAGCGCGGACGTGGGCACTGGTCTGGTCGGCGCCCCCGAATGCGGAGACGTCATGAAGCTGCAAATCAAGGTCAACCGCGACACCAACGTCATTGAAGACGCCAAGTTCAAGACGTTCGGCTGCGGCTCGGCGATCGCATCCTCATCGCTCGCCACCGAATGGGTCAAGGGCAAGACCGTGGACGAGGCTCTCACGATCAAGAATATGGACATCGTGAAGGAGCTCTCGCTTCCTCCAGTAAAGATCCATTGCTCGGTTCTGGCAGAAGATGCCATCCGCGCGGCGATCGGCGATTGGAAGAAGAAACAACAAACCGCACAACCGGTTACGGCCGAAGCGAAATAGTGGCACGGACGGATTCGTACTGGCGGATTTGCGATGGAATAACAGGCATGCCGCCAGCCTAGCCAATCACGTGCGGCTTTAGCTGCTGTCGCAAGCCAAGCAGGTTTTAGATGACCACGCAAACAGAAGAAAAAACGACCCCCAGAACGCCTGCAGGCAAAAGCATCCAGGTGACTGAGAAAGCTCTAGCCAAGGTGCGCGGTGCCATGGCGAAAGAGGGCATCTCGGCTGACCAGGGCGGATTGCGTCTCGGCGTGCAGGGGGGCGGGTGCTCGGGCTTGAGCTACAACATCCGTTTCGACACGCAGCCCCGCGAACGCGACCGCATCTTCCAATACGGCGACGTACGCGTCTTCGTGGATCCGAAATCGTTCATCTACCTGCACGGTATGACCCTCGATTATCAGGAGACCTTGATGCAGCAGGGATTCGTGTTTGTAAATCCCCAGGCAACCAAGTCGTGCGGCTGCGGAACGTCGTTCTCCGCATAACCGCCTGCGAGAGTGTGTCAACCGCCCTGTAATTTGCACCACGGCGCTACCGTTTCTGCCCGGCTGAGCCTTGGGCCACGTGACGGGAGAAGCTGCCGTGGTGAATGTGTCTTAGGCGGCTGGGGAAAGAACTCCCCCACTGTGGGCGGCACCGTGGAAAGCGGCTCTTAAGCGCCGCGTGAGGCGTCCAGAGTCTGTTTGGGCTTCAGCCCCCGAGGTTGAGTAGGACGCAATCTCTACAAAAACACGTAAATGGCAAATTCATTACAAACCGCGACATCACCCTCTGCGCAGTGCGTCACCCAGTCCTGCTGGTCATGCGGCGCCATGCGCGCAGCCCATTTCTGCAGCGCCTGCGGTAAGGTTCAGCCCGCGGCTCCTGTGGATTACTTCACATTCTTCGGACTGCCGCGCAAGTTGAATGTCGACGTTGCCGCCCTCGAGAAGGATTTCTACCTGCTGAGCCGCAAGCTGCATCCGGATGTTGTCGCACAGGGAAGCCGCATGGAACAGGAATGGAGCCTGCAACAAAGTTCGTTGCTCAATGACGCTTATCGAACCTTGAAGGATCCCGTTCGACGCACGGAATATCTCCTGCGCATTGAAGGTGTGGAACTGGAAGAGCAATCGAAAGCCGCGACCGACAAAGCCCGCAATACGGGCGAGGTCAAGAAGCAGATTGTTCCGCCCGACCTGCTGGAAGAGGTCTTCGAACTGAACATGCAGCTGGAAGAGCTGCGAATGCAGAAAAAGATAGGCGAGGACAATCCCGCCCTGCTTGAAGAAATCGGCAAAGAAAAGCTGAAGCTCGAAGAGAAACATGAAGCACACTTACGGGATTTGACAGCTTACTGGGGCAACTGGGATACCCTGATCGAGCGCGAGCAACACGGCGATGCCGTCTCGCCGGAGGAGCGCAAACAAGCGCGAGACAAAATGGTGGATTTGCTGAACCGCCGCAACTACGTACGCAACCTGGTGCGGGATGTGAATGAGGCGCTGGAGCAGTAACATCCAGCACTCAGCGATCAGCATTCAGTGATCAGCATTCAGTCCTGCGGTTCTGGTTGAAGCTGCTGCGGATCTTGCTGGAGCGAGTGCTGAGTGCTGAGCGCGTTCCGCTGGGCGCGTGAAGCAGCAAACTAGGCTTTCTATGGCTACCGATCACATCGTTGGCATCGACCTCGGCACCACGAACTCGCTGGTGGCATTTATGCAGGGGGACAACCCTGTCGTGATCCCCGGCGACGATGGCTCCCACCTGCTTCCGTCCGTTGTCGCGCTCGACAGCAATGGTCAGACTATTGTCGGCAATGCCGCGCGCAACTCCCTGATCGAAACGCCGGAGCGTGCGATCTATTCCGTGAAGCGTCTGATGGGTCGGGGCGTGGAAGATATTCAACAGGAGTTGAAGCTCTTCCCTTTCCGTCTCGCCGAAGACCTGCAAGCTGGCGAAGTTCTGCGTATCAAGCTCGGGGACAGGACTTTCACTCCACCCGAAATTTCCGCGTTCATTCTGCGCCAGCTCAAGCGCAACGCCGAACGGTTCTTCGGGACTCCGGTCACAAAAGCCGTCATCACAGTCCCTGCGTATTTCAACGACGCGCAGCGTCAGGCCACCAAAGACGCTGGCCGCATCGCTGGTCTCGAAGTCTTACGCCTGGTGAATGAGCCCACTGCTGCATCGCTAGCCTATGGCCTCGACAAAAAGCAGAACGCGGTAGTCGCCGTCTATGATCTCGGCGGCGGCACTTTCGATATCTCGATCCTCAAGTTACACGATGGAATCTTCGAGGTCGTCGCCACTAACGGTGACACCCATCTTGGCGGCGACGATATCGACAACTTGCTGATCACCATCGCGCTCGACGACATTCATGGCGACATGGGTGCCGACCTTCGCCGCAATGCCGAAGCTGTACAGACCATTCGCAAAGCCGTGATCGAAGCCAAGATTGCGCTCTCGTCGCAGTCTTCGATCAGGCTCGACATCGAATTGCCCCAAGGCAAGCGTTATCGTCGTGAGATTACGCGGGAACAGTTTGAACCATTGATTCAGTCGATCATCGACCGCACCGTTGGGCCCTGCAAGCAGGCCATGAAAGATGCTGGTCTCAAGCCGGAACAAATTGATGAGGTGGTTCTTGTCGGCGGCTCAACCCGCATTCCCAAAGTTCGAGCGCTGGTGAAGGGTCTGTTCCAGCGCGAGCCGCACACAGATTTAGACCCAGATGAGGTCGTCGCCCTGGGTGCGGCAGTGCAGGCCAACATTCTCGGCGGCGGCTCCGAGGCTACAGAGAACATGCTGTTGCTCGATGTTACCCCGCTTTCGCTGGGCATCGAAGTCGCAGGAGGAGTGACCGACAAAATTATTCTGCGCAACTCCACCATTCCCGCCTCGGCAACGCAACACTACACCACGCAAGTCGACGGACAGGCCAACGTCGCGATTCACGTTTTGCAGGGCGAGCGCGAATTGGCCAGAGATTGCCGTTCTCTCGCGCGCTTCGATCTCAAGGGCATTCCACCGATGGCAGCGGGCATGGCTCGCATCGAGGTAAAGTTTCTCATCGACGCCAATGGCATCCTGCATGTTTCGGCACGTGAGCAGCGCAGCGGCAAGGAATCCGAGATCGAAGTTCAACCCAGTTACGGACTCACCGACGAACAGGTCGAAGGCATGATCCTTGATTCCTTCGACAACGCCGAAGAAGATTTCCGCCGTCGCCAGGTCATCGAGGCCCGTAACGAGGGTGACACAATCCTCGCCGCGCTCGACAAAGGTAAGAAGAGTCCCGCGTGGGGTCAGCTCACGACCAACGAAAAGCAACAGATCGCAAAAATGGAAAAGGCGCTGACTGCGGTGAAGAGCGAGGACGATTACCATGCCATTCGCAAGGCAATCGAGGCCCTGAACCAGGGAACGACGCGCCTCGCCGAGTTGATGATGGACAGCGCCGTTTCAACAGCGCTCAAAGGCAAGACGATGGAGCAGGCGGACATGGGCGAAGGCCCATCCGCGCCGCATCCAGTCGCGAAAGCAGAGTTCGAATAAGCAGTTCGAAATAAGTTAGGAGCAGTCATGGCAGAAGATAAAACACATGGAGCGGGCACCATGATCGAAGACGCGCCTGCCGGCGAAAACACAGTGCAAGTTACATTCCTGCCCGAGGGCAAGACCGTTCAGTTCGAGCACGGCAAACTGCCGTATGAACACCACGGGAAACAAGAGTCCCTGCTCGACATCGCCCTCAATTACGGCGTCACTCTCGACCACGCCTGCGGCGGGAATTGCGCCTGCACCACCTGCCACGTCTGGGTAAAAGAAGGCGCCGGGAATCTCTCCGAAATGGACGACGACGAAGCCGACCGTCTGGACATGGCCGCTGACCTGCAATTAAACTCTCGTCTCGGCTGCCAGGCGCAGATCACGAAACCGGGCAAGGTGGTCGTAGAGATTCCTGCGTGGAACCGAAATTACGTGTCAGAAGAACACTGAAAAACAGCCGGTCAGCAGTCAGCCCTCGAGCAAATGCTGTCGGAAGATATGGTCGCGGTGAACAACCTGCGTTCCGTAAGCGGCACCGCAAATTCCGCAACGCGACGCGCGCTGCCTGAATGCTGATTGCTTCGCACAGGAGCCTACAAATGCCAAAATCTCTCACCTGGGACGACCCCCAAGACATCGGCATTCTTCTTTCTGAAACTCACCCCGAGATCGATCCACTCTCCGTCCGCTTTACTGATCTGCACCGCTATGTGACCGAGCTTCCGGGCTTCACGGGCGATCCGAAAACGTCAAACGAGGGCAAGCTTGAAGCGATCCAGATGGCGTGGCACGAAGAATTTCAGGACCGTACTCAGGGATGACTCTGGAAATTTTTACATCTTCGTGACAATTGTCATGCTGCGCTAACTTAGTCTCTCAGTAATGCAGGATGTCAGCTCACCTGGGTGACTGACTTCCACTCTCTCTCCAACTACCAAGGGCACGGCGC
>Ga0137418_10001948_pt1 | contig 18932 bp, 18 predicted proteins | sample CZODoug3_1_2_16f_FD_122242 | JGI IMG/M metagenome (GOLD analysis project Ga0137418, IMG submission 122242) | Vadose zone soil fungal communities from Angelo Coast Range Reserve, California, USA - CZODoug3_1_2_16fungal (Hybrid Assembly) | ecosystem: Environmental > Terrestrial > Soil > Vadose... | reverse complement strand
GCATCAGCGTCTTCGCGTGCACCACCCGCCCCCCGTAGGCGGCTCCCAGGGACTGGTGACCGAGACACACGCCGAGGATCGGCAGCCGCCCCGCGTAGCGCAGAATGGTGTCGACGCTGACACCCGCCTCGGCCGGCGTGCACGGACCGGGCGAGATCACGATCGCGTCGGCGCCGCGGCGCCCCACCTCGTCGACCGAGATCGCGTCGTTGCGCACCACGTCCGAGCTCGCGCCCAGCTCGCCGAGATACTGCACCAGGTTGTATGTGAACGAGTCGTAGTTGTCGAGGACGAAGACCACGGTTTTCTGCCTGCGCACTCAGTGTAGACGGAAACCGAATCGTCCGTCATCCGTCGTCAGTCGTCAGGAAAACCGTTTGCTGGTCGTCGGTCGTCGGCTCGGCATTGCTCGCTTGGGTCGGTTCACTCCAACCGAAGCGCATCCCTTTGACGTGAGGGCTGGGCCGGGTGCTGACGCGGTTTCCGATGACTGCGAACTGGGTTGTTGGTTTGCGAACGACTCACAACTGAGGGCTAACGACAAGGGGCCCGAAGTATCTCATTCTGCTACAGTTCTATTTCGGTCCTGGGTCCCCTACCCCCTATCGGTGGTCTTGACAGGCTGCACCGCCCAAGCGATGCTTACAAAGCTTTGCGGAGGGCAATTCATGGCTGAGGCTCAGCAGGAAAAACGGGCGACACGACGTTTTGCATTGCGGCTGCCAGTAGCTGTGACTTATGCCGATAATGGAACCCAGGAAAAATCCGCCCAGACTCGCGATGTAAGCGCCCGCGGCATATCATTTTATGTGGACGCACCCATCGCGGCCGGGTCGCCGATTGAGTTCACGTTGACCCTGCCGGCGGAGATTACCCTGACCGAGAGTATTCGCGTTCATTGCAAGGGCAAGGTCGTGCGCTTGGACGATGCGAGCACAAACGGTAAAATGGCGGTGGCGGCCGTCATCGACGAGTACGAGTTCCTGTCGGAAGCTTGATCTTAAGAAGGCGCACATCCCCCGCGCTTTCTCGATTTCGACCGTGAGTGGTATTGTTCCTCCAGAGTCCATCTGTTTCCGAGTGAAGTTCTTGCCACGAATTGTGCCAACCTGGATTCTTGCGCTGCCCCTGGTGGCGGGGTGTGCGCCTTCGGGGATGACTGCGTCCGCGCAAACGACGTCGTCTGCCACGCCAGCGGCTCCGGCTCCAGCGACGCAACCCGAGTCGCCCGCCGCTCAACAGGCGAAGGCGCGGTCGGAGGCGATCAGGGCCTCGATCAAGCAATCGCAAGAGCGGCGCCGGTTGGGACGAATGCCGGCGCTCGGCATGGCGGGGCCAGCATCGACTGCACCCGCGGCTCAAGGGACTTCGCCCACGCCAGCAACATCAGCGCCATCCGCAGCTGTTTCGCGCACGTCGCCTCAGATTCCGGCCAATGCACCGACTGCGGGAGCGAATCCCGCTCTTAAGCAGACATCCCTTACAACGGCCAAACAGCCTCCGGCTGCCGTCAAGAGCGTACAGATCGTACAGGAAAAGGGCGGGGCAGCGATTGAAATCCTGACCAGCCGCCCAGTACCGCCCGCTCTCCAGACTCTGTCCAGTCCACCGCGGCTCGTGATCGACCTGCCGAACGCCAATGTCGCCGTCAAGCAAAAGCACTTGACTGCGAAGGGAGAGCAGTTCACCGATATTCGCGTGGATCAATATCAGGTCACGCCGCCGGTGACCCGGGTGGTGGTCCATTTGACCACCCCTCGCCAGTACACCTGGGACGCAGCCGGCAACCGGCTCATGATCCGCCTGAAGCCGACCGAGGAGGCCAAGCCCAAGAGCACTCCCGCGGCGCAGCCGACCACCGTGCCGACCTTCAGCGCGGGCCTGCAACCCGCAGTCGTTCCAGTCAGCCCACGACCATCAGGATCGATGGTGCTGGCGGGCAGTCGGATTGGCTCGGGTTCGTCGGTGACGGCGAGCGAGGAAACCGCTGTGCTGCACATCGCGCGTGGGGGCGAGGTCCATGTTTGCCCGCGGACCACGGTCTCGGTGACTGCTTCCAAGAATGGGCAAGAGTTGATGCTGGGCATGAGTTCGGGCGCGCTCGAGACGCACTACCACCTGGAAGCGACTGCCGATGCCGTGCTCACGCCTGATTTCCGCATCCTGCTAGCTGGTCCGGGAGATTTTGATTACGCCATCGCCACCAATTCGCATGGCGACACCTGCGTTCGCGCCCTGCTCGGAAATACGGCTTCGGTGCTGGTTTCGGAATTGATGGGCGACCGCACCTACCAGGTGAAGCCTACCGAACAGGTTGTGTTTCAGGATGGAAGGGTGGACCGCGTCAGCAACGACCTTCCCATCGACTGCGGATGCGCAGCGCCGCCGCTGCCGATCATGCGCGCGTCGATTGCGCCTCCGACCACCACCGTTTCGGACGCGAATTTGCCCCCGAACGTGCACCTCCGGACATCGCCCGTAACGCGAGCAGCGCTCGATCCGATGCTGCCGCCGATGCCCGCTCCGACGACGCGAGCGGTGCTAGACCCGATGTTGCCGCCTCTGCCCAACCACCATCCACCCTCGCAGGGGGCGCTGGCGTCGGCCAACCCATCCAGCGCGCATTTGCCATCTTCCAAGCCGGAAGACATTCACGTACAGGTGGAAGCGCCCTTTGTGTTCCGGCGGCCAGATCCGGCGCAGGGTCAAGCGCAGCCGCCCACCCGAAGTATCGCGCCGAAGCCCCCGACTGCTTCCGCAAGATTGGACCCGACCGCTCCACTGCCCACCGAGGTCCCGCCGCCCACTCCTCCAGATCAATCTGCGCAGGCGCAGCCCAAGAAGAAGCTGGAGCGTCGTGGATTCTTTGGGAAAATGAAGGGGATGTTTTCTTCGATCTTCCGGTAGAAGGGCTAAGTCAGGTTCACTTTCCAACTATCCAAAAGGAAATTGGCCCCCTTTTCGCAGGCAGGTTCTCGTCACCGCGAATGCCTGGAGGTCCACTTGTTCACTGCGACCTTGCTCAGCTCTTGAGGAAACCACATCTCCGTCTGCTCAATGCGAGCCGTTGTATCAACCATGCCTTGCGGCAATGATGTCGCGCGATGAATAAGGTTTGGAGGAGTAATCAACAAGGGAGAGATTTGTCAGCGCTCCGATGCTTGGGCCAAGTTTGCATTCAAAATGAAATCCCTCCTCGGGATTTCCGCCTTGACTGAGAATCTGTACCCCATTCGCCAAGAGTTGCCTCGGCACGTCGTCCTTAAGGGCGATCATCAGGGTTGATCAGGGTTATCCACTCCTCTGCCCGCGTGCTGAGATGCCACTGGAAGCCAGCCTGGTGAGTGAAGAACTCGCGGCCCGCCGTGCCGCCACTGTGGTGCCCGAACGATGAGGGTTCACCCGATTCGAACTGCTCGATGACCCGCTTTGGAGTGTAGTTCTTGAGAAAGGCACTTTCCGTTTCTGGAGTTAGATACAGGGTGTGGAGGTGATCCCGCCTTCATCGAGAGACTCCCGCACCGAGATCGTTAGTACCAGGACCGGGAGCACGGCGAAAATGCGACGAGACTTCATGGGGAGACGCAACAGTTAATCCCATGGCTGCGTTTTTCACAACCGGATTACCGCGTTAATTTTGCGCCCGACAGAAAAGCCTTTGTCACGGGGCACACCGCAACAAAGGCAGCTTGCTAAGACCTGCGACCTAACACCCGACACATGCCCTAGTCTCTGCGCAGAGCCTTCCCGATGGGTGCAGTCTTCGAACGGGCCGCGTCGCGCAGTTCTTCGGCCCACTCCGTGGTGCGCTCGACGGCATCCTGGACGTGGTCCTTGGCGTCCTCCGACCAGTCCTGTAGCGTCTCGCGGGCGTCGTCATAGCCGCGGCGGAGATCCCTGCGCAGTTGCTTGCCGCTCTTGGGAGCGAACAGCAGCGCGACCAGGGCACCGGCGCCCACGCCGATCATCAAGAATGTGATCGCTGTTCCGACACTGCTCTTGTCGGAGGATTCGTATCTTCCAATCTTCATAAAGGCCACCTCTCATGGAGTATTAGAGTGCTGCGCAGGATATTGCATCCCTGGGCATTCTAGTCTTCCCGCGCCTGTCCCTATTAGGATTTCGCTGCGACCCAAACCGTTGGTTTGTTTTGCTCCCCCTTTTTTGGGAGAATTCCGCAGTTTCCAGCAGCCTACAACTCCGTGTAAAATAAGGCTTTGATTCCTGTGTCCGGCGAAGCTGTGGCCTGTCCCGCCATTCGCTGGTTTCATCGAAGGCAATTTTCTTGAGGAGAGTTTGAGCTCCAATGTCGATTCCTGCCACCCAACTGCGTCCCGGCATGATCATCAAGCACAATAATGATCTGCACTCCGTGTTCAGCGTGGAACATCGCACGCCGGGCAATCTGCGCGCGTTTATCCAAGCCAAGCTGCGCAACTTGCGCACCGGCGCGATGTTCGAACACCGGTTCCGCTCGCCTGACCCGATTGAGAAGATTACGGTGGACGAGGTCAACATGGAGTTCCTCTACAACGATGGGGATGACTACTACTTCATGAATACCGAGAACTACGAGCAAACTCACCTCACACGCGACACGCTCGGCGGCGCGGTTGAGTTCCTGACCGCGAATCTGCAGATCAAGGTGGAGTTTTTCGACGGCAAGGCGGTGGGGATCGAACTGCCGCAAACGGTGACCTTGACCGTGGTGGAGACTGAGCCGGGACTGAAGAGCGCGACTGCGTCCAGTGTGACCAAGCCGGCGAAGACCGAGACCGGACTCATTGTGCAGGTGCCGCCGTTTATCAACGAGGGCGAGAAGATCAAGGTGGACACGGCCGAAGGCACGTATTTGTCGCGAGCGTAGGTTTTTGTAGCGCCGCCGTCCCACGGCTGTCCGGTGGGCATCTCGCCCGCCTTGCCGAGGGCGAGACGTCCTCGGGAGGGTTGGCAAGATGCCGGCGCTCGTCAGGATCTGTTGTCCGCTGTCGGTTGTGAAATCACATCATTCCAAATTGCATGGTTAATGCCGAGAAATCCCTACACGCCCGTCGTTTCCTAGTGCGCGGACGTGTGCAGGGCGTCGGCTTTCGCTGGTTTGTCGAACGGGAGGCGCGCATCCTGGGAGTGGCTGGGTGGGTGCGCAATAACGCCGACGGCGCAGTCGAAGTTCTTGCCCAGGGAACACGCCAGCAGTTGTCGAGCTTGCGGGCCCGCTTGCAGCAAGGGCCGCGGGCAGCGCGGGTCGATGAAGTAGATGAGTCGGAGGTGAATCTGACACAGGGACTCACAACGTTCCGCATTGAAGGAGCCTGGTAGATGTCGAATTCGGAAATGAACTCCGAGCAGTTGAAGAAGATGATTCGCGAAGTCCCCGACTTTCCCAAGCCGGGGATCCTGTTCTACGACATCACCACGCTGCTGCGGGACAAGACCGGGTTCGCGCGGCTCATCGATCTTTTCTCGGAACACTACCTCGGCAAACAGGTCGACCTGATTCTCGGGATGGAGGCGCGCGGGTTTATCTTCGGACCGGCGCTCGCTTATCGCTTGAACGCAGGGTTTGTTCCGGTGCGCAAACCGGGGAAGCTTCCGGCCGCGGCGGCGCGCGTGGAATATAGTCTCGAATACGGCAGCAACGCCCTCGAGATGCACAAGGACGCCATCGAGCACGGGCAGCGCGTGCTGATTGTGGACGATCTGCTCGCCACGGGCGGGACGGCAGAAGCCACTGCGAGGCTGGCCACGTCGATGGGCGCAGAGATCGCGGGGCTCGCCTTCGTGGTGGAACTCGACTTCCTCAAAGGACGAGACAAGCTGAAGCAGTACGAAGTGTTCTCGCTCCTGCATTACGACAAGTAGAATTGATTCTGCTTCAAACTCGAACGGGTCTCCACCTTTCTATCCCGTGTTGCTCAGTGCATTCCTCAGTGGTCTACTGAAGCCGCAGTGTAGCCACTTCCCAACCGCAATTCCACGGAACTTCAACTTCCCATGAACCCGACGCCGGGTGGCGGCGTCTGGCAATTGTACGGAGAAAACGGATGCAGGAAGGTGCCCTGATCCGGCCCGGTCGCATGGCGGAGACCGAGTTGGCGTTTGAACGGGAAAAGTCCGCGCTGCGGCGGGAGTTCGAAGAGCGCCTGCAGGAGTGCGGAGCGCTGGCGTTTCGGGTGGCCTGCGGAGTCCTGCGCAACGGCGCCGACGCGGAAGATGTAGCGCAGGAAGCCCTGCTGCGAGCGTACCGGCTGTTCGAACGATTGCGCGACCGATCGCGGTTTCGGGCGTGGCTGGTTCGGATGACATTTCGTCTGGCCTTGGACCAGGCACGCTCGGCGCGGCGGCGCGAACAGCGGGAAACCCTGTGGGCAGTCGGGGTTCCGAAGCCGACGGCCGAAGACCTGGCCGCGTCCAACGAGTTTGAACGCCGCCTGGCAGAGGCCATGGAATCGTTGCCGGAAAAATCCCGCCTCGTACTGCTGCTTTCGAGTATCGACGGCCACTCGCTGGAAGAAGTGGCAGAACTGCTCCAGGTGCCGGTGGGGACGGTGAAATCGCGCTTGCATTCCGCGCGAAAACGGCTGGCGGAGAAATTGCGATGAGATGCGAAACTTACAGATACGCCTTGCTGGAGGTGGCGGCCGCGGGCGGCGAACTGAATGAACGAGTCCTGAATCATGCAGAAGAGTGTCCGCAGTGCCGAGCGACTCTGCAGCGGGAGCGTGCGCTGTTTGTCAGGATCGACGGGGCCTTGCGCGCGCGAATGGAAGAAATGCCGCGGGCTGGTTTTCTGCTGGAGGTTTGCGCCCAGATCTCACAGGAACCGGAGCCAAAACCGTGTATGAGTCCTATCTGGACGCTGGCGGCGGTTTCGGTGATGGTGGCTCTCATCGCGATGACCGTTCCTTGGGCCCGGCTACGGAAACAACCGATTGCCATTGGTAGTCCGACCGTTTCGACAATTCGCATTCAACCAGGGCTGAAAGTCGCCGGATCGAGAAGCGGGGGGATCCCGCAGGGTCGTAGCGCGCCGCTGATAAACAAGCAGGTCGTCGCGAGCAACGTGAATCGTGAGCCTGAGGTCCTGGTTCCTGCGGACGAGAGGGAAGCGCTGGCGAAGTTTGTCACGCACCTCAGACAGCGAGATGGGGTTGCGCGAGCATTTGGGAGTCCCCCGGTCGATGAGAACGACGACCTCCCAGAGATCAGCCCCGTAGAAATCGCCCGGCTGCAGTTGACACCGCTGACATGGGAAAGTTGGAAGTAAAGGACGATCGGCAGCGCGAGGAGGCAAGATGAAGACAGCGACAGCAACGTTCGCAGCCGTGGCAGTCATGATTCTGGCTCTATGTGCATCGGCGCAGGATGAACAATCGAAGCAGGGTGAGTCTGCTGCGCCACGAGCAGAGAAGCTCACAGCCGTCAAGGTGGGGGTCACCTTTGCTGAGTTTGAAGGCGACAAGAAGGTCAAGAGCCTGCCATACATCCTCATCGTGGTTGCGCACGAAAAGCCTCCCTACTTCGCCAAGTTGCGCATGGGCAGTCGCGTGCCGGTATACACCGGGAAAGAGAACGGAATGCAATACTTGGATGTGGGCAGCAACATCGACTGCCAGGCGACGCGCACGCCGGAGGGCAGTTTCGACCTCAGGTTGAGTCTGGATCGATCCTGGGTGGAAGGTGATGTGGCCGTCCCCGTGGAGAAAACACCCCAGCCCTCATCTGGACAATTTCCCGAGCCTATCATTCGCCAGTTCCGATCGGATCTGAACCTGGTTTTGCGCGACGGACAGAGCGTGGAAAGTACCTTTGCTACAGACCCACTAAGTGGGAAGGTCTTCAAAGTGGAGGTCACACTCAACGTTGTGAAGTAGTTTGCACGCAGGCCAGCCGAGAAGGGAATCTCCGTCCGGTGAGGTAGTTTGACCTGCGGATTACGAGGCAAGCCCCCTTTTCCTGAAATTTGTGGCGGAAGATCCCGCCTTCTGGTACTGTGTGATTCGCGTTTGATCAGAATCGGTTGTGAGCAGCAACGAGCTTTACAGCTAGTACCTGCCCTGCAGTACCCTCCGACTCCTTCCAGCGTAAAAATTCACTGAAAGGTATTTGAACAAGAATATGGAACAAGGAACAGTAAAGTGGTTTAACGATGCCAAGGGATATGGTTTCATCAGCCGCCAGAGTGGCGAGGATGTCTTCGTGCACTTCTCGGCGATCCAGGCGGGCGGTTTCCGCAGCCTGCAAGAAGGGCAGAGCGTGGAATTCCAGGTGACGAAGGGACCGAAGGGTCTGCAGGCCGAGAACGTACGGCCTCTGTAAGAACATCAAAATCTGGTGTTGAAAAGGCTCCGGTGATGACTGGGGCCTTTTTCATTGGTGGAATGTGGCACCTGCTCTTTCGCCGCTTGCGACAGACTTAGCGAACTACTCGCCTTCTTCGGCCGGTTACTTCAGTAACTCGCATACCTGCTCCCCCCACGCTGGTAACCTTGCGCGGATTACCCCGGGTCACGACAATCGCACAAAGGTATGGAGATTTCTCTCCGATCGATCGTTGTTGTCGTGTGCCTTGCATCGATTAGGGGCGTCGCGCAAGACGCCTCTAATACCGCCGGGGAATTCGCACGTGTGAGCCGCGAACTGCAGGAGACACGCTCCCAACTGTCGGAATCCCGACAGCAGATCGAAGAACTTCGCCAGGGACTTGCCGAGCTGCGCCAACAGATGCAGGCGAACCGTCCGGCCGTAACTGAGGCCGCCGCTGCAACCGAACCGACCGTTGCCTCAGCCGATCAAGATGTAGGCCTTTTGGCCGCCAAGGTTGCCGAACTCCACCAGGACAAGGTGGAAAGCGCCAGCAAATATCCAGTAAAACTCTCAGGCCTCGTCCTTTTCAATGCTTATCGCAACAGCGGGTCGCTGGACATGCAGGACATGCCGAACCTCGCGTTCCCCAGTTTTCCGGGGTCGCCGAATGGAAGCGTGGGCGCGACTATGCGCCAGACTTTGCTGGGTGTCGACGCAACCGGGCCGAAGATTTTTGGTGCGCGCAGCTCTGCGAGCGTTGTGGTCGATTTCGCTGGCGGTAGTCCCACGACGGCCTACGGGGTCACCTCGGGGCTGGTTCGTTTGCGTACGGCGGAGGTCAGCCTGGACTGGGAAAAGACGTCGCTGCGCATCGGGCAAGATGCTCCGTTCTTCTCGCCGTTGTCTCCGACCTCGTACGCCACCTTGCTGGAGCCGGCGATGTCATGGTCGGGAAATTTATGGGTTTGGACGCCAGAGATCGAAGTTGAGCACCGGTTCGCCCTGCGACCTCATTCGTATCTCGTTCTGCAAGGTGGTTTGCTCGATCCGCTTACCGAGGAATACCCACCCTTTCAAGGAAGAATACCGACTGCGGGAGAAGCGACGCGCATTCCTGCATTCGCGGGCCGGATTGCCATCGATCGTTCCTCTGCAGAGCACTACCCGTTTGCCATCGGGTGGGGGGGCTATCGTGCTCGCCAGCGCTACCAGAGTTTCAACCAGATCGATAGCTGGACTGTGAATAGCGATTTCAAAGTGCCATTCGGGAGACATCTGGAACTTTCTGGGGAATGGTATGACGGGCAAGCGGTCGGCGGACTGGGTGGTGGCATCTGGTCGAGCGTGGTGTATCCGGAGCCCACCGCGCCCCACAGTGCAGTCCATCCGCTTCGATCGATCGGAGAATGGCTGCAGCTGAAACTGAAGCCGTCGGTTCGCTTCGAGATTAATGGTGCATTTGGCCAGGATGAAAATGTCGGCCGGGAGCTTCACTTTTTCCCAGATCCATTCACGGATCTGGGATTTCTTCCTTTCAAGAAAAATCGCACCGAGTTCGTCAACTTCATCTACGAACCGACCTCATTTCTTCTGTTCGCTGTCGAGTATCGCCATTTGCTTACGGCGCCGGCTCTGGGAGAGAGCTCTTCTGGAGACCATCTGAACCTTGCCGCGGGAGTACGCTTTTGAGGACCCGGATGCATCTGGCAGTGGTGATCGTGGTCTTGAGCACCTTGGCCACTGCGCAGGAGGCGACCGTGCACGGCACGGTCAACGTGCTGCATCATTCCAAGAGCGAAGCCGGCAACGCCGATGCGGTAATCTGGCTCAGCAGCACGGCTGGCAAAGACCTGACGGTTCCGGGCCCTATGGCCCGGCTGCTGCAGAAGGACAAACGATTCGCGCCGCACATGCTTGCGGTTACGGTGGGCACGGCAATCGAGTTTCCGAACCAGGACCCCTTCTTCCACGACGTGTTTTCCATCTACCACGGCAAGCCGTTTGATCTGGGTCTCTACGAGAGCGGGGCGGTTCGAAAGGTGCGCTTCCCACAGCCCGGCGTCTCCTACATTTTTTGCAATATCCACCCGGACATGAGTGCTGTGGTGATTGCTTTGTCGACGCCCCATTTTGCGGTAAGCGCTCGCGACGGGAGCTTTCGCATTGCGGATGTGCCTCCGGGTCGGTATCGGCTGGCCGTCTGGTATGAAATGGCTTCTGATTCGGAATTGAGTGCACTGGTGCGCGAAGTGGAGATCGGACCCGGAGACAGCCCATTGGGCACACTGACGATCCACGCTGCGAACGCCCCGCGCGACCATCTCAACAAGTATGGCGAGGCCTATCCGGTGGACAAGACGTCGAGGTACTAGGGTAGACCGGTTTCCCCGCAGGTCCCCGCGTCCCGATTGATGATTTTGGGGCCCGACGTTCATCGACGTTCATGGCCGGTTTTGACGCTGCCTTTTTTCCCCTGTAGACTCAGGGTTTGTCAGCCACTGTTGCGAATTGAAGAGGAGTACGTGCGCGCAGAAACCCGCCATCAACTGAAAACCGACCGATTTACCCGAACCACGATTGGGGTTGCGGAAGCCACCGCCCATTGGAGCGTCGAGCACAAGTCGAAGATCATAACCGGCGCAGTGCTTGCCGTGGTGGTTGTGGCGGCTGTAGCCGGCACGTGGTATTACATCGGGCGGCAGGACGACAAGGCGAACCTGGAGCTTAGCCAGGCCGTGCGCATGTTGGGCACGCCGGTCCGCTCCGCGGGAACGCCCGAGACTCCGAACATACCGAGTTTTGCTTCCGCCCAAGGGCGCGCCGAGGCTGCCAAGAAACAACTCCAAGCGGTGGTGGACAAATACCCTCACACGCACACCGCTGACGTTGCCCGCTACCTTCTGGGAACAACTGCCGTGGAACTGGGCGACAATGCGACTGCCGAGCGCGAACTGAAAGAAGTAGCGTCGAGTTACAACAAGGATCTGTCCGCGCTCGCCAAACTTGCGCTGGCTTCCTATTACGCCAACACGAATCGGACCAAGGAGGCACTCGACCTGTACAAGCAGTTGATGGACAAGCCAACCGATACGGTCAGCAAGGTGATGGCGCAATTGCAGCTGGCGGCCTTGTACGAATCGTCACAGCAGCCAGCGGAAGCCAAGCGGATGTACGAACAGATCGTGAAAGAGAATCCGAAGACCGAGGCGGAATCTCTCGCGCAGGCGAGGCTGCAGAATTTGAAGTAAGTCTCCCAATCCAGTCTGCCTGGGGAAAACAGAAAGCTCACCCGCAAGGTTGGGCCTTTTCCGAGGAGTTCGCGTGACCAAGCACGAGAAAAAACGCCTGGCGGCTGTGATTCAGGCCGCTGAATACCTGTTTCTTGAACATCGCGCTGAAAACTGGTGCTGGAGCACCGCGAAGTTCCCAACTGGAGAAAACTGCTGGATCGGCTTCTCTCCGACAAGGAAATTCTGGCGGGCGTGCGTCTGAAATTCGATCCGATCTAGGAAGAACTGGAGCGAGCGCAGGACCCATCGAAAGCGTTGGCCGAAGTTCTTTGGAATTTACCGGCAGCGAAGAAGCGAACGAGTAGAGTACGGCTCGACCCCCGTCAGGCATCCTTTTCGGTGAACAGCCGGGCCCACTCGTCCCACCGGGCGGGCGGGACCAGGGCAGGTTTCAGGTTCGCGGTCACGTGCTCTTTGTGCCCCATCCCAATCAACGACGTCGTCAGTCCGGGCGCGGAGCGCGCAAACTGAATCGCGTTTTCGTGGTCACTCTTCATTCCCAGCTTTTGTTGAATGGACTCGGGTAATCCGTGGGTTAGCCGCCCCTGGTACAGCGTGGCACTACCTATGACGGCCATACCCAACCGCGAGGCAGCGTTCAGAAGGGACACGTTCTTTTTCTCCAGCGTCTGATTCGCGAGCCCGAAGGCTTCCGGCATGGCGAGGTTGAAGGGAAGCTGGACGAATCGGAAGTGATGCGACGGGCCGCCGACTTCTCGTGCAAGCTCGGCAGCGTCGGGCAGGCTGATGTAGTCCCGCGAGCCGCCAGGCACGCGAAATGCATTCCACGTCGCCACGCCGTAGTAGCGCAACTTGCCTGCCTTGACACTGCTCTCCAGCAGCGCGAACGCTTGCTCCAGACGCTCATGAAAAACTTCCTGCGACACATCGGCCAGTTGTGACTCCGGGTTGTGCAGGTAGAAGAGATCGATGGTTTCGAGCCCCAGGTTGCGGCGCGAGCGCTCGATCTGATTGTCAAGATATCGCGGAGCGATGCAGTGCATACCTCCGGCAAGTTCCTTGGGATCGAGGATTCCGGTTTCGACGTACTCGCGCATGAAATAGCCGCGCGGGTCGGCCGGAAGGTTTCCATCGAATGACAGGTAGCCCGCCTTGCTGCAGACCAGCACTTCGTCACGCTTGAGTTCACCCGTCGCGATCAACCGCGCGAGCGCGGTGCCCATGTTCCGCTCGGAGCGCTGGTGGCGGTAGTTAATGGCGGTATCGAGTACGTTGATGCCGGAGCGCAATGCGCTGCTAATGGCGTCCACGTACTCTCCGTCAGCGGCATCATCGGGTTCACCGAGGTAGGTCCCTAGCCCGATCGAAGAGAACCACAGTTCGCCTGCGCCGGGCAAAGATTCCGGGCGACGAAAATGTTCGGCCTCGCGCAACTGTGGAAAGCGATCGCGATAGCGAGTTGTCCCCCCGGGGGTGGCGAACCCAGCCAGCATAGGCAGAGTCTAACAGCGTAAGCAAGCGGGGCTTGCCAGGGCGGTGACTTGCGATCAGCTTTGCGATGATCTTGAGGGTGGAATGACGAGAAGTCTCGCCCATCCAACCCGTCGGCCACGCCGCCCTGAAGTTTCCCCTTTTCCCCCGTTTCCGCTACCATGTTGAGCTTCGCCGAGGACCATCGGAACTCACAATGGCAGACTTCACGCTGCGAGTGAACGGGAGCGAGCGCAAAGTCAGCGTCGCTCCTGAAACACCTCTTCTCTGGGTACTCCGCGACACCCTTCAACTCACTGGAACCAAATATGGATGTGGCGCGGGGTTGTGTGGTGCGTGCACGGTGCACGTCGACGGGGCGTCCACGCGCTCCTGTTCCACGCCGGTTTCGCAGGTCACGGGCAACAGCATCACGACCATTGAGGGACTCGCGCCCAACAGCCAGCATCCACTGCAAGTTGCCTGGATCGCCGAGGAAGTCCCGCAATGCGGCTACTGCCAGAGCGGGCAGATCATGGCTGCGGCCGCGCTGCTGGCGAAGACGCCGCACCCCAGCGAGGAGCAGATAACGAGTTTCATGGCGGCCAACATCTGTCGATGTGGCACGTATGAGCGAATTCGGCGTGCCATCCAGCGCGCGGCGAGTGGCGGAGGTGCGCCATGAGCCCACTCTCCCGCCGCGACTTCCTCACTGCCGGAGTCGCCGCAGGCGCGGGCCTGGTCATCGGTTTCTATCTGCCGCGTGGATCGAAGGTCGGGTCCGCTGAGGGCTTCTCCCCCAATGCGTATTTGAGAATCACTCCCGACAACAAGGTCACCATCGTAGTGGCGCGTTCGGAGATGGGGCAGGGCGTGCGGACGTCCTTGCCGATGATTCTCGCCGAGGAACTGGAGGCCGACTGGAAACAAATTCAGGTCGAGCAGGCCGGCGCCAGCAGGTTGTTCGGCGACCAGACTACCGGCGGCAGCGCCAGCGTCCGCACCACTTGGGACCCGATGCGTAAGGCAGGTGCTGCCGCACGCGAGATGCTGATCTCGGCCGCGGGGCTTGAGTGGGGAGTTGCCCGTAGTTCGTGCAAGGCCGAGAACGGCGCCGTCCTGCACGCGGCGTCGAATCGACGGGCCACTTACGGAGAACTGGCAAATCGGGCGGCGACTCTACCCGTCCCGACCGACGTTCCGCTAAAACAGGCCAAGGACTACAAAATCGTCGGCAAGGCCGTTCCCCGTATTGATACGCCCGCGAAAGTAAATGGCACTGCCGAGTACGGCATCGACTTCCGGCTTCCGGACATGCAGTTCGCCGTGCTGGCGCGCTGCCCTGTGATCGGCGGGAAGGTTGCCAGCTTCGATGATAAGGAGTCCAAGAAGATCGCGGGCGTCAGCTATGTGGGCAAGCTTACCGACTCCTCGATCGCGGTTGTCGCCGACAGCGTATGGGGTGCGATGGAAGGGCAGCGTCTGCTGCAGATCAATTGGGACGAAGGCCCCCACAAGGACTTGAACACTGCCGCAATCATGGACTCGCTTCGGCAGGCAGCCTCGAAGAAGGGCGTGCCGCTCTATTCGACGGGTAGTGTCACAAAGCTTGCCGGACGCCTCATCGAGGCGGCGTACGAGTTGCCGTTCATGGCGCATGCTCCCATGGAGCCGGGTAACGCGACTGCGCACTTTCAGGGTTCCAAGTGCGAGATCTGGGCGCCTACCCAGGTTCCACAGGATGTGCGTGACTCGGCGGCGCAAGCGATCGGACTCGATTTCGACAATGTGAAGGTCAATGTCCAGTTGATCGGCGGTGGATTTGGCCGCCGCCTGGAGCATGACTATGCTGTGGAGGCGGCCCTAATCTCGAAAACGATTAACCGGCCCGTGAAGGTGATCTGGACGCGCGAGGACGATATGCGCAACTCGCCATATCGTCCCGCGAGTTATCACAAGCTGAGCGCGCGGCTTGACGGCCAAGGTTGGCCGTTAACATTCACGCACACCCTGGTGGCACCTTCTATCAGCGCGAACAAGGGTCAGCCGGGCGAAGGCGGCGTGGATCCTGATCTCAGAGACGAAGCCGCTTTGGTCTATTCGTTTCCCCATGCATTGGTCGAGTACATCTCGACCGAAACGCCGGTGCCTCTCGGTTGGATGCGCTCGGTTTATGCGCTGCAGGTTGGCTTCGCAAGCGAATGCTTCATCGACGAACTGGCTGCGGCAGCGGGAAAAGACCCCCTCGCCTATCGGCTGCAATTGCTCTCCAAAGACGAGGACATCAGGTATTTCGACGCAACCTGGCGCACCGCCCGCATGCGCGGCGTGCTACAGCTGGCCGCCGACAAGGCCGGATGGGGCAAGCCTCTCCCCGCTGGACGCTATCAAGGCATCGCCTGCTTCGGCTGCTTTAGCACCTACATGGCGCAGGTGGTCGAACTTTCCATGGAGCAAGGTCAGCCTCGGATCCACCGGGTGGTGGGCGCGATCGATTGCGGCCAGGTGATAAACCCCAATATCCTCGAGCAACAGATTCAGGGAGGCGTGATCTACGGACTAGCCAACGCCTTGCACGCAAAGATCACCATTGAGAAAGGGCGGATTGTGCAGCGCAATTTCGACGACTACGCCCCCATGCGCATGAGCGATGTCCCGAAGGTTGAGGCGTACTTTGTGGAGAGTGCGGAATCGCCCACAGGAGCAGGCGAGCCGCCCATCCCACCGCTGGCTCCGGCGATCTGCAATGCGATGTACGCGGCTACGAAGAAACGGATTCGGGCGTTGCCGATCCTCGGTTAGTAAGTGCCGGTTCGGCTTCAGTCCTTCTCTACGCCTCTGCGGGTGTTCTCGGCGGTCTCTGCGGTTGATAAGTTCAAACGCGAAACCGCAGAGTCCGCGGAGAAATGCCGCAGAGAACGCCGAGCATCCCAAATCTGCGAGCAAAATCGGGTCCCCTTCCGAGGATGTGAACCTGGGAACTAGCGAGACTCTTTTAACCGTTGAGGGGCATGAGCGAAGATGAACGCGAAAGTCGGTTGGAACTCTCAAAAGCCTTGCCACGTGATGTCGTGGCTGCCTGTTTTGGTGGTGATGTTCGTTTTCTCGCACGACAGTTCCGCCCAAGCAGCATCCGCAGTGGCTTCTTCTACGGTCCCGCCTCAGCGACTCGCCAACCTCCGACACGGCATCAACGCCAGCGAATGGTTCGCACAGGTCTATGACCCGAAGGGTTACACCAAAGAGCATTTTCAGTCATGGACCACCGCCCGGGACATCGCCCTCCTCAAGGCCATGGGCTTCGATCACGTCCGGCTGAGTGTGAATCCGGAGCCGATGTTCCGCCACAACCGCGCCGACGAGATCCCAGCGGAATATCTCGGCTATCTCGACGATGCGGTGAAAATGATTCTCGCTCACGATCTCGCGGTAGTGATCGACATTCACCCGGAGAGCGACTTCAAAGCCAAGCTCGCGCACGAGGATACGTTCGTCGAGCAATTCTCGGACTACTGGCGGGCTCTGGCGAAACACTATTCCGATCTCGATCCCGACCGCGTCTTTTTCGAGATTCTCAACGAGCCGGAGGTCACGGATCGATATCGCTGGTATGGAATTCAAGCCAAGTTGGCGGTTGCAATCCGTGAAGGCGCTCCGCAACACACCATGATTGCAGCGGGAGCCCAGTGGTCGGCGGACGACCAGTTGCTGTTCCTCGAACCGCTGCGCGATTCGAACATCATTTATAACTTCCATTTCTACGAGCCGCACATCTTTACGCACCAGGGCGCGACCTGGGGCGTGAATTACTGGCACTTTCTGAAAGGATTGCCTTATCCCTCAGATCCCTCGTCTGTCGAGCAGGCAGCAGTGCAGGAACCGGATGCGGTGAACCGTCTCTACGTGATCCGTTACGGACTCGATCGCTGGGACGCTGGCCGCATCGATGCGGAAGTCTCGCAGGTCGCCGAGTGGGCGAAACGTCGCGGCGTCCCGGTTGTCTGCAATGAATTTGGCGTTTATCGGAAAAATGCAGATCCGAAGGATCGGGCAGCCTGGCTTCGCGATTTGCGTAGTTCCCTCGAGAAGCACCAAATGGGCTGGACAATGTGGGACTACAGCGGCGGATTTGGAGTTGTGACGAAAAAGGACGGAAAGGCCGTGCCGGACGAGACTACGGTAAGGGCTTTGGGACTAAGAGTGCCGCCCGCCTCACAATAAGTGATGCGGGACGAAACCCGGTCGGTTGAAGGAATGTCGCGTCGGCATTCGCGTCTTTTGGATCCTCAGTTTGCCGGGGTATTACGCATTGAGGGGATTTTGCTACACCCCTACGCCACGTGGGTGTGCGGCGCTCGGGTCGTGGGGGCGCAACTAGGAGGGAGTGTGCAAACGCGGGCGAGGGCGTGTGCCCCTCTGCGTGAGTGCCCACCATTTTCGTTCGCTACGATGCACAACGAGTCTGTGTCGCTAAAGAGATATACTCCCCCGGCATCCGCGACGCACTTCTCGGCGAGCGCCAGGAGCAGCCGCCCGCCTGCTGTGATCAAGCTCGCGACCGGCGGGAAGTAAAGCGGGCCTGGGGTGGCATGCTGAGCAAGTTTCCAGAAGAGGACTGTCTGTGGAGAGTAAGCAGCACATCTCGGAAACGACGCGATGGAAGATAGTCGCGACCAAGGAACACTTCGACAAGGTAAAGAAAGAGGAATGGTTCTGGGCACTGGTGGCGCTCTCGCGAGCCGTCAATGCGCTACGATTCGTACAGATGCCGTTGATAGACCACGAAAACGATACGTCGCCAGCCGGGATGAGAGCCAAATTCAACTCGCTTCTGTTTGCGACCGCGCTGTTCGTAGAGAGCAATTGGCTCGTTCAGAAACTCAACAAGTATTTCTGGAAACAGAAGGAGTTTCAGGACCTAGCTAATACGACCAACAAGAACAAAGAAGCAAAGGCATTGCTCGATTCGGGATTCACCGACCTCCGCAATACAGCTGTGTCTCATTTCGCTCTTGAGGAGATTGGCAAGCAACTGAAGGACCTCGAACTCAATGAGCCAATCTTCGTCCGAGCGATGGGCTCAATGAATGCACAGGTCTAGTACGAACTTGCTGACCTTTGCCCATTGAAAACCTTCGCAGGTGCTCTTCCGCAAGACGAAAAGCAAGCGCTGGACGTATTGGGGGAACGCATGAAGGCGACAGCAGACTTCATCAACGAGTTCGCGACAGCTCCTGAGACATTCTTGGTAAGCGTGTTGGAAAGCGAAGGGTGGAGGGCTGAAATCATTCCGGAACCGGCACCAGTCCAGACGTAGCGAACCCCGATTCGCAGCATGGTTGCGAACCGCCATGAGAAACGTACTGTAGATTAGCAATATGCATTTCTGCTGCCCACGGTGCGGGCGGGAAGAGGAAATTATTCTGGACCGCAACCCGCGCTGCATCAAGTGTGGGGTCGAGATGGTCCCACCTTCCGACTATTCGCAGATATCGATGAGTCCTTATACCGCGATCATTCGCATGAGGACGATTAGCGAGAGGAGCGGGATCGACCGCGCCCGCACGGATGGACGATTCAAGAAGGAACGTGAAGCGTGGGCAGCAGGCATGCTCGCGCTTGCGCTGTCAAAGTTGAAGGACGATGTGTGGTGGGTCGAAGTCGAGACCAGTGATAGCACTCCCGATACCAGGCTGCGGCAGATTGATCAGACCGCAATTGGCAATGTCATATACACCCGCAACATCGAGAACGTGGATTGGGAAGTGAACGTGGACGACATGATGACGGTTATCAGAAAGAAGTGCAAGCGAGCATATCCCAGCGACTATCTTCTTTTAGTTCACGCTCGGAACTACGGGAAGGAAATCAACTTCGACCGAGTGATCGAAGAGATGAAGAGTG
>Ga0137418_10001947_pt1 | contig 18936 bp, 19 predicted proteins | sample CZODoug3_1_2_16f_FD_122242 | JGI IMG/M metagenome (GOLD analysis project Ga0137418, IMG submission 122242) | Vadose zone soil fungal communities from Angelo Coast Range Reserve, California, USA - CZODoug3_1_2_16fungal (Hybrid Assembly) | ecosystem: Environmental > Terrestrial > Soil > Vadose... | reverse complement strand
CCCGAGACGCTGGAGGCCCTCGTCGAGCTGCCGGGCGTCGGGCTGAAGACCGCCAACGTGATCATCGGCAACGCCTTCGGCGGTCAGGCCCTGGCCGTGGACACGCACGTGTTCCGCGTCTCGCAGCGGCTCGGCCTGGCGCGCTCGGACGATCCCAACGAGATCCACGACCAGCTCGTCGCGCTGCTGCCTCGCGAGTCGCTCACGCAGGCGACGCACCTGCTCATCACGCACGGCCGGCGCACGTGCCTGGCGCGGAAGCCGGCGTGCCCCGTCTGCCCGGTGCGCACGCTGTGCCCCTGGCCGCACAAGACGGGCGCCCCCGCAGGCCGCGCGCCCGCCCGTCGCGCGTGAGCACCGGACGCGTGAGCAGCAACGAGGAGCTGCTCGCGCTCCAGCGCGCGCTCTACGAGTCGCGCAACCCGACGCGCCGGTGGCTGCACTGCACGCGGCGCGACTGGATCGCCGGGCGGCTGACGCGGCTGGCCGCCGACGGACGACGCGCCGCGCTGGAGGTCGGCCCCGGCTCCGGCGTCTACGTCCCCCTGCTCGCCCGGCTCTTCGAGCGCGTCACCGTGGCCGACGTGCACCACGCGTACCTGGATGCCGCCCGTGTCCTCGCCGCCGACCATCCGAACGTCGCCGTCGTCCAGGACGACATCCGGCAACCGGCGCTGCCCGCCGCGTCGTTCGACGTCGTACTGTGCACCGAGGTGATCGAGCACGTCGTCGAGTCGCGCGCGGCGCTGGTGGGCATGCGGCGGCTGCTGCGGCCGGGCGGCGTGCTGGTGCTGTCGACGCCGCAGCGTTACAGCCCGCTCGAGGTCTGCTCGAGGATTGCGCTCCTGCCCGGCGTGATCGACGTCGTCCGTCGCGTCTACCGCGAGCCGATCCTGCCGACGGATCACGTGAACCTCATGACCGCGGCCGAGGCGCGGCGACAGCTGCGAGAGGCTGGCTTCGAGATCCGTGAGTCCCACAAGTCGGGCCTCTACGTCCCGGTGCTCGCCGAGGCGGGCGGCGAGTCGGGCCGGCGTCTGGCCGCGTGGCTGGAGCGCCGGCTCTCCCAGGGACCGCTCGACTGGCTGCTGTGGACCCAGTACTACGTGGCCGTCGCGGGCGCTCGGGATTGACAGAGGCCCCTGGCGTCCGCTATCATCCCTCGTTGCGATTTCTGCCGGTAGAACGCCTATTTAGAGCCGCAAATCAGCCGAAAGGGCCGCGATGAGCGAGATCGAGCGCAAGTGGTACGTCGTCGACGCCAAGGGGCAGGTGCTGGGACGCCTGGCCACCCAGGTGGCGACGATCCTCCGAGGCAAGCACAAGACGACCTTCGCTCCGCACCTCGATGTGGGTGACCACGTGGTCGTGCTGAACGCGGCGAAGGTCCACCTCACCGGCCGCAAGCTCAAGGACAAGCGGTACCGCTGGCACACCGGCTACATCGGCGGTCTCAAGGACGTTTCCGCCGAGCAGATGCTCGACAAGCATCCCGAGCGGGTGATCGAGTGGGCCGTGCAGGGCATGCTGCCCAAGAACCGGCTCGGCCGCGCGATGGCGAAGAAGCTGAAGGTCTATCGCGGCGAGGAGCACCCGCACAGCGCTCAGCAGCCGACCGCGCTCGCGTTGCGGACGTCTCGTTCATCCACGTCGGCGGAGGGTCGATAGATGGTGGCGGTGCTCGACAGGTTCTACGGCACCGGACGGCGCAAGACGTCCGTGGCGCGCGTCTGGATCAAGCCCGGCGCCGGGCGGATCGTCGTCAACCGGCGCGCGTTCGAGGACTACTTCCCGCGCGAGACGCTGCGGATGATCATCGCGCAGCCGCTGGCCATCACGAACACGGTGGGCCAGTTCGACGTGCTCGCCACCGTCAAGGGCGGCGGGCCCACCGGCCAGGCTGGCGCCGTCCGTCACGGGCTCGCGCGCGCGATCGCGCGCTTCGACGACAAGCTGCGGCAGCCGCTCAAGAAGGCGGGGCTCCTCACCCGCGATCCGCGCGCGCGCGAGCGGAAGAAGTACGGCCAGCCGGGCGCCCGCCAGAAGTTCCAGTACAGCAAGCGGTAGCGTGGGCGGCGTAACCTCCATCCGCGTCGCGGTCGCCGGCGCCAGCGGCTACATGGGCGCCGAGCTGCTGCGGCTCCTGCTCGTGCACCCGCGGGTGACGATCGTCGGCGTGACCTCCGAGCGGCTCGCCGGCGAGGCGCTCGGCACGGTCTATCCGCACCTGCGCGGTCTCTCCGACGTCAGGTTCCACGAGCTCGATCCCGAGTGGCTGGCGGGCGTGTGCGACGTCGCGTTTCTCGCGCTGCCGCACATGGAGTCGCAGAAGGCCGTGCCCATCCTGCGCAAGAGGGGCCGGAAGGTGATCGACCTCTCGGCCGACTACCGTCTGCACGACGCCGCGGACTACACGACCTGGTACAAGACGCCCCACGTCGATCCAACGGGGCTCGCGGAGGCGGTCTACGGACTGCCGGAGCTGCACCGCAAGACGATCGCGGCCGCCTCGCTCGTCGCCTCGCCCGGCTGCTATCCCGTTGGCGCGATCCTCGCGACGGCGCCCCTGCTCAAGAGCGGGCTGGCGCGGCTCGAGGGCATCGTGATCGACGGCAAGTCCGGCGTGAGCGGCGCCGGCGCGCAGGGCCGCAAGGTCGACCCGATGTACCTCTACACCGAGGCCAACGAGAACGTGCAGGCGTACTCCATCGGCGGTCTGCATCGCCACACCGCGGAGATGGAGCAGGAGCTGTCGGCGCTCGCGGGCGGGACGGTGCGCGTGTCGTTCACGCCGCACCTGCTGCCGCTCACGCGCGGCCTCTTCACCACGGCCTCGGTGCCGCTGGCCACCTCGCTGCACACGGCCGAGCTCGTGAACGTGTACCGCGAGTTCTACGCGGGCGAGCCCTTCGTCCGCGTGCTAGGTGACGGCGAGCGGCCCACCACGCGGGCAGTGGCTGGCTCTAATTTCTGCGACGTGACGGTGGTCGCCGACGCGCGCACCGGCCGTGCCGTGTGCGTCTCCGCCATCGACAACCTCGGCAAGGGCGGCTCGGCCAACGGCGTGCAGAACCTCAACATCCTCTTCGGCTGGCACGAGCGGACCGGCCTCGAGGCGCCGCCGGTGTACCCCTGAGTCGCGGCGCGAGCGGTCGATGACCGGGGACATCGAGTGGCTTGACGGCGGCGTCACGGCCGTTCCCGGCATCCTCGCCGGTGGCGTGGCGGCCGGCATCAAGCCCAGCGGCAAGAGAGACCTCGCGCTGATCCACTCGCCCTCGCCCGCGCGCTCCGCAGCCGTGTTCACGACCAATCAGGTGAAGGGCGCGCCGGTGCTCGTGTCGATGGAGCACGCGCGCGGCGGCGCGCTGCAGACCATCGTGGCCAACAGCGGCTGCTCGAACGTCTGCAACGGCGAGCGCGGCCTCAAGGACGCCCGCGAGATCGTCAAGCAGGTCGCCGACCTGTTGCGCGTCCCGGCCTCGCACGTGCTCATCGGCTCCACCGGCGTCATCGGCCACCCGCTGCCGATGGACAAGATCCGCGCGGCCATTCCGACGCTCGTGAAATCGCTGTCGCCGCAGGGAGGCCGTGCGGCGGCCGAGGCCATCCTCACCACCGACACGCGCACGAAGGAAGCGGCGCTGCGCTGCGAGATCGGCGGGCGGACGGTGACCTTCGGCGGCATCGCCAAGGGTGTCGGCATGATCGAGCCGCACCTGGCCACGATGTTCTGCTTCGTGACCACCGACGCCGCGGTGGCGCGCGGCGCGCTCGACCCGATCCTCAAGCGCGCGGCCGACCGTTCGTTCAATCGGATCACGGTGGACAGCGACACCTCCACCAGCGACACGGTGGCGGTCATCGCCAACGGCCTCGCCGAGAACACGCCCGTCGACCGCGGCGGCCGCGGCACCCGCGACTTTGCCCTGGCCCTGGAGGCGTTGACGGGCCGGCTGGCGCGCATGCTCGTGCAGGACGGCGAGGGCGCCACCAAGCTCGTGTCGATCACCGTGCGGGGCGCGGCCAGCCGGCGCGACGCGCTGGTGGCTGCTCGCAGCGTGGCCAACTCGCCCCTCGTGAAGACGGCCATCAACGGGCAGGACCCCAACTGGGGGCGCATCATGATGGCGCTGGGGAAGTCGGCGGCGCGCGTGGAGCAGGACAAGGTGGCCATCGGCTTCGCGGACGAGCGGCAGAACGAGCGGCTGGTCGAGGGAGGGATGCTCCGCGACGGCGTGCTTCTGTCGAGGGTTCGCGAGATCATGGGTGGACAGGCGTACGACATCACCATCGACCTCGGGATCGGGCGGGGCGAGGAGCGCGTCTGGACCTGTGACCTGAGCGAGGAGTACGTGCGGATCAACGCGAAATACACGACGTAGCAGTCATCACGCACGCCGCGCGCCATTTCGGTCGGCGTCCATGGGGGCGCCGCAGCGCGGCGGAGGATAAACCGAGGAGGACGGATTTGGCCGCATTGACCATGAAGGAGCTGCTCGAGGCCGGAGTGCACTTCGGCCACCAGACCAAGCGGTGGAACCCGAAGATGCAGAAGTACATCTTCGGCGAGCGCAACGGGATCTACATCATCGATCTGCAGAAGACCCTGAAGAAGTTCCGCGAGGCGTACGGGTTCGTGCGCGAGCTGGCCGCCGGCGGCGGGAGCCTGCTGTTCATCGGCACCAAGAAGCAGGCGCAGGACACCGTGCTGGAGGAGGCCACGCGCTGCGGCGGCTTCTACGTCAACCAGCGGTGGCTGGGCGGGACGCTGACGAACTTCGCGACGATCCGCAAGTCGATCGCGCGCCTCAAGAAGCTCGAGGAGATGAAGGAGACGGGCGAGTTCGACCGGGTGCCCAAGAAGGAAGCGCTCGAGCTGGACCGTGAGCGCGAGAAGCTCGAGAAAGCCCTCATCGGCATCAAGATGATGGAGTCGCTGCCGTCCGCGGTATTCATCATCGATCCCCGCAAGGAAAAGATCGCCGTCGCCGAGGCGCAGCGCCTCGGTATCCCCATCGTGGCCATCGTCGACACCAACTGCGACCCCACGGGCATCGACTACGCGATTCCCGGCAACGACGACGCCATTCGCGCCGTGCGTCTCATCACCTCCCGGATCGCCGATGCCGTCAACGAGGGCCGTGGCACGCTGGGGAAGGACGAGAGCGCGGCCGAGACCGGTGACGGCGACGACGACAAGGAGATGGCGGCCGCCGAGGCGGAGGTCTCCTGATGGCCGCCGACGCCAAGACCGTGATGGAGCTGCGCGAGCGGACGGGCGCCGGCGTGATGGACTGCAAGGCGGCGCTCACCGCCTCGAACGGCAACCTCGACGCCGCCGCCGAGTATCTGAGGAAGAAGGGCCTGGCCGACGCCAAGAAGCGCGAAGGCCGCGAGGCCAAGGAAGGTCTCGTGCACGCCTACCTGCATCCGGACGGCAAGCTGGGCGCCCTGGTCGAGGTGAACTGCGAGACCGACTTCGTGGCCAAGACCGACGCCTTCCGCGAGCTCGTCCGCGATCTGGCGATGCAGGTGGCCGCCACCAACCCGACCTACGTGGCGCGCGAGGACGTGCCGGCCTCCGTGCTCGAGAAGGAGCGCGAGATCTACCGGGGCCAGATGGCGGACCAGAAGAAGCCGCCGCAGGTGCTCGACAAGATCGTCGAGGGCAAGCTCGAGAAGTTCTTCACCGATCAGTGCCTGCTCGAGCAGGCGTTCATCAAGGACGCCAGCGGCAAGACGACGATCAAGGATCTCGTCGACCTCACGAACTCCAAGACGGGTGAGCGGGTGGTGGTCAAGCGGTTCGCCCGCTTCCGGATCGGAGGCTGAGCCGGTGACGGCGGCAGCGGCCGCCGGGCGCCCCGTCTACCGCCGCATCGTCCTGAAGCTCTCCGGAGAAGCGCTCGCGGGGACCCAGGGCTACGGCATCGATCCGCCCGTGCTCGACCGCGTCGGGGCCGAGGTGCGCGACGTGACCGAGCTCGGCGTGCAGGTCGCCATCGTCATCGGCGGCGGCAACATCTTCCGCGGCATCGCCGCCAGCGCCGGCGGCATGGACCGCGCCACCGCGGACTACATGGGGATGTTGGCCACCATCATCAACGCCCTCGCGCTACAGGACTCGCTCGAGAAGGCGGGCCTGCAGACGCGCGTGCTGTCCGCCATCGAGATGCGCGCGGTGGCCGAGCCCTACATCCGCCGGCGGGCCATCCGCCACCTCGAGAAGGGGCGCGTGGTGATCTTCGCGGCGGGCACCGGGAACCCCTTCTTCACGACCGATACCGCGGGCGCACTGCGCGCGGTGGAGATCGGGGCCGACGTCATCGTGAAGGCCACGAAGGTGGACGGCATCTACTCGGCGGACCCGAAGAAGGACCCGATGGCGCGGCGGATCGAGAAGGTCACCTACATCGAGGTGCTCAACCAGGGCCTCGGCGTCATGGACACCACCGCCATCTCGCTCTGCATGGACAACAAGCTGCCGATCGTCGTGTTCGACCTCACGCGGCCCGGCAACATCAAGCGCCTCGTGCTCGGCGAGCCCGTGGGCTCGATCGTCTCGTCGTCGGCGGGGTAAGGAGGAGACGGCATGCAGACGGTGTTGAAGGATCTCGACACGCGCATGAACAGCGCCCTCGAGGTGCTCGCCCGCGAGTTCGCCGGGGTGCGGACCGGCCGCGCCTCCGCCGGACTGCTCGAGAGCGTCCGTGTCGACTACTACGGCAATCCGACGCCCATCAGCCAGATGGCCTCGGTCTCCGTGCCCGACGCGCGGACGCTCGTGATCCAGCCGTGGGAGGCCGCCCAGCTCAAGGAGGTCGAGAAGGCGATCATGAAGTCCGACCTCGGCATCCAGCCGGTGAACGACGGCAAGGTCATCCGGCTCACCATGCCCACGCCCACCGAGGAGCGCCGCAAGCAGCTCGTCAAGAACGTCCACAAGATGGCCGAGGACGCGCGGGTGGCCGTGCGCAACGTGCGCCGCGAGGCCAACGACAAGCTCAAGGCGCTGGCCAAGGACAAGAAGGCGCCGATCACCGAGGACGAGGAGCGCCGCGGCCACGACCAGATCCAGAAGACGACCGACAAGTTCATCGCCAAGATCGACGAGCTCCTGAAGAAGAAGGAGCAGGAGATCATGTCCTTCTGATGGCAGTCACCGCCGAATCGGCCTTGCTGGAGACGGTCCGCGCGCATCCGGTGCCCGCGCACGTCGCCATCATCATGGACGGCAACGGGCGCTGGGCCACCCAGCGCGGCCTGCCGCGCGTGGCCGGCCACCGCGAGGGCGTGAAGGCGGCGCGCGCGATCGTCCGCGCCGCCGATGCGGCGGGGCTGCGCTTCCTCACCCTCTACGCGTTCTCGACGGAGAACTGGAACCGCCCGGAGGACGAGGTCACGATGCTGATGCGGCTGCTCGAGGAGTCGATCTACCGCGAGCTGCCGGACCTGATGGAGCACAAGGTGCGGCTGCGGGTGATCGGCCGCACGGCCGGCGTGCCGCTGCCCGTGCGCCGCGGGCTCGAGCACGTCGCGCGCGAGACGCGCGACAACCCGGGCCTCACGCTGCTCGTGGCCTTCAACTACGGCGGGCGCGATGAGCTGCTCGACGCCTTTCGCGTCCTTGCCCGGCGCGTGCAGGCGGGCGAGCTGGCGCCCGACGCGGTGTCGGAGGCGGACATCAGCCGCGCGCTGTACACCGAGGGCGTGCCCGACCCGGATCTGCTCATCCGCACGAGCGGTGAGATGCGCGTCTCGAACTTCCTCCTGTGGCAGATCGCCTACACCGAGCTCTGGATGACGCCGACGTTGTGGCCGGACTTCGGGCCCTCGGACCTCTATCGGGCCATCGCCGACTACCAGCGCCGCGACCGGCGCTTCGGTGGGGTGTGACGTGTCCACGCCGGCCACGGTTGCGCTGGGCGCGCCACGGGGATCCGGCATGCTGAAGCGCCTGCTCAGCGCGCTCGTGCTGCTGCCCGTGTTCCTCCTCATCGTGATCAAGGCGCCCGGCTGGATGTTCAACACGCTCGTCGTGCTCGCCAGCGCCGCCGCGCTCTGGGAGCTCGTGCGTCTGTTCGAGCAGGCCGGCCGCCCCGTCGATCGCGGCCTGGCCCTCGTGATGGGCGTCGGGGTCACCGCATCCTTCGGCGCCGCGCGGCTGCTCCAGCCCGATGCGCTGCCCGTGTTCAGCCTGCTGCTGGCCGTGGCGGCCGTGCTGGCGGCACCGGTCTGGCGGGGTACGCCGGACGTCGAGCGCTCGGCCCACACACTGCTCGCCATCATGTACATCGGCTGGCTGCTCGGCTTCGGCATCCTGCTGCACCACACGTCGCCGCTCGGCGACGAGCTCGTCCTCTACGTCGTGGGCGTGACGTGGCTCGGCGAGACGGCGGCCTACCTCGTCGGCTCGACCGTCGGGCGCCACAAGCTGGCGCCGGTGATCAGTCCCAGAAAGTCGGTGGAGGGCGCCCTCGCCCAGCTCGTGGCGTCGATCGCGACGGGCGCCGCGCTCGGCGCGTGGCTGCTGCCCACGTGCGGGCTGGGACTCTGGCTCGGCGCCGGCGCCCTGCTCGGCGTCGCCGGCCAGTTCGGCGACCTGGCGGAATCCGCGATCAAGCGCAGCGTGGGGACGAAGGACACCGGGGCGTTGATCCCCGGCCACGGTGGCGTGCTCGACCGGATCGACAGCCTGCTCTTCAACCTGCCGGCCTTCTATTACTTCTCGCGACTCGCGGGGTGCGCATGAAGCGAATCACGCTGCTCGGCGCCACGGGCTCGATCGGTCTGCGCACGCTGGAGCTCGTCTCCGGCTTCCCCGAAGAGTTCGCGGTGGCCGGCATGGCCGCGCGCGGCTCCAACCCCGAGCTGATCGCCGACCTCTGCCGCAAGTACGCGCCGGCGGCGGTGGCGCTGCTCGAGCCGGCGGCCGTCGACGCGCTTGCGCGCCTGCTGCCCGCGCCGCGACCCGAGCTGCTGTCCGGGATCGACGGGCTCGTCGCGCTCGCACGCGACGTCGACGCCGACGTCGTGCTCTCGGCGCTCGTCGGCGGGGTCGGCCTGCTGCCGACGATGGCGGCCATCCAGGCTGGGCGCACGATGGCGCTGGCCAACAAGGAGACGCTCGTGATGGCCGGCCGGCTCATGACGGCCGCCGCGCGCGCGCACGGCGTGTCGCTGCTGCCCGTCGACTCCGAGCACAGCGCGGTCTTCCAGTGCCTCGTCGGCCACAACCGCGGCGACGTGCACCGCATCTTATTGACGGGCTCGGGCGGGCCGTTCCGCGAGCTGCCGAAGGCGAAGTTCGACGCGGTGACGGTGGAGGACGCCCTGCGTCATCCGACGTGGAAGATGGGCGCCAAGATCACCATCGACTCCGCCACGCTGATGAACAAGGGCCTCGAGGTGATCGAGGCGCGCTGGCTCTTCGACCTGGCGCCCGATCAGGTGCAGGTCGTGATCCATCCGCAGTCCATCGTGCACTCGATGGTGGAGTACATCGACGGCTCGGTGCTCGCCCAGCTCGGCGTGGCCGACATGGGCATCCCGATCCTCTACGCCCTCACGTTCCCGGAGCGGCGGCCGACGCCGTCCGCCCGGCTCGATCTCACGCGCACGGGGCCACTCACCTTCGAGCCGCCGGACCCCGACCGCTTTCCCGCGCTGCGGCTGGCGCGCGCCGCCCTCGAGCAGGGGGGCGCGGCGCCGGTCGTGCTGAACGCGGCCAACGAGGTGGCGGTGGCCGCCTTCCTCGAGCGCCGCATCGGATTTCCCGAGATCACGCAATCGATCGAGCGCGCGCTGGCCGCGGAGCCGCCGGCCGAGCTCGGATCCATCGAGGAGTGTGTCGAGGTCGACGCGCGCACGCGACGCCGTGTGCGCGAGTGGATCGCCGTGCGCTCCGGAGGCAGGTCGTGACAGTCACAGTCGACGTTCTCGTCATGGTGCTGCGGTTCATCGTCGTCATCGGCGTCTTGATCCTCGTGCACGAGTTCGGCCATTTCTTCGTGGCGCGGCTCACCGGCGTGGGCGTCGAGCGCTTCTCGATCGGCTTCGGCCCCGTCCTGCTGCGCTGGCGCGGCAAGGAGACCGAGTACTGCCTGTCGCTCATCCCGATGGGCGGCTACGTCAAGATGATGGGCGAGGAGAGCCCGATCGAGGGCGGCGAGGCGATGCCCTACGACCCGAAGAAGGCGTTCGCGCTCAAGCCGCTGTGGGCGCGCTTCCTCATCGTCTTCGCGGGCCCGGGCATGAACTTCGTGCTGGCCGTGGCGATCTTCGCCGTCGTGTTCGCGACGTTCGGTCGCCCCGTGTGGCCGGCCGTCGTCGGCCGCGTCCTCGACGGCAGCCCGGCCGCCGCCGCCGGCATCAAGACCGGCGATACCGTGCTGGAGCTCAACGGGCGCCGCGTCCTCTACTGGGAGGATCTCGAGCGCGCCCTCGCCGATTCCGGCGGGCGGCCGGTCACCGTGCGCGTGAAGCGCGGCGACGTCGCGGAGACGGTGACGGTGACGCCGCGGCGCAAGCCCGTGACCGATCCGATCTTCGGCGAGCGGCGCGAGGTGTGGGACATCGGCGCCGGACCGCAGCTGATCCCCCAGATCAGCTCCGTCCTCGCCGACTCGCCGGCGCAGCGCGCCGGGCTCGAGCCCGGTGACGTCGTGATCGCGGTGGCGGGGCAGCCGGTGTACACGCCCGAGGATCTCGTGGAGGCGATCCGCACCCGGCCCGGCCAGCCGTTCCCGATCACCGTCGAGCGCGGCGGGAAGACGCTGACGCTCACGGTCACGCCGCGCGCGGTGCCCGAGAAGGCGCCGGCCACCGGCCAGGAGAGCACCGTCGGCAAGATCGACGCCGGCATCGCGACGAAGTCCGTGCGCTTCGAACCCTACGGGCCGGTGGCCGCCGTCGAGCACGGCGCCGTCCGCACGTGGGACGTGACCGTGCTGACGCTCAAAGGCCTCTGGAAGCTCGTCTCGCGGCAGATCGACTCCTCGAATATCGGCGGGCCGATCCAGATCGCGACCGAGGCGGGGCGTCAGGCCAAGGAGGGACTCGGGCCGCTGGCGATCTTCACCGCATTCATCAGCGTCAACCTGGCCGTGCTCAATCTCCTGCCGGTGCCCATGCTGGACGGCGGGCATCTCTTCTTCTTCGTCATCGAGGCGATCCTGGGTCGTCCGCTCTCGCTCAAGAAGCGGGAGGCGGCGCAGCAGCTCGGCTTCGTGCTGCTGATGCTGCTCATGGTCTACGCGCTCTACAACGACCTGGTGCGGATCGACGCATTCAAGTTCTTCAGATAGGACGGGGGGACATGATCAACCGGCGCAAGACGCGGCAGATCCAGCTCGGGAGCGTCAAGGTGGGCGGCGGTGCGCCCATCACCGTGCAGTCGATGACGAAGACCGACACGCGGGACGTGCAGGCGACGCTGCTCGAGATCTGGTCGCTGGAGGCCGCGGGCTGCGACATCGTGCGGTGCGCGGTGCCCGTGCGCGCCGCCGCCGAGAAGCTCGGCGAGATCAAGCGGCAGATCCGCATCCCGCTCGTGGCCGACATCCACTTCAACTACAAGCTCGCCCTCATTGCCCTCGAGCAGGGCGTGGACGGCTTGCGCCTGAACCCCGGCAACATCGGCGGCAAGAAGTTCGTGATGGAGGTCGTGAGCCTCGCCAAGGACAGGAAGATTCCGATCCGGATCGGGGTGAATGCGGGATCACTGGAGAAGGACCTTCTCGAGAAATACAACGGGCCCACCGCGCAAGGCATGGTGGAGTCGGCGCTCCGTCACATCCACATCCTCGAGGAGTGCAATTACGAGGAGATGAAGGTCTCCCTCAAGGCCTCCGACCCGCTGATGATGATCGAGGCCTACCGGATGCTCTCCGACCAGGTCGATTACCCGTTCCATCTGGGCGTGACCGAGGCGGGCACGCCGGGCGTGGGGACGATCAAGTCCTCGGTCGGCCTCGGCGCCGTGCTCTCGCAGGGCATCGGTGACACGATCCGCGTGTCGCTCTCCGCGGACCCGACGGAGGAGGTGCGCGTCGGCATCGACATCCTCAAGGCGCTCGGCCTGCGCAAGGGCGGCCTGACGTTCGTCTCGTGTCCGTCGTGCGGGCGCGCCGACGTGGACCTGGTCAAGCTCGCGAAGGAGGTCGAGGACGAGTTCCGCGGCCTCAACGAGGAGATCCACATCGCGGTGATGGGGTGCGAGGTCAACGGGCCCGGCGAGGCGCGCGCGGCGGACATCGGCGTCGCGGGCGGGCGCGGGATCGGGCTCATCTTCAAGGGCGGCGAGGTCATCCGGAAGGTGCCGGAGGCGGAGATCGTGAGCGCCATGCGCGAGGAAGTCGACAAGTTCGTCGCCGAGCGCAAGGCGGCGAAGGCGACGGCGGGAGCGGACGACTGATGGGCCAATACGACGTCCACGTGTTCGTGTGCACCAGCGGCGACGACTGTCCGACGAAGGCCGACGTCGAGGGCTTCGTCAAGTACCTGCGCGGCGAGGTCGTCAAGGCCGGCCGGCAGGGTGATATTCGCGTCAACAAGGCCGGCTGCTTCTCGCAATGCGGGCACGGGCCGATGATCGTCGTCTACCCGGAGAACGTCTGGTACGCCGGCGTGAAGCAGGAGGACCTGTCCGAGATCGTGCAGTCGCACATCCTCGGCGGCAAGCCCGTCGAGCGCCTCGTCTATGCGCCGGGCGTGAAGGGCGCCAACAAGACGAAAGACGCGAAGTAGATGCGGCTGTCGAAGTCGCTCGTGCCCACCCTGCGGGAGGACCCCGCGGACGCGGAGGCGCGCAGCCACAAGCTGATGCTGCGCGCCGGTCTCGTCCGGCAGCTCGCGGCCGGCATCTACGTGTGGCTGCCGCTCGGCCAGCGCGTGCTCGACCGCGTGAACCGGATCATCCGCGAGGAGATGAACGCCATCGGCGGGCAGGAGATGACCATGCCCGTCCTGCACCCCGCCGAGATCTGGCGCGACAGCGGCCGCTGGGACGCCATCGGCCCCGAGATGTTCCGGCTCAAGGATCGAAACGACCGAGACATGTGTCTCGCCATGACCCATGAAGAAGTCATCGCGTGGCTGGCCGCGCGCGAGATCCGGTCGTATCGGGACCTGCCGCAGATCTGGTACCAGATCCAGACGAAGGAGCGCGACGAGGCGCGGCCGCGCTCGGGCGTGCTGCGCACCCGCGAGTTCGTCATGAAGGATTCCTACACGCTGGATCCCGACGCGGCCGCCCTCGACCGCTCGTACGCCGCCCACGCGGCGGCCTACCGCAAGATCTTCGAGCGCTGTGGCCTGCGCTTCCGGGTCGTGCAGTCGGACACCGGGATGATGGGCGGCCTCGGGGCGCACGAGTTCATGGCTCCGAGCGCGGCGGGCGAGGACGAGATCGCGATCTGCGAGGGCTGCGACTACGCCGCCAACGTCGAGCTCGCGCGCGGCGTGCCCGAGGTGCCGGCGTTCCCCGGTTGGACGCGGGAAGAGGTGGCGACGCCGAACGCGAGGACGATCGCCGAGGTCGCGGCCTATCTGAACATCGATCCGCGGTTGACGATCAAGTCGCTGCTCTTCGTTGCGCCGAAGGCGGGACCGGTGCTGGTGCTCGTGCGCGGGGACCACAACCTGCACGAGCGCAAGCTCGCGCGCGCGCTCGGCGAGGAGGCGCGGCCCGCGCATCCCGAGGAGGTGCGCCAGCATCTCGGGGCGCCTGTCGGCTCGGTGGGGCCTGTGGGCGCCCGCGTGCCCGTGCTGGCCGACGAGGCGCTGCGCGAGGGAACGTACGTCGTCGGCGCCAACCGGGAGGGTTTCCACCTGCGCGGGGTCGCCCCGGGCCGCGATTTCCAGCCGCGCTTCGTCGACCTGCACACCGTCGCCCCCGGCGAGGCGTGCGTGCAGTGCGGCAAGGCGCTGGAGGTCGAGCGCGTCATCGAGATCGGCAACATCTTCAAGCTCGGCACCAAGTACTCCGAGGGTCTGAACGCGAAGTATCTCGACGAGTCGGGCCAGGAGCGTCCGATCGTCATGGGGTCCTACGGCATCGGGCCCGCGCGCATCGCCGCCAGCGCGATCGAGCAGGGCGCCGACGCCGACGGCATCGTGTGGCCCGCGTCGATCGCGCCCTTCGACGTGCACATCGTGCTCGTGAGCCTGCGCGACCCGGCGCAGATCGCGGCGGCCGAGTCCATCTATGCCCGGTGCCGAGCGGCCGGGCTCGAGGCACTCCTCGACGACCGCGACGAGCGGCCGGGGGTGAAATTCAAGGATGCCGACCTGCTCGGCGTGCCCGTCCGCGTGACCGTCGGCAACGCGCTCGCCAAGGAGGGCGTCGTGGAGATCAAGGAGCGCCGCGCACCGCGCGGCGAGCAGCGCGTCGCTCCGGACGCCGTCGTGGAGACAATTCGCGGGTTGGACGTCTTCCGCGCGCTGGCCCGCTGACGGGCGCCCGCGCGGCGGCGCCGCGCGGCAAACTTGCCTCCGCCGCCACCCCGTGCTAACCTCTCGAAAAAGTGGGCGTTGCCCACTTTTTTACTTTCGTGTGATCGGTGATGCAGGACGACGAGAAGCAGCTCGAGATCGAGGGAGTCGTGCAGCCCGTGCTCCGCGATCACGGGCTCACGCTCGTCGACCTGGAGTGGCGGCCGCGCCGACCCCGGGGCGTGCTGCGCTTGTACGTGGACAAGCCGGGGGGCGTCGGCATCGACGACTGCCAGCGGGTGAGCCGCGAGGTGGGCGACGTGCTCGACGCGTCGGCGTTGATCGAGGAGGCGTACGATCTCGAGGTCTCGTCGCCGGGGCTGGATCGTCAGCTCCGAACGGATCGGGAGTTTCGCTGGGCGGCCGGCAAGCGTGTGCGCTGCTGGCTCACCGGTGGGCAGGAAGTGCGGGGCCGACTGCTCGGCATCGACGGCGGGCAGGTCGTCCTCGAACAGGACGATGGCACGGAGGCGAAGCTGGATCGGGCGAGCGTCACGAAGGCCCGGCTGGACGCCGAGGTGCCCTGGAGCAAACGGTCGCAGGACAGATGAACCGCGAATTGATCATGATCATCGAGCAGCTCGGCCGCGAGAAGGGGATCGACAAGGAGGTCCTCTTCGAGGCGCTGGAGACTGCCCTGTTGTCGGCGTCCCGCAAGAGCCTGGGACCGGGCGACAACGTCCGCATCCACATCGATCGCAAGACCGGCGACTTCCGGATCTACCAGCGCAAGCAAGTGGTCGAGGAAGTTACCGATCCGGAGACGCAGATCGCGCTGGCTGACGCCAAGGCCCTGAACCCCCAGGCCGAGCTTGGCGTGGAGCTCGAGCTGTTGCAAGACCGTCCCCTGCAAGATCTGGGACGCATCGCCGCCCAGACCGCGAAGCAGGTCATCCTTCAGAAGGTCCGCGATGCCGAGCGTGAGGGCATCTATTCGGAGTTCGTCGGCAAAGAAGGTCAGATCCTGCGCGGTGTCGTGCACCGGATCGAGAAGCGCAACGTGATCCTGGAGGTCGGCAAGGCGGAGGCGATCCTGCCCGAGCGCGAGCAGATTCCGGGCGAGCGCTACAACCCGGGCGACCGCGTGCGCGCCTACGTGCTCGAGGTGCGGCGCACCGCCAAGGGCCCGCAGATCTCGCTCTCGCGCACGCACCCCGGCTACCTCGCGCGCCTGTTCGAGACGGAGATTCCCGAGATCCAGGAGGGGATCGTCATCGTCAAGGCGACCGCGCGGGAGGGCGGCGAGCGCGCGAAGGTCGCCGTCGCTTCGACCAAGCGCGACGTGGATCCGATCGGCGCCTGCGTGGGACTGCGCGGCACGCGCATCCAGGTCATCAGTCGCGAGCTGCGCGGCGAGAAGATCGACATCATCGAGTGGTCGAACGACCCGGCCTCGTTCGTGGCGCGCGCGCTGTCGCCCGCGAAGGTCTCGTCGGTGACGATCGCGGAGGAGCCCGATCCCGAGGGCGGCGAGGGCGACACACAGATGGCGGCGCTCGTGGTCGTGCCGGACAACCAGCTCTCGCTGGCGATCGGCAAGAAGGGGCAGAACGCCCGCCTCGCCGCGAAGCTGACCGGCATGCGCATCGACATCAAGAGCGAGAGCGAGGTCGAGGCCGAGCGCGCCGAGGCCGAGCACGCGGAGGCGGCCCGCGCGGCGCTGTCCACGCTGCCCGGGGTGACGCCGGAGGCGTTCCAGGCGCTCGTCGAGACGGGGCTCGTGTCGCCGCGCGCGGTGGTGGCCGCAGGCCGCGAGCGGCTCGCGGCGCTGCCCGCCGTCGGCGCGGCGGCGGACACGATCCTGGCCGCCGCCGAGGCGTGGGTGGCGGAGCGCGAGCCCAAGGACACGCACGAGGACGAGGGCGCCGTGGCGGAGCCGGAGCACCCGCCCGCGCCGGCGTGACGATGATGAAGCGCGCCGTGCCGATCCGTACGTGTCTGGGCTGCCGCCGCCGGCGGCCGAAGGCGGAGATGCGGCGGCTCGTGCGTGCCGCGGACGGTCGCGTCAGCGCCGACGAGCGCGCGCCCGGGCGCGGCGCCTACGTGTGTCGCGGCCCGGAGTGTCTGGAGCGCGCGCTGAAGCCCGGGCGGCTGGCGCACGCGTTCCGGCGGCCGAGCGAAGCGGAGAGGGAGTTGATCGAAACGGTGGTTCCGGAGAGGTGAGGGGACTGTGGCAGCGACCAAGGTAAAAGTCATCGAGCTGGCGAAAGAGCTCGGCGTCACGAGCAAGGATCTGATGCTCGCCGCCGAGGAGATGGGGCACAAGGGCGTCCGTGCCATGACTCCCCTCGACGCGAAGCTCGCCAACGAGCTGCGCACCAAGCTTGGCAAGGGGCGCGAGCTCCCCGAGGAACCGGTCAAGCTCAAGCGCGTGGCGAAGCCGAAGGCGCCGGCAGAAGACGGCGCGGTCGTCGACGGCGCCGAGGTCGTGGCGAAAAAGCCGTCGCGCGCGAAGAAGGCCAAGCCCGCCGACGCGGCCGACGAGGTTCCGGCCGAGGTCAAGCCGGCCGCGACGATCGTCAAGCCGAAGCCCGCCGAGATCACGGGCGAGCCGCCGGTCATCGTCGCCAAGCCGCCGGAGATCACGCCGGAGCCCTCGCGGGTCGCGCCCCCCGCGCCCCCGCTGCCGGCGGAGCCGCTGAGGCCGGCCGCTGCGGCAGCCGGGCCGGCGGCGCCCCCGAAGCCCGAGCCGAAGATCGTGCCGTTCCGACCGCTCGAGCGCCCGACGCAGCCGCCCACGCCCTCGCGACCGTCGCGCCAGCCCGCCGGACCGTTCGCGCCTCCGCGGGTGACGCAGGGGCTGCCCCGTCCGGCGGTCGTTCCCGCGCCCCCGCGCCCGGCCGCGCCGCGGCCCGTCGCGCCCGCCGCCGGCATGCCGCCCGCGCCGGCGAGGCCCGCGGCAGAGACTCCGGCCGCGCGCGTCACGACGCCGGCCGTCGAGGCGCCTCCGGCGCCGCCCGCGGAGGTCCGTCGCGAGCTCATTCGCGTGCCCGAGTCGGTCACGGTGTCCGAGCTGGCCGAGAAGATGCGGCGCAAGTCGGGCGAGGTCATCAAGGGCCTGCTCGAGCTGGGCGTCATGCGCATGGTCAACGACCTGCTCGATCCCACCGAGGCCAAGCTCGTCGCCGACAAGTTCGGCTTCGACGTCGAGATCCGCTCGGTGGAAGGCGATGTCCTCGAGGAGGAGGATGCCGACACCGGCACGCAGGTGCTCCGGCCGCCCGTCGTCACCGTCATGGGTCACGTCGACCATGGCAAGACGTCGCTGCTCGACGCCATCCGAAAGTCGAAGGTGGCCGAGAAGGAGTTCGGCGGAATCACTCAGCACATCGGCGCCTATCAGGTCATGACCTCGCACGGCAAAGTCACGTTCCTGGACACGCCGGGTCACGAGGCGTTCACGGCCATGCGCGCGCGCGGCGCCCAGGCGACCGACATCGTCATCCTCGTCGTCGCCGCCGACGACGGCGTGATGCCGCAGACGCAGGAAGCCATCAACCACGCCCGCGCCGCCAACGTGCCGATCATCGTGGCCGTCAACAAGATCGACAAGCCGGAGGCCGATCCCGACCGCGTCAAGCGCGAGCTGGCGAACCTCAACCTCGTCCCCGAGGACTGGGGCGGGCAGACGATCTTCGTGCCGACCTCGGCCAAGAAGGGCACCGGTATCGACCAGCTGCTGGAGATGACCGCGCTGCAGTCCGAGATTCTCGAGCTCAAGGCCAACCCGAACCGCGCGGCCAAGGGCGTCATCATCGAGAGCCGGCTGGACCGCGGCCGCGGCCCCGTGGCCACCGCGCTGATCCAGAACGGGACGCTCAAGGAGGGTGACGCGATCGTGGTCGGGGCGCATTCCGGGCGCATCCGCGCGCTCATCGATCCGACCGGCAAGAAGGTCGCCTCGGCGGGACCGTCGGACCCCGTCGAGGTGCTCGGGCTGTCGGGCGTGCCGTCCGCCGGCGATGTCATCGTCGCGGTCTCCGACGAGCGCAAGGCGCGGCAGATCGCCACCATGCGCGCCGACCGGGCGAAGGGGGCGGGCAAGGCGTCCACCCGCATCACGCTGGAGGGGCTGCAGAAGCAGATCCAGACGGGTGAGGTCAAGGAGCTGCGGCTCATCCTCAAGGCCGACGTGCAGGGCTCGGTCGAGGCCCTCGCGCAATCGCTCGAGCAGCTCTCCACCGAGGAGGTGAAGCTGAAGGTCATCCACTCCTCGGTCGGCGCCATCAACGAGAGCGACGTCATGCTGGCCTCGGCCTCGGGCGCCATCGTGCTCGGCTTCAACGTGAAGGCGGAGCCGAAGGCGAGCCAGCAGGCCCAGGCCAACGGCGTCGACCTGCGCGCGTACAACGTCATCTACGAGGCGATCAACGACCTCAAGGCGGCGCTGGCGGGCATGCTCGCGCCCGAGATCCGCGAGACGATCATCGGCCGCGCCGA